>Ga0209370_1000374_pt1 | contig 65708 bp, 112 predicted proteins | sample AgamicAtPrz_FD_187164 | JGI IMG/M metagenome (GOLD analysis project Ga0209370, IMG submission 187164) | Agave microbial communities from Guanajuato, Mexico - At.P.rz (SPAdes) (version 2) | ecosystem: Host-associated > Plants > Phyllosphere > Phylloplane/Leaf | place: Guanajuato, Mexico...
GTCATCTGGAGGTTTTTTTTAGCCCGGGGCGATGGATTTTTGGGGCCCCGGAGTAGTATTCGGCCAATTTAATGCGGTTTTATTCCATGGCCGACGACAATTCGGGCCCCGAGGCCCCCGCAAACCCTGACGCCGAGAGCGCCGCGCGTGGTCGCGGCCGGCCGGAGTGGAACCCGACGAAGGCGCAGCGACACCAGATCTCGGTCCTGGCCGGCGGCGGGATGCCGCAGGACGCGATCGCGCTGCTGATGGGCGTCTCGACGCCGACCCTTCAGAAGCACTGCGGGCAGGAGCTGACGGTCGGCGCGCTGCAGCGTCGGGCCGAGGTGATGGACGCCATGTTCAAGGCCGGCAAGAAGGGAAACGTCGCCGCGGCGAAGGCATACTGCCTGATCGCCCCCGTGGTCGCGAAGCCGAAGCAGCCGGAGGAGGAGAAGCCGTCCGAGGCACCGGCGCCGGCCCCGACCGAGCTGATCCCTGCGACCCCGACGCTCGGCATCAAGGCCCAGCGGAAGGCGGACGCGCACACCGCGGAGGTCGGGTCGGCCTGGGAGCGAGTCCTCCCGCAGTCGCCGCCGCCTGACCGCCTGCAGTGAGCGGGGTCGACACCGAGTTCGAGCTACCTCCCGAGCTGGAGGACGACGGGTCGCTGGCCGATCTGGAGGACAACGTCCCCGGGTCGGACATGCGTTGCTCGGACTGGTGGGACCGCTTGCGGCGCGGCCAGTCGCCGGTCGCGATGGAGAAGCTCCCCCTCTTCGGTGACCGTGGCGAGACCGCCGTCCAGGCGCTGAAGATGCTCAAGGTCGCGGACCTGCCGGGGACCCCGACGATGGCCGAGGCCGGCGGCGACTGGTTCTTCGACATCACCCGCGCGCTCTTCGGGTCCGTCAACCCCGAGACGGGGATGCGATCGATCCGCGAGATCTTCGTCCTGATCTCGAAGAAGAACTCGAAGACCAGCTATTCGGCGCTGCTGATGCTCGTCGCCCTGCTGCTCAACACGCGGCCGGGCGCGAAGTTCTTCTTCATCGCGCCGGTCCAGGACACCGCGGACCTCGCGTTCTCGCAGGCGTCCGGCGCGATCGACCTCGACCCGGTCCTGCAGAAGAAGCTCCACGTCAAGCATCACCTCAAGGAGATCGAGCATCGCGTCACCGGCGCCGTGCTGAAGATCGTCACCTTCGACCCGAAGACGACGACCGGGATCAAGGTCAGCGGCGGCGTCATGATCGACGAGATCCACGTCATCGCGAAGATGGGCCAGAAGGCGAATTCCGCGCTCGGCCAGATCATCGGCGGCATGCTCCCGTTCCCGGAGGCCTTCTGCCTCTACACGACGACGCAGGCCGACGAGCCGCCGCAGGGCGTCTTCGCATCGAAGCTGCGCGAGGCGCGAGAGATGCGCGACGGGCTCCGCACCGGCCGCCTCCTGCCGATCCTCTACGAGTTCCCGGAGAAGCTGCAGCGCAGCGAGGCCCAGCTCTGGAAGGACCCGCGGTTCTGGAAGTTCATCACCCCGAACATGGGACGCAGCATCCGGCTCCCGGACCTGATCGAGGCCTTCAAGACGGCCCAGGAGGACGGCGAGCAGGAGTTCCGGCGCTGGTGTTCGCAGCACCTGAACATCCAGATCGGGATCGCGATCCACGCGCACGCCTGGGCCGGGACCCGGTACTGGGAGCAGCAGGGGACCGTCGTCGAGCTGAAGGGGCTGGCCGGCCTGCAGTACCTGATCGCGAACTCGGAGGTCATCACCGCGGGGGTCGACGGCGGCGGCCTCGACGACATGCTCGGCCTCGCGCTGCTGGGCCGGCGCAAGGATGGGAAATGGCTCCTCTGGACGCGCGCCTGGATCCAGGAGGACGTACTCGACCTGCGGAAGTCGGAGTCAGCGCGCTTCCGGGACTTCGAGCGCGACGGCGACCTCGTGATCTGCAAGCTCCCCGGCGAGGACGTCGTCCAGGTCGCCGACATCATCGAGAAGGTCGAGAAGGCGCGGCTCCTCGACAAGATCGGCGTCGACCAAGCCGGGATCGCGGCGATCGTGCAGGAGATCGTCGACCGGAAGATCGCGATCGAGCGGATCGTCGGCGTCCCCCAGGGCTGGAAGCTGGTCGGCGCCATCAAAACCACGGAACGCAAGCTCAAAAGCGGCGATCTGTTTCACGGTGGGACCCGGTTGATGGCATACTCCGCCGGCAATGCGAAAGCGGTCCCGCGCGGAAACGCGATGATGATCGACAAGCAGACCTGCGGGACCGCGAAGATCGATCCGCTGATGGCGACGTTCAACGCGGTCACGCTGATGACCATGGACCCGAAGCCGCTGCGCAAGGAATTCCAGGTCATGGTCTATTAAAGGGTGAACCCTATGAAGCTGAAGCGCGCATTTGCAACCCTCCAGGTCAAAGCGACGGATTCCGCCGACGGCAAACGGAAGTTCTCCGGCATCGCCTCGACGATCTCCACCGACCGGATGGATGACGTCGTCGTCCCAGGCGGCGCGAAGTTCAAGCTCCCGATCCCCCTGCTGTGGCAGCACAACAGCCGCGAGCCGATCGGATGGGTCACCGCGGTCCGCATCAACGGGAAGCAGATCTCGGTCGACTGCGAGATGCACGTCGAGACCGAACCCGGCAAGCTCAAGGATCGCCTCGATGAGGCGTGGCAGTGCATCAAGGCCGGCCTCGTCCAGGGCCTGTCGATCGGCTTCAACCCCATCAAGTCGGCGCGCATCGACGGCACCTGGGGCACGGAGTTCCTCGAATGGGAGTGGCTCGAACTGTCGGCGGTGACCATCGCCGCGAACGTCGAGGCTTCCATCACCAGCATCAAGTCCGCTGACGATCTCTCGCTGGCCGCGTCCGGCCGTGAGCAAGAGTTCGACGACGGGCGTGACCCTTCCGCGGCGGCACGCGGGCAGAAACCGACGGTCTCGAAAGCCGTCACCCTCCTCAATCCTCGTAGCCAGAAAGGGCACGAAATGAACATCGCAGAACAGATCAAGGCTCTCGAAGCCACGCGCAGCGCCAAGGCCGCCGCCGCCATGACCATCATGAGCAAGGCCGCGACCGAAGGCCGCAGCACCGATGCCGAAGAGGCATCCCAGTACGACGAGATCGCCGCCGAGATCAAGAAGATCGACAGCGACCTCGAACGTCTCCGCAGCCTGGAGAAGATGCAGCTCGCCACGGCGACCACCGTCGACACCTCGCGCGTCAACGACCCGGCCGCGGCCGCCGTCGTCCGCAGCGGTGCCGATCGCGGCGTCGACATCGGCGAGCGCGGCATCATCTCCGTCCGCCGCAACCTGCCGAAGGGAACGTCCTTCACCCGCTTCGTCCAGGCCATGGCCCGCACGAAGGGCAACATCTTCGAGGCGAACCACGTCGTCTCGTCGCTGTGCGCCAAGGGCGGCGCGTGGCACGACACGCCCGAACTCGTGAACGTCATGAAGGCCGCGTCCGACTACGGCACGACGACCGACACCGACTTCGCGTCGAAACTGGTGTACTACACCAACATGGTCGACGAGTTCGTCGAGCTGCTGCGCCCGGCGACGATCCTCGGCAAGTTCGGCCAGAACGGCGTCCCCGCGCTGCGCCGCGTGCCGATGAACATCCGCATGGTCACCCAGACCGGCGGCGGGACCTACGGCTGGGTCGGTGAAGGCGCCGCGAAGCCGGTCGGCGAGCTGACCCTCGGCGAGGTGACCCTCCGCTGGGCGAAGGCGGCCGGCATCATCGTTCTGTCCGACGAGCTGGTGAAGTTCTCGTCCCCCTCGGCCGAGGAAGTCGTCCGTCGCGACATGATCGAAGGCATGGCCCAGTTCCTGGACCGCCAGTTCATCGATCCGCAGATCGCCGCCGTCGCGAACGTGTCGCCGGCCTCGATCACGAACGGCGTCACCGACGTCCCGTCGACCGGCACGACCGCCGACGCGATGCGGACCGACGTGAACACGCTCTATGCGAAGTTCCCGGCGGCGACCCTGAACATGGCGTCCGGCGTCTGGATCATGTCGCAGCGCCGCGCGATCGCGATCTCGCTGATGCGCAACACGCTGGGCCAGAAGGAATACCCGGACATGACCCCGCTCGGCGGCACGTTCGAGGGCTTCCCGGTGATCGTGTCCGAGAACGTTCCGGACGACAGCGCCGGCGGCATGATGGTGTTCGTCCTCGCGAACGAGATCTTCTACAGCGATGACGGCCCCGTCACCATCGACGCGAGCCGCGAGGCCTCGCTGCAGATGAACACCACGCCGGACAACCCGACCACCGCGTCGACCGTCATGGTCAGCCTCTGGCAGCGCAACCTCGTCGGCCTGCGCGCCGAGCGTTACGCGAACTGGCAGAAGCGCCGCGCCCAGGCGGTGCAGTACATCTCCAGCGCCGCTTACGTCGACTGATCTGCATCCGCAGTTGCCCAACGACGACCAGCCCTTCGGGGCTGGTTTTTTTAGGAGAGCCGAATCATGGAAGACCTCAAGACCAAGCACCTTGTCGCGACGCGCCGCTTCCCCTACCAGACGCGACACCTCGCCGCCGACGAACACTTCGTCGCCGCGTCCGAACGCGACGCGCAGATCCTGACCGCCGTCGGCCGCGCCCGCTACGCGACGAAGGACGAGATCGCCGGCAACACCGGCGACGAGCAGGCCTCGACCTCGAAGACCGCCGCGAAGACCCCCGCCAAAGCCAAGGCCTCGCAGCCTGCCGCGAAGAAGCCGGCCACCGCGCCCGCCGCGCCGACCACGGCCCCCGCACCGGCGCCGGCCCAGGCCGAGCAGCACCAGCGCCGCGCCAGCGATGACGGCCAGCCCGCGGCCGGAACCCAGGTTCCCGTCCAGCCGCCGAGCCCCGGCGCCGTCGGTCCGATGACGACCGGCTCCTCGCCGCTGGTCCCGGATCACATCCGCGGCGGCAACGAACCGGCCGCCGGCGACAAGCCCGCCGACGAAGCTCCGAAGACGGAGCAGTGATGGCGGAGGTCGTCGTCGAGGTGAAGGTCCCGCGCCTGACCCGCGCGCTTCTGGCCGCCGCATCTGCAGCACTGAGCCCGGTGACGTGGCTCCTGCTGCTGGTGATCGGCGGATTCGCATTGACGACGATCGGCGTCGGCGTGACATTGGGGGCCGGGCCCGCGATGATCCTGCTCGGCGTCGAGTTCTTCATCGTCGCAGGCCTGATCGTGAAGGGAATGACCCGTGAATGAGATGACCGTCTTCGGCGCGCTCCGCAACGCCTTCCGCGGCAAGGCCGCCGTCGGCGTCACCGACACGTCGCTCCTCAGCGGCGGCCGCGGCTGGTATCCGCTGGTGCGCGAGCCGTTTACCGGCGCGTGGCAACGGAACATGGAGATCCGGCAGGACCTCGCGACCGCGAATTACGCGGTCTATGCCTGCATCACCCTGATCGCGGCCGACGTCGGCAAGCTGGACCTCAACCTCGTCGAGCGCGACGCCGACGGCATCTGGGAAGCTGTCACGAGCCCGGCCTTCTCGCCTGTCCTCGCGAAGCCGAACGATTTCCAGACCCGGCAGCAGTTCCTCGAAAACTGGATGGTCTCGAAGCTGTCGCGCGGGAACACCTACGTCCTCAAGGGCCGCGACAATCGCGGCGTCGTGACCCGCCTCTGGATCCTGGATCCGTCGCGCGTGAAGCCTCTCATCACGACGCTCGGCGACGTCTACTACCAGCTCTCGACGGACAACCTCGCCGGCATCGAGGAGGCCGAGATCACGGTCCCGGCGTCGGAGATCATTCACGATCGCTGCACGCCGCTGTATCACCCCCTCTGCGGCGTCCCGCCGCTGATCGCGTGCGGGCTCGCGGCGATGCACTCGATGAAGCTGACCGAGAACATGGCGCAGCTCTTCGCGAACATGAGCCAGCCCGGCGGCATCCTGTCGGCGCCGGACCACATCGAGGACGACACCGCGAAGCGGATCAAGGACCACTTCGACCAGAACTACAGCGGCGCCAATGCCGGCAAGGTGGCCGTCCTCGGCGACGGGCTGAAATACGAACAGCTCGCCTTCAAGCCGGTCGACGCGCAGGTCGTCGAGCAGTTCAAGCTGACGGGGACCATGGTCTGCGCCGCTTTCCACGTCCCGCCCTTCAAAGTTCACCTCGGCGAGCTTCCCGCGGGCCAGAAGGCCAGCGACCAGAACCAGATCTATTACAGCGACTGTCTGCAGGCGCACATGACGGGCATCGAGAACGGCCTCGACCACGGTCTGAAGCTGACCGAGATCGTCGGGAAGACCCTCGGCACGATGTTCGACACCGACGGCCTCCTCCGCATGGACCAGCTCACGCAGATGCAGGTCCAGAGCGAGGGCGTGAAGGGCGGCATCTTCAAGCCGAACGAAGCCCGCCGCACCTTCAACCGGAAGCCGGTCGTCGGCGGCGACACGCCCTACATGCAGCAGCAGAATTTCGCGCTGTCCGACCTCTTCAAGCGGAGCCAGCAGGAGGACCCCTTCAAGACCGCGGCCCCTCCGGCACCGGCGCCGGCCGCGGCCAACGACGACGCCGCGGATCCTGCGGCCGCCGAGGACGACGTCGACGCCGAGGACGAGGACCTGAAGAGCTTCGCCGCGGCCCTGGAGAAGGGACTCGCGGAGGCTCTCCATGTCGCGTGATGGTCGCGACGGTCGTGACGGGCGCGACGGCGTCGACGGCCTCCCGGGCGAGCAAGGACCGCGGGGCGAGCGCGGCCTCCGCGGCGAGCCGGGCCCGCGCGGTGAGACCGGCGCCGAAGGACCGGAAGGCCCGGCCGGCGAAAAGGGTGATCGCGGCGATCGCGGTGAGAAAGGCGAGCGCGGCCCCGCGGGACTGAACGGTCTTCCGGGCCGCAACGGCGCCGACGGCAAGGACGGCGCTCCAGGCGAGCGCGGGCCGCGTGGCCCCGCCGGTCCCCTGGGTCCGATGCCCGATCACGAGTGGGACGACGGAAAGCTCCGCTTCCAGCGTCAGAACGAAGACGGCGACACCGTCTGGGGCGACTGGGAAAATCTCCGCGGGCCGAAGGGTCCGAAAGGCCCCGCCGGACCGCCGGGCGCGAGCGGCGGCGGATCTGGCGGCGGCAACAGCGGCGGCGGTGCCGTCACGAGCTACGGCTATTTCCCCCAGGGCTGGACCTGAATCATGAGCATCGTCATCCTCGACAACTTCAACGGCGCCGCCGGCGACCTCACCGGCCACGCCCCGGACGTCGCCGTCGGCATGACGGACGAATGGCAGCTCGACTCCGGCTCCGGGGACATGGTCCTCACCGGATCCGGTGGCATCACCTTCGACGGGAACAGCGCATCGACGACCTATGTCCTGACGGGCGACTTCAACATCCCGCTCCCCTTCGCGATGGAATTCGTGATGAACGGTTCCGTCACGAACTGTCAGGCATCGATGCGACTGCAGGACGACGCGACGGGATCCGACGTTTTCATGGACCTCCGCACCGACGACAGCGACGGCCCGGTGACTGGGGAGTTCCGCACTTTCACCAACTTCAGCGGATCCGGCGCCGGCAACAACCCGATTTCAGGCACCTCGAAATGCCGCGCCGAGTGGTATCCCGACGGCCTCGTGAAGGTCTACTTCGACGATGTCGAGGTCTATCACGGCGACGTCAACGGCGGAAACCCGCCGCAGACCTCGCACTATGACCGGCTCCTGGTCCGGATCCAGAACCCGGCGAGCCCGGACATCAACGTCGTCGACTACGTCCTCGTCGAGGCACTCGATCCGAACGTCAAGATCTACGAGGACACCTTCACGGGATCCGCTGGGACCGTGGTCGGTCACACGCCGGACACCTCGCCGCCTTCCTTCAGCGGCTACAGCTCCGGCCTGTCGCTCGACGGTTCCGGCGCGCTGGTGAATGCGACAGGCACGGCCGGCGCCACGGAGTCGGAGTTCGATGCCGACATCGAACTCGAATATCCGTTCATGGTGTCATTCGATGTCGAGCCGCTCGTCGACGGCGCGCAGCTACGTCTCAACATCGAGAACACCGTCACATCCGACCTCATCTTCATCGACTGCCGATGGAGCAACGGCGAGCTTCGGATCGCCATCAACGGAGGCGGATCGCAGAGCTGGTATCCGGGCGCCGATTTCGGGACCACGCGATTCCGCATGCGCTGGGAGTTCTACGAGGACGGAACGGTCTACCTCTACTCCAGCGGGATATTCCTGGAGATCAAGACCGTCGCGAACGCGCCGCCGGCACTGTCTTACGACCGTGTGACCTTCGGCATCGACAACGGCGGCGGCGGAAACTCGCTGATCTACCGCGCCAGCATCGAACAGATGCCCACGGGTGAGGCCCCTCCTGAAGGCGCTCCGATCCCTGTCATCATCCAGCACCTGAGAAACCAGGGGATCCTATGACCATCAAGCTCCGCCAATCGACCGCGAGTCAGGAACTCCCGCTCGGCTACTTCCTCGACAGCACCGACGGCGACACGCCGGAGACGGCGCTCACGATCGCGAACACCGACATCAAGATCTGGAAGACGGGCGCGACGACGCTCGCCGACAAGAACAGCGGCGGCGCGACGCACATCGCCGGCGGCATCTACTACACGACGCTCGACGCGACGGACACGAACACCCTCGGCCCGATGGTGATCTTCGTCAAGGTCGCCGGCGCGCTGGCCGTGCGCCTGGAGTGCGAGGTCCTCGCGGCCAATGTCTACGATTCGCTCATCGCCGGATCCGATCAGCTCCAGGTCGACGTCACCCAGTTCGGCGGCACGAATGCGACGGCCACCGGCGGCCGGCCGGAGGTCAACACCACGCACGCCGCCGGCACGGCCTGGGGATCTGGCGCGATCACCGCGGGGGTGATCGCGACGGATGCGATCGGCGCCGCCGAGCTGGCCGCAGACGCAGTGACCGAGATCGTGACCGGCGTCTGGGCCGCCGCGGCGCGCACGCTGACCGCGCTCGACGAAGACAGCACGACCCTCGACCTCGACAACACGATCCGGGCCGCGGTCGGCCTGTCCTCGGCGAACCTGGACACGCAGCTTTCCACGATCGACACCGTCGTCGACTCCATCCTTGCCGACACCGCGGCCATGGATTCGCGCCTGCCGTCGGATCCGGCAGACGCCTCGGACATCGCCTCGGCCTTCGGCACCGTCAACAGCACGCTCGGCACGATCGCCGGCTACATCGACACCGAGGTCGGCGCGATCAAGTCCGTCACCGACAAGCTCGACGACACGCTGGAGGACAGCGGCGGCGGCGTCTGGATCTTCACCGAGGCCGCGCTCGCGAACGCGCCGGCCGGCGGTGGCGGCGGCGGCGACGCGACGGAGGCGAAGCAGGACATCATCATCGCGGCGCTCGCCGTGGTCGACGGCAATGTCGACGGGCTCGTGACCGCCGTTGCCGACCTGCCGACGAATTCGGAGCTGTCGACCGCCCTCGCTTCTTCCGACGATGCCGTCATGGCCCGCCTCGGCGCGCCGGTGGGCGCCAGCCTGTCGGCCGACCTCGCGGCCGTGAAGTCGGACACCGCGGCGATCCTGCTCGACACCGGAACCGACGGCGTCGTCGTCGCGGCCGGGTCGAAAGAGGGATACCGCCTCAGCTCGACGGGCGTCGACGACATCCTGGACGAGTCGGTCGAGACCGGCGCCACGGTGCGGCAGTCGCTGCGCCTGTCGAATGCGGCGCTCGGCGGCAAGGCCTCCGGCCTGGAGACGACGGAAGCCACGTTCCGAGATCTCGCCGACACGAAGGATCGCCTCGTCGCGACGGTCGACGATAACGGAAACCGGACCGCGGTGACGCGCGACCTCACGTAAGGGGCCGCCGGTGTTCGGGCGTCACTTCTTCGCCGGCCGCTACTTCGGCGGCCGCTTCTTCGGGGATGGAGGCGATCAGGCCCCGCCGGGCGCGAGCGCGGCCGAGATCTGGGCTTACGTCCTCCCGAACGGGAAGACCGCGGGGCAGAACCTCGCCGAGGTCAACGACGCGCTTTCAGCGATCGAGACCCTGACCGGCTTCTCGCTGGCCGAGTCGCTCTCGATCCTGTTGGCCGTGGCCGCCGGCAAGACGACAATCACCGCGCACGGCGGCGGCGCGGCGCGCGTGGAATTCGAGTCCGTTGACGGCAGCGGCGACGTCGTCGTCGGCGCCGATATGACGGGCAGCGCGCGGACCGACGTCGACCTCAACCCATAGGGCAGACCATGAACAAAATCGAAGCACTGGCCGCCTCGGTCATCAAGTCCGTCACGGGCTTCGTCGACAAGAAGCTCGAAGAGGCGCTGCGGCCGATGCAGCTCCGCCTGTCCGAGATCAAGGACGGCAAGGACGGCGTCGACGGCAAGGAAGGGCCGCAGGGCCCGGCCGGCATCAAGGGCGACACCGGCGAGCGCGGCGAGATCGGTCCTCAAGGGGTGGCCGGCGAAATCGGTCCCCAGGGAGAGAAAGGCGTCGACGGCGCCGCCGGCCCGCAGGGTTTGAAGGGCGACCCCGGCGACCGTGGCCCGCAGGGTGATCGCGGCGAACCCGGACCGCAGGGGGAGAAGGGCGTCGACGGCGCCGCGGGTCCCCAGGGCCCGGCCGGCGAAACTGGCCCCCAGGGTCCGCAGGGCCCCCAGGGCGAGAAGGGGGTCGACGGCGAGCCGGGCCCCCAGGGCGAGAAAGGCGAGAAGGGCGACCGCGGTGATCCGGGCCCGGCCGGCGACATCGGCCCCGCCGGTCCTCAAGGCGAGAAGGGCCTCCCCGGCGACGCCGGTCCTGCTGGCCCCGCTGGCGATCGCGGCATGCCGGGCGAGAAGGGGATCGACGGGCGCGACGGGCGCGACGGCAAGGACGGTCCGCCGGGGCGCGACGCCATGCAGATCGACATCCTCCGCAGCATCGACCCGGAGCGCAGCTACCCGCGCGGCACCTTCGCGCATCACGACGGCGGCGTCTGGCGCTCGTTCAAGACGACGGAGGGGATGGACGGCTGGGACTGCATCTGGTCAGGCATCAAGGAAGTCCGGGTCGAGATGGCCGCCGACGATGACCGGCTCTCGGTCGAGACCGTCGTCCTCAGCGACGGCCGCGAGTTCAAGCATCAGCGCGTCGCCGTCGACATGCGCTACCGTGGCGTCTGGAAGGAAGGCAGCTATCGACGAGGCGACTCCGTCACGCGCGACGGGTCGATCTGGGTCTGCCGCAACGCCGAGACGACGGAGCAGCCGCGCGAGGGCGCCGCGGACTGGCAACTCGCGGTGAAGCGCGGCTCGCCCGGCAAGGACGGCGCCGCCGGCGCGCCTGGACTGAACGGAAAGGCCGGAGCGCCCGGCATCAACTACGGCAACATTCCGCCGGAGTTCGGAGGAGCCCCGCGATGAAGACCCCGAAGATCATCCAGACCGTCGACGACGAGGTCATCCCCTTGGAGGAGCTGCGCCAGCAGTGCGAGATCGTCACGACCGAGATCGACTCCGACGGTGAGGAGTCCCATCCCGACGACGCGCTGATCCGCGGCTACCTGCTGGCGGCCGTGGCCTTCGCCGAGAAGTTCACGGGGAAGGCGATCGCACGCCGGATCTACGAGTTCGGCCTCGACAACTTCCCATGCCGCGGCGGAGCCATCGAGATCCCCCGGCCGCCGCTGATCGAGATCATCTCGTTCACCTCGGAGCCGGGGTCCGACGGGCAAGTCGAGCCGAGCCTCTACAGCGTCGACGACCTCGGCGACGTCGCGCGGATCTGCTGCGTCGGCGTCGCATGGCCCTACCAGCCGAACGCGACGAACGCGATCCGCGTCCGCTTCGAGGCTGGCTACGGTGACGACAGCGACGGCGCCGAGCCTCTGCCGGCGAACATCAAGCAGGCCCTCCTCTTGACCGTTGCGGACTGGTACAAAAACCGCGAAGCCACCGTCGACGGCTCGCTGCAGGAGCTTCCGATCGGCGCCCTCGTGCTGCTGCGTCAGGATCGCGTCCGCCTGGGGATGGCATGAGCGGGCTCCCGGCCGGCCGTCTCCGCGCGCAGGTCCTCTTCGAGGTCTTCCGCGACGACATCGAACTCGACAGCGACGGCGCCCACGTCGCCGACTGGTATCCCGCGTTTCCGGTTTCCAACGTGATGCCGGCCGAGATCTCTCCCCTCAGCGCGCGGGAACTGCTGACCGCGGCATCGATCGCCTCGAAGGCCACGCATCGAGTCCGGGTCCGGTTCCGCGAGGGGTTCACCGCCCAGATGCGCGGCACCGTGCAGAAGACCCGCGGGACGCCTCTGGTCTTCAACGTCGAGGGCGTCATCCCAGACGCCGAGACCGGCGGCCGCTGGATCACGCTGCTGGCCTCGTCCGGCGTCTCCGACGGACGATGAAGAAGGGATTTCGCCCGCCGGCCTGGACGGGCCGCACCGTGGCCGTGGTCGGCGCCGGGCCCAGCTTGACCGCCGAGGACTGCGCCGCCGTCGCCGCCGCCGGCCTCCCGACGATCGCCGTTAACCTCGCCTTCCGGCTCGCGCCCGGCGCCGAGATCCTGCTCGGCTACGATTCCGCGTTCTGGCGCCTCTACTGGCGCGAGGCCGCCGAGATGTGCCCCGAAGCGAAGCGCCTGCAGGTCTCGCAGTCCATCCAGGGCGTCGACGTCGAGTCCGTCTGGGGCGCCGAATGGGTGACGAACGGTTATAACAGCGGCGCGCAGGCGCTCTCGCTGGCGCTGGCTTCCGGGGCCTCGCGCGTGCTGCTGCTCGGCATCGACTGCAAGGGCACGCCGGGGAAGATGCACTTCCACGGCGACCACGTCACCGGGCTGAAGAACGCGAAGAGCATGCACCTCTGGCCCCAGGCCTTCCAGACCGTAGGCCGCAGCGCTGGGAAGACTGGCGCCTCGATCGTGAACTGCAGCCGGGACACCGCGTTGACCTGCTTCCAACGCGCGACGCTGGAGGAAGAACTTTCCAAATTGCGCGTTTTGGAAAGTTCACCGATTGAAACAGCCTAACGCGCGTCCCTGACGCGATTAGAAAAAATGCCGTGACACCTCCGGAGCGGCGCTGCGATGATCGTCTCCATCACGCAGCACGGGGCAACCTCACTTGAAAACCATTCGCGCCGGTCGCGGCCTCGGCGACAGTATCTACCTCGCGAGCATCGTCACGCACTTCGGATTGCACGGCGGCCGGCTCTGCGTCCTCAGCGATCACCCCGACGTCTTCCGGCACACGCCCGGCGCCCGCGCGGTAGAGCCCTTCGACCGGAACGGTGTCGACATCGTCAGCCACTACGTCATGGGAAAGCGCAACACGAAGACGACCCAGTTCCAGGACATGGTCGCCGCCGCCGGCATCACCGAAGAGGTCCCGCTCCGGCTGATGTGGCGCAAGGGAACGCCCTCGCTGATCGATGGGCTCCGGGCCGACGGCCGGCCCGTGGTCTGCGTCCAGATGCCGCGGGCACCGATGGGCAGGACCGACGGATTCGGCGCCGAGCTGATGCCGGACTTCGAGGTCATGCAGTCCGTCGTCGATGCCGTCGGCAAGCACGCCAGCATCGTGCAGATCGGCGGCGGCGCGCCGCTGTTCTACTTCCGAGGCCTGACCATGAACCTCGCGAACGGGACCACCGTCGAGCAGCTCATCGACATCGCCCAGGCCGCCGACGGCTTCATCGGCTACCCGTCGTTCGTGATCCCGCTCGCGGAGTCCTTCAGGAAGCCGCTCTTCGCGATCTGGGCGAAGGCCGGGCTCCGATCGAACACCGACTTCATCCGCCTCATCACCCCCGAGAAGGTCGTCCACCACAAAGAGGACGCCTTCGTCATCACCGACAAGAACAACCAGCAGGAGATCTCCGAACGTGTCGACGCCTTCCTTCATCGCCTTCAGTGAGTGCCGCCCCTTCATCACGGGGAAGCGCGTCGTCATCGTAGGATCCGGTCCCGGCGCCGTTCTCAACGCGATCGGGTTCATCGACTCGCATGACGTCGTCGTCCGGGTCAACAACTACGGGCATCACTCGAACCTCGGCAACCGGACCGACGTCTTCTATTCTTTCTTCGGCGGCAGCATCAAGAAGACGCGCGAGGAGCTGATCGGCGACGGCGTCCGGCTCTGCATGTGCAAATGCCCGGACGCGAAGCCGATCGAGTCGCGCTGGCATGAGCAGAACGGCCGCGAGCGCGGCGTCGACTTCCACTACATCTACGAGGACCGGAAGGACTTCTGGTTCTGCCCGACGTTCGTCCCCGACTCGCTGCACTTCCTGCAGGGCTTCAAGCTGCTCGGCAACCACGTCCCGACGACGGGCTTCTCCGCGATCCTGGACATCGCAGCGCTCCAGCCGAAGTCGCTCCACCTCACCGGCTTCGACTTCTTCAGCAGCGGAATTCACAACCTCAATCAGGCGTGGCGACCCGGGGATCCCCGTGATCCAATCGGCCACGTCCCGGAGCGCGAGGCCGAATACCTGCGTCTCGCTCTCCAGGCGAAGACGTGGCCCTTCCCGGTCACGATGGATGCAGCGATGCGAAAGGCAATGGAGGCCATACGGTGAGCGATCTTCAATACTGGAGCGAGGCGATCGAGAAGCAGTGCGGCGAAAGGGTGATGATCGCCCTCCGCGACCCCATGCTGCGACAGGCGCTGGACAAGATCGGTCCCGGCCTCTTCCGTCGCAGCTCGGTTTTTCACGGGCTCGGCGACTTCCTGCATGAGCAGCAGATCCGCGGCGGCCGCTGCTTCGAGATCGGCACCTGGAACGGCCTCACCGCAGCCGTCCTGTCGCGCCACTTCGACGAGGTCGTGACGGTCGACATATTCGATCAGCCGGAGAAGCAGGCCGTCTTCGAGGTCCTCGGCATCAAGAACGTCCGCTTCGTCCACATCAAGGACAACGTCGCGAAGGCGAAATTCGCGCGGACGCTGGACTTCGACTTCGCCTATGTCGACGGCGATCACGCCAACGACACCGAGGCCGACTTCGCGCTGACGCGCCGCGGCGGCCGCGTCCTCTTCCATGAGGCATGGCCGCATCAGCCGCCGGTGTGGGACCTGCTGCATACCCTGCCGCAGAACGAGATCTCGTGGAACGGGAAAGGCCTCGCGCTGTGGCGCGACAGCTCGAAGGGGGTCCGCTGATGGATCCGATCCTCTACACCTACAAGGGCGGCACGTTCCCGGACTACCTCAAGCGCGGCAACGCCTGTCAGCACATCGCGGCCACGGCCGCCCACTTCTGCAAGGGCCGCGGCGTCGACGTCGGCGCGAACGAGTGGCCCCTGCCGGGCGCGATGCCGGTCGATGCGAAACACGGCGGCGACGCGATGCACCTCCCGCCAGAGATGACGGGACTCGACTTCGTCTTCAGCTCGCATTGCCTCGAACACCTGGAGCAGCCGCGCGCCGCGCTGAAGCACTGGGCCTCGCGCCTGCGCCCCGGCGGCGTGCTGTTCCTCTACCTGCCGCATCCGGACATGACCTACTGGAGGCCGGAGAACTGCCCGAAGCATCGGCACATCTGGTATCCGCATGCGATGGTGAAGATGGTCCGCGGCGCCGGCTTCGTCGACGTCATCAACTCGGAGCGCGACCTCGCCTGGAGCTTCTCCGTCGTCGGGTTCAAGCCCTGGAGCGAATGACCATGGACCGTTTCATTGCCACGATGCCGGCGCGCGACGACGGCGACCTTCGGATCTGCGACCAGCTCGGCGTCGCCTATCAGGCCGACATGACGGTGACGGCCTCCTACGATGAAGCCTACATGGACCGCTGCGCATCTCACCCGCCGCAGATGGTCCGCGACATCAATGCGCTAAGAAACGCATTCGTCGACCGATTCATTCCGAAGCGCGCCGCGGTCGTCGACATCGGCGTCGGCGATGGCGCCTTCATCCGCTCCCGCGCCCACACCAAGGGCCTCGACGTGAACCCGGCGGCCGTTCGCTGGCTCCGGGCCTGCGGCCTCAACGCGGCCACGATCCGACAGCATTCGGTGACGATGTGGGACACCCTCGAACACGTCCCCGACCCCGGCCTCTACCTGGACGAGATCTCGGTCAGCTACTTCCTATTCGTCTCGATCCCGGTCTTCTCGGACCTCAAGCGGATCCGCGAGAGCCGGCACTACCGGCCCGGCGAACACCTCTACTACTTCACCGACGTCGGCTTCGTCGAATGGATGAACTGCCACGGCTTCCAGCTCAAGGCGCGCGACGACTTCGAGAGCCGGCTCGGACGCGATACCATCGCGACATTCGCGTTTAAGAGGGTCGGGCCAGCATGGGAGACGCCGTCGTCATGAAAGTCGAGGGGCTCCAGGGCGTCTACGAGATGCTCCGGAGCCTCCCCGCCGAGGTCGTCTCGAAGAAGGGCGGCCCCGTCAAGCGGATCCTCCGCCGTGCCGCGCTGCTGATCCACGCCGCCGAGAAGGCGAACCTCCAGAAGGTCACGGCGAAGGCCGCGGACGCCGACACCCGCTATAGCACGGGCCTCCTCATCGAGAACCTGATCGTCAGCCGCGGCAAGGCCCCTGCCGACGGCAAGGGTGAGCGACAGCTCGTCCGCGTCCGCCGCAAGACCTACCCGGACCGCACCGGGAAGCCGGTGACCACGCTCAAGACCGCCCAGATCCTGGAATACGGCTCCGAGAAGCAGGACGCCGAGCCCTGGATCCGGCCGGCCTTCCTGGAGCAGGCGCCGAAGGCGATCGAGCTGATCGAGCGCGAGCTTCCCCGCGAGATCGAGCGCATCGCGAAGCGGCTCGCCAAAGAGAAAGGACGGCGCTGATGCTTCCCGAGGTCACTGCATGGCTCGCGGCCGCCGCGGACGTCACCGCGATCGTCGGGACCCGGATCTACCGCCGAGGCTTCGCGCCTCAGGGGACCGTCGAGTCGGGAAACCCCTATGTCACATGGTTCGTCGTCGACGCTCCGCCGGAGAACACCCTATCGGAGCGGCCCGGCATCGCCCGCGCGACCGTGCAGGTCGACTGCTGGAGCAAGGACGACCGCGAGTCCGTTCGGCTGGCCGAGGCCGTCCGCAACGCCCTGGAAACGCACGGCCACCAGACCGGCCAGCCCGTCGACGGCCGCGACCCGGAGACGAAAAAATGGAGGTTCGCCCTCCAGTTCGACTTCTGGGTGAAACGCTGACGACGCTATGAAGTCCGCCCGGCGGATAGCCGGGATCGATTGCGGGGGGTACAGTTGCGCCTGCTTCCTCCCAGCAACGCCCACAGGGCACCGCAAAGGACTTCATCATGACCAAAGGCCTCGTTCAGACCCAAGGCTCCGAGATCTTCTTCATCGAGACGATCTCGCAGAGCGACCCCACCATCCGCAAGATGCAGTGCCCGACGGGCGTCACCGGCGTCGGTGGCGGCACGAAGGACCAGATCGAGACGACCTGTCTCGACACCATCGGCGACAAGGAATACCGCGCCGGTCTCGGCAACACGGCCCCGGTCTCCGTCCCTTTCAACCTGATCCCGGGCACCTGGAGCCACCGGATCCTGCTGGAGCTGAAGCGAAGCGGCGAGGTCGTGAACTGGCTCGTCTGCCTCTCCGAATCGGAGACGGACCCGACGATGGACTCCGACTTCGAGTTCGTTCCCCCGCTGGACCGGACCTCGTTCGCCTTCGAGGGCTACGTCGCCGAGTGCAACATCGACGTCTCCACGAACGAGATCGTTCGCGGCACGCTGACGATTCAGCGCAGCGGCACCGAGGTTGCCTCCTGGAACGCGCCGATCGAAGCTGGCACCCCTGACCCGGCCGCCTGACCATGGACGACGCACTCTTCGTCGACGGTTCCACCGTCGAGGCGCGCGATGTCGCCCTCCCAACCGGCAAGAAGGTCCCGCTCTACTTCAAGGCGGTCCGCTCCTCCGTCATCACGAAATGGCGACGCCTGCGAAGCGAGGCCGAGTCGAAGAAGGGCGACGACCGCGACATCGCGATCGAGAGCGCGCAAGCGTTCCTGATCTCGCAGTCCTTGTGCGACCCCGACGGGACGCTGATCTCGATCGAGAAGGCGGCCACGCTGCGGCCGGCGTTCGCTGAAGCGATCACGCGGGCCGTCCTCGCGGTGAACGGCTACATCCAGGACGACGACGCGAAGGAAGACCCGGGAAACGGCTGACGCCCGGGTCCGAGGGCTGGTTCTGGCACGTCCTCGCCCTCGCCCTGGGCGGCCGCACGATCGAGGAATGGCAAACCGTGATGTCCGCGCCGGAGCGGGCATCCTGGGTGCAGTTCTATCGCCGCTATCCGTTCGACGATCACGCCCGATTCAACATCCCGGCGGCGATTTCCGCATGGGCCGCCGGTGTCCCCTGGGAAAAGGCGATGGAAATCATCGTCCCGAAGGTCGACGATGTCTGGGCCGGCTACTCTGAAGCCGAGGTGACGACGATGAAGACCTTCGGTCTCAAGGCGCCGCCGGTGAATAGGAAGGCAGCAGCGAAGAAGGCCGCACCAGCGGCGAAGAAGTCACGCACGAAAAAGGAGTAGCCATGGCCGCCGGTTCGATCATCGTCGACCTCCTGATGAAGACGGGCGCCTTCGAGACCGACACCGATCGGGCCTCGAAGAAGCTGAAGCAGCTCGAAAAGGACATCAACAAGGCAGCATCCGCCATGGGCGCGACGCTGGGCGTTGCCGTCATCGGCGCTGCTGTTGCGTTCGATCAGCTCATCAAGTCGGTCGCGGACTTCAAGGACTTCGAGGAGATCGCCGGCGCGCCTGCGGAAGAGTTCGCGAGCCTCTCGCTCGCCGCGGCCGCCGCCGGCGTCTCCATGGACAGCATCGTCGCGTCGACGGTGAAGCTGACGAAGGGCCTCTCCGGTGTCGAGGACGAGTCCGACGGCGTCGGCGCCGCGCTGAAGTCCATCGGGATCGAGATCGAGGCCTTCAAGAAACTCAACCCGGTCGAGCAGTACGAAGCGATCGGGAAGGCGCTCGGCGAATACGAGGACAGCGCGAAGAAGACGGCCGTCGCGGTGACCCTGCTCGGCAAGTCCGGCGCGGAGCAGCTCAAGGTCTTCAAGGCGCTCGAAGAGGCCGGAGGTCGGCAAGTCACCCTGACCCAGAAGCAGATCGAAGCGGCGGACGCCTACGCCGACGCCCAGGCCGTCGCCGTGGCCGAGCTGAAGATCTTCGGGCAGGTCGCGGCATCCGAGTTCCTGCCTGTCGTCACCGACATCCTCAACGCCTTCAGCGAACTCGTGAAGGGGATCGAGTTCTCGCAAACTGCGATGGACGTCCTCCGTTTCGCGTTCGATGCCGCGCTGACCGTGTTCCAAACCGTCGCCGTCATCGGATCCGACGTCGCCTTCGTGCTGACCACCATCGGCAAGGAAGCCGGCGCGGCCGCGGCTCAGATCGCGGCGCTGGCGCGCGGCGACATGGAGGGTTTCAAGGCGATCAGCAAGGCCGTCGAGGAGGACATCAAGCGTGCCCGCGCCGAGCTGGACAAGTTCCAGGCCTCGATCATGGGCGCCGGCCAGCCGCGCGCCGGCGCGAACGATTACGGCGATGAGGAATACGGCGCCTCCCGCACGAAGAAGCAGAACACCTTCGAGGGTCCCGACAAGCGCGCGGAGAAGGCGAAGGCCGCCCGCGAGAAGGCCGCCAAAGAGGCCGCCGACATCGCGCAGCGTCAGGCCGAAGCCGAGGAGCAATGGGCGCAGGACACCGCCGAGGCCTGGGGCTACTGGCAGCAATACCGCGTCAAGGAAAGCGAGGTCGCGACCGAGGCCATGGCCGAGCAATGGAAGCAGATCTTCGCGGAGATCGACGCCGAGCAGGAGCGTGCGATCGAGGAGGGAAAGGCCTACCTCGAAGCGAAGGTCGACGAGATCTCGGAGTTCCAGAAACAGGCGATGCACAACCTGCAGGACTTCCTCGGATCTTCGCTGGAGGACGTCCTCAGCGGCAACTTCGACAACATCGAGGAGGCCTTCGCGAAGATGGTCCGCAAGATGGCCGCCGAAGCACTGGCCGCGCAGCTCAACGAAAAGCTCTTCGGCAAAGACGGAACGAGCGGTCTCTTCGGATCGCTCATCAGCTCGATCGCCGGCGGCTTCACAGGGGGCAGCACCGGAGGCGGATCGAGCTTCGCCTACACCGATTCAAGCGGCGGCTTCAGCATGGTCCCCGGCTATGCGACTGGCACGAACTACGTCCCCGAGGACGGTCTCGCGATGCTGCACAAGGGCGAAGCCGTGGTCCCGAAGCAGTACAACCCGAGCGCCGGCGCGCCGAGCGCGGGGAACAACACCGTCCAGATCATCAACAACGGCGCGCCGGTGAACGCGACCTCGACGACGGAGCGACAGCCAGACGGCAAGCAGTTGACGAAGATCATCCTCGACACCATCGAGCAGGACATCCGAGCCGGCGGCAAGGTGTCGAAGATGCAGCAGAACACCTTCGGCCTCAAGCGCCAGCTCCCGCGGCGTTGACACCATGGCGATCAGCGAACTCCTCACGCCCGGCGGGACCCCCGCGTTCCTCCTCCAGGGCCACCAGCAGACGCCGCAGGACGTCTTCGCCAATCTCGCGATGGGGTCCGGCGCGGTGCGGAAGCGGCGCCTCTTCACGACGGCCCCGCGGATCGTGCGCGTCTCCTGGATCCTGGAGGCCGATCAGATGCGCCGCGTCAATGAGTGGTTTGAGCGGACGCTTCAGGTCGGGACGCTTCGATTCGCTGCTCGCGTCGCCGGCTTCGGCGGCATCGGGCCGGATTCGATGTGGTTCGATGCGCAATGGGTTGCACCGTTCGAGAAAGAGCCGATGCATCTCGGTCGCTGGCGCGTGACTGGTGACCTCCTTCTATTCGGCGACGGCCAGCTCGACGCGCCGGTACTGACCAGCTTCGAGTCCGAGATCATTGTCGACTTCGTCGTCCGGATCGCGCTGCAGACGCAGGTCCTCTTCGAGTCCGAGATTCTCGTCGCGCTCGATCCGTCGACGCGCTTCCGCTCCGAGATCTCGGTCGATCTTCTTCCGCAGTGGGAGAGCTGACGATGCCGTTCCCGACCTACCCCGCAGATCTGCCCGCTCCGGTGTCGGCTCCGATGCGAGCGCAGGAGCGCCGCGACCTGACCACTCTCCCCGGCCCTCGCGCGGCGGTTCCGTTTCAGTTCGCCGGCCAGGACTCGCAGAATCTCCGCTTCCGCTTGAGCTTCGCCCAGTCCGTGATCTGGGATAACTGGTGGCGCGTCACCCTGACCCTCGGCGGTGCGTGGTTCATGGCGCCGTGGTCTCACCCTACGGGCGAGACGGTGCCCCGCCGCTTCATCACGACGCCGACCTGGACACTCGTGCCGGGCTACGGGTGGGACGTCAGCATCGACGCGGAGGTTCAGAGCATCGACCAACTACCGATCGCACCAGAGATCCCGCTCTGGCTCGACAACTTCACGGGCCCCCTTGATGAGGTCCTCGCTGACCACGCGCAAGACGTCCAGCTCTATAACAGCTATTGGGACGTCCAGGAAGGCGTCTCTGCGAACCTCGACGGCATCGGCAACGTCTATTCCGGTCCTAACGGATCCTATGCGGCGAGCATCTTCTACGATTTCGAGCTGAATGAAACGCCGCAGCTCAATCCTGGATGGCGCTTTGAGATGGACGTGTTCCCGGTCCGCGGCGCGGTGACCGGCATCTATTTCGACGACGCCAACAACAACGAATTCCGCGTCTACGTCTACGGCTACGAATACGGAGAAGAAGGCGAAGGCGAAACGCCTGACGTCGTCACCGTCTCGGTCGGCTTCCTGCAGGACGGATTCACCTACTACGTTCTACCCTTCGGGGCGAAGAAGATCGTCGTCAGGACGACGGAGTTCGGCTACACCGTTCGGATCAATGGTGACGTCTTCGATCCCGTCGAGCTGACGGAGCCGACGACGATCAATTTTTCGGAGGCGAATCTCATTCTCGGCACCGGCAACAGCAACAGCACCGCGGAGGATCCCGAAGGAAAGATCTCGCGCGTCGCGCTCTTCGGGTCGCTGTACGTCGCGCCGCCGCCAACTCCAGGCGGACCGCTGATCCTCTTCGACCCCACTCTTCCCGGTATCGAGTCCGGATTCGACGCTGTTCCGCCCGATGTCTGGCTGTACCTGCCCGACGGATTCAACACCGATTTCAATGAAGACGGCGAACTGATCTGTTCCACGGGGACCGCCGGACGCATGGGCCCGAACCTGGATGGAGCCCGGTTCCTTATTACGATGGATGCTCGCGTCACCGGGAGGTCTCCGACGAATGACTTCGCCGGAGGCGTCTCGATCGGTGCATCGGGCCCAGGGATGGGAATCATGGTCGAGCGTGACGGCGACGCCTACATCGCAGTAGCGAAAGGCTACTACAGTTCCACGATCGCGCAGTTCACGCTCCCGCCGGAGGTTGACTTCACAGAAAACGTCGAGGTCAGGATCACATTCGACGGATCTACTGCGCGGCTCTACGTCGACGAGGTCGAAATCGATTCCGTCACCGACATCGTTCTCGACGAGATCATCAACATCGATGCATCTCAGATGCTGGTCGAGGTCCAAGGCGACACCATCATCCACAAGGCCTCGATCACCTACCTCCCGGTCTGACGCTATGGCAACTTTTCAAGAACCGATCCACGGACTCAGCCTGTCCGATGCCCTGAAGGAAGCGGCCGCGATCTCGCCGATCAATCGCGCCGTCCTCTATGCATACGAGCTTTATCACCCATCCATGACGGCTCCGGTTCGAGTCGTGCGAAACCATGAACCGATCGACGCCGGTATCGAATACACCGCGCCGAGAAACCCGGGCGAGATGGTTCACTTCATGGCGTCAGCGATCCGCGTCTCTCGACCTTCTGAGGGTGACCAGTCCGACGCGCCGCAGATCAATATCAGTATCGACAACGTTTCTTCCGTGCTGACTGAGGCGCTCCGCGTCGCGCGGTCGACTACAGAGTTCGCGCTGCAGCAGTGGGAGCTGATCGAGCGGGTCTACGTCTCCGACGATCTCAGCGAGCCGGACATTCAACCACCGATGAAGATCACGCTCACGTCGGTCGCATACAACGCGACGACGGCGACGCTGACGGCCAGCTTCGGCGACCCCGTGAACGTGTCGATCCCAGTCATCACATTCAAGCCCGAGGAGTATCCCGGGCTCGCCGCGATATGACCAAGCACTGGGCGCATGACCTCATCGGCCTCACCGACGTCGGGCAATGCTGGGGCCTCGTTTGCACCGGCCTTCGGATGCAGTACGGATGCGATCTGCCGGATCTCCTCGCTACTCAGGACACGGCGGCCGCGGTGCGCGAGGCGGCTCGCGTCCACGGCTGGAGGCCCGCAGAGATGCCGGCGCGAGACGGCGACATCATCGTCATGAGAGGACATCGACGGGGCCGGCATGTTGCCCTCGCAGTCGAGGCCGATGGTGTCGTCGGCGTGCTGCATTGGACCCTCGGCGCCGTCGTGTTCGAGAGCTGGTCCTCGCTGAAGTCGCGCGGCTTCGGTGAATTCGAGATCTGGAGGCATCAGAAGTGAAGAACGAACTCATCGTCTCGACGGTCAGCCGGCCGCCGTTCGGCGGCAAGTCGGACCCCGTCCTCGTCACGCCGGGGACCACGATTGCGGACACGATGCCGAAGGGGATCGACGACATGCTCGTCGTCCGAATCAATGGCGGCCCCGGCTACGTGCCGCGTGCGTTCTGGGATCACCAGCTCAAGGAAGGCGACGTCGTCGAGTGGTTCGCTTACCCTCGCGGCGACGGCAAGGGCGGCCTCCTGCAGCTCCTCCTCGTCGTCGTCTCCATCGTCGCGAATGTCTACGCGCCGGGATCCGGCGCCTACGTCCTCGCGCTCGGCAGCTTCGCCCTGCAGGTCTTCACGCGACCAGATGCTGCGCGCAAGACCGAGACGGAGAGCGACAGCAACACCTACAGCGTCAGCATTCAAGGCAACGTCCCCCGCCTCTATCAGGTCATCCCGAAGATCTGCGGTCGACACCAGACCTATCCGCCGTTCGCTGGTGAGCCTTACACCGAGTTCAAGCCGGTCCTCCGAAACGACGGCTTCGGCGGTGAGTTCGAGGATCACGATCAGTTCTTCTACGCGGTGTACTGCATCGGCATCGGGAACCACGACATCGAGCGCGTCCTCATCGACGACACGCAGATCGAGAGCTTCAAGGACATCCTCGTCGCGAACTACCTTCCTCCTGGGACGCTTCCTTCGACCGCGAAGCCGAACATCGTCACCTCTCCAGAGGTGGCCGGGCAAGAACTGCTGACGGCCTACTACGTCGGCGGATTTGCGGCGTGCGGCCCCCGCAGCATCGCGACTCACATCAGCGTCGACATCGTGGCGCCTCGTGGCGCCTACATCTCGGACAACAGCGGGAACCCTCAGCCCGTCAGTTTTGCGTGGTCGGTCGAGTATCGACGGATCAATCAGTTCGGAGTCCCGACCAGCACCTGGGACACGCTCGCGGAAGAGTCGCGGACGAACGTCAACTCCCTGGAGCCTCGCCGCTGGACCAATACCTACGAGTTGACCACGCCGGGACGTGTCGAGATCCGCGTCGTCCGCAACGACATCAAGTCAAACAGCGGCCGCGCGTCTCACGACCTCACCTGGGCGAACCTGCGAGCAGAGCTTCAGACGTCGGTCACCCTGAACGCGAATGCCGCGCACTTCGAGCTGGTGATGCGCGCATCGAAGCAGCTCAACAACATCAGCCAGAGCCGCCTCAGCATCATCGCGACCGGCAAATGCCGGAAGTGGGAGCCTTACAACGGATGGAGCGAGGAGGTCGCGACGAGAAACCCTGCATGGTGGCTCGCTGATCTCTGGACCTCCTCGGTTTGGGGAGAGGGTCTCGATGACGATCGCGTCGACCTGAATCAGATCTATCAATACGCGCAACTCTGGGAGAAGCGGCAGGATCGCTTCGACTACGTCTTCGACACCAGCATCGACGCGGATTCCGCCTGCCAGATCATCGCCGGTGCCGGCCGTGCCCGCTGCTTCCGACGTGGCGGCGTCCGCACGCTGGCACGCGACGACAAGCAGACCCTCCCTCGAACCGCGTTCCATCGTCGCAACACGGTTCCAGGCACGATGCAGACGACGGAGTCCCTGCCGGGACCGGAGCGACCCGACGGCGTCATCGTCGAGTATTTCGACAATCGCTCCTGGAGCTGGGGCCTGCCGATCGAGTGCCCGGCCCCGGGTGTCGAGTCGATGCAGAACCCGGTCCGCCTCCGCTTCTACGGCATCACCGGCCGCACGCACGCGACGCGAGAGGGCCTCTACACCGCCGCGAAGCTCGCGCTCCGCCGCGAGACGGTGCAATGCACGACCGAGATGCAGGGCATCCTCCCGGCGTTCTACGAGGCCGTCCGATGGCTTCCCGACACGGGGGTCCTCGGACAGTCCGGAGACGTCATCGGCTATGCGGATCTGACCTTGACCCTCAGCGAGCCGCCGCAATGGGGAGACGAGCCTCTCGCGATCTCGCTGCAGCGTGACGACGGAAGCTACACCCCCGCCGTCGAGGTCTCGCCGGGCCCGACCGACCATGACGTCGTTCTTCCGACGGAGCCTGACTTCCTCATCATCACCGATGACGGCAATCGGGAGCGTCCGAAGTTCATGCTCTTCAAGCTGACGCAGGAGCGCGAGAACATCGTCAAGATCTCGCTCATCGAAGACGGCGGCGAGGACGAGGGAGGCGCGCAGCTCCTCAAGCTGACGGCCTTCGTCGATGACGATCGCATCCATAACGTCGACGTTCACCTCTTGCCGGGCCCCGGTGACGACCAGGATCCGATCGACACGACACCCGGCGTCCCCGACATCGGAACGAAGGCAATCGTCCGCCTGCCGGACCCTTACAACTTCATGGGGCCGCCTGTCGGTCCGTGGTATCAACGCTATGACGAGTGGACCTTCCGACCCGACGGAACACTGAACCAGAAGCTCGGCAACGTGCTTTATCCGCAGTACGACGTCGACGCCGACTACGCGAATTGCTGGCTCGTCTCGTCTCCGCTGGAGACCATTCACAGCACCCGCTACGAGCTGCGCGCGACGCTTCAATCTCTCTACATCGCCCCCAATCAACCGAACGTGACGTATTGGGGAGAATTCAACGTCTGGCTTTCGATGGACGTCGAGCGTGATTTCGGCATGTCGTGTCCCGGCCAAGGGGAAGAAGGCATCGGGGCCGGCGGGATGCAGGTCTTCTTCGAGATCCGAGAGAAGGCGACAGGCATCATTGCAGCAAGCGTGATTTACTACTTCACCGTCAGCAACAACATGGAAGGCGACGGCGGAGGTCAATAACAGGAGAACACCATGTCACAGCTCACCGACTACGGCGAGAACCGTCTCATCGATTTCATCCGAAGCAACGAGCCCTCTCTCCCTTCGAGCTGGTATATCTCGCTCGGCTCTCTGGAGCTGGACTCCGATGGGGTCGTGATACCTGACTCGACATTCACCGAGTTCACCGGCACCGGCTACGCGCGGCAAGCCGTCGCACGATCGCTGACGAACTGGGCCGGCACTCAGGGCGCCGGCTCCGTCCAGGCCAGCACCGGCGCGAGTCACGCGACGAGCAATAACGTCGTCATCAACTTCGGGACCTCCGGCTCCGCATGGGGCACGGCGACTCACGTCGCATTCAACGATGCCAGCAGCGGCGGGAACAAGTGGATCTTCGCGGAGCTGGAAGACCCGATGGTCATCGGCAACGGCGAGCCCGTCACGATCCCGATCGAAGCGATCAGCATGTCGCTCGGCCTGTCCGGCGGGATGACGAACTACCTCGCGAACAAGATGATCGACTGGCTCTTCCGCGGGCAGAGCGCTTCCTTCATCAGCGACCTCGACAATTACTACTTCGGCTATTCCACGACGACCCCATCCAACGCTGGGGCCGCCACGGAGCCGAATGTCGGCGGCTACGCTCGCGCCGTGATGCCGCGCGGCTTCACCTATTGGTCGGCGACGAGCATCCCAGGAGACACCGGGTCAAGCGAGGGAACCGACGGTCGGACCTCGAACAACATCGCGATTCAGTGGCCGGCTCCTACAGCAGATCAGGGCGACGTCTCTCACGTCGTCGTCTTCGATGCGGCCACACTGGGGAACATGCTCTTCTGGACCCCGATCCAAGCGGTGAAGACGATCGCGGCCGGGAGCGACGCGCCGGCGTACAACCCCGACAAGTTCGGGATCACGCTTCGCTGATGTTGCGGCGCGGACTGTAACCTCTGCCAGTACCTGGGGAGGTTGCCCCCCCTACAATGCGCCGCATCCCTAACCCTGTTGATCGCAGGAACCAGAGAAGGCGGCGACACTGTGAATTCCCATCGAGAAGCAAGGGATTCGACCATGGAAGGCCACCGCCGGGAGGATGAGGGCTCCGCGCCGATCGTGCGCGGAATTCCGATGCCATGGCTCATCGGGGCCATCGCGACAATCGCCTTCACCTCCGGCGGGTTGATGCTCCAGATGTCGAAGATGTCGACCGACATCGAGAAGCTCGACGTCAAGCTGGACCAGCGTCTGAACCAGATGGAAGAGAACCAGCGCCGCGCGAACGTCGAGATGCAGACCCAGAAGGTCGAGTTCGCCGAGTTCAAGGGCGAGGTCAGGGCCTTCATCACGCGCCGAGAACCGCCGCGGCAGCAGTAGACTCCCGGGCATCCACCAGGAGCCCGCCATGCCGAATCGCGTCGAATCCAAAAAGCTCGGTCTCGCGCAGGCCATCCTCGCGATCGTCATCGTCGTCGGCTTCTTCGCCGTTCTGATCTTCCTCTTCTACGCGCGGGACCCCAGCAACACCGAGGGCTTCCGCGACGCGCGGCTCATCATGATCGGCGCGCTGACGTCCGGCCTGTCGCTCGTCCTCGGCTTCTACTTCGGCACGACGGCCAGCTCGGAGCGCAAGACCGAACTCCTCGCGAACTCGACGCCGACCCCAACGGATCCCGTCACCGTCACGACGACGAGCGTCGTCGCAGAAGATGGCGCCCCTCCAGGCGCACCCAACCTCCCTCAGGAGCAGCCACGATGAAGAAGACCTTCCACCTCCTCGCCGCCTCGCTTCTCGCGGCCTGCATGATGCCGGCCATGGCGCAGACGAAGCCGACCTGCGAACTGAAGAGCGACGCGAAGCTGACGTCGGCCGCCGTGTCGACCGGGACCTCGGTCTGGTGGCCGAAGACCACGGAGCAGCCGACCGGCGGCTACGTCGAGGTCGCCCGCGCCGGCGCCGCGCTGCGGCAGGTCCCGCTCGTCTTCGTCGCGCCGACGGCATCCCAGATCAAGGCGGGCACCGCACCGGACGCGGTCAAGATCTGCTTCCCGATGTTCTCGCTGCGCGACGGCGACATCCTGACGGTCGTCACCACGAAGCAGAACGCCTCGACTCGGTCGACGCCGTGCCAGTTCTTCACCGGCGACGCCTTCACCTTCCGCGACTACACCCCGGTCGGCGGCACCGCCGAGCGACAGGCCACCATCAAGGCGCGGATCGTTCCGGTCGGCAAGGTCTCCGGGATCTGCACGACGACGAAGGCATCGTCGACCACGCCGCCGCCGGTTGTCGTCGTTCCGGATCCGCCGGTCACGCCGCCCCCTGTCACGCCGCCGGCGACGAAGACCTGGGCCGCGCTGGTGAGCGAGTGGCAGAGCTTCGACCGCGGGACCGCTCTGGTCCGCTACGGCGTCCCTGGAAGCTGGCGCGAGGTCCAGGTCGACGGCTATCGCATGTGCAGCGCCTCCGGCCTCGGCCTGGACGGATTCGACCCCGCCCCCGGCAGCTCGAAAGCATGCGAGATCCTGCAGTAAAACGCCGCTACAAGAAGAGGGGGACCGGGTTCCTCCTCGGATTGAAGCTGGCGCAGAAAGAGCATCCTCCCGACCTGACGACCGACCTCGGCATCCTGCGTGACGCCATCGAGAACCAGAGCCGCCGCGCGATGGCGCTGCAGCGAGAGGTGATGTCCCAGGCCCCGACCGTGGTCCCGCTCCGAAAGGGCAAAGCAGCATGAAGACATCCGCCAACGGCCGCCGCGTCCTCGAACGCTTCGAGGGCCGAGAATACAAGGCCTATCCGGACCCGGCGTCACCGCTCGCGAAGGCGCGGCGCCTGGGCCTGCCGTTCCGCGGCCTCAGCGGGGCGCCCTGGACGATCGGGGTCGGCCACACCGGGCCGGAGGTGCATGAGGGTCTCGTCTGGACCGACGCGCAGATCGACGCCGCGCTGGACGCCGACCTGCTGCGGTTCGAGCGTGCCGTCGACAAGCTCACCGCGAACCGGATCCCGACTCAAGGGCAGTTCGATGCGATGGTCCTCTTCGCCTTCAACGTCGGCGAGGACATCGACGAGGACAAGATCGCCGAAGGGCTCGGCGATTCGACGCTGCTGCGCCTCTACCTCGCCGGCGAGACCAGGGCGGCCGCCGACGAGTTCCCGAAATGGAACAAGGCCGGCGGGCAGGTGATGCTCGGCCTGCGCCGCCGGCGCGCCGCGGAGCGCGAGCTATTCCTCGGCAACACCGCCGAGACCGCGATCCGCGTCGCCGAGCTGATCCACTAGGGATCCGCCCTCCTCCGGCGCGACGATAGCCGCCTTCTGGGATACATTGCGGCCATCGAAACCACCTGGAGACGCCCATGCTCACCGCATCCGTCCCTCTCTGGCTCACTGTCGTGATCGTCATCATCGCGATCGGCGTCACCTTCGCAGTCGCGCACCGCTGGCGCAAGGAAAACCCGGACAGCTACGGCCGCGCCGCCAGCGGTGCCAAGCGCGCCGGCGACCGCATCGAGGCCGGCGTCGACAGGATCGGCGACAAGGTCCGCGGGCGCGACGACGGCAACCACGGAGACGGCTGATGTCGGAGCAGCTCTCCCCGGTCCTGCGCCGCGACCCCGGCCCGATGGGTGAGGGCCACCGCCTCACCTTCCGTTGCCCGGCCTGCAGGAGCTTCCACGCCATCCACATCGGAGCCGGCCGGCCGCCGCGCTGGAGCTGGGACGGTGACGCTGAGAAGCCGACGTTCTCGCCCTCGGTGAAGGTCACATGGCCGGAGCCCAGCGACAAGCCGGAGGAGTTCGAGGACCGCACGAAGGATCGCGAGATGTGCTGTCACTTCATGGTCAAGGCCGGCCGGATCGAGTTCTGCGGCGACTGCACGCACGGACTCAAGGGCCAGACCGTCGACATGGTCGCCTTCGAGGCCCCGTCGGAATGAGCCCGTTCGTCCTCCTCGGCGGCGCCCTCGCGCTGTCCCTGCTCGCGAATGCCGCGCTCGTGTCCGACGCGATCTCGAAGCGCGAGGAGATCGCCAGGATCGAGGCCCGCGACAAGCAGGCGATCGACCAGCTCACGACGGCATCGAAGGCCTGCAGCAGCAGCATCGACAACCTCGCCGCGGAGGAGAAGGTCACGCGCGATGCCGTCGCGGAGGCCAGGGCCGAGGCCGCGAAGCAGAACCGGGGATTCCTGACCGAGGCGAAGAAGATCCTCTCCGCGCCGCCGGCGAACCCGGCCGACCTCTGCGCCTCGGCGGACAAGGCGATCACGGACGAGATCCGGCGCCGCAGGGCCGCGTCCGCCGCTGCAGCTACCTCGCCATGACCGCGCGCCTGATCGTCGCCTCTGCGGCCGTTCTGGTGGCGTCCTGCGCCTCCTGGAACCCGCCGGAGACCGTCCAGGTCGGGACCGTGGTCACCACGCGATGCGTCGACTCCGTCCCGGTCCGCCCGGTGTTCGCCGCCGATGCGCTGACCGGCGACGAGGACATCCACACGAAAGCGAAGGCGCTCCTCGCCGACGGCCTGGAGACGCGAGCCCACATCGGGACCCTCGAAGCGGAGCTGCGCGCCTGCGTGGCCCGGCGTCCCGCCGGCGCGGCCTCGGCGCCCTAGGCGCGAGGATCCTGCTGCACGATCCAGACGCAGCACTGCTCGTAGGCTTCCTCGCCGCATACCGCGCGCACCGCGGCGCGCCAGTTGATCCGGGTCTGGATGTCGGAGATCCGAGCGATCTCCAGCCGTATCCTCGTCAAGGCGGCCTGCGTCGCCAGGGTCGCCGCGGTGTCGACGCCCTGCAGGCGCGGGAGCTGCGCGGTGAGGTGGACGCGCCAGTCCCGCAGCTCCTCGATCGCCTCGACGTAGGGCATCTCCGCGAGGCGCTCCCAGAACGCCGGGTCCGGGATGCCGTCGTCGAGGTCGATGTCGACGTGCATCAGGCCTCGCGCGGGATCGGGAAGTCCTGGACGCGGAGATCCTCCGGCCATTCCGCGGGGTCGCCGCCCTTGACGTGCTTGAGCCGGACCCAGAAGATCCCGCCGCCGCGGTCGTCGTGCGCCGTTCCTGCCGGCCACTTCTCGCCCGGCTGTTCGATGCCGGTCGTCATGATCTCGTGGCCGAGCTGCTTCACATGGACGGCCACGCCGGCGCGCTTGCACTGGTCGACGATCTTGCGGATCCAGTCGACGTGCAGCGGCCGTGCCGCGTGGCCGGACTCGGCCCCGACGATGACCCAGTCGACGTGCGGGTCGACCTCCAGGTCGCCGCAGCAGAGCCGCTCCTGCTGTCCCATGTATTCGGCGCCGACGACGTGGTTCCCGCAGCACCGGAACAGCCACGGCGCGAGGTTCACCTCGGCGAGGAGCGGCTCCATGCTCAAGAAGCGGACCACGGCCGGCACGTCGACGAGCTTCGGGATGTCGCGCTTCGCCTCGTCGGGCGTCACGATCGTCGCGCCGATCCAGACGTTCGCCGGCGGCTGGCCTGCGAGCCATGCCCGCAACCACTCGGCAAGCTGTTCCTCTTCGGCCTGGACGCCCGGCGGGATCTCCGGGCTCCCTTCCGTCACGAGGGCGATCACCTCCTCGATCAGCCGTCGGAAGTTCCCGATCCGCTTCGTGAGCAGCATCCAGTCGAGCGCCGGCGTCTTCCAGATCGTCCACAGCATTTCGATCCGCCACGCCGCGGGGACCTCGTTATCGAGCCAGTCCGACAGCGACGAGCAGAAGACGCGCTGGCGCGTTTCCTTGAGCTGCGGCTCCTCGCAGTTCGGGCAGAGCCGGACCTTCCCTTCGGCGGGCGGATAGAAGCCGCCGACGCTGCGCCCGTCGACCTCGGCGCACTCGCGCAGCTCGCAGCGGTGGCCGCAGGCCATGCACTCGACGAAGTGGCGCTCGTTCCAGGTCAGGGGCTTCCGGCGGTTCGCCGGTGCCGTACGGCGCCGCGGCTGGCCGGCGCCCCAGATCACGGACTGCCAGCGGTTCGCGCGGTCCTCGGCGTAGCAGTGGTCGCATCCGGGCCCCACTTTCGTGCAGCCCTCCCAGAAGTTCTCGGTCCTGTCAGTCCAGGAAATCTTCGACTTGTCGGCCATCAGAGCAGCCCTTTCTGTGGATCGTTGATGTCGGTCGTCGGCGCCTCTGCCATGGCCTCGCGGACGTCGGTGAGGACCTGCGCGTAGACCGTCGGATGCTGTGCCTCGAAGTTCAGGCCGTGGCCGCGGATGTACTGGCCGCGGACCTCGCCGGGGCGGAGCCAGCCTTCGACGCCGGTCCAGCGCCGGGGGTCGATCCGATGCTTCCGGAAGTCGTCGCGCGTGACGAAGCCGCGGATCTCCAGGATCGCGCAGATCCGCAGCGCGGAGACCTTCCAGTCGGTGAGCTGGATCGGTCCCGACGCACCGGCGACGACGTCGGGCACGTAGGCCGGCAGCGGGCAGCGATCCTTCGGACTCCACCAGTGCCAGCCGCCGTAGTGCTGCGCCGACGGATCCAGCGCGGGAGAGAACGATAACGCCTTGCCGTGCCGGTCCCATCCGTTCCCGTGGAAGAGAACGAGGCCGAGGCCCTCGACGATGCGCTCCAGGCCGGAATCGTAGTGCGGGACCAGGATGGCCCGGAAGTCGGGCCCCTTGTCGTGCCAGTGGTCCCAGCGCTCCGGCAAGGCCTGCGAGAGGACCTTCAGGTTCAGGCGCAGTTTCGCCTCGATGCCGATCTGCGTCCCGTCGGCGCCGACGAGCAGGATGTCCCAGCCCGCCGTCTCCGCGTAGGGGATCCACACCTGGGAATTCCGGGTGTAGGAATCGCTCGGCTCCCGGACCCAGCGAAGGAAGTCCGCGCAGAGTTCGGCCTCCGTCGCATAGGTGTGGTTCTTCACGGCGCGCGGACCGATCAGGGCTGGCCGATGGCGCCGGAGGTCGTCCGGTTCGTGCCCTCGACGACGCCGTCGCCGGTTTCGTTCTCGCCGGCGGCGGCCATCGCGTCGGCGATCTGCGCGGTCGCGTCCGGCTTGTCCGGATCCGCGGCGACGCCGCCGGCGGCCGGGTGGCCCTTGGTGCCGTCGATGACGGTCTGGTTCTTGTCACCGCGCCCGTTCTTGCGCTCGTTCTCGATCGCCTTCGCGGCCGCGTCGGGATCCTTCGGCGCCGTCAGCAGGAAGTCGAGCTGGTCGCCGTTCTTCATCACGAGATGACCGGAGCGGATGACGTCGATGTCCGCGGTCGACACCAGGAAGGACAGCTCGATCGAGCCGCCGTCGCCGACGGGCACGACCTCGAACTTGTGGACGGTGCAGTTCCGATAGATCAGCGGCTCGCTCGTGGCCTGGACGACATGCAGGGTCCAGCCGACGAACTTCGCCGTCACGATGTAGCGCTCGATCAGCTTCGAGCGGCGGTTCGGCGTCGTCGCGATGACGCCCGGGATGTCGATCTGGTTCTCGTCGCGCTCGTAGATCGCGGGACGGACGCAGACGCCGAGGGCGTCGAGCATCGTGTTCGGGCCCTTGATCGAGAGCCGGACGCTGATGCCGGGGACCTTGTCCTCGCCGGCGTTCTGCTGGCGACTCGTGACGGCGATGACGTCGGCCGTCTTCCGCTCGGTGATTTCAAACATTGGCGTTCCTCGTGGGATGTTGGGATGGGGGTTCCCGCTTACCGCCGTGCGGGGACGCAAGCGCGCCGGGTGACCGAAGTAACCGGCCTCGCCTCCTCCTCGGTCCTGGAGGCGAAGCCGCCCCGCGTCATCCTCGCCGGCTGATCTGTGGGACCGACGAGGTACAGCGGCGCGGGGCGCTCGCGTTTCAGTTCTCGCGCAGACGGGTCCAGAAGTTCTCGGCGGCCTCGGCGGCGACCTGCTCGATCGGCTTCGATGCCGTCACCTCAGCGGACTCGGTCAGGCCGGCGCGATGCTCGGCTTCCCAGACCAGGAAGGCGCGATAGAGCGCGTCCTGCGTGATCGTCTTCGTCGGAGCCTTCACGAGCTGCGCGGCGGGTTTGGTGGGCATGGGTCATCCTTTCGGAGTGGTGGGGGAAGATGGGCCGGCGGCCAGGAAACGCAGCCGCCGGGATGTGAGGAACCTGACGAGGCGAAAGCAAGGGAAAAGCCCCGCCCGGCGCGACGCGACCGCTGTCGCCGGCCCGGAACTGGTCAACCGTTCGGATCGGAACCGAGGAGGCTCTGCTGCTCCTGCCCGACCTGCTCGATCGCGACGCCCTTCTGGCCGAGATCAAAGGCTTCCTTCGGCGTCGCGACGCGCACCGTGTAGGCCGTCTGGGCGACGTGCGATCGCGCGATCGACGGATGCGTCGTCTCAACGATGCGCGGGAGCGGGGCCTTCTGGCCCTCGGCCGGCGGCTCGGTCTGCTCGACGATGTAGAGGCGTTTTTCTGCCATGGGGTGAAGGCCTTTCGGTTGCGGTGATGAAGAGAGAAGCGGCGCCCGGCAGAGCCAGGAGGGTCCCAATGCCCGCGCTTCTTGCGGGCAGACGGAGGGAGGAAAACCGAGGATCGGAGGGGACCTTTCGCCGCGAACTGGTGAGCCGTCGTCAGCGCGACGCCGGCTCGAAAACGTGGAACACAAGCGACCCGCCCTGGAGGTGCGCGGCGCCGAGGTAGACCGCATCGCCGAGGTCGCGGCGCTGGTGGCCGGTGCCGACGATCATGAACTGGCGTGACACCTTCTCCGCGCCGGGATCGACGAGGGCCCAGATGCAGAGCTGTCCATGCTGCTCGCGCGCATCGAGAGCGCGGGCACCTTGCGGCATCTCGACGCTCACGACGTCGTCGAGCTGGTGCAGCGGGATCGGGAACTTCCAGATCGTTTTGCTCATGATGCTTTCAGGCCGAGGCCTGCTCCTCGTCGAGCATGCTGTCGAAGGATTCCTTCTCGCTGACCTTCGCGATCGAATAGATCTCGACGGTCTGGCCGTCCTTTCCGATCGTGCGACGCTGGCTCCAGAAGGCGACCAGCTCGGCGACCCAGCGCCAGCGATAGGGGCCCTTCCGGTCCGTCGTGTAGGTGGCCGGCCGCTTGAAAGTTTCGATGTGGACGAAGAACTGATTCACGACTGGGCTCCCTTCGCGAGTTCGAGGCCGGCCTGCAGCGCCTGGGCAGACGTAGGCACGGCACCGGCGGCCTTGCCGAACACCGGATGAGCGCAGTCGAAGAGACGCTCGACGCGGGCCCGGGTGTCATTGCTGTAGTAGCCGGCGAAATAGCCGAGGTTCACCTTGCAGATCTGCTCCGCGGTCATGCCGTCGGCACGCGCCGGCTCCGCGTCGAGGTTCTTCTGCATGTGCGCGACGTAGGCGGCGAGGTACTGCTTCGCATCGTCTGGGTCGGTGATCTCCATCGCGGGGCGGAGGACGTCGCCATAGGTCAAGACGGCCTTCCCTTCCGGATTGAAGACGGTCATCGGCTTGTCCGCGATCGCGGCGACCTCAGCAGTCGACACCGGCTTCGGGATCCGGTCGCCGTGCAGGCGCTCCAGCTCCGGAACGATCCAGCTCTCCAGCCACGTCGAGAACTCGCGCAGCATGACCTCGCGCACGCGGCGGGCCTGCTCCGTGGTCACACCGGCGTCTTCGCCGAGGAACTGCGGATCACCCTGGAAATGCGCCGGCCCCTCGCGGAGCATGCGGACCACCTTCGGGGCGATGAACTTCTTCGGGGTCGGGCGGATGCCCATCGGGCTACGGTGCATCATGGCCGCAGTCCTCAGCAGCCGTAGACCAGGGCGACGAGATCGGCTTCGGTGCCGAAGGCCTTGCAGCCCTTCGCCACGTCGGCGAGCGTCGCGTAGTGCTTGCCGCCGCCCATCTTGTGGGCGTTGCCCAGGGCGAGGCGGCGAGTGCCGACGAACCACGCATCGCCGAGACGCATGAGGCAATACTCGGTGCCGCGCGACTCGGTCGTGATGTAGAGCTGTCCGTCGTGAATCGTCTTTTCGATGACCAGGGTTTGCATTTTTTCGCTCCGTCGTGTTTGTGTGAGTGGATCTTCGGACGATCAGCGTCCGCGGTCCATTTGAAAGTTCTGATCGGAGAAGATCGGGCGATAGGAAAAACCTTCACTCTTCTTGACGAGACGGACGGAGACAGCAGAAGCGCAAAGCGCGAGGAGGATGACCGCGATCATCCGCCGCGTCGCATCGGACCGAGTCGGAGGCGGCGGCGGGAGCATGACGGACAGGCCGATCAAGACGACGACGAACGTCACGAGGCCCGCAATGATCGCGGTCATGACGGATCAGCCCCAGGCCTCGCGGAAGGCTTCGAGGACCTTCGCGCGGTCGACATCGGAGAGGTCACGGGACCCGTCGAGGACCAGCTCGGCGGCGTCGCGGTTCTTCGCGCCCTTGATGTCGGCGACCATCTTGTCGACGGCCGAGGTGTCCGGCTTCGGCGCGTTCGCGTTCGCCGCCGCGCCCTTCTTCGCCGCGTCCTTGAGCCCGGCGCTACCGCCGCGCGTCACGGTCTGGCCGGCCGGTTGCTCATCCATCTCGAACCAGTCCGAGGGGGCGCTCATCTGGTCGCGAAGCGACGCGAAGATCCGCTTCAGGCGGACGACGTTGCCGGCCTGGATGGAATCGAAGCGGCGCTGGATCATCTTCTCGATGTGTTCCTTCGTGACGCCGAAATCTGCGAAGGCCTTCAGCAGCTTGTCGAGGCCTTCGGGCGTGAGGTCGACCTTCGACTTCAGCGTCGCGGCCGCCTGCTCCATCGCGGTATCGATGACGTCGCCGGGCACCTGGGCCAGGATGCAGGCGCGGACGCGGCGCTGGGCCTGATTCGCGCACAGCTCGTAGACCTCGCGGTCGTCGCGCGTCTTCCGACCACCGCCGGACTTGTCGATCCAGTGCCGCACCGGGAAGCGGATCGACTTGAATGTCCGGGCCTGCAGGTCGATGCAGCGCGCCTCGATCGTGCTGACCGGGATCCCGAACGGGTCGATCACGGTCTCGACGATGCTCCAGCCGACGTCGAGGTTCCCCCAGCCCTGGGCGATCGCTTCCGCGGCGCGGATGCTGGGCCCGCTGATGTCGGTCCCGCCCTTCGAGTAGGCGTATTCAGCCACCTCGGCGAGGCCGGCGCGGCTGAAGCTATTCAGGATCCGATCCATGCAGGCGCGCTCGTCGCGCGGGAACTTCTCCGCCATGAGGAACTTCGTCTGAATCTCGGCGACCTCGCGGCTCTGGGCCTGGACGGCGGCGACGCTGCGATTCGGGGGCTCGGCCGCACCGAAGGGGGACTCGACGCGGGCGACTGCGCCCTGGGTTTCACGATCATTGGACATGGATCACTTTCCTTTCTTTGCCTGCTTCGGCTTTGGGAGACGGAGGACGCGGATCACGGCGGTCCGCTTGAATTGGTCGACGGCGTCAGGCATCGGGACCAGCTCGGTTTCGAGGACGTCGCCGGTGACGGGATCGACGCGCTTCGGGACCTGTTTGAAGAGCGTCATCTCCTCGATCAGCGGCTGACTGATGCGGCGGTCCTCCTGCGACTTCCAGGTCGCGATCACGGAGCCCTGATAGGTCAGGACCGCATGCGGGGAGATGAAGGCGCCGACGGCGAACGTGAGAGTTTCCTCCCGCTCCTCCAGGTCGCGCAAGTTCGATTTCACGCGCCGCAGCTCTTCGACCTGCGCGACGACTTCTGGCGTCGCCTCGATCTCGCCGCCGTTATCGAGCGGGAACAATGCCTTGATGTCAGAGAACTTGATCGGGTCCGGCGGCACACCGGCGGCGACGTGGTCGCGCCAGAACTCGGCCATCTTCGGGCGCATCGCTTCGATCGTCTCGTCGTCGCGAACCGTCCAATGGATGTTGACGTCGTCGAAGCTCATCAGCGCGCCGACGAGGCAGTAACGCCGGCCGGTGACCATGAGGCCGAACATGAATTGAGCCGCGTATTCGATGGGGACGTCCTCGGTGTTCTCCTCGCCCCACTTCCGGCGCGCGAAGCCCGTCACCGACTTCGCATCGGCGTTGATGTGTTCGCCGTCGAAGGTGACGTATTCGTCACCGATGAGGACCGTCCCCCAGACGCGCAGCTCGAAGTCGATCTCGCAGCGCATGAACTCGAACTCGCCGTCCTGATAGCGTTCGCCCGTGCTGATGACCTCGACGCGGAGGCCCATCTCCTGCAGCTTGTCGACGACCATCTGCACGATGAACGGCTCCAGCATGTGGCCGCGCCGGAAGATCTTCTGGCGGCGCTCGTCGGGCTCGTCGGGGACCGTGGTCTGGCCGGTCTTCTTCATCCACAGTTCGACCGGAGTCGTCCAGGGCGAGAGACCCATCACGGCGGCCGCGTCGGATCCGCCGAGGAAGCGGCGACGCTCGCCGTCGGTGAACGGTTCGAGCTTGCGGCCGAGGGGAATCGGGGGCGGGATCTGCAGCATCAGAGACGGACCCCCATCGCTTCCTCACCGATCGAGACCATGCGGTCGAAGAGGAAGTTCTGCATCCCCAGCGAGTAGTCCTCGTGACCGTAGCGGAGGTGGATGAATTCTTCCAGCAGGGTCGAGGCGAGCTGCTTCGCATTGCCCAGGTCGAAGACCTTCGACGCGACGAAGATCGTCTCATTCTTCGCGAGGCCGAGACCATGCTCGCCGAGCGAATCGACGAACTTGATCGGGTAGGCGCCGCGGATCTCGAAGCCGAGGTTCGAGCAGAAGTCGAGGGCGATCTCGACGCTGTCGGCCTGCCGCTTCGTGAGCGTGATCTCGGTCGGCTGGAACTCGGCGCGGTTCTTGTCTTCGAGGAGCTTGATCGCGGTCGGGTTGGTCTTCAAGGACTTGTTCGCGCAGCACTCCGCGACGATCTCGTAGAACTCGTCCGAGCCGGTCTCGCCCCAGCCGTGCAGATCGAGGCGGCCCTCGATCGTGGTTTCCGAAGCGGTCAGCACCTCACGGAGGAAGGCTCGGTCCGTCGACTTCAGGATCGCGCGCCTGATCTCGTTCTGGATCATGTGCGGATACTTCAGCGTGCGGTCCTCGGTGAGGTCCATTCGATCGAGCGTCGAGTAGGTGAACAGACTCGGATAGATCGTGTTCGAGACACGGACGCCGCGGAAATAGAACGCCGTCCCCTGACGCCGGCGGACCTCGACGTTATCGACGGTGAAGGCGGGATCGTCCTGGAGAATGTAGTTGTGCCGCGCATTGAACGCCGCGACCATCTGATCTCCGTAGACGACGACCTTCGTCTTCCCATCTTCCGGGTCGGGACAGTAGTCCGGGGTCGACTCCGAACCGTTCTCGTCCTTGCAATTGCAGGACAGCTCGCGATAGGCCATCCAGACTTCCCAGTTCTTCCCGAGGTCGGTCGTGAAGGCCAGCTCCGACGGATGCTCGTTCTCGCGCTGCATCGTGACGAACTCGAACTCGACGCCGCGGACGATCTTCTTCGCCGTGCCGAAGTGAAGGACGTTCGAGCCAGCGAAGACGGTGACGGTGTGGCCGGTCCGCAAGAGGACCGCGATCGCGAACTTCAGCCCAGTCCCGAACATGCCGATCGGGTTCTCGGTTTCCTTCGCGGAGACGCCGAAGGATGTCAACGCGGTGACATCGATGACGCCGTCGTTTTCAAAGACGACGATATTTGACATGAGGATTCCCTCCGTGGTGTGTGATGCAGGTCAGCCCTGCAGGGGTGAGAGCTTCGCCTCGTCGACGGCAACGGCGACGCGCAGCATCTGGATCCGCTTCTCGAAACGATCGATCTCCTCGGCGGACGCGATGCGCTCCCGCTTCAGCGTGCGGACGTAGGCCTCATCGCTCGCGAGGACGAAGCGGAGATAGATCAGGCGCAGCATCAGGGGCAGGCGCGCGGCCGCGGCAATGGCGCGCTTCACTTCGAGGTCCCGAAGAAGACCCAGGCGGCCAGCGCGGCGCCGATGGCGACGGCCAGCAGCACACCGGCGACGCGCTCCCAGCGCGCGATCGGCTTCTTCTTCGCCTGGACGCGCGACGGTTGCATCCAGCGGGTGTCGCGGTCCGGAGGCTTTCTGCGGGAGAGGGCGTCGTGTCGATCGCTCCTGAATTCGGTCCGGCTCATTTGAGGAGTCCTGTTTCGGTGATGAAGATCGCGGCGATCACGGCGAAGACGCCGACGCCGATGACGATGAGCGCGACGGCGACGCCGGCGCCCGTGTCGGGCTTGTGGTTCATGACTTCTTCGCTCCGTCGATGGCTTTGCGCGCGGCTTCCTTCGCGATGAGCCCGTCGATCACCTCGCAATCGAACATCTCATGAACGGATTGCCAGTCGATCCACTTCCCGCAGCGGTCGGGGACTCGGCGGACGTTGCCCTTGTCGTCGAGCAGGAACGAGAAGCGCGCTAGCGCGTTGATCGCGCGCCGCAGCGCCTCGGCGGCCTCATCGTAGGGGCGCACCTCCGGCGCCGGATAGGGGTGTTCTGGTTCGGCGCTCATGCTTGCACGAGGGGCAGGCCGGAGATACGAACGAAGCGGCCGTCAGCGGTCTGCACGTCGCAGGTCCCGAGACCGTGATAGGTGATGACGGTGACCACGGTTTCGCGGCCACGCACGAAGGTGCGGAAGCTGTAGCCGGGGCGGTAGTCGATGCGCTTGCAGGACATGAATTCTCTCCGTCGTTTTGGTGTGAGCGAATCTTCGGCCCGCCGATTGCCGACGTCCATTTGATTTCGTTCATCGCGGTCCTCGGCGCGATAGGCAGAACTCATCCACAAGCGGGTGGAAATCGGAGACATTGGCCGGCATGCAGCAGCCCCCTACCCGAATCGATACACCGGCGTTCGTGATCGTCGTCGACGCTGAAGGCGTCCTCGTCGCTCCGCGCGCCCGCCCTGATGACTTCCGTCGCCTCAGTTTCAAAGAGGTCGACAAGCACTTCGAGAAACGATGGCGCGAAATGAGTTTCGAGCCGACCGCCACGCCCGGCGAACCCTACAAACCGATCGACCCCTGAGAGACATCATGAAGACCCGTTGCCAGTCCGGCGACCCCTGCCTCGTTCTCACCGGCTTCCCGCTGGTCAACCTCGGAACCGAAATCACGGTGACGCGGCTCGGCCTCTGGATGGGCGAACCCGCCTGGGAATACGATGGTCACGTCGACGACATGAACGGCAACGGCGAACGCGCCTTCATGGTCCTCGATCGGTGCCTCCTCCCGCTCGGCCGCGTGGTCGACGAGACGGCGCCGGCCGGGCCCGTGCTGCTCGATCTCTGCATGGAGTGAACATGGCTTTCAATTGCGAACCGCGCGACCTCGCGATGGTCGTCCGCACCGAGAACCGCGTCGTCTACGGGAAGCTCCTCGGCCTGCCGGTACAGCTCTCCGATCGCTTCGAGGACACACCTCGCGGCCGCTACTGGCTTCTCGACGAGATCATCCCCGTCGAGATCTCCTGCCAGTGCGGGAAATGCCTGCGGATCATCGTCGACGTTGACGCGCTACCGGACCGGATTCTGAAGCCGATCCGCAAAGGCGGCGGCATGGACGAGGCGCACCGCCGCTGGCTGGAGCGCGTCAACGACGGCACCGCGACGGACGACCGCGCCCGTCGCGTCGTCGGCGCGCCGGCGCCTGCCGAACCGAATACCTCGGCGCAAGAGACCGGGCGGCGGCCCTATGGTCTGGATCGGGATCCCGCCGCCGCGGGCCCTGCGGGCGGATTCCTGGGCCTCTGGCTCGATGGATTCGTCAATTCCCCATCCACGCGACGGCGCGTCAAACGGTTCGGGGCTTGACGAACAGGATCCCAGTCGTGATACATTCCGGCCGTCGCTGCTGCCACAGTGAATCGAGATCGAGGCCCTGGGCCTTCGCTTTCTTCCCCGCGCGAGTGGGACCCGTGGCAGCGGGTAGAGAGCGAGGACCCAGGGCCTTTTTTCATGGCCTGGACCGGCAGCAGCGACTGGGAAGTCGATGGACGGGCCGCAGGGCATCGCCGGCGTCTGCTTCCGAGAAGCGCAACCGGGGGAAAGGGGATGCAACAGCGCACAGGCCGGCGGCGAAGGTAGCACCGGCACCCCGAAAGGCTCCCGAGCGCATAACCGTCCTCACGCGGTCGCGAAAGGCTTTCCCCGGCCCCGGCTGGGAATGGCTGAACGCTCCCCCGAACCTCTGCGGTAAACCCTGATAAGAAGGCTCGATGGAATACAGCATGAAGACCGCGCTCTATCGTCACTTCGACGCCGACGGAGTTCTCCTCTACATCGGGATCAGTCTCGACGCGATCCACCGTCTGGGGCAGCACAAAAACAATGCCCACTGGTATTCGGCGATCGTGAAGGTCACCGTCGAGTGGCACCCATCGCGTGAAGTCGCCCTCGAAGCGGAGCGCGCCGCGATTGCAGCCGAGGGTCCTCTGCACAACATCCAACGCCCGGCGATCGTTGGGTCCGTTCAAGTCGCACTGCCAGCGCGATCGAAGCTGTCGCAGGCCGTCATGCACCAGGGTTCGTTCCGGCTAAACGGCTGGTATCCACGAGAGCATGATGCAGAGCACATGCTCGGCTGGTTTCGCGCAGTTTTTCCGAAGGATCGATTCGTCCTCGTCGAGCATCACCCTTTCGGGAGCGACCGGATCAGCGAAGTGAATGTTTTGAAGCCGGCGCAGCATGAGCTTTGGGCCGCGACGCCCCCGGACTATGAGGCAGGGGATCGATTCGACAGCGAGGCAGCATGAACACTCACGAAAAACAGGAACTTACCCCGCGCCAGCGCGAGATCCTCTTCGAGATCATGACGTCCGAGGACCGCGTCTACTGCATCGGTCGCCGCATCGGCTTGCAGACGCTTCGCGACCTGATCCGGTTCGAGCAGCGGCAGCGCCAGGAGGCGAAGCCGTCATGATCAGCCCGATCGACACCTCCGGGACGAACATCATCGACCTCCCGGTGACGCCGCGGGCGCCGCTGGACGCCCCGCAGCAGCCCTTCCTCGTCGAGGCGCCCCAGCCCTGCATCCACTTCCAGGGCCCCTTCTCGATCGACATGGACGCGGGGAAATGCTTCTGCAAGCGCTGCGGCGGAGAGGTGACCCCGATGTTCGTCCTGAAACAGCTCATGCAGCAGGAGAGCCGCTGGCTCCGTCACCGTCGCGAATACGTCGAGGACATGCAGCGCCTCGAACAGCGGTCGAGGACGAAATGCGACCACTGCGGCACGATGACGAAGATCCGCCTCCGCTGAAGGAACCGACACCATGCGAATCGTCGACCGCAAGACCTTCCTCACGCTCCCGAAGGGGACCGTCTTCATGAAGTTCACGCCGCAGATCTTCGGGACGATCTGCATCAAGGGCGACACGATCGATGTCGCTGATGTCGGCGACTTCACCTACACCGATTTCGAGACGCCGGACACGGCCTCCGACACGGAGACGATGGACCTCCTCGACGCGGCCGCGACCACGGACACGACGTTCCGGATGTCGCTCGATCTCGGCAGTCGCGACGGTCTCTTCGACGAGGACCAACTCTTCGCCGTCTTCCAGATCTCGGACCTCGATCGCATGATCCACCGCCTCGCGGAGGCGCGGCGCAGCGTCTACCGCATCAACACCCATCCCCTCCTCACCTGACCAGGAACCAGACCATGGAAGTCCCCCTCAGCATCAGCGGCCGGGCGGCCGCCGAAGCGCACCTCGCGGCGATCAGCGCCGAGCATCCCGAAGGCCTCACCGAAGACGTGCTGCGGCGCGAGCTGATGCAACGCCTGATGACGGATCCCGCGATCGCGGCGGATCTCGCAGGGCTCAAGCTGGCAGTCGACACCCGCGGGAAGTCGATGCAGACCTCGATCGCAGAGAAGCTGCGCGACGCCGGCGCGAACGTGGTCGTCATCGACGGCACCGAGCCGGACGAGATCCAGGGGCGCAAGCTCGCCGAGAGGATGATCGTCGACGAGCTGGGCGCGCTGCGGGACGGCGCACACCGCGCGCTGGCCGTCGGCCTCCTGCACTCGTCGCGCTACCTCGGCAAGGGCGACTGCGAGGACATCCGCCCGATGCCGCCCCCGCTGCGCGCCAGCGGGAACCGTCAGGAGCGCCGCGCCCAGGAGCGCCGCCTCCGCCACGCCGCGAAGCAAGCCACGAAGGGAGCGCGTCGATGACGAAGCCGAAGAAGGCCGGCGGGCCGCAACCGCCGATGATGGTCGCCGAGCTGGTCGCGCTGGGCGTCAGCGAGCAGAACGCCTCGGACTGGATCTACACGCGGAAGAAGAAGGGCGGCGTCGACGGCGTCACCGCATCGGCCTGGGAGCGGCACTGCCGCGAGGCGGAGAAGGCAGGGATCACGCCGATCGAGGCCGTCCAGTTCTGCGCCGAGGTCGGTCACTGGGGCTTCCATGCCTCGGCCTACTTCGATCAGCAGCGCCGCGCCGGTGTCCAGGTCCACAGCGCGAAGACGACACCGCGGACAACGACGTTCTCGCAGCAGACCACCGCGGACCGGGCCCGCAAGCTCGGATCCCTCACGAATGGCCGCCTCGGCGCGGCCCCGGCATCGCCGCCGCGGCAGATGTCGATCGAGCAGCCGGAGGACCTCCGCAGCGCCGCCGAAATCATGGAGTCCGAGAATGCCCGCCGTCCCCGCCTTGCCCACTGACCCGCCGCCCTTCGAGCTGATCGGCGACGTCTTCGCGAAGTTCGTCGTCATCTACGGCCAGGGGAAGGTCCTCTCGATGCTCGACGGCATCGGGTCCGACGAGGACGACTTCGACGCGAAGGTCCGAGTCGTGCAAGAGGAATGGAGACAGCGCCTCCGCGGCGTCTCCGTCTTCCAGATCGGAATCGCGATCGAGCGCCTCGGCGAGGCACACGCGAAATTTCCGCCGAACGTCCTGGAGTTCGTCGCGCTCTGCAAGTCGGTTCGACTGCCGGAGCAGCGCCCCGCCTTCGACCTCGACAGCGAGGACAAGAAGACGACGAAGCAGCCCTATCGAGATCCGGAGCGCTGGCGCGCCGCGATGATGAAGCTCGCCGAGGGCTACAAGGCGAACCACGAGGACCGGCTCGGCTGGGCGAAAGAGATCCTCGCGCGGCACCGCCGCGGTGAGACCGTCACCGCCGAGCGACTCGCGATGGCGAAGCGCGCCCTCCGCATGAGCGACGACGAACCGATCGCACCGCAGACCGCGGGCTCGTTTCCAGGCGTTCCCGTCGAGGCGTGGCCGGAAGCGATGCGTCCGAAGCGGGGCTCGTCGAGCATGCCCGGCGAGGATCGGTTCGGATCATGAGGACCTTCATCATCGTCGAGCCCGGATACCGCTCCTGGGAGCTGAAGCGGACCCGTCGACAACCTCGAAACCCGCGGCTCTGGGTGAAGCTGTCGCGCCTGCGCGGCGCCGTCGAGCAGCACTGCGCCGACGTCGAGCTGAAGCGCCAGATCGCGCGGCTCATGCTGCGCGGGGAGGTTTGAGAAAACCTATCGCGGCCGCCGCCGGGATCGGAACAATCAAATGGACCGAGGCGATTAGAGGACCGAAGATCTCTCCATCACAACACCTGATGACGGAGAACCTGAAATGTCGATCTTCAAGAAGCAAGCCCTCGTCGCCACCTTCCCGGCCTATGACGTGTTCGAGCGCGAAGCCGCTCCGAAGTATCAGACCGGCGTCGAAGGCGCTGTCGAGATCTCGTCCACCGACATCCTCGGCCTCGACAGCGGCCGCGGCTTCCACCGCACCTACAGCCCCGGAAGCGTCGCCTCCTACGCGCTGGAATACAACGAGTGCCCGATTGAGGCCTACGAGCGCGCCGTCGCCCGGGGTCATAAGACGCACTGGATCAACCACCGCGCGACCGCGCTGACCGCCCACAAGCAAGCGAAGGAAACGCTCGTGCAGGTCCGCGTCGGCATGCTGGTCCGCTTCGAGGGCCGCCTCTTCACCATCGAGGCCGCCCCGAATGACAACCTCTCGCTGAAGCCATTCGTCGCCGTCCAGGCCGCCGCCTGACATGAGCGCCGTCGAAACCGCGGCGCCGGCGCGCCGCACCCCCTACGCGGAGATCGACCTCCGCAAGGGAACCGTCTGGCCCGCCACCGTGCCGGCCATGACGGACGCCGATGCGATCAACGCCTTCCGCCGCCTCTTCCGCTGGGCAGAGGGGAAGCTCTGGGACGGCGAGATCCGGATCACCTCCGGCAACCGGAACAATTGGGCCCGCCGCGGCGTGATGTTCGTCAACCCGTCTCAGGGCTGGAAGGCCTTCGCGCACGACCTCTCCCACTTCTTCTACTTCCGGGCGAATCCGTTCGATCGCCCGCACTCGAAGAACCATGCGCGTTTCGAGACCCGCCTCATCCGCGAGATCCTGAAGCGGGGCTGGCTCGATCAGAAGCCCGCCCAGGCGCCGGCACCGATGCCGGACGAGCGGCAGGCCCGGCTCGATGCCGTTGACGCGCTGGAAGCCCGCCTGGACGCCCGCGAGGCCGACTGGCAGAAGAAGCTCCGCCGCGCGGAGACCTTCCTCAAGAAGATCGCCAGGGAGCGCAAGAAGCTGCAGCGCGCCCGCGACCGCATCACCTCCGGAGCCTGACCATGTCGACCACCGAGAAGCCCTACGCCTACGCGATGGAACACGTCGGCCACTCGCCGAGCCTGACCACGGACCCGACGGACTACCTGCCGGAGGAGCGGAAGTCGCTGATCCCGCTCTGGCGCCATCCCTTCGGCCTCGACGCCGCCTCCGGACTGCCCGGCCTGCGCGTGCAGCACGGATCCTCCGGGATCGAGATCGCCGTCAAGCTGTCCCAGAAGTTCGACTGCGTCGAGTTCACCCTCAACGACAACCCGCAGCCGGTCTTCGTATCGCCGTGGATGCAGTTCGAGCCGTCGGCGATGTCCGACGAGCGGCATCGCATCGCGTCCGAGATCGCGCGCCGCGCCGTCGTGCATGACAACCTCCTCGCCGAGATCGAGAAGCAGAAGGGCCAGATCCGCGGGCTCTGGGATCAGATCGACGCGCTGCGCGACTCGAAGGCCGCCCTCATCGACGTCTGGAAGGCGGATCGCGCGAAGCATGGCCTCCCCGCCGACTTCTCCGACGTCACCGGCTGGACCCGCGAGACGATGTCGGACTTCCGCTTCACCGACGCGGCCATCATGCGCAAGGCGCTGGAAGAGCTGGCCGGCGTCACCGATACCCTCTGCAACGGGATCGAGTGGAACATCGAGAACCATCCGACGGTGATGAACCAGTCCGACGAGGAAGCCCTCGCCGCTGGCCGCGCCGCCGTGCAGCGCACCGAGGCCGTCATCGCCGGCGACTTCAAGGGGAGAGAGTGATCGTGGAATTCACCTTCCTCATCAAACCGCTCCCTCTGAACCGTCACCAGATGTGCGACGTCCTCAACGCATTGCCGCCGGCGCTGCAGGCCGACCTCGTCCAGGTAGTGCGCGAGTCGACGGGCCACACCTACGGCCTCTTCCGCGTGAAGACCGAATTCGTGAACGAGGCCCGCTTCGGCCTCGGCATCAGCAACCAGACCGGAGCCTGACCATGCCGAAGCTCAAGGACCACACCGTCAACGTCCACACCAAAGCCGGCGAGACGGTCGCCGTCAAGTTCGAGATCACGGTCTCCGTCGGCGGCGAGTTCCGCGCCCGCGTGCCCGTCAACCACGTCGAGGACCTCGACTTCATGGCGTGCCTACGCAACGCCAAAGGCGGCGCCAAGGTCGAGAAGCTGCGCGATCACGTCTACCTAGTCGCGCATGCATTGCCGCCCCTGGAGGCCGCTCTGCAGTCCGCGGTCGAGGCCTACGCGAGCCCGGAGGAGACGACGGAGCGCGTCATCCTGTACCGCATCAGGACCCGCGCGAAGTTCGCGATCAAGTCCGACGGCACCGTGAGCCAGAACGGCCACACCGCCGGCGGTAAGTTCCCTGACGACTACACCTGGAACGAGGACCACGGCGGCCCCTTCCAGCAGGATCTCGGCGTCTACATGGTCGGCATCTGGGCGCAGGTTTACGACAAGCACATCGCCCGGCGCGGCGACAAAGAGGTGATCCGCTATTCCTGGGTCGGCAGCAGAGACGGACGCGCGCCGGCGGCGGAGCGCCTGAACGCATTCATCGAGTGCGCCTACCGGATCGCACCGAAGGGGAGCGGTGTCCAGCAGCGACACGTCTCGAACGAGCTGACGTCCTCGGACTACGAGGAGATGCCCTACACCGACGAGGCCGCCGACTACTTCTCCGGGGTGATGCTCAGTCTCTGCGACCTCGTCCGCCGCGTCGACCACCTCTTCCGAAACCCCGAACGGCTGGCCGTCGCGATCCAGAACCGCGCCGGCTTCCTGCCGGCCCCGCCGGTGAGGAAAGAGGAGGCCGAGTCGTGAAGTCCCTCAACGGCGGCGAGACGCGCCCGCTGACCGAGGCCTCGCGTCTCGCACTGGCCGACATCGCGAACGCGGCGCGCGTGCGGCAGTCGGTGAATCCCGGCGTCGCTGACCGTCTCCTCCGCGGCGGACTCGTCGAGTCGAAGCAGCTCCTAAGCCCCTTCAAGACGCACCGCGGCGGACTCGTGGAACACCTCGTCATCACCACTGCAGGCCTCGACGAGCTGCGCGCCTGGAAGGGATCGAAGCGATGAACACGGAGACCGCCTGCTACGGCTTCGGATGCCCGCGGCATCACGACTGCGCCCGCTACGATCTGATCGAGACCGGCCGCGAGGACATCGCGAAGATGTCGACCTGCATGGACGCGAACGGGAACTTCCCCGACCACGTCCCCAGCGGGACCTACATGCCTGCCGTCAGGCTCTATCCCGGGCTCGAAGAGTCCGAGGCCGAAGCGATGCGGGGGCCGCAGCGATGACGTCGCCGAAGCCGATCCACATCCCAGGGTTCAGGACCGCGGGCTCGAACGCTCGCGAGGTCTGGCAGGCCCGCACGAACCGTGTCAAGAAAGAGCGGAAGACGACCGCCGGCTACCTGAAGTTCTCGAAGAAGCCGGAGACGCCCTGCAGCGTCGTCCTCGTCCGCATGGCGCCATCGAACGGTCTCGACGACGACAACCTCCGCGCCGCGCTGAAGGGCGTCCGCGACGAGATCGCGAACTGGCTCGGCGTCGACGACCGCGACCGCTACCGCGTGCGATACCGCTACCGGCAGGAGCGCGCCCCCTGGGGCGTGCGGATCGAGTTCGGCCCTCCCGTGTCGGGCGCGCAGATGGAAATCGGCATGTCGTCGGCCATCGATGACGACGACGAAGAAACCCCCTTCTGAAAGGACCCCATGAGTTACCCGACCGAAACGATCGAACGCCTCCAGGCCGAGGTCAACCGCCTGACCGAGCAGGACCGCGCGCACGCCGCCCAGGTCGTCGAGCTGATGCGCGAGCGCGATGGTCTCTCGATGCTGCTGCTCGAAGCAGCGGCCGAGCGTGATCGCCTCTCGACGCTGGTCAATACGCCGGAGATGGAGGACTTCCTCAAGGGCGTCCGCCTGGAGGCCGCGCACCAGATCGAACGCTGGGGCCCCGCGCATGACCGCAGCAAGTCGGCCGAGGCGTGGTTCTGGCTCGTCGGCTACCTCGCCGGCAAGGCTTTGCGCTCCGCGATCGAGGGCAACCGCGAGAAGGCGCTGCATCACTGCATCAGCTCGGCGGCCGCGCTCTTCAATTGGCACCGCGCCATCCAGACCGACACGACCGGCCACGGCATCGGCGCCGACGCCGACCTCAACCCCGAACCGAACGTCGACGTCCTGAAACGCTGACGCATCACGACACCATGACCATCCACACCCTGAAAGGAAAAGCGATGGAACTCACCGTCGAGAACATCACGCCGGACAAGGCGACCCGCTGGCTCAACGCGAACCGGTCGAATCGGAAGATGCGCGAGGGCGTCGCTGAAAAATACGCCGACGACATGAAGCACGGCCGGTGGACGAACTGCCCGGAGCCGATCTCGTTCTACACCGACGGGGACCTCGCTGACGGTCAGCACCGCTTGTGGGCGATCATCGATTCCGGCAAAACGGTCCGCATGCCGGTCGCGCGCGGCCTCTCCCGCGAGGACGGTCTCAACCTGAACACCGGCTTGACGCGCTCCCTCGTCGATAACGCCCGCATCAGCGGCGCCGACAAGGATCTGAGCAATGCGCTGCTCGGCGCGGCCCGCTCGATCGCTTCCGGCGCCGCGGCGGCCGGCTCCGTCTCCGGTGCCGCTCGACTGCAGATGGTCGAGGACCACCGCGAGGCCGCGAGCTGGGCGGTCTCCAACGTCAAGAAGACCAAGCTCCTCTGCAATGCTGTTGTCCTCGGCGCCGTCGGGCGGGCCTTCTACTACGAGGCCGACAAGGACAAGCTCAAGCGATTCTGCGACGTCTTCGGGACCGGCTTCTCCGACGGTGACCAGGAATCGGCCGCGATCGCGATCCGAAACTACATGCTTGCGAAGGGCTCGTCGGCCTCCTCGGCGGCGATGTGGCGCGACACCTTCCTCAAGCTGCAGAACGCGATCCGCTACTTCATGCAGGGGAAGAAGCTGACGATCATCAAGGGCGTCGCCGAAGAGGCGTATCCGCTCAAGGTGGCACGCGCGAAGAAGAAGGCGGCCTGACCATGGACATCGATCAGAACGGACGCTTCAACCTGCCGGCCGACCGCTTCATCATCCTCCCGGCGATCGGCGGCCTGATGGTCGTCAATGCGAAGCCCTCCATGTCGCTGATCTCGGACCTGATCGGTGCCGGTGGCCTCGACACCGTCAACCTCCGTAGCCGCGGCCGGCCGCTGCGCGTGATGGTCGTCGACGACCTCGGTCACCCGAAGGGCCTCCCGATCAACGATGCCGCGACAGCGCTCTATCACGAGCAGTGCGTCCCCGGCGCGAATCCTCCCCCGATCCGCGGCGACGTCGCGATCGTTTTCGACGACGACTTCGCCTGAAGGAAGAGATCATGACCCCCATCGAAACAGCGTGCGAATGCGTGGATGCCGCCGTCTTCTCCGGCGCGCACATGGACGACCCCGCGGAGCGCCAGATGCTGCGCGAATACATCGAGCGCTGGGAGAACTACCTCAAGCCATACGATGCGATCGAGACCGCCGGCCTGTCGACCGAGAAGGCCTCCGAGCTGATCGTCGCGCCCATGGTCGAGGCCCTGCAGCACGCGATCGAGGGCGAGTGCGACGGTCTCGCGATCTCCGAGGCCCAGGCCGTGTCGATCCTCGGCTACGTGGCCGCGCATGCATCGCCGGCGGATGCCGCGCGCATCGGCGCCGCCGCTCCGGTCCTCGCGATCGATGTCACCGACGTCGACGGCGTGAAGTCGATCGAGATTGACCCGGCGAAACACCCGATTCAGTTCCGCATGATGGCGGCCGCCGCGCTGCGCACGCTGTCGACAGCCGATCATCCCCGGGAGGATCTCGATCTCGACGCTGTCCGCTCGATGTCCCGCTACATCGCCGGCGACACCACGGTCCCAGATCCAGTCGCGGCGCCGCCTTACGTCCACAGCCCGGACCCCGCGCTCTTCGCGATCACGGTCGCGCGTGGCGACGTCGGCGGCTTCGGCTTCCTCGTGTCGCCGGACGTGATCGGGCATCAGGCTTTCGCGGCCGAGGCCGGCGCGCTGGTCACGAAGCTGGCGTCGTCGATCCTGAACATCGAGATCACGAAGGGATGACCATGACGACGACGCACGCCTATCCCCTCTGCTGGCCCGCCGACTGGCGCCGAACGCCTTCGGCGAATCGCAAGCTCGCGAACTTCAGCGTCAAGGTCCGCGGCAACGGCTGGCCGACGGCTCGAAACATCACGATCGCCGAGGGCGTGCAGCGCGTCCTCGACGAGCTGCGCCGCTGGGGCTACACACAGCGCGACATCATCATCAGCACGAACGTCCCCGTCAAAAGCGACGGGCTCCCGCGCAGCGACTCGAAGCGGCCGCAGGACCCCGGCGTCGCCGTCTACTGGGACGAGCCGACCGGCCCGCGGCGCTGCATCGCCGTCGACGTCTACACCACGGTCGAGGACAACCTCGCGGCCGTGGCCGCCACGATCGAGGCGATGCGCGCCATCGAGCGACACGGCGGCGCCGTGGTCCTGGAGCGGGCCTTCACGGGCTTCACCGCGCTCCCGCCGCCGTCGACCTCGTCGACCCCGAAGCGGAGCTGGTGGGAAGTCCTGGGCGTGGCCTCCGACGCATCGCGCGACGAAGTCCGCCTCGCCTACCGTCGTCTCCGCAGTGAACACCATCCCGACCGGGGCGGTGTCCGCGCACGGTATGACGAGATCGAGGCGGCCTGGGAACAGGCGCAGAGGGCGTGATGCGGAACTGGAAGAAGATCAAGGCGATGGCGTCGCTCGCGCTGGCGGCCGTCATCGCTCTGTCGTGGCTCGAACTGCCGCTCATCATGAAGGTGATCTCGGAATGGAACAGGTAAAGGAGCGGGGCGTCGCCTTCATCGGCTCGATGGTCAATGCCATCCTCGACGGCATCAAGACGAACACGCGGCGGCCGCTGTCGAAGCTACACGCCGAACTGATCGACGCTCACAACGTCGTCAGGGACGACCCCGTCCTGCTCGCGATGTGTCCTCACGGCAAGGTCGGCGATCGCCTCTGGGTCCGCGAGGCGTGGCGCGTCAGCAAGCGATGGGACGACGCGCCGCCGCGAGATCTGCCGGTCCACGGCCTGTCCGTCTTCTACGAGGCCGGCGGAAGCTGCGCGAACTACCAGGACGGCGCCGGCCTGAAATGGACACACGACCGCTCCTATCCGCCGTCGAAGCTGGACTTCGCAGGTCGATACCGGCCGCCGATGTTCCTTCCCCGCTGGGCCTCTCGGATCCTGCTGGAGATCACCGAGGTCCGCATCGAGCGCGTCGCCGACATCAGCGAGGAAGACGCCGCGGCCGAGGGTGTCGCGCGCTGGGCAGAAGGCGCGCTCTCTCCGGACAGTTGCCGCGAGTTCACGGCCGCGCAGAAGTTCGTCTATCTCTGGGACCAGATCCACGGCGTCGGCGCGTTCGATCGCGACGCCTGGGTCTGGGTCATCGTCTTCAAACGCATCACACCCTGAAAGGAAATCAATGAACGCCTCCGCCTGGGCGCAGTGGACGCTCCTCGTCCTCCTCGTCCTGAACCTCATCGTCATGATCGCTGGCGACGTCAGCAAATTCCACAAGCACCGCGACACGAAGCGGCGCGCGATCGACATCGCGCTCTCTTTCATCCTGCAGGGCTTGATCCTATGGGTGACGTGGCAGGCCGGCGCCTTCTCTCTGGTGTTCCGATGAAACCGACCCACCTCCGCAACGAAGAAGACGTCCAGCTCCGCCGCAGGATGGGGCTCGGCATCAAGGAACTCGACGGCCGCAAGAAGCGGATCAAGAAGCTGGAGAAGCAGCGCCGCGACGAGCAGCGCCTCGAAGGGCGGGCACGATGAACGGCGGGCAGAACCTGACCCCGAGCTTCGAGATGACGTCCGACTTCGAGACGTGGTTCCTGAAGCGACACGGGAAGACGCTGGCCCAGGCCTGGACCGATCGCGAGCCGCCGCGCAAGCACATCGAGTCCCTCTGCGAGGCCTGGGCCGTGTCGAAGAAGCAGACCGACCGCGAGCTGACCGAGGCCGTGCGTCGACTCTCCGAGATCTCGCTCGTCTGCGCCGGCGCCGGTGCGACGCTGGACCCGATGCCCGACGACGGGCCCGCGCTGACGGCCGTCAAGCAGATGGCGACAGCCCTGCGAAACCATGGGATAGGAAAAACCTAAGAGCCCAGGATTTCGCATCGGAACAATCAAATGGACCCGGCGAGGGTTCGGCCCGAAGATTCATTCACCGCGCAATACCGCGCGGCTTCTAAGAAACGAACCGAGGACCGAAACCATGAAGCAACAACTTTCTTCCCTGGAAGCTCTGGCCGCCAAGCTGACCGCCCAGCGCGCCGTCTCCGCCGACTACGTCGCCCCGTCGACCGACATCAAGATGAACACGGCCGGCAAGATCGATTCCAGCTCGGCCGGCATCGTCGACCGCATCCTGCGCAAGACCGCGCATCGCCAGCTCGCCGAGATCACCGACATCCCCGGCGCCTACTACGAGCGCATGCGCGCCACCGACCCCGCCCTGCTGTCGCAGAACGTGAACCGCTGGATGGGCGCCCGCACGAACTCGCGCCAGATGCTGCGCACGATCGACGGTGAAGTCCGCGCCATCCTGTCGGACCGCTACGCCCGGATCGACAACTATCAAGTCGCCGAGGTCGTCCTCGACATCCTGTCGAAGCAGGAAGGCCTCGAAATCGTCTCCTCCGCCGTGACCGACGATCACATGCACATCAAGGCCATCGTCACGAATGACCCGCTGATCGTGCCGGGCTCGAAGCGCGTCGGCGACCTCGTTGACCGCGGCGTCGCGATCCGCAACAGTGAAACCGGCATGGGCGCCCTGTCGATCTCCCCCTTCGCCCATTACCGCGTCTGCACGAACGGCATGGTCCGCAACGATGCCCGCCTCCGCGCTTCGCACGTCGGCCGCAAAATCGACGCCTCCCTGGAAGGCCTGCTGTCCGAAGGGACCCGCCGCCTGGAAGACGCGACGGTCATCAGCAAGGTCAAGGACATCCTCGCCCACTGCTTCGACAAGGCCGCCTTCGAGACCTACATCGCGAAGATGGCCGAGCTGACCCAGCAGCAGATCGAAGGCGACGTCGCCGCCGCTGTCGGCTCCCTGCGCCCCGCCCTGGGCCTGTCGATCGGCGAATGCTCCGGCGTGCTGCGCCACCTCGCCGCCGGCGGTGATCTGAGCCGCTACGGCCTCGTCAACGCGGTGACCCGCACCGCCGAGGACGTCGAGGATTACGACCGCGCGACCGAGATCGAAGGCCTCGGCTTCAAGCTGGCGACCCTGCCGGCCCGCGACTGGAAGCAGATCGCGAACGCCGAAGCCGTCGCGGCCTAAGAGTTCCGAGCCCTCTCCGCCCAGGCCAATGGGCCGCCGGGGTCGCACCCGACGGACTGGCAAGCGGGGAGGGCGAGGAGGCTCTACAACCACCACACCAGGAGCGCGCGATGCCTCTGAAGTCCATCCAGCTCGCCACGATCAGCCCCTCGAATCGAGCCGAGGGCAAGTTCGACGTCGACGCCCACAGCGACACCGGCCACCTCTCGGCGACCTTCGCCTGCAGTTCGGAGTCGAGCGCGCTGAAGCTGCGCGACGCGATCCGCGATCACGCCGACTGCCTGAAGAACGTCTTCGACAGCCGCGACCGGCCGACGCGCGAGGGACCGATCGCTCTGCTCGTCGAAAACGTCTGCAACCTCAATAACGGCGCGATGGTGCAGCTCGGCGAGTTCCTCCGCGCCCATCCCATCGAGCGCGCCCAGTTCGCCTCGCGCTGCGCCGCGATGATCGAGTCCGCGCTCGAAGTCGACGCCTCGCGCTACACCGGCGACGACGGCCGCCCATTCCTCGGACATCGCTCACCATGACGCAGGCCGCCTTCGATGTCCTCTGGGCCTTGATGATCGAGCAGGGCTACAAGGCCGCCTGCGTCTCCGGCAACCCCTACGCGAAGCACGCGAAGAAGGCCGGCGAGAACGAGGCCATCTGCGGGAAGAAACCGGGCAAGGGGTCGACGAGCTACAAGATGCGCAACCGCACCGGCTGGCGGGTCTACATCGACGACACGGCGCCGGACTGCGACGCCTGCCGCAGGCTGATCGAGGCCAACATCTCGAAGCCGGGCTGATTGGTCCAGCCTATCGCCGCGCGCCGCTGCATCAGAACAATCAAATGGACCGCGACGTCCGCAAGACCGAAGATCTCTCCATCAACAAGACGGAAGGGGAATCGACATGCGGACCATCGAACAGGATCTCAACACTCGCGAACTCCGCCGCCTGCGCGGTGACGCGAAGCGCGAAGCGAAGCTCGAACGCCTGGAGTCCGAGGCCGAGAAGCTGATCGGCCAGCTCTGCCGCGAGGGGAAGACGGTCTTCTACATCAATCTCACCGACCGCAATGGTCGCTTCACCGGCAAGACCAAGGAAAGCGCGACGGAGTATCCGCTGATCGCCTACATGATCCGTAACAGCTACGTCCACTGATCGGCGATCGACGGGGCCTATCGATGGCCCCTGTCGGATCAGAACAATCAAATAGACGGTCCAACTACAGAGGCCGATCATCTCTACATCAACAACGACGACGGAGAACCGAGATGAACACCACGAAACGCCCGATGCGCCTGACGCGCGACGTCAAGAATCCGAAGTTCGATCGCCGCTGCAAGCATGGCGTCGAGGCGGTCGAGACGTTCACGGCCGGGACCTTCCTCGTGTCGTACACCCATGACGAATCGAAGGACGCCGAGAAGTTCGGCGAGGGCCACGTCGAGATGGGCGGCCGGACTCACAGCTTCGCGATGCGCGACCTCCTGCTGGACAACGCGGAACCCAGCGACCCGCGCACCGCCGCCGAGGCGATGCTGCTCGCCGACATCGCCGGCATCCAGAACGCCGACGAGCTGGTCCAGCAGATGATCGACATGAAGCTCATCTCGCTCGCCGACATCGCCGCCGCCGGCGCCGCCCTCAATGCCAAATGGGACACCGCAGAATGAGCGCCGCGATCCACACCCCGGAAACGATCATGACGCTCGCCGTCGGCGAGGCCATCATCGAGAACCGCGACGTGAGCTGGATCCGCCTCAGCGATGGGACGGAACGCCGGATCAACGGCTACCCGGCCGCCACCATCGACGACGCCCGCGAGGTCTACGCCGATTGCATGCCGTGGTTCAAGCACTCCGACGCCGCCCTGCAGACCCGCGTCGACGAGGCGAACTCGGCCGCGCGGAACTGCGGCGACAGCGTCCGCCAGCGCCGCGACCCGATCTACTGGCTCGCCTTCTACGCGAACCAGGAGGCCGACGAAGCCGAGGCCGACAGCAACGCGGCCGCCCACGAGGAGACCTTTCGATGATCCGGCCGACCATCGCGCCGGAGCTGGTCGGCGAGGACCGCTACGGCAAAACCGTTTCTCATCCCGCGTTCGGTGTCGCCGTCCTCGTCCGATCGCAGGGCGGGAAAGAGGTGATGTTCGGGTCCGAGCTGCGCCACTCCGAGCGGATGACGCTGAAGATCCACAAGGCCAACCACACCCGGAGCGACCTCAGCTATGACCGCACGATCCCGCGCGAGCTGATCGTCGAGGTCAACTTCACGCTCTCGCAGTGGGCGCAGTTCGTCTCGTCTCAGGGCATCGGCGCCGGCACGCCTTGCACCCTCGACAGCTACCAGCTCGGCGAGATGGTGCGCGCCCCCTACATCGAAGCACCGCAGAACCACCTCCGCAAGTTCGGCGACGAGATGAAAGCCGCGATCACGAAGCGCACCGCCGGCGTCCTGCAGGCCGCCTCCGAGCTGGAGCAGGCCATCGAAGGCAACGGCGGCAAGAAGGCCCTCCGCGAGGCCCTGAAGAAGATCCGGCTCAATGCCGAATCCCTGCCGGGCTCCGTCGACTTCGTGAATGGTCAGTTCGCGGAATCGATGGAGGAGATCACGCAAGCCGCGATGACCGAGATCGAGGGCTTCGTCGTCGGCATGGCCCAGCGGACCGGGATCGAGGCGCTGAAGCAAGGCGCCCCCGGCTTCCCCCTTCTCACCGGCGACAGGAAACCCGAATGAGCTATCACCTCAAGAACTGGAAGGCGCGCGACGCCTGCGTCTACTTCAACGACGGCGGGATCTCTCTGCAGGCCTGCGGCGACGACTTCCAGCAGCAGCGCGAGCGCGCCGCGCTGATGGCGGCCGCGCCGCTGCTCCTGGAGGCCCTGCAGCCCTTCATCGTGAAGAACAGCTCGGAGCCGACGATCACCGTCACGCTCAACACCGTAGACATCGATCGAGCCCGGCGCGCAGTGAGGATCGCGACGACCGTGATCCCCGAGGTCTGGATGATGGTCATCGGCGCGCCTGGGGCACCTATCCACGCCGTTCCCGCCGCAGAGTTCGCGATGGGGAAGGCGAAGGCCCTCTGCGGCCGCGAGAGGGGTCGAAACGACGAGATCTTCGGCCACGAGTGGCGCTCCGTCGGCGTCTCGGAACCGTCCTGCAGCTCCTGCCGAAACGCGCTGGCCCTGCCGCGCTCCTGGAGCCGCGAGCGATGATCGAGATGGAGGTCCGCTGCTGCTGCAAGCCGAAGATCCTGCTCGGCTGGCTCGAAGTCAACGACGAAGCGCAGCGCCTCGGCGTGGTGATCGTGCGCCCGATGAAGACCTACTCGATCTGGGAGCCGATCACCCCCGTGATGGCGCGGGAGCCCGACGTCGCCCTGGACGTGCGCCTTTTCTACGCGGAGGACGGATCGACCTACCCGGCGATCCACTCCGGCGAGATCCCGATCGAGACCCTCCGCCGGATCCCCGGCTTTCGTGAAAACCGGCCCTGAAAGGACCGCCATGAAGACGAGACTCTTCCTCATCGCCGCCATCCTCGCGATCGCCGCCTGCGGCAAGACCGAGGAGCCTGTCGCGCCATCGGCTTCGTGGGCGGAGCCCGCCGCCTCGCAGGCCGGCCAGCAGCACCAGCAGCAGGCACCGCGCGCCGAAAACGACAGCTCGAACGCGCTGCTCTATGGCGCGATCGGCTACATGCTGGGCAACAGCAACAGCACGCGGCCGAGCCCCCAGGTCATCGAGCGCCACGTCGAGACCCGGACCTACGTCCCGGCCCCCGCTGCAGCGCCAGCGCCCCGCGCAGGCCTCACCGCGACCCCGTCGACGACGCCCCGCACGATCCCGACGCCGGCCCCGGCGCCGAAGCCGAGCTTCGCGCAGACCACGCCCTACCAGATGAAGCAGTCGACGCCGACGACCACGGCCCCGCCGAAGCCGTCGCCGACGCAGAGCTACAGCTCGCCGAGCCGCAGCTACAGCTCGCCGGCGCCGACATACCGGCCGTTACCGAGCTACCGCCCCAGCTATTCGGGAGGCCGCCGGTGATCCGCGACGCCGTCATCGATCCGACCGGGATCTACCGCTACTCGCTGACCCGCACCTGGAGCGGCGTCAAGTCGGCCTGCGTCTTCGTGATGCTCAACCCCAGCAAGGCCGACGCCACGATCGACGATCCCACGATCCGGCGCTGCTGCAGCTTCGCCGAGGCGCACGGCTACGGCGGGATCGAGGTCGTCAACCTCTACGCCTACCGAGCCACGAGCCCGAAGGAGCTGCGCGCCGAGGGCTGGCCCATCGGACCGGAAAACGACGACTTCCTCCTCGACGCCTTCCGGCGCGCGATGCTGCGCGGCTCCTCGATCGTCTGCGCATGGGGCGCCGAGGCCGCGCGCACCCCTCGCGCTGGTCAGGTCCTGCACATGATTCGCGGCGTCGGCCCGCAACCGTATTGCCTCGGCACGACCGCCGAAGGCTATCCCCGTCACCCCCTCTACGTGCGCGGCGACGCCAAGTTCCGCCCGTTTGCATCATGACGACCACAACGGTGACATTGACCCCGCGTCAGCGCTCGATCGTCTCGTTCGCGCTGTTCAATTTCATCAACTCTGCGCACGAGCGAGCAAACGCTGCGGCGCAGGACAAGGAAGGCCGGTTCTCGAAACCCGGCGATGCTGAGTCCTTCCTGCGTGACGCGAAGGACGCTGAGGAAATCCGCGCCCTCCTCTCCGAAGCATCCCCCACAGGGCAGGCGGTGGCGGACGTTCTGTCTGAACTGCGCGCGGCCGGGCTTTCTGTGGCCGTGCACAACGACTACCGCATCAACGGAGAGGCGCACACGTTCTGGCTGTTCACGCGCGCCGATGGCATGAGCTTCAAGGGTGAAGGAAAAACCGACGCTGATGCGCTCGCCCAGGTGCGCGCATCGCTCGCCACCCCCACACCCCAGGCGCAGCAACAGGCCGAGGCCGTGCGTGACGCCGAGCGCGTCCTCGCGCTGCTGGATACCGGGGACTGGCTACTCACCAAGCACAAGCCGTGGGATGCCCTCACCGACGAGGCGAACGTCGCCCAGGCGTGGTCGGTGAAGCGCCTCTTAGCCCCGTTCTGCGACCGCGATCGCCGCAACACCTGGACAGGACCGACCGCGATCGCCGCCTTCGATGCCGCGATCTCTGCTCTTGGGCTTCCTCCGGAGATGACCCGATGAAACGCCTCTTCGTCTCACTGCTAGCCGCCGCGCATGCAGTCGGCTCCGTAGCCGCCCCGGTCACCGCGCGCACGCCGCCGCCGATCGTTACCGTGATGCCAGCCATCGTGGCGGCGAACACGGCCAACGCCGCAGCACGCGCAGACGCGCCGCACCGGACGCCGCCGATGGCGGTCTGCATCTGGCAGGTCCCGCAGAAATCGCACTGGGTCAACCTCTACAGCGTCACCGAGGTCATCGTCTCGAACCGCATGAACGGCGGCTTCACGACGAATGTCCGGCTCGGTTCCTTCCGGCACGCCGAGATCATCGAGATCGACATCCCGAGAGGAACCGACGTCAAGGTCCACCTCATCGAGATCGAGAAGCGGCTCGACGAGTGCCGCGCGCCGAAGAGCTGACCATCACCAACGAAAGGAATCACCCCATGGCATCCGCATTTTTCCCCGCCGGCGCGAAGTTCGTCGTCTACCGCGAAAACGAAGACTGTGAAGGCGCCGACAGCCCCGGCGATTGGCGCTGGCGCATCGTGGCGAAGAACGGCCAGATCATCGCCCAGGCCTCCGAGGGCTACCAGAACCCGCAGGACATGGCGAAGGCCGTCTGGCGCTACGTCGCCGTCCACTACTCGCAGGCCCACGCCTTCGCCGAGGCGCTGCAGCGGGCCGGCCTGACCATGCAGGGCAAGATTCGCAAAGTCCGGACGGTGCGCTGACATGGGCCGCGAAGTTCGCATGGTCCCCCCGGATTGGCAGCACCCGAAGAACCCGCTCACCGGCGACTTCGCTCCGCTCCTGCCCGATCGCTTCGCCTCGGCGCTCGAAGAGTGGGAGAACGGCGCCGAGCAATGGGCGAAGGGCTTCCGCAAGGACTGGAGCAGGGACGACAAGTTCATCCCGATCGAGGCCGAACATCGGCACTTGACCTATGAGGAATGGGACGGCGAAAAGCCTCTGGCCGAGCATTACATGCCGGCCTGGACGCCGGAGGTCGCGACTCACCTCATGATGTACGAGGACACCTCCGAAGGGACGCCGATCAGCCCGGCTTTCGAGACTCCCGAAGAGCTGGCGCGCTGGCTCGTCGACAACGAAGCTACCGCGAACGGAGACCGCGGCGCCAGCTACGAGGGATGGCTCCGTGTCGCCCGCGGCGGCTATGCCCCGAGCATGGTCAGTGATGGCCGCACCTGGACGACAGGGGTCGATTCGGCCGACGTCATCCCCGTCAAGGACGCCTGACCATGCGCCTCGTCTTCGCCCTCAGCACCTGGGCCGCGTTCTGCGCCCTCGTCATCATCCAGGCCACCTCATGACCATCGAACTGACGTCCGTCGCCCTGCTGCTGGTCCTAGTGGTCGCCCTGGGCCTCTACCGGATCGCCACGCTGTCGGCACGCCTCCGCAGGGCCGAGCGCGCCCTGCTGTCGCTGTCCCGCGCGATGGAGACCTCGGTCCGCCTGCTCGAAGGTGCCAGCGGCGTCCACAGCAGGAAGATCGACCACATCGTCGCCTCCCTCGTCGCGGCCGGCATCAAGCCGGTCCGCATGGAGTGACCATGGACGCCGAGACCGAGGCCCTCGTCGACGAGCTGCGGCCGCACTACCGCGAGATCCGCGTCCTCGCCGACGGCAGCATCGCGGCGACGGTGGACCTGCTGTTCACCCGCGCGATCTGCCTCAGCCTGGACCGGCACGGCTACGGCGGCCGATTCTGCTTCGATGACCGCGCGCTGGCCGATCGTCGATTCCACGAACTCACCTCCGAGGACGACGTCCCCGAAGGCCACATCGCGAGGCGCTGATGCTGACCGCCAATCTCTCCGCCTTCATGGCCGATTTCCACGCCAGCAACCCGGACGGCTTCGCCTTCGCCGCCATCCTCGCGGCCGTCCTCGTCGTCTGCCTGCTGGTGTTCGTCGCCCGCGCGCTGCAGTGGCTCGGCCCGCCGGCGCTGGCTCCATCCCACAGCAAGCCACCGCGCGAGATCCCGCCGGATCCGAAGCAGACGCCACCGATGCCGCCGCTCCCGACGCACCCCAGCAGGAACGCCCTCGGCGATCGCTGGGACACCGTCTACAAGCTGATCCTCCGGGACGAGCTTCATCGCCCCTACGAGTGCAGGATCGGCGAGGCCCGCCATGGGCTCATCCAGATCGCGATCGGCGACAGGCGCCTCGCCTGGATGTCGTCGACGCATGTCGTCCTGCTCGCCCCCAAGGACATCCAGCCATGACCACGCACCAGCAAGGCGCCCTGATCGGATTCCTGCTCTTCATTGCCCTGATCGGCCTCGGCCTCTTCCTCCTCGCGAAATCGAAGCGCTGGAACCAGCAGCAGGGCGCGGAGCGTGACGAGCTGCTCCAGCAGCACGCCGGCGACGTCACCGCGGCCGCTAAGGCGAGGCCGCTGTCCTACCGGCAGGAGCGGAAGCAGCGCGAGGACTACGCGGCCCAGGCGATCCGCGACCTGAAGGCGTGGCGCCCCGCAGGGTCAGAGCTGATCTACCTCGGCGTCAGGATGACCGTCATCGGGCATTCCTTCCTCGTCCCCTGGGATATGTACTCAATGCGCCCGATGCCGCTCATAACCGCGCGCTACGTCGACCGCTGCGGCACCGTCCGGACGATCGAGATCAAATGGCTCGAAGCGCGCCGCCTCATGGAGGCCGAGGCCGCGATCGAGCGCGCCGCCGCGGAGCTGCGGACATGAACATCGGTGAGCGGATCACCGTCATCGTCGAGGGCCATCAGCTCTATCACCGGATCACCGGCGAGATCCTCGCCTGGACGATGACGGTCGAGCCCTTCGGCACCGATCACCGCGGCCACACCGTCTACCTCCAGGTCCCCGCCGTCATCCTGCGGATGCCCGAATCGAGCCGCGAGCTGATCCGCGTCGTTCCCCTTGCCGGCCACCTGAAGCACATGCGCGTCGAGCGCCCCAACCCCGAGCGGGACGATCCCGCCGCACCCTGAAAGGCCCCCCGTGGATCCCAGAACCGCAACCCTCGCCGGCTCGTTCCTGCTGCTCGGCCTCCTATTCCTGATCGCCGGCGTCGCCATGGCCTGGATCATGGCCGGCCGGGTCCGAGGCCCCAAGGGCGAAGCCGGTCCGCCTGGACCACCTGGACCGAGCGGACCAGTTCCAGGCGTCGATGCTGTCCGCGTCGTCGTGCAGAACGTGCTGTCCGACCTCGCCCCGGTTCGATCGATGTCCATGAACGGCCCCCGGCACTTCTCCATGCCGCTGTCCGAAGAAGGCCGCCGCGCGATGGAGCGCGAGCAGGCCGCCCAGAGCCTGAGGATCGAGACCCCGTCCTGCGCCGAGATCCTGATGTCGCGGTCGCTGCTGCGCGCGATCCGGCACCGCCTCAAGGGCATCGGCGAGAACCAGCCCGGCCAGACCTATGACGAGGTCCTCGTCGAGCTGGCCTCCATGGTGGCCGACATCACCGGGTTCCTGGACGCCGACCTCCGGATCCAGCTCCCGCCGCTCTGGGTCGCCGGCGTCGATGCCGACACGAACGAGGTGATCGGGATCTTCAGCGACCCCGAGAAGGCCCGGCAGAACTGCGAGCCATTCCAGGGTGGCTTCTACGGTCCGCTCTTCCTGGACGAGGCACGCGAGACCGAGTCCCACTGGCCCGGCCGGATCAACGTCACGCCGCTGCAGCAGCGCCCGCCCGAAGTCGACCTGCCGATCCACGCCGACTACATCCAGCGATGCTCCGAAGCGATGGAGGAGGCGAGGAAGAGAAGCCAGCGGAAAAGCGCCCATCTCCGCTACAGCACGGCCCTCCGCGTCGCCCTTCTGGACCGCGGCCTGACGCTGCACACCGGACCCATGGAGATGTTCGCCGGCTCCGTCTACCCGCACGGCGGCCCGATGCAGGCGCCCCCGGCCTGCCCGATGGGATCCTGGCCCGATCACCCCGACGACTGGTCCCTGGACACCTACATCGTCTGGATCGGCGACACCGGCATCGCGCCGAAGGCCGGCGAGGAAAACCCGACAAAACTGTGAGGGTTGTCCTACACAAGCCCTAGTGACTGGACAGATCTGTCTGCACTACCCCTAGGGTCTCCCCAGACCCCGGTCTCGACAGAAGCCAGCCGCCGAGACTGCCTCATTTTGTGGCGCCTGCTATTTTGGGTGGGACGGCTGGCCGAACCGAACCCCCGCATAGGAGAACGTATGCACGCTGACAGCGAAACGAATAGCCCCGGATCTGAAACGACGAACGAGCTTCCCGAGACGAATCGCCCGGATTCCGAGACGGTCGCCGAGATCGAGGGAAGCCGCCTCTCGAAGCTGGCCCTCCAGCCCGGCGAGATCGTCGTCTACACCGCCCCGGAGGCGATGGACTCCCGAATCGCCCAGTCCGTGGGAAAGGCGCTCCATTCGGCCTTTCCGACGCACCGCTGCATCATCCTGCAGCCCGGCGAGAAGATCGAGATCGTCTCCGACGCAGTTCTGCGGCAGCTTCTCGCGGCGTCCCCCCTCAAGACCGCAGCTTCCAGCGAAGAGGAAACGACCGCGGGCACGCGAGCGGGCAGCACCGACAACCCGGGTTCTGACCTCGGCGCCACGCATGCAGACCCTCTCGTCGAAGCCGTCCAGGCCCTGGCCCGCATGCTCGGTGCCCACATGGGCGAAGTCATCAGCACCGTCAAGCTCACCGACCAGAAGATCGACCACCTCACCGACCTCATCGAGCAGGCCGCCCTCGCCGACGAGGAGGAGGAAGCCGCACCCCGCACCCTGGACGGTGACCTCAGCGGCGCACCGCGCGAGTCCGGCCAGTCCCTGGGCTGATCGATCACCATGGGCACGAAGCCGAAGATCGCCACGCTGAAGCCGCTCGTCGCCATGGTCAAGCACCAGGGCCCACGGGTAGCCGGTGGCAGCTTCGGAGATGCGTCCCGTCTCAGTGCGTCCCAGCGTGGCTACGGCTACGAGTGGCGCAAGACCCGGGAACGCATCCTCAAGCGCGACGGCTACATCTGCCGATGCCAGCGCTGCGCCGAGGACAAGGTCATCCGCCCCGCTCACGCCGTAGACCACAGGATCCCCAAGTTCGAGGGAGGCAGCAGCGAGGACGACAACCTCCAGGCCATCAACGACGAATGCCACGCCATCAAGAGCGAGGCCGAGGCGAAACGCGCGAGAGGACTCGGAATCATCCTGCCTGACTGGACGCGCACCACTTCGGGGAATCGAGACAGGGGGGGGTGAACCCTATGTTTTGGGGGCTTCACTGGAGAC
>Ga0209370_1000375_pt1 | contig 65637 bp, 57 predicted proteins | sample AgamicAtPrz_FD_187164 | JGI IMG/M metagenome (GOLD analysis project Ga0209370, IMG submission 187164) | Agave microbial communities from Guanajuato, Mexico - At.P.rz (SPAdes) (version 2) | ecosystem: Host-associated > Plants > Phyllosphere > Phylloplane/Leaf | place: Guanajuato, Mexico...
TCAGTAGAAGACAGGGATTGGTGCTTCGAACTATGCTTTTTCATGGTCTCGCCCTCGCTGCCGTTGGCTTCTTCGAACGCCACCGTGGCACTGTGATGCCTCGGCGGGGGCGAGTCCATCGATTACAGGCTTTCGGCGGACATAAAAAAGGGCCGTCGAAACGGCCCGAAGATCCCTGCTTGGCTAAGAGCAATGCAACGAGGAATGCCTCATCGATTCGGTTGCGGGGTCAGTCGTAGATAGGGTTTCACCGCCCGGTACCCTTTCGGGAAGCGCCGCTTGATTTCGTCCTCGTCCTTGAGCGAAGGCACGATCACTACCTCGTCGCCGTCCTGCCAGTTGCCTGGCGTGGCGACCTTGTAGTTGTCGGTCAGCTGCAGCGAGTCGATCACCCGCAGGATCTCGTTGAAGTTGCGCCCGGTACTGGCCGGATAGGTGATGGTCAGGCGCACCTTCTTGTTCGGGTCGATGACGAACAGCGAGCGCACCGTCAGGGTGTCGCTGGCGTTGGGGTGGATCAGGTCGTACAGGTCGGAGACCTTGCGGTCGGCGTCGGCGATGATCGGGAAGTTGACCACGGTGTTCTGGGTCTCGTTGATGTCATCGATCCACTTGTGGTGCGAGTCGACCGGGTCCACCGACAGGGCGATGGCTTTGACGCCACGCTTGGCGAAGTCTTCCTTGAGCTTGGCGGTCAGGCCCAGCTCGGTGGTGCACACCGGGGTGAAGTCGGCCGGGTGGGAGAACAGCACGCCCCAGCTGTCGCCCAGCCATTCGTGGAAACGGATCTTGCCGGCGCTGGAATCCTGTTCGAAATCGGGGGCGATATCGCCGAGTTTGAGGCTCATGGAAGCGGCTCCTGTGCTGTGTCTGGCCTTGTGGGTTCAATGTGCCTGCTTCCGAATAAAAATAAAAAGAATAAATATCGATTTATTTATAACCATTAAGCATACGGATTCGCAGACATAAAAAAGCCTCGCACTAGGCGAGGCTTTCTTGATGCCGCTACGACTTACATGAAGGCGTAAGTGTAGTTGACGATGAAGCGAGTCTGGTCTTGGTCGGCGCTGCTTTCGCCGGCACCACGATAGACGCCTTGACGCAGGCTGAAGCCCAGGCCTTTCAAGGTACCCTGCTGAATGGTGTAGTCGACGCGTGCGTCGCGCTCCCACTCGTTATAGGTGCCGTTACCCGACTTGTTACGGATGTCGTCACCACGCAGGTAGGAAACCGAAGCCTTCAAGCCCGGTACGCCCAGGGACGCGAAGTCATAGGAGTACTGACCGAAGGTGGTGTTCTCGCCAGCACGAGCGAACTGGTTGATCATGCTGTCGGTGAACAGGTAGAAGCTGGAGCCGCCAGCACCTTCAGGACGGTTGTTGCCGTCGCGTACAGCACCTTGGTTCAACCAGACAAAGCCACCGTCGTCGCCGATCTGCTGATGACCCAGCAGGAAGGCATGGCCACCCAGGGTATAGGTGAACATGGCGGACCAGGTCTTGTTGTCGACCTTGCCGGCGTTCTTGGCGTAACCGCCGTTGTTGTCGAAGCCGTAAGTGCCTACGTCGCCGTTCTTGCCGTCGCTGCTGCTGTCGAAGTAGCGCAGGTCCGTCTTGAAGGACTGGTTGTCAGCGATCTTGAAGACGTGGGTAGCACCCAGGAAGTGCTGCTTGTAGAAGTCTTCCAGGTTCGAGTAGTAGTACTGCAGGGTCAGGTCCGGAGTGAGTTTGTAGTCCAGACCGCCGTAGCGGAACTTGTTGCTGTCGGCGAAGGCACCGGAAACCGACAGGCCGGTACGGTTGCTCGAAGCACGGCCCATGGCGTGGGTCAGCTGACCGGCGTTGATGGTCAGGTTGTCGATTTCCTTCGAGGTGATGGTACCGCCTTCGAAGGTTTGCGGCAGCAGACGACCGTCGTTGGAAACCAGGATCGGCAGCATCGGTGCCAGCGCGCTACCGAAATGCGCTTCGGTTTTGGAGAAGCGAGCCTTGGCGTTACCACCGATGCGCGCCCACTGGCTTACCGAGGAGCCATTGCTGTCGTCCGGGAGGAAGCCGCTTTTGTGGTAGCCCTTGCCACCATCCAGGTGAATACCCCATACGGCTTGGGCATCAACACCAAAACCAACCGTACCTTCGGTGAAGCCGGAGATGTAGTCGAGCTTGAAACCTTGGCCAGTTTCCCGCTGATCCGGACGCTTGAAGTTAGTAGAGGCACTTGGATGGGCCTCACGGTTGTTGTTGTCGAAGTACATGGTGCGCGAGCTCAGGGACAGCTTGCTGTCCTCGATGAAACCGGCAGCGCCTGCTTGTTGGGCGAGAACCCCCAGTGCCACGGCCAGGGCCAGGCTGGACTTGTACATGTTTTGCTCCTCTACGTTCTAATTTTTGTGCGTCTCAAGCGGCGGGATCTGCTGCCCCACTCGCCCGGATTGGCGATTTAGCACCAATGCGTGACCGCCAAGTCAATCGCTAACGGTCGATCTGCGACTTTGGTCTAACCCGCCGACCTGCGCTACAGGATAATGACAATCCTATAAATCCAAAATGACCGTTTTATGAATCTGTAAGATTTTTACGGAATAACATCGGAACCATTCCTGCGAAACGTTGTATCGACGCCGTCAATCATACCTTTAGGTTATGTGCAAACGTTTGCCGAACTGCCGACCGACGGTCCCCCCGCAGGAACCGAACAAGACTAGCCGTCTTGAGCGATTCCGCCAGTTTCGTCCCCTGCTGTGGAAGCGAGCTTGTCCTGCGATGAAAACGGCCCCACACCGACAGGGTGGTCAGAGCGTTTGGCTTTTAAGCTAAGTCCAAAAAGTTATTTATTTACTGTTTCTTAGATCATCTAGTCTTCTCGCCATCCATCCCAGAATGCCTGACGAGAGGTTCAACCATGATCCCGCACGCTCCGCTGCGCCTGTTCGCCGCCCTGACCCTCGCCAGTGCCAGCTGGCTGGCCCAGGCCGCCGACCTGACCGTCGCCTACCAGACCACCGTCGACCCGGCCAAGGTGGCCCAGGTCGATGGCACCTATGAAAAGGACAGCAAGGCCAGCATCGACTGGCGCAAGTTCGACAATGGCGCCGACGTGATCACCGCCGTTGCCTCGGGCGACGTGCAGATCGGCTACCTCGGCTCCAGCCCGCTGGCCGCCGCCGCCACCCGCAAGCTGCCGGTCGAGACCTTCCTGATCGCCACCCAGATCGGCGCAGGCGAAGCCCTGGTCGCCCGCGACGGCATCAAGACTCCGCAGGACCTGGTGGGCAAGAAAGTCGCCGTGCCGTTCGTTTCCACCGGCCACTACAGCCTGCTGGCCGCGCTCAAGAGCTGGAACATCGACCCGTCGAAAGTGCAGATACTCAACCTCGCGCCGCCGGCGATCATCGCCGCCTGGAAACGCGGCGACATCGACGCCACCTACGTCTGGGACCCGGCCCTGGGCGTGGCCAAGGAAAACGGCAAGGTGCTGATCACCTCGGGCGAGCTGGCCGAGAAAGGCGCGCCGACCTTCGATGCCTGGATCGTGCGCAAGGACTTCGCCGCCAAGCACCCGGAGATCGTCAAGTCGTTCGCCAAGGTCACCCTCGACGCCTACGCCGACTACCGCAAGGACCCGAAAGCCTGGCTGGCCGACAAGGACAACGTCGCCAAGCTGGTCAAGCTGTCCGGCGCCAAGCCGGCCGATATCCCGGTGCTGCTGCAGGGCAACGTCTACCCGCTGGCCGCCGACCAGGCCAGCGCACTGGGCGCGCCGACCACCCAGGCACTGACCGACACCGCCACCTTCCTCAAGCAACAGGGCAAGGTCGACGCCGTGCTGCCCGACTACTCGCCCTACGTCAGCGCCCAATACCTGCCCAACTGATCCGGAGCCCGTCATGGCCTTGCTCGAACTGGAGCGCATCAGCGCACAGTACCCCGGCGCCACCACCCCGGTGCTGGCCGACATCAACCTGAGCCTGGGCCCGCGCCAGCTGCTGGTGGCCCTAGGGCCGTCCGGCAGCGGCAAGACCTCGCTGCTCAACCTGATCGCCGGCTTCGTCGCCCCCAGCGGCGGGCGCATCAGCCTCGACGGCGCACTGGTGCAAGGCCCGGGCGCCGAGCGTGGCGTGGTCTTCCAGGACGATGCCCTGCTGCCTTGGCAGGACGTGCTCGGCAACGTCGCCTTCGGCCTCGAGCTGGCCGGCGTGCCCCGTGCCCAGCGTGAAGCCAAGGCCCGAGAGATGCTGGCGCTGGTCGACCTGGCCGGCTTCGGCGAGCGGCGTATCTGGCAATTGTCCGGCGGGCAGAAGCAGCGTGTGGGCCTGGCCCGGGCACTGGCCGCCGACCCACGGGTGCTATTGATGGACGAACCGTTCGGCGCCCTCGATGCCTTTACCCGCGAACAGATGCAGGAGCTGCTGCTGCAGGTCTGGCAGCGCACCGCCAAGCCGGTGTTCCTGATCACCCACGACATCGAGGAAGCGGTGTTCCTCGCCACCGAGCTGGTGCTCCTGGCACCCAATCCGGGGCGTGTGGTCGAGCGCCTGCAACTGGACTTCGGCCAGCGCTATGCCGCCGGTGAGTCGGCCCGGGCGATCAAGTCCGATCCCCGTTTCATCGAAACCCGCGAGCACGTGCTGGCGCGGGTGTTCTCGCAACGTCAGGAGTCCGCATGAGCAGCATCGAATTGCCGGCCGCCGCCAAGCAGGCACAACGCACGCCTCCTGTCGTGAAGACCCGCAAGCCCTTGTCGACCCGCTGGATCAGCGCCCTCACCCTGGCCGCCCTGCTGCTGGCGTGGTGGCTGGTGACCGCCGCCGGCTGGATCGAACCCCTGTTCCTGCCCTCGCCCGCCGACATCCTGGCCAAGGGCTGGACACTGCTCACCCAGGGCTACATGGACGCCAGCCTGTGGCAGCACCTGGGCGCGAGCCTGGGCCGTATCGGCCTGGCGCTGGTGGCGGCGACCCTGACCGCCATCCCCGTCGGCCTGGCCATCGGCTACAACCGCGTCGCCCGCGGCATCCTCGACCCGCTGATCGAGTTCTACCGGCCGATCCCGCCGCTGGCCTACCTGCCGCTGATCGTCATCTGGTGCGGTATCGGCGAGCTGTCGAAGGTGCTGCTGATCTACCTGGCGATCTTCGCCCCGATCGCCATCGCCACCGCCACCGGCGTGCGCACCGTCGACCCGGCCAAGCTGCGCGCCGCGCAGTCGCTGGGGGCCACCCGGGCGCAACTGATCCGCCATGTGATCCTGCCCAGCGCCCTGCCCGACATCCTCACCGGCATCCGCATCGGCCTCGGCGTGGGCTGGTCGACCCTGGTCGCCGCCGAACTGATCGCCGCCACCAGCGGCCTGGGCTTCATGGTGCAGTCGGCGGCGCAGTTCCTGGTCACCGACGTGGTGGTGCTGGGAATCCTGCTGATCGCCCTGATCGCCTTTGCCCTGGAGATGGGCCTGCGCGCCCTGCAGCGCAAGCTGGTGCCCTGGCATGGCCAGAGCCACTGATACCTCCTGACAATCGCGGGGCAAGCCCGCTCCCACGCCAAGCACTCACCTCGTGGGAGCGGGCTTGCCCCGCGATAGAGATTCTCGATCTTTACACCCGACAGCGGGAACGAACCTTTGAGCGAGACCGACATGAGCCTGACCGTTACCCCCTTGAGCCCGGCACTGGGCGCGCAGATCAGCGGCGTGGACATCAGCCGCGACATCACCCTCGAACAGCGTGACGCCATCGAGCAGGCGCTGCTCGAACACCAAGTGCTGTTCTTCCGCGACCAGCCGATCACCCCCGAACAGCAGGCCCGTTTCGCCGCCCGCTTCGGCGACCTGCACATCCACCCGATCTACCCGAATGTGCCGCAGACGCCGCAGGTACTGATTCTCGACACCGCGGTCACCGATGTGCGCGACAACGCCGTGTGGCACACCGACGTAACCTTCCTGCCGACCCCCGCACTGGGCGCGGTGCTCAGCGCCAAGCAACTGCCGGCCTTTGGCGGCGACACCCTGTGGGCCAGCGGCATCGCCGCTTTCGAGGCGCTGTCGGCGCCGCTGCGCACGATGCTCGACGGCCTGACCGCCACCCACGATTTCACCAAGTCGTTCCCGCTGGAGCGCTTCGGCACCACGCCCGAGGACCTGGCACGCTGGGAGGCGACCCGGCGCAACAATCCGCCGCTGTCGCACCCGGTGGTGCGCACCCATCCGGTCAGCGGCCGCAAGGCGCTGTTCGTCAACGAAGGCTTCACCACGCGGATCAACGAGCTGAACGAGCAGGAGAGCGAGGCGCTGCTCAAGCTGCTGTTCGCCCATGCGACGCGGCCGGAGTTCAGCATTCGCTGGCGTTGGCAGGAAAACGACGTGGCGTTCTGGGACAACCGCGTCACGCAGCACTTTGCGGTGGATGACTACCGCCCCAGCCGGCGGGTGATGCATCGGGCGACCATCCTGGGGGATGCGCCCTTCTGAGGTTTCCTGCTCGGGCCTCTTCGCGGGTAAACCCGCTCCCACAGGTACTGCACAGCATTCAAAAACTGTGCGGTCCCTGTGGGAGCGGGTTTACCCGCGAAGAGGCCGGTACAGGAGAGCCTGGTCAGCGAACCAGATGCAGGTACTGCATGTGCCGCTCGTACTGGTCGAGGATGTCGTTGATGATCTGCTCCTTGCTGTAGCCCACCAGGTCGTAGTTCTGGCTGCCTTCGCTCAAGTGCACCTCGGCCCTGTAGTAGCGGCGATTCTTCAACTCCTGCGTCCCCAGCCCACCCAACGCGAACGACGGCGTGAAGTAGCCACGCATCTGCACCTGGTAGATGAACGGCTGCTCCTCGCCATGACCGATCTTCAGGCTGACGTTGTCGTGGCTCGGGTCATCCTGGGTGATCAGCACCAGTCCCTTCTGCTCGAACACCTCGCGCACCTCGGCGATCGCCGGACGCACCACGTCGTCCATGAAGCGATACACCTCGTCCCGCGACGGGAAGTGCACGGCCTGGCTCAGCCGCTGGCGCCAGCCGCCACGCCCGCGCCGGGACTGGGCGAAGGGTGCCAGCGAGTGCATCTGCGCGATCTGTCGCTGGCTTTCCAGGTAGAAGGCCTTGTGCAGCCCCCACATCATGCACAGCAGGATCAGCGAGAACGGCAGCGAGGTCAGCACCACCGCCGACTTCAGCGAATCGATGCTGCCGGCGAACAGCAGCCCGCTGGTGATCAGCGCGGTCATCGCGCCCCAGAAGATGCGCAGCCAGTTCGGGCCGTCCTCGTCGGCGCCGCCGCCCTTGGCCGACAGCGTCGACAGCACCACCGTGCCGGAGTCGGCCGAGGTGACGAAGAACACGAAGCTGATGAACACCGTCACGGCGATCACCGTCTTGCTCCACGGGTAGGTTTCCAGCAGCAGGTACAGGCTCATCGACGGATTGTCGATGGCCGACTGCCCCAGCGCGGTCATGCCGTGGTTGATCACCTGGTCCAGGGCGCTGTTGCCGAAGATCGACATCCACGCCAGGGTGAAGCCCAGCGGGATCAGCAACACGCCGAAGACGAACTCGCGGATGGTGCGGCCCCGGGAGATGCGGGCGATGAACAGGCCCACGAACGGCGCCCAGGCAATCCACCAGGCCCAGTAGAACACCGTCCAGCCGCCCAGCCAGTCGCGCTGCTCGCCGTAGGCGTACACATCGAAGCTCTTGCGCGGCAACGCGCCCAGGTAGTCGCCGAGGTTCTGGATCAAGGTGTTGAACAGGTGCTGGGTGGGCCCGGCGAACAGCACGAACAGCAGCAGTGCGCAGGCCAGGAACAGGTTGATGTCGCTCATCACCCGCACGCCCTTCTCCACCCCGGCGACCGCCACGGCCACCGCCGCGCCCATCATCAAGGTGATGAGGATCACCTGCACCCACTGGCTGTGGCTGATGCCGAACAGGTAGTCGAGGCCGGCGTTCAGGTGCAACACGCCGAAGCCCATGTCGGCGCCCAGGCCGAACACCGTGGCGATGATGCCGAAGCCGTCCACCGCATAGCCGATCGGGCCGTTGATGCGCTTGCCGATCAGCGGGTACAGCGCCGAACGCAGGGCCAGCGGCAGGTTGTGCCGGTAGGCGAAGTAGGCCAGTGCCATGCCGACGAAAGCGAACACGCCCCAGCCGTGCAGGCCCCAGTGCAAGAACAGGATCTGCATCGCCTGGCGCCCGGCCTCGGCCGTGCCGGCCTCGCCCTGCGGCGGCTGGAGCATGTGGGTCAGCGGCTCGGAAACGCAGAAGAAGAACAGGGTGATGCTGATGCCGGCGGCGAACAGCATGCCGGCCCAGGACAGGTAGCTGAACTCGGGCTCGTCATGGTCGGCGCCGAGCTTGATCTTGCCGTAGCCGGACAAGGCGGTGACCACCACGAAGACCAGATACAGGGTCATGGCCAGCATGTAGTACCAGCCGACGGTGTTGGCTGCCCAGTTCTGCGCCGCCAGCAGCCAGTCGCCGGCCGCCTTGGGCTGGGCGATGACGATCAGGCCGAAGACAAGGATGAAGCTTGCCGCGAAGTAGAACACGGGGGGGTTCATGCGGATCTTGCCGTGGGCAAGGTCGGGGGTCGGTGCACTCATTGAACGGGCACCTCGTCGAAGGACGTGAGGTTCGGATTGAACGGGTTCAGCAAAGGCGATTCCTCCTTTTGAACACCGGCAATGGACCAGCGTTTTTCATTGAACAAGCGTTCAAGTTAAACATGGATCGAGTTTCAATGCGACCCGATGCCGCTGCTTGCAAACCGCAGAGGACTCATCGTGGGAGCGGGCTTGCCCCGCGATTGCAGGATAAGACCCACCATCGCCATCGCGGGGCAAGCCCGCTCCCACGTACCAGACACTCGATGCTAGAGGGCTTTCTTGCCCTCACAATCCAGCTGCAGGTTAGCCTGGGTAATGTTGCTGTCAGCCGGCACGCTGCGGGTCAGCCACACGTTGCCGCCGATGGTCGAGCCCTTGCCGATGGTGATCCTTCCGAGAATGGTCGCACCGGCGTAGATCACCACGTCGTCCTCGACGATGGGGTGGCGTGCCAGGCCCTTGTGCAGGGTGCCCGACTCGTCGCTGGGGAAGCGCTTGGCGCCCAGGGTCACGGCCTGGTAGATCCGTACCCGCTCACCGATGATCGCGGTCTCGCCGATCACCACGCCGGTGCCGTGGTCGATGAAGAAGCTCGGGCCGATCTGCGCGCCGGGGTGGATGTCGATACCCGTGGCCGAGTGCGCCAGCTCCGAGCTGATCCGCGCCAGCAGCGGCAGGCCGGCCCGGTACAGGTGGTGGGCCAGGCGGTGGTGGATGATCGCCAGGATGCCTGGATAGCACAGCAGCACCTCGTCGACGCTGCGCGCCGCCGGATCGCCGTGGTAGGCGGCGAGCACGTCGGTGTCCAGCAGCACGCGCAGGGCCGGCAGGGCCGCGGCGAAGTCCTGGATCAGGCGCAGGGCATGGCTGTCGACATCGACCACATCGGTCTTGCCATGGCGCGCCGCGTAGCGCAGCTCAAGGCGGGCCTGGGCCAGCAACGCGGTGAGCGCGGCGTCGAGGGTGTGGCCGACATAGAAGTCTTCGCTCTCTTCACGCAGGTCCACCGGGCCCAGGCGCATGGGGAACAGCGCGCCGCACAGTTGCTCGAGAATCTGCCGCAGCGCCTCGCGCGACGGCAGTTCGCGCCCGCCCTGCTCGCCGCTGCTGCGGCCGTTGCTGCTGCGCCACTGCTCACGGGCGCTGCGCAGGCCACTGACGATGCCCTGCAGTTGCCAGTGCCCGGTTGATGGTTGTTCGCTCACGGTGTTTCTCCTGCCAGGCGGCTTTCTCGATATACCTACGTTCCCTGTAGGAGCGGCCTTGTGCCGCGAAGGGGCCGCGCAGCGGCCCTGGGATCTTCGCGCAGAAGCACCTATCGGCGGGGCCGCTGCGCGGCCCTTTCGCGGCACAAGGCCGCTCCTACAGGGAGGGTGTAAGCCACGATACGTCAAATCTGCCTCTTGGAAAAAACAACGCTTTATTCCATCCTGAGCTAAGTCGGGCATAAGCGACTGCGAAATGCAGAAACGGGAATAACAACCTGATTTTTTATTATTTCCCGACCTATGAAGCCCACCTCTATAGTCGCCACCTCACTACTTCCACAACAAGCGCGGGGCCTGCCATGACCAAATTCGCCAAACCCCTTCTCAACGCCAGCCTGGCGCTCCTGCTCGGCGCCGGCCTGCTCGGCCAGGCCTCCGCCGGCGAGCAGTTGAAGACCATCCAGGAGAAAGGCGTGATCAACGTCGGCCTGGAAGGTACCTACCCACCGTTCAGCTTCCAGGACGAGAACGGCAAGCTGACCGGCTTCGAAGTCGAACTGTCCGAACTGCTGGCCAAGGAGCTGGGGGTCAAGGCCAAGGTCCAGCCGACCAAGTGGGACGGCATCCTCGCCGCCCTGGAGTCCAAGCGCCTGGACGTGGTGATCAACCAGGTGACCATCTCCGAAGAGCGCAAGAAGAAGTACGACTTCTCCGAGCCCTACACCGTTTCCGGTATCCAGGCCCTGGTGCTCAAGGGCAGCGACAACGAGAAGAACTTCAAGACCGCCGCCGACCTCGGTGGCAAGAAGGTCGGCGTCGGCCTGGGCACCAACTACGAGCAGTGGGTGAAACAGGACGTGCCGACAGCCGATGTCCGCACCTACGAGGACGACCCGACCAAATTCGCCGACCTGCGCAACGGCCGTATCGACGCCATCCTGATCGACCGCCTGGCCGCGCTGGAGTACGTGCAGAAAACCGCCAAGGACAAGAAACCCACCGCACTGGCCGGCGAGAAATTCTCCAAGCTGGAATCGGGCGTGGCCCTGCGCAAGGGCGAGCCTGAACTGCTCGACGCGCTGAACAAGGCCATCGACAAGCTCAAGGCCGACGGCACGCTGGCCAAGCTGTCCGAGAAATACTTCGGTGCCGATGTCACCAAATGATCGCTGAAAGCCTGCAACTCGTTGTCGATTCCGCGCCCTTCCTGCTCAAGGGCGCGGGCTATACCGTGCTGCTCAGTGTCGGCGGCATGTTCTTCGGCCTGGTGCTGGGCTTCGCCCTGGCGCTGATGCGCCTGTCGAAGATCCTGCCGCTGGACTGGCTCGCCCGCATCTACGTGTCGTTCTTCCGCGGCACGCCGCTGCTGGTGCAGCTGTTCGTGATCTACTTCGGCCTGCCGCAGATCGGCATCGAGCTCGACCCGATCCCGGCATCGCTGATCGGCCTGTCGCTGAACATGGCGGCGTATATCTGCGAAATCCTCCGCGCGGCGATTTCCTCGATCGACCGTGGCCAGTGGGAAGCGGCCGCCAGCATCGGCATGACCCGCACCCAGGCCATGCGCCGGGCGATCCTGCCGCAAGCCCTGCGCACCGCCCTGCCGCCGCTGGGCAACAGCTTCATCTCGCTGGTCAAGGACACCGCCCTGGCGGCGACCATCCAGGTGCCCGAGCTGTTCCGCCAGGCGCAGCTGATCACCGCCCGGACCTTCGAGGTCTTCACCATGTACCTGGCTGTCGCGGTGGTCTACTGGATCCTCTGCAGCATCCTGGCGCACTTCCAGAACCGCATGGAAGCGCGGGTCAACCAGCATGACCAGGAGCACTGAGATGATCGTAGTAGAAGGCCTGAGCAAGCAGTTCAAGGGCCATACCGTGCTCAACGGCATCGACCTGACCGTGCAACCCGGCGAGGTGGTCGCCATCATCGGTCCCAGCGGCTCGGGCAAGACCACCTTCCTGCGTTGCCTGAACCTGCTGGAAACCCCTGATGCCGGGCGCATCCAGATCGGCGACATCAGCATCGACGCCAATCGCCCGCTGGGCGGCCAGCAGGGCGCGATCCGCCGCCTGCGCCAGCAGGCCGGGTTCGTGTTCCAGAACTTCAACCTGTTCCCCCACCGCACCGCCCTGGAGAACGTCATCGAAGGGCCGGTGATCGTCAAGAAGACGCCCCGCGACAAGGCCATCGAGCTGGCCAGGCGCCTGCTGGCCAAGGTCGGCCTGGCGGGCAAGGAAGACGCCTACCCGCGCCGCCTCTCCGGCGGCCAGCAGCAGCGGGTGGCCATCGCCCGCGCCCTGGCCATGGAACCCGAAGTGATCCTGTTCGACGAACCCACCTCGGCGCTCGACCCGGAACTGGTGGGCGAGGTACTGGAGACCATCCGCGGCCTGGCCGAGGAAAAGCGCACCATGATCATCGTCACCCACGAAATGAGCTTTGCCCGCGATGTCGCCAACCGGGTGATCTTCTTCGACAAGGGCGTGATCGTCGAGCAGGGCGAGGCCAAGGCGCTGTTCGCCAACCCCAAGGAAGAGCGCACCCGTCAGTTCCTGCGCAAGTTCCTCGGCACCGCCGCCGGCCAGGAATGAGCCCGACGCGCGGGGCTCACACCTCGCGCAGGTTGTGGCAACGCCTGAAACGGGCTTCCAGGTTGCGATCGGGCATCTGGTGGCTGCGCAGGGCGTTGAGGGTCTGCTCCACGTAATCGCGCGTCGTGCCGTAGCGCCCCTTGGCGCTGGCGAGGATCTGGCTGAGCAGGGTGTCTGGCAGGTTGCCCGCGTAGCACGGCAGGTGCCGTTCCAGCACGAAGCCCAGGGCCTGGACCTTGCTGCCGTCGCCCAGGCGGCAGCTGAGCCAGTGCGGGCGATAGGCCGGGAACGGCATTTCCCTTTGCCACAGGGCCATCAGCGAATCATCCAGGTTGCTGTCATCCAGGCGGTAGGCGAAACCGCTGCAGGAACCGCCACGGTCCAGGCCGAACACCAGGCCCGGGCATTCCGGAGTGCCGCGATGCTCGTGGGACCACAGGTACAGGCCGCGATGATAGCCATGCACCCGTGCCCGCTGGCGCTCGACCGAATTGCATTCGGGGCGCCAGATCAGCGAGCCGTAGGCGAACAGCCAGACCGGGCCGCCTTCGTGCAGAGACATGGTTTCCTGCATCGAGCGCTGCAGTTGTTCGCGGGTCAACTGCTGCCCGAAGTCGAGTGACGGCGGATAGGCTATTTGCCAGGATGAACTTTCAAGTGTCGACATGAGCTGCCGCCATAGGGGTCAATCAATCCTGCGCATCTTCACAGAGTCGACAACGCGAACTGCATGCTCCGTTGCACCTTGTTCTCGGACAACCCCGGAAGATCCAAAGTGAGGTCTTTTCTTTGAAATGATCTTCGGCTGGATCCTAGGCTAAACGCAAGGACAGCGTCCAGTGAACAAGCGATCCCCGGCTCCGACGAATGGTATTTTTCGAATTAATAGCATTTTGACCTTTCTGCGCTAACGTCAGATAACAACGACGTTTGTTCGAACCAGTGACGTGCCCATGCCCGGGTTCCCTGGCCGAACACTAGGTTTGAGCGGGCCTCGGTATCCAGACCTAAACCAGACAAGGAAGCAGTGAATGGACAGTGATTGCGTGAAAGCACTCAAACGCGTTGCATGGACGTTGATCTTCACTGGACTGTCCATGAACCTCGCCCAGGCCGCCCCCGGCAATTGCTCTGCATTGTCCGCCCTGCCGGCAGTGATCGAGGTCGGCGAAGGTATGCAGAAGGTGATGAATTCCGAGGTTGCCATCACGCGTCTGGCCGTCGGCGATCCGAAAGTCGCCGACGTTCAGACCTATGGTAAAAATGATGCGTACCTGCTGACCGGCATCGCCTCCGGTGCCACCAGCCTGATGGTCTGGACTGCCTGCTCCAGCGCCCCGCGCCAAAGCATGGTGTTCGTCCAGGGCAAGGGGGCCGGCTCGCTGATGAGCACGGCGTTACCGCCGTCGGAAGACCCCTCGCTGCCCAGCCAGGTGCAAACCGACATACGCTTCGTCGAAGTCAGCCGTACCAAGCTCAAGGAAGCCAGTACCTCGATCTTCGGCAAAGGCGGAAGCTTCCTGTTCGGCTCCCCGGGCACCGTCCCGCTGGTGACCGTGTCGCCCGGCCAACTCGGTAACACAGCCACCGCCATCCCGCTGGACAACAGGACGTTCAACATCGGCATCGGCGGCGGCAAAGTGCTCGGGCTGATCAACGCGCTCGAAGGCAGTGGCTTCGCCTACACGCTGGCGCGGCCGAGCCTAGTGGCGCTCAGTGGCCAGAGCGCGAGCTTCCTGGCCGGGGGTGAGGTACCGATTCCGGTGCCCAGCAGCGGCAGCGACACCATCTCGATCGAGTACAAGGAGTTCGGTATTCGCCTGACCCTTACGCCAACCATCGTCGGACGTGACCGTATCGCCTTGAAAGTGGCGCCAGAGGTCAGCGAACTCGACTACAACAACGGCGTGCGCATCGCGGGCATCACCGTACCGGCGCTGAGCGTGCGTCGCACCGATACCAGTATTTCCCTGGCCAACGGCGAGAGCTTCGTGATCAGTGGTTTGATCAGTACCAGCAACATTTCGTCCGTGAGCAAGTTCCCAGGCCTGGGCGATGTTCCGGTCCTGGGGGCGTTCTTCCGTGATTCCACCATCAGCCGCGAGGAAAAGGAACTGCTGATGATCGTCACCCCGCACCTGGTGCAACCGTTGGCGGCGAATGCCCGCCTGCCGTCGTTGCCGGGGGAGAACCTGCGTAACTACGACCCGAACTGGTTCCGCATGTATTTCCTCGAAGACGGCAACTTCGACCGGCTCAGTGGGTTGTCGCAATGAGCATCAGAGCCTTGCGGGAGCACAGGGTGAAAACACTGATCGCGGTGCTGGGATTGATGGTGCTCAGTGGCTGCGCCACCGATGGGGGTGGCAGCTGGTCAAGCCTGGGAAGCGCCAGTTGCGCCAAACCAACCCCCGATCAGGAGCTGTCGCTGAGCATGGCCGACGACATGATCGGCGACGGCAAGTTGCACGCAGGCCTGGCCAACCTGCAGAACCTCCCTGACGACCTTGCCGCAGTACGCCTGCGCAAGGCCAAGATCTATCGCATGCTTGGCCAGAGTGAGGCCGAACCGCTGTATCGCAGCTTGCTCGGTACCTGCCTGACCGCCGAGGGCGAGCACGGCCTGGGTCAGTTGGCGACTTCCCGCGCCGACGCCGAGCAAGCGCTCGAACACTTGCAGCGCGCCGCGCGCCTGTCCCCCACCGATGAGAAGATTCGCAACGATCTGGGCGTGGTCTACCTCAAGCAACTGAAACTCAAGGAAGCCCGTTTCGAACTGATCACCGCCATGGAACTGAAGCCGTCCGACACCTTGGCAGCCAGCAACCTGGTGACCCTGCTGATTTACCAAGGCAATTGGAAGCAAGCCTCGGAGCTGGCCAGCCGTGCCGGCCTGAACCCCGAGCAAGTCACCCAGGCCAAGGAGCGTGCGGAAAAACTCAAGGCATCGACGACCGCGGCGGCGGTGCCCAGTGATCGTGTCACAACGGCCATCGAGCCGTCGGTTGCCAACCCGCCAACAACGCAGAGGTAGTGATGAAAAACAACCTAGCCAGTTGCCTGGGGCTGTTGCTCGTTCCGCTCGCAGCCCAGGCCATCGAACCCGGCCCTTCCTCGGAGCAACAGCAGCAAACCGAAGTCTGGCTGGTGCTGCAATCTCACGGCCAGGCCATGTCGCCCATCCGGCAAACGGCTGCGGCCAGTGAGCGCGACCTGGCCTTGCAGCGCTGGCTGGAGAGCTACAAACACGCCATCCCCGAGTACTACAAGGAATACTCCGGCGGACAACGCAAATAACCACAGACGGCACCGGGCCCAGGCCTTCAGCGTTTCCTTGCGCTGGAGGCCCGGGCCCGGTTTGCATGCGGCGTTTGCTCAGAGCTTGCCGAACACCTTGAACACACCGACGATCGCAGGCCCGATGGCCACCAGGAAGAAGCTTGGCCACAGGCAGAAGATCAGCGGGAACACCAGTTTGGTACCGATCTTTGCCGCCTTCTCCTCGGCCATTTGCGTGCGCCGGTCACGAAACTCCTCGGCATAGATGCGCAAGGTGGCGCCGACGCTGGTGCCAAAACGGATGCTCTGGGCGAGCAGGCTGACCAATCCGCGAATGTCCTCCAACCCCGTCCGATCAGCCAAGTGCTTGAGCGCCTCGGTGCTGGGAATCCCCGCGCGAATCTCGGCGTTGACCAGCGCCAGCTCGATGGCCAGGTCCGGTTGGCTGACCGCCATTTCCTCGGACACCCGCTCGATCGCCTGGGGTAATGCCAGGCCCGATTCCACACATACAACCATCAGGTCCAGGGCATCGGGAAAGGCCACCATCAGCCGGGTCATCCGCGCCTGTTTACGCGCATTGACATAAATCGCCGGTGCCAACCATCCCACGCCCAGCGCCGTAACCAGGATGACAACACCCAATGGCAGCGAAAGTGTCGGAACCAACGGCAGGGCCAGCAACGCCAGGCCCACCGTCAGCAACGGCGACAACAGGCGAGTCGCCCAGTACATCTGTACCGCCGCCTGCGAGCGATAGCCAGCATGGGTCAGCAGCGTGTGGGTCGCCGAACTGGCTGCCGGCTCCGTCGGCGAGAAGCGCTGGCCGACCTGTTCCAGCAGCAGTTGCAGGCTGCTGGTGGTGTGTTGCTCGTAACCGGCCCCGGCATGACCGCGCTTGAGCAACAGCAGGCGCCGCTGTACCGGATCTTGCAACCCTTGCACCAGCAACACCAACGTGACCACCGCCAGTACCACGCTCAAGCCGATGGCCGCGGCGAACAGCAGGCGAGCCAGCTCCTCGTCCCCCACCGCACTGTTGATCAGACTCAGCAGATAGTTCATGACCCCCTCCTTGACACCTGGCGGTGTTCAAACCTGAATCCGGATGATTTTGCGTATCCAGAAAATCCCGATCAGCATCGCCACGAACGCCCCGATCACCAGCTTCTGGCCCAGGGGCTCACTGAGCAGCATGGGCAGATAACTCGGGCTCGACAGCACGATCGCCGCCGCCAACACGAAAGGCACGGCAACCAGTATCCAGCCCGACATGCGCCCCTCGGCCGACAGCGTCTTGACCTTGCGCTGGAAGCGGAAGCGCCCACGAATCAGGCTGCTCAGGCGCTCCAGCACCTCGGTCAGGTTGCCCCCGGTCTCACGGTGGATCAGCACCGTGGTCACCAGCATCATCACGGTCATGCTCGGCATGCGCTCGAGCAGGCCGAGCATGGCCCGGCGTACATCGTTGCCATAGTTGATGTCGGCGAAGGTCAGGCCGAACTCATGGGCGACTGGGCCTTTATGTTCCTCGGCGACCAACTGCAGGGTCTCGTTGAATGGATGGCCGGCGCGCAGCGCGCGGCATACCGCATCCAGCGCATCGGGCAGGCCTTCTTCGAACTGGGCGAATCGCTTGCTGCGGTCACGGGAGATCTTCAGCACAGGCAGCCAGAACGTGGCCAGGCCACCGGCAAGGGCCAGCCACCACAGCTGAGTGAACAGCCACAGCACCACCGCAGCGCTCACGGCCAGGATCAGGCCAAGCAGCAGCACCCGGTAGGCACGGTACTCATGCCCGGCTTGCTCGATCATCTGCGCCAGACCCTCCATGCCCGGCAACTGCTCCAGGCGCGCCTCCAGCGGCGACAGCCGGCGCAGGTATTTCTGCCGCAGTACCGACTGCATGTTCGCCAGGTTACTGCTGCTCTCCAGCACGTTCAGACGGCTACGGATACGCTTGCGGACCTTCTTGCCCTCACCGAACACCGGGATCGCCAAGCCTTGACTGAGCAGGAACATGGCGGTGAACACCATGCCGAGGAACGCCAGAATATATTCACTGGGAATCTGGCTCATGTTCATCCCTCCATCCAATCGGGCCGGAACAGGCTCAGTGGCAGTTCGATGCCGCGCTTGGCCAGGACCTCGCGGAACGCGGGAACCATGCCCGTGGGGCGGAACTCGCCGAGGACTTCACCGCGTTCACCGATACCATTACGCACGAACGAAAAAATCTCGGTCATGGTGATGATCTCGCCTTCCATGCCATTGATTTCCTGAACACTGACCAAGCGCCGCGTGCCATCCTCCTGGCGCTCCAACTGGATGACCACACTCAGGGCAGAAGCGATCTGTTGGCGCAGGGCCTTGATCGGGAAGGTCGCGCCGGTCATCGAGACCATGTTCTCGATCCGCCCCAGGGCATCGCGCGCGGTGTTGGCGTGGATGGTGGTGAGCGAGCCGTCGTGGCCGGTGTTCATCGCCGTCAGCATGTCCAGCGCCTCGGCGCCACGCACCTCACCGATGACGATACGGTCGGGGCGCATGCGCAAACTGTTGCGCACCAGGTCGCGCTGGCTGACCTCGCCCTTGCCCTCGATGTTCGACGGACGGGTTTCGAGGCGTACCACATGAGGTTGTTGCAGTTGCAGTTCGGCCGAGTCCTCGATCGTGACGATCCGCTCATTGTGGGGGATGAAGCTCGACAGCACGTTGAGCATGGTGGTCTTGCCGCTACCGGTCCCGCCGGAGATCAGCACGTTCATGCGCCCGCGCACGATGGCCTTTAGCATCAGGGCGATCGACGGCGTAAGGGTGCCCATCTTCACCAGGCTCTCGGTGTTGAGCAGGTCCACGGCAAAGCGCCGGATCGACATGCTCGGCCCGTCGATGGCCAAGGGCGGAATGATGGCGTTGACCCGCGAGCCATCCTTGAGCCGTGCGTCCACCAGTGGTGACGACTCATCGATGCGCCGGCCCAGACTGGAAACAATCCGGTCGATGATGTTCAACAGGTGGTGATTGTCGCGAAAATGCACATCGGTTCGTTGCAGCTTGCCAAAGCGCTCGACGTACACCGAGTCGGCACCGTTGACCAGAATGTCCGATACGCTGTGATCGGCCAGCAATGGCTCCAGCGGGCCGAGACCGAGCACTTCGTCGGTGATCTGCTTGATGATCAACTGCCGGCTGCTGGCGCTGACCGGCGCCGAGTGCTCGTCGAGCAGGCGCTGGCAGATGTCGCGGATCTGCCGCGAGGCGTCGCCTGGCTCCAGGGAGTCGAGCAACGACAGGTCCATGACCTTGAGCAGCAACTGATAGATCTTCTCCCGCCACTCGGTCTCCACCTGGTTGAGCTTGGTCCGGGTCTCGTAAGGCACATCCGGTATGGCGGCCTCCCAGGCCATGAGTACGCTGTCGCAGCTGGCACTGTCCGGCTGCGTCCCCTGCCCGTCTGCCGGGGCGCTCTTGCCGGCCTGCTGGCGCAGGCGATTACGAAAGTCGCTGAGCATGGTTCACCCTCCGAACAAACGGCCAAAGGTACGTTTAAACAGGCCCCGCTCGCTGGCCACGACCCCGATCAGGTCCTGGCTCAACTCATGCAGGCTGACAGTCAGCGCAGCACGTGGCGCATGCATCTCCAGGGGCACGCCGGTGTTCTGGCTTTCGTTGACCGCCGAATAGTCATTGGGCAGCTTGTGCACATTGCTGCAGCGCATGGCATCGCTGATGTCCTTGAGACTGACGGGAGAGGCTTTGTTGTAGCGGTTGACCACCACCTTCAGGCGATTGCCTTGCACGCCGAGGTCGTTGCGCAGGATGTGGGTCAGCCGCGTGCCATCCTTGAGGTGGCTGAGGCTTTGTTGCACCACGATGTAGATCCGGTCGGCCTGCTCCAGCGTGACCCCCGTGAGGTGGTCGATCTGCCGCGGCAGGTCAACCACCACCCAGTCATAGGTGCTGCGCGCCAGGCGCAGCAGGCTTTCCAGCTGCTCCAGGCGAACGTCCTGGGCCAGGCACAGCTCGCCCGCGCGGCCACTGAGCACATGCAGGGTCGGGCTGAAGTGACTGCAAAAGCCGCGCAAGGCGATGCTGTCCAGCTCTTCGATCTGCTTGAGCACCTCCATGTGGCAGTGCTGCGGCAACACATCCAGGCTGTGGGCCACCGTCCCGAACTGCAGATCCAGGTCCAGCAGCAACGTACGCCCGCCTCGCACGCTGAGTTGATGCGCCAGGTTGCAGGCCAGCATGGTCGCGCCGGAGCCGCCCTTGGCGTTCATCACGGCGACCAGCTTGCCCCCGGTGCCTTGCTCGGCATGGGCTTCCATCACCATACGGTTGATCGCCGCCGTCAGTTCGTCGGCGGCCACCGGCTCGGTCAGAAAATCCCGGGCTCCAGCCTGCATTGCCAGGCGCATACCCTCGCGCTCGTCCAAGGGGCCGCACACCAGCAACGGTGGGCGCTCCTTGAGAGGGTGCTGCAGCAATGCGGCCAGTTCCTCGCGCCACAAGTGGCTGACACGCAGCAACAGCAGGTCAGGCATCTGCTCCAGCCCGAACAAGGGGTCGGTGTGGCCATTGCTAACCAAGCGGGTGGTGACATTCAGGTTGGGCAGGCACTGGCTCAGCGCTTTGAGCTGGTTCAATGCGGCCCCGTCACGGCCACTGATCAACAGGTGCATGCCGGGATTTTCAGTCACACTGGTGGTGGGTGCTTCTTTGGTCGTTAGCATGGCGTAATCTCCGGGGTGACGCCCGCCTCGGGTTGCCGACCGAGGCTTTCACGCGGCACGGTCGACCTGTACACCGGCAGGGTGAAGCCCCCACCGAACCCTGGAATCAGCAGGTTGAAAGTGAAGTTGCTCAGTTGCAGCTGGATGTAGCGAATAGCGCGAAAGCCGCTGGCGCTGCCGAGGTCGTCCGGATTGGCGACCACCGCGCCATTGGCGTCCAGATACACCAGACTGAGGTTGGCGGTGGCCAGGTTGCCGATCAGGCTGCTTTTGCCGCTATTGTCGGCAGCATTGAAAATCGCCCGGCGCAAGATCACCGGATCACGGATATCGCACACCGCCGCCAGGCGCGCACCACGACGTACGCTCTCGTTGAGCGCGTTGACGGTGAAATACAACCGGCCCACCTCCAACACGCCGAACAGCAGCGTGAACAGCACCAGGCCGGTAATGGCGAATTCAACGACATACATCCCGCGCATACGCTGCTTATTCATCACAAGGCCCTCATCACCACAGTCGAGGTCAAGGTCAGGCCGAGCGGCACGCTCTGGCCGTACAACGCTGGTATTGCGCTACCGATTACCGGCACGAAGGTGTAGCTGATGCTGACCTGGACATGATCGGTACCCACGGCCTGCACCGTGACCTTGTCGGTGGTCAGTCCCGGGACCACCGGCGGGTAGCCGCTGGGGTTGGCCGGCACGCCGTAGACCGCGACGCTTCGCGTCTGGGACACGAGGTCGGCACTCAGCGAGAGCTTGCCCAGGGTCGGGTTCCAGGCTTGACCGGAGACGAAGCGTCCGGCATCGCGGCTGGCCTGCATCAGGCTGTTGTACTGGAACAACATGCGACCGAACTCGCCGAAGGCGAACAACAACAGCAACAGCAGCGGCAGCGTGATCACCATTTCCACCATCGCCAGCCCTCGCTGGGCCTGCGCAGGCCTGCATCCACGGTGTCCCATGAGACCTCCTAGGAGTCGGTGCTCGGCGTCTGGTTGTTATCGATGTAGGTCTTGTACAGCTGGATGATCTGCGGACCGGTGTCGCTGGCTGGATGAGGGCCGGGCACATTGTCGCCTTCGCACTGCTTGACGAACTGGCCGAAGATTTGCGCCGAGCCGCCCTGCTGCGACTCCGGTTGCAGCACGAAGTAACAGCCAAAGCCCATTACCGGGATCGAACTGGCCCCATCGTTCTTGCCGGAACAATCACCGACCACCACCTTGAGAATCCGCCGCTCGAATGCGCCATTGCTCTGGCAACCACCCGCTGAGCCGGACGCACAATCGGCGGAGGCCTGCGCCCAGTCGTTGTAGTCGTACAACGCGCCACTGGCGGTGGCGAGGTTGCCGTTGGTCGAGGTCACCGACTGGTTGTTGTACTGGATCTGCGCTGGTGAACCGTTGTAGGTGAACGACTTGCTGTTGACCGTAATCACCAGGTCTGGCGGATAGTCGGCCGCGCTGAGGTTGCCGGTATACTGGTTGAAGCGAGTATTGAGGCCTTGGGCCGAAGGACCCACGGTGTTACCCGGTTTGGTCTGCACGTTGTCGCCAACACGGTTGCACTGCTTGATGCCCCCCGCCAGTCCGTCCCGGACCGTGTTGCCCCCGGAACCGAAATCAAGCAACTGAAAATTACCCGGGCCAATGCTCGAACTGTTGTTCGCCGCCGTCTTCAACACCTGCAGGTCACCGAAGCGAAACCCCCAGAACAGCCCATTGCCGGGGTCGTTCTTGGTTGGGTCGCCACACACCAGCAGCGGGGTCAAGTCACAGGGACTGGCGGGGCTGGGACCGGCGGTGGCCACGGCCGCCACGGCCTTGGACGGGGCGGCGCCATTACCGACCGCCTGCAACATGCCCCAGAAGAACCCGCTGAGCGGGTAATTGGGCACCGACACCCGCACATACCGTGCATTGGCCGGGCCAGGGAAAGAGAACGGCCCGTAGACACTGGCAGACAGCTCCACCGTGGCGAAACCGCTCATGTCGTTGCCAATGGCCTTGGCCAGTTCCTGGTTGCCATCGGCGTTGGCATTGCGCGCCAGCGTGTCCCTGGCAGCGGTTTGGGTGGTGCTGGCGGAGCCGGTCGCACCGTACACCTCGCTCAGTTTCTTGGCCCCGCTCAGGGCAGCGGCATCGACGGCATTCTGCAGCCGGGCCTTGTTCACCAGCATGTGACTGCCGTCCAGCGCCAGGGCTCCCATCAACAGGATGGCGGCCAGGGCGATCACCACCAGCACGAGAGCCGTGCCCCGCTGATGCCGCGGGCATCTGTGCAGCGGCTGTCGAATATGCGCGTTCATCATTCAGACCCTCCAGTGCTACCGACCTTGTCCTGCAGGGTGCCGGTACACGACGCCGGTAACTCGGCGTGGCTGTCAGCGATTGCGTCCGGCGGCTACATCTGGGTGTTGACGACATTCACCTCGATACCGCGAATCACCGTGATACCGCTGGGGCCAGACACACTCTTGCGACGGACGATGGGCTTGACCATCGGCACCGGCGCCACTGGCTCAGCCTGGGCCAGCGCCACCGGCTCGGCGGGAACCGGCACCTTGTTGTTGTCGAGCGGGTTGCGCAGGGCCAGTTGCAGTTTGCCGTCGGTCATGCCCTTGACCAGCAGCTCCGCCTGGGCCGGGGTCATTTCCAAGGTCACCGCACGCACCACCACTGGCTGGGTCTTGTCGGTGCTGGCCGTCTGGTCCACGGCCAGGACGCGCAGGTCCTCCAGAATGGTGCGCGACTCAGCATTACCGGTACCGCCGACCTGCCGGGTCGCCAGGACATCGACCCGGTTGCCCGGCAAGAGGAAGCCACCGACGCCAACCACGTCGTCAACCCGCACCGAGATCGCCCGTTTGCTCGGTTCGATCAGCGAGGACAGCGTGCTGCCGCCCAAGTGCTCGGCCAGGCGCGCACCACGCAGGATGTCGCCGCCGAGCATGGCGAAGGTGGCGATCTTGCCCACGACCTTTTCGGTGGCATCGAAGGCGTCATCCGGTATCGCGTCCTTGGGCATGCGTACCAGCGTCACCTGCTGCGCCTCGACCATCTGCCCGAACGGAATCTCTACCGTGGCCACCACCACATTGCGCTGACTGTCATCGGCGCTGGCGTTGAGCCGGGCACTGAGCCAGGTGTTGGCCATCCACGCAGCGCCCAATCCCAGGATCAAGGACAAGGCAATCAAGATGAAAGTACGAGAGCTCATGCCGGTATCTCCTCACCTATCCAAGAAAGTCGAACTGTACGAAGTAGTTGGTCCAGGCCCACTTCACCTGCTGCGCCGACAGCGGCCCGGAGCCACCCTGATAGCGTTGGCGGTCAAGGGCCATGCTCAGCAAGTCACGGGGATGGCACGGCACCAGTGGCATGTTCTCGGCGCCGTACAACGCCTCCAGCGCGAAATGCAGCAGCCGCGGATCGAAGGCCAGGCTCAGCCGCTCGCACTCCTGGCGCCAGATACGCTCGTATTCCTCGGGTTTCAGGTAGCCGAACTGCAGCTTGTAGCCAATGCGCCGCAAAAACGCTTCATCGGCCAACTCCAGCGGATTGAGGTTGGTCGAGAACACCAGGACCAAGTCGAACGGCAGCTCGCAGTGCCGCCCGCCGCCGAGGTTGAGAAAGTCGCGCTTCTCTTCCATCGGCACGATCCAGCGGTTGAGCAGCTCGGCCGGCGACATGCGCTGCCGGCCCATGTCGTCGATGATGAACAAGCCATTGCTGGCCTTGAGCTGCAACGGCGCCTGGTACTGACGGGTGAACGGGTCGTAGCGCACATCCAACTGCTCCATGCTCAGCTCACCGCCGGTGATCACCAGCGGACGCATGCAGCGAAGCAGTCGCCGGTCGATCCCTTCGTCAAGCAGCAGGGTGTTCTGCTGATCATCCTGATCATCCAGGCAGCGGTGTACCTGAGGGTCGTAGATTTCGATCACCGACTCGTTGACCGCAATGGCATACGGAACCCAGATCGCTTCATCGAACAGGCGCGCCAGACGGCTGCTGACATAGGTCTTGCCCGTGCCCGCCGGCCCGTAAATCATGATGGCGCGACCCGAATTGAGCGCCACGCCCAGTTGATCAAGCATGCCTTGCGCCAGAACCACCCCTTTGAAAGCCTGCTGCATGTCCTGTGCATTGATCTGGCCGTGATGGATGGTCTGCACCTTGAGCAGCGCCCGGTACTGACTGACCGGAAACGGCGCCGCACCGATATAGCCGCTGCGTGCCAAGGCGTCGCGGGCGGCGCTGCGACCGCGCTCGGTCAACCCATAGCGCAACGCCTGGCCACCGTTGTGCCCGAGTATTTCGATGCGACCGTCCTTGCGCAGCGAGGTCAAGACCTCTTCAAGCACCGCCCCCGTCAGTGCCAGACGTTCCACCAGTCGGGGCATGTCCAGCACGCCTGCATCGTGCAAATGCTTGCAGACCAGGTCACCGAGCAGGTTTTCCGCCAACCCGGTTTCGCGCACGGTACGCGGCTGCGGAGCCAAGCGCTGCACGAGTTCGCGCTCATCGTGAATGGTGTCACTCTTGTCGGCGGCGTCCATGGTGTTCTCCTGACTTACTGGCCGAAGGGCAGCCAGAAGACGCTGGTCAAGGTGCCAAGCAAGACCGCAACTGAGTAAGGAAAGGGCTTGCCTGCTACCTCATCGACCGCTGGCGCCATGTAGGCCCTGGCTCGGAACATCAACCAGTAGCGCCCCACGGTCTGCTGTGCCTGCCCCCGCGCAAGGACGATCAAGAGTCCGCAAAGCGCACCGGCAATCAGGCTGAAAAGCGCGGCCCAGAGGGCGTCGTGCGGGGTGAGAAAGGCACCGACCATGGCCATGAGCTTGACGTCACCGGCGGCCATCCCGCCAAAGGCATACATCGGCAGGAATACGGCAAAGCCTATCGTCATGCCCAAGGCCCAGTGGCCCAAGCCAAGGGCGCCCAGAATGGAGACCTGGCTGGTCAAGCCCAGGGCAAGGCCAAGCAGTACCAAAAAGTTAGGGATACGGTGCCAGCGCAGATCGCTCAGCACCGCAGTACCCAGCAGCCCCAGCAACGTTGCAATGACGATCGACTGCTCGATGCCCATGACTGCGACCCTCGGTGGATGCTATGGCCTCAGCAAGTCTTGCCCTGGACAGCGCAGCCCAGGCTGGTGATGGCGGTTTTCACGTTGCCGCCCAGGGTGATGAACGCCGCAACGGCACCCAGCGTGATCAACCCACCGGCGACGGCATACTCCACGATGGTCAGGCCATCTTCGTCTTTGATGAACTTCGCAACAGAAGTTTTAATTGATTGCAGTTTCATTTCTCCCACCTCACACAATGTTTGTTATCGGGCAACACTTGACGTGTTGTTGAGTTGAACAGTAGTCAGAAGTGCACCCTTGGGGTTAGGAGTTTTTTGCTGATCGCTAGGAGTTTTTTGCCCCTGTCACACGCTACAAACGATGCGACTTGCGGCCTGGACACTTGGCAGCGCGTTCGTCAATGACTCATCCCCGTTACCCTGCCCCCACCCAGCGGATGAAAACACCGCGCCAAGCCATCCTGTCGAGCAGTAAGCCTCGAAATAGCCAGAATGGTCATGTGCCTATCGTGATTCGATCTATTGGGAAGTGGTACAGCGACGATACTGGTCAGCGAGGAGAAACCATCCAGGAACGCAGTCGCGACAGTGCAATCCGACTTGCCAGGAGGTGGGGTTGTTTGAATGCTCGGCACGCGCATGCCTCTGACCCGCAGAGACACACCGATGCGTTGTCCGAACCGGACCGTGGTTGGAAAATCAGGCAGAGTCTATCCATGATGCGCTTTTGTCCCCACGACGCATCCCTCGGGTGCCCCGTGGTTCCTCATCATCAGGCCCCGCTGCGAATGCTCACGACGGGGCCGAAAACACACGTGTACTGCCTAGCACGTGGTGCCTTTAACCGCACAACCGAGACTGGTGATGGCGGTACTCACATTACCGCCCAGTGTGATGAAAGCCGCGACGGCACCCAGGGTGATCAGACCACCCGCTACCGCATACTCCACAATCGTCAGCCCTTCTTCGTCCTTGATGAAATTCAGCGCCGACAGTTTCATCGATTGAATATTCATTCTGTGCACCTCATATAACGGCTATCTACCGAGGCGGTTAGTTAGTGTGCCGCCTGAGTGAATCCTAGTCAGCTAGAATTACGGAGGGTTAGGAGTTTTTTGTCGATGGGTAGGACTATTTTGCAGCATGCCCTGAACACGCCAAGCAACTCACCACCAGAAATAGTTCTTTGACATTATTTAGTTAGTAGTAACAAACGCTCTGCCAGCCCTTCACCTGCGAGGACTGTAATGGATGAACGGCATCGTCAAAATGGCAACTCGCAATGAGCAAGCACACGGAGTGCGACGCGCGTCGTACGAGGACGCAGGGAACGCAACAGGAATGCAAGGATGAAGTCCACATCGGCCAGCCCGCCCCACCTGCTGTGGTTTGATCTCACCCGAGACCGATCGGCCGAGGCGTTGGTTGCGCAGTTCCGTCCGACCTGCGACTGCCGTATCGCCAAGGTCGCCGCGTTGTCCGAACTTGATGTCGATGGCACGCGCCAACCGAACATGATCTGCATCCACTACGATCGCCCCGACATGCCCGGGCTCAACCTGCTGCTGGAGATCAAGCGCAAGGCGTCGTCCATACCAATCGCCATGTTCACCGTGCAGCACTCCGAGGAGCTTGCCGTGTGGGCCATGCGCTCCCGGGTCTGGGAGTACATCGTGCTGCCCCTGTCCAACAAAGAGAAGCAACGTTTTCTACATGCGCTGGAACAGCTCTGCGAGCTGCGCCGCAGCATACAGCCCAGCGGCAACAAGACACAGGTCGAGCATGGTCCCGCGCTGCCGGACAGCATCCGCCTGACGAACGAGCACCACAAACACCAGGCGCTCAATGATGTACTGCTCTACATCGACCAGCACTTTCGCAGCGAAATCGACCAAAAAGCCCTGGCAAAACGTTGCGGCATGACCGCCTTCCGCTTCAGCCGGCTATTCAAGGAAGTCAACGGACTGGGCTTCATGGAATACCTGCTGAGCAAACGCATGGACTGCGCCAAGGAGCTGCTCACCAACAGTCAGATGCCTATCACCAGCATCGGCTACGGCGTCGGGTTCAAGGACCCGTCATACTTCGCCCGCGCCTTCAAGCAATTAGTCGGTTGTACCCCTAGCGAATACCGCCAGGCACAACACGCCGACGCTGCGACGGCATCGCCATTCACCGAAGACTTGTCAGAGGTTGTCGAAAGCCTTCAGCAGCTAGCCAATCGCTGAATGAGGCGCTCGCCAAGCTGAAAACGAACGGCGTGCAAGCCTCGACCCGCTGACTTGCTCAAAGAATAAGTGGCCATCACCCCCGTGGCGCGTAGGCAAACACGTCGGCACGCATACGGTGGGCATCCATGCCGGCCTCGACCAACGCATCGAGGGTGGCATAGACCATGTTCGGCGAACCGCTGGCATAGACATGCACCTGGTTCAGGTCGCCGATGTCCTCGCACACCGCTTCGTGCAACAGGCCGCAGCGTCCTTCCCAGCCGCACAGGTCGCTGACCACCTTGTGCAGGAACAGGTTGGGCAGGCGCTGCCACTCGTCCCAGTGCTCGATCTCGTAGAAGTCCTCGGGCCGGCGCACGCCCCAGTACAGGTGCACCGGATGCTTGAAGCCCTGGGCGCGACAGTGCTCGACCAGGCTGTGCATCTGGCCCATGCCGGTACCGGCGGCGATCAGCACCAGCGGGCCGTCGGGCAGCTCCGCCAGGTGGGCATCACCGAACGGCAGTTCGATACGCGCCAGGCCACTGCGCCGCAGTTGCTCGATCAACTGCACGGCACTGCTTTCCCGGGCCAGCACATGCAGCTCCAGGTCACGGCCACCGTGAGGCGCCGAGGCGAGGGAGAAGGCCGCCTTGTCCATGCCGTCGCGCTCGATCATCAGGTACTGCCCCGCGTGATAGCGCGGCGGCTTGCCGGCAGGTGCGCGCAGGCGCACGCGCCAGACGTCGCCACCGACCTCGACGCATTCGCTCACGGTACAGGCCAGCTTGCGCACCGGCAGCTCGCCCAGGGCCAGCACACCATCCCACAGCAACACGCAGTCCTCCAGCGGCTCGGCGATGCAGGTGAACAGTTCACCGTGATCGCGGACTTGGCCTTCCTGGCGAACACTGCCCTCCACCAGCAGCGCGGCACACACATGGCAGTTGCCGTTGCGGCAGCTGCTTGGGCATTCGTAGCCCAGGCGCCGCGCGGCATCCAGAATCCTTTCACCCGGTTCGACCGCCAGAACCGCCCCGGAAGGCTGCAAGGTTACCTGCATCAATCTATTCCCAACTGGTCCCACAGCTCATCGATACGGCGGGTGACGGCCTCGTCCTTGACGATGACCCGGCCCCATTCGCGTGTAGTCTCGCCCGGCCATTTGTGCGTGGCATCCAGGCCCATCTTCGACCCCAGGCCCGACACCGGCGACGCGAAGTCGAGGTAGTCGATCGGGGTGTTGTCGATCATCACCGTATCACGCTTGGGGTCCATGCGCGTGGTGATGGCCCAGATCACATCGTTCCAGTCGCGGGCGTTGATGTCGTCGTCGGTGACGATAACGAACTTGGTGTACATGAACTGTCGCAGGAACGACCACACACCCAGCATGACGCGCTTGGCGTGGCCTGGATACTGCTTCTTCATGGTCACCACCGCCATGCGGTACGAGCAGCCTTCCGGCGGCAGGTAGAAGTCGGTGATCTCGGGGAACTGCTTCTGCAGGATCGGCACGAACACTTCGTTCAGCGCCACGCCGAGGATCGCCGGCTCATCCGGCGGTCGGCCGGTGTAGGTGCTGTGGTAGATCGGTTTCTGCCGGTGGGTGATGCGCTCGACGGTGAACACCGGGAAGCTGTCCACTTCGTTGTAGTAGCCAGTGTGGTCGCCGTACGGGCCCTCCGGAGCCATCTCGCCGGGGTGGATCACGCCTTCGAGGATGATTTCGGCGGTGGCCGGCACCTGCAGGTCGTTGCCGCGGCACTTGACCAGCTCGGTACGGTTGCCACGCAGCAAGCCGGCGAAGGCATATTCGGAAAGGGTATCCGGAACCGGCGTCACGGCGCCGAGGATGGTCGCCGGGTCCGCGCCCAGGGCCACGGCCACCGGGAACGGCTGGCCGGGGTGCTTCTCGCACCATTCGCGGTAGTCCAGCGCACCGCCACGGTGGCTCAGCCAGCGCATGATCACCTTGTTGCGGCCGATCACCTGCTGGCGGTAGATACCGAGGTTCTGGCGGTCCTTGTTCGGCCCGCGGGTGACGGTCAGGCCCCAGGTGATCAGCGGCGCCACGTCGCCCGGCCAGCAGTGCTGGATCGGCAACTGGCCCAGGTCGACGTCGTCGCCTTCGACCACGATTTCCTGGCATACCGCGTCCTTGACCACCTTCGGCGCCATGGACACGACCTTCTTGAAGATCGGCAGTTTCGACCAGGCGTCCTTCAGGCCCTTCGGCGGCTCGGGCTCCTTGAGGAACGCCAGCAGCTTGCCAATCTCGCGCAGTTCGTCAGTCGATTCGGCGCCCATGCCCATGGCCACCCGCTCGGGGGTGCCGAACAGGTTGCCCAGCACCGGGATGTCGAAGCCGGTGGGCTTTTCGAACAGCAACGCCGGGCCCTTGGCGCGCAGGGTGCGGTCGCAGACTTCGGTCATTTCCAGTACAGGGGAGATGGGAACCTGGATGCGCTTGAGTTCACCGCGCTGTTCCAGGCCACGGATGAAGTCGCGCAGATCGCGATACTGCATGCAAGGGCCTCGTGTTGGGCGTATCGGTCGGGGGGCAGAGTGTAGCGTTGTTCACGCCTTGTTTGGGGGCAAAAATGAAAAGGGGCCGCTTCGCGACCCATCGCGGCACAAGGCCGCTCCTACAAGGGGATGGTTAATCCTGTAGGAGCGGCCTTGTGCCGCGATGGGCTGCGCAGCAGCCCCAATCGGTTCCAGCCTGAAACGCTTACTTGCGCTTCATCGACAGGAAGAACTCATCGTTGGTCTTGGTCTGCTTGAGCTTGTCGACCAGGAACTCGATGGCGGCGATCTCGTCCATCGGGTGCAGCAGCTTGCGCAGGATCCACATGCGCTGCAGTTCGTCGTCGGCAGTCAGCAGCTCTTCGCGACGGGTACCGGACTTGTTGATGTTGATGGCCGGGAACACGCGTTTCTCGGCGATACGACGGTCCAGGGGCAGCTCCATGTTGCCTGTACCCTTGAACTCTTCGTAGATCACTTCGTCCATCTTCGAGCCGGTCTCGACCAGCGCGGTGGCGATGATGGTCAGCGAACCGCCTTCCTCGATGTTACGCGCGGCACCGAAGAAGCGCTTCGGCTTCTCCAGGGCGTGGGCGTCGACACCACCGGTCAGCACCTTGCCGGAACTCGGGATCACGGTGTTGTAGGCACGGGCCAGACGGGTGATCGAGTCGAGCAGGATGACCACGTCCTTCTTGTGCTCGACCAGGCGCTTGGCCTTCTCGATGACCATCTCGGCGACCTGCACGTGGCGGGTCGGCGGCTCGTCGAAGGTCGAGGCGACCACTTCGCCGCGCACGGTGCGCTGCATTTCGGTCACTTCTTCCGGGCGCTCGTCGATCAGCAGGACGATCAGGTGGCACTCGGGGTTGTTACGGGTGATGTTGGCCGCGATGTTCTGCAGCATGATGGTCTTGCCCGCTTTCGGCGGGGCGACGATCAGGCCGCGCTGGCCTTTGCCGATCGGGGCGCACAGGTCGATGACGCGACCGGTGAGGTCTTCGGTGGAACCGTTGCCGGCTTCCATCTTCAGGCGCTTGTTGGGGAACAGCGGCGTCAGGTTTTCGAAGAGAATCTTGTTCTTCGCGTTTTCCGGACGGTCGAAGTTGATGGTGTCGACCTTCAGCAGCGCGAAGTAACGCTCGCCTTCCTTCGGTGGACGGATCTTGCCGACGATGGTGTCGCCGGTGCGCAGGTTGAAGCGGCGGATCTGGCTGGGCGAAACGTAGATGTCGTCGGGGCCGGCCAGGTAGGAGGCATCCGCCGAACGCAGGAAACCGAAACCATCCTGGAGAATCTCCAGCACGCCGTCACCCGAGATCTCTTCGCCGCTTTTCGCATGCTTTTTCAGCAGGGCGAAAATCACGTCCTGTTTGCGCGAACGGGCCATGTTTTCGATGCCCATCTGTTCGGCCATTTCCAAAAGATCGGTAATCGGCTTTTGCTTGAGTTCTGTCAGGTTCATAAGGGGAGTGACGTAATCATGTAAGGAAGGGAAAAATTAAGCATGTGGCTTAATGAGGCCGCGCCGCTAGATGGCGACAGGATCGCGTACTGATTCGAATTAGGGATGCTTCGGCGACGGCGTGCAGAGGGCACTGGAGAAGCAGTGCGAGGCCGAATGTAACACTTGCTTTTTTCGACGTCTAGTGGTTTTGGCCACCGTTTTCCGGGGCTATCCGTCTGGATGGGCGCGATAGCGGGGCTCGCCGGCCCTCACGGAAATTGCCTACAACAGATAAAGAAAAGCCCCGCATTTGCGGGGCTTCATCACATCACAGGCTGGCGTCGAGGAACGCCTTGAGCTGCGATTTGGACAGCGCGCCGACCTTGGTGGCCTCGACGTTGCCGTTCTTGAACAGCATCAGCGTCGGGATGCCACGCACGCCGTGCTTGGCCGGGGTCTCGGCGTTTTCGTCGATGTTCAGCTTGGCGATGGTCACCTTGCCCTGGTATTCAGCGGCGATGTCGTCCAGTACCGGAGCGATCATCTTGCATGGGCCGCACCATTCAGCCCAGTAGTCGACCAGCACCGCGCCTTCAGCCTTGAGTACTTCGGCTTCGAAGCTGGCGTCGGTGACATGTTTGATAAGATCGCTGCTCATGGATATCTCCAGGTCGTAAGCATAAAAAACGTTGCCCATCATAGCCGCACCCTGGCGCGACAGGAAGCCACAGCTGATTGAGTGTAACTATAGTTGTGCAAGACGCCACGAATCGAAACCGTCATGTCACGGTCATAACATTGCTATGACATTGCCATGCATCAAGCCTTGCCGTGCCGCTCGTTGGCGTATGCCCGCGATCGTGGCACGATTGCCGGGTTAACGACCGAGAACCCCCAGACCATGCCGCACACCACCGCGAAGAACCTGTCTCTGATCGCCGCCATCGACCTGGGCTCCAACAGCTTCCACATGGTCGTGGCCAAGGCCCATCACACGGAAATCCGCATCCTCGAAAGGCTTGGAGAAAAGGTTCAGCTCGCCGCCGGCATCGACGATGAGCGCAAGCTCAGCGAAGAAGCCATGCAACGCGGCCTGGAATGCCTCAAGCGCTTCGCCCAGCTGATCAACGGCATGCCGCAAGGGTCGGTGCGCATCGTCGGCACCAACGCCCTGCGCGAAGCCCGCAACCGCAACGAATTCATCCAGCGCGCCGAGGCCATCCTCGGTCACCCGGTGGAGGTCATCTCCGGCCGTGAAGAGGCGCGCCTGATTTACCTGGGCGTGTCCCACACCCTGGCCGACACCCCCGGCAAGCGCTTGGTCGCCGACATCGGCGGCGGCAGCACCGAGTTCATCATCGGCCAGCGTTTCGAGCCTTTGCTGCGCGAAAGCCTGCAGATGGGCTGCGTGAGCTTCACCCAGCGCTACTTCCGCGACGGCAAGATCACCCCGGCGCGCTACGCCCAGGCCTACACCGCCGCGCGTCTGGAACTGATGAGCATCGAGAATGCCCTGCACCGCCTGACCTGGGATGAAGCCATCGGCTCGTCCGGGACCATCCGCGCCATCGCCGCGGCGATCAAGGCCATCGGCCAGGGCAGCGGCGAGGTCAACGCCGAGGGGCTGGCGGCGGTCAAGCGCAAGCTGTTCAAGCTCGGCGAGACCGACAAGATCGACTTCGAAGGGGTCAAGCCCGATCGCCGAACCATCTTCCCGGCGGGCCTGGCCATCCTCGAGGCGATCTTCGACGCCCTGGAGCTGCAGCGCATGGACCACTGCGACGGTGCCCTGCGCGAAGGCGTGCTGTTCGACCTGCTGGGCCGCCATCACCACGAGGACGTGCGCGAACGCACCCTGAACTCGCTGATGGAGCGCTACCACGTCGACCAGGGCCAGGCCGCGCGCGTGGAGCGCAAGGCGCTGCACGCCTTCGACCAGGTGGCCGCAGCGTGGAAACTGGAGGACGGTAACTGGCGCGATCTGCTGGGATGGGCGGCGAAAATCCATGAAATCGGACTGGATATTGCCCATTACCACTACCACAAGCACGGTGCCTACCTGATCGAGCACTCCGACCTGTCGGGCTTTTCTCGCGAGGACCAGCAGATGATGGCCCTGCTGGTGCGTGGCCACCGTCGCAACATTCCCAAGGACAAGTTTGCCGAGTTCGGCGACGAAGGCGTCAAGCTGATCCGTCTTTGCGTGCTGTTGCGTTTCGCCATCCTGTTCCACCATATCCGCGGCACCCAGCAGATGCCCAAGGTAGAGCTGCAGGCAGGCGACAACAGCCTGGAGGTGGTCTTCCCGAGCGGCTGGCTGGAGCAGAACCAGCTGACCCAGGCCGACTTCGCCAACGAGGCGGAGTGGCTGGCGCGGGTCAACTTTGTTCTCAGCGTCAGATAGTGCTGGTTCGGGCGACGCGTACCCTGTGGGAGCGGGTTTACCCGCGAAGCAAGCAACGCGGTGCCTGGCACCGACTACGCCGGTGTTCGCGGCTAAAGCCGCTCCCACAGGGGGGCGTGAAGCGCGCCCCCGATATCGGTACTACCGAACGTTGAGCACCGGATTGCTCAGCCGCTCCAGCAGCGTCGCCTGGGCACTGCGCGGGTTCTGGTTGCCGGTCGGCGTGCTGCGCACGTAGCGCCCGTCCGGCTGCAGGGTCCAGGCCTGGGTGTTGTCGGTCAGGTACCCCTCCAGCTCCTTCTTCACCCGCAGCAGCAGTTTCTTGCCTTCCACCGGGAAGCAGGTCTCGACGCGCTTGTCGAGGTTGCGCTCCATCCAGTCGGCGCTGGACAGGTAGATCTGCTCCTCGCCGCCGTTGAGGAAGTAGAACACCCGGGTGTGCTCGAGGAAGCGACCGATGATCGAGCGCACGTGGATGTTGTGCGACACCCCCGGGATGCCCGGACGCAGGCAGCACATGCCGCGCACCACCAGGTCGATGCGCACGCCCGACTGGCTGGCCTTGTACAGCGCCTTGATGATCTTGGCGTCGGTCAGCGAGTTGAACTTGGCGATGATGTGCGCCGGCTTGCCTTCCAGGGCGAACTGGGTCTCCCGGGCGATCATGTCGAGCATGCCCTTCTTCAGGGTGAAGGGCGCGTGCAGCAGCTTCTTCATGCGCAGGGTCTTGCCCATGCCGATCAGCTGGCTGAACAGCTTGCCGACGTCCTCGGTGAGGGCGTCGTCGGAAGTCAGCAGGCTGTAGTCGGTGTACAGGCGGGCGTTGCCGGCGTGGTAGTTGCCAGTGCCCAGGTGCGCGTAACGGACGATCTCGCCCTGCTCGCGGCGCAGGATCAGCATCATCTTGGCGTGGGTCTTGAAGCCGACCACGCCGTAGATCACCACCGCGCCTGCGGCCTGCAAGCGGCTGGCCATCTGCAGGTTGGACTCTTCGTCGAAGCGCGCGCGCAGCTCGATCACCGCGGTGACCTCCTTGCCGTTACGCGCCGCGTCCACCAGGGCGTCGACGATCTCCGAGTTGGCACCCGAGCGGTACAGGGTCTGGCGCACGGCAAGCACGTGCGGGTCCTTGGCGGCCTGGCGCAGCAGGTCGATCACCGGGGTGAACGACTCGAACGGGTGCATCAGCAGCACGTCCTGCTTGCCGATCACGCTGAAGATGTTGTCGGCGTTCTGCAGCAGCTTGGGGATCGCCGGGGTGAACGGTGTGTATTGCAGCTCCGGGTGGCTGTCGAGCCCGGTGATGCTGAACAGGCGGGTCAGGTTGACCGGGCCGTTGACCTGGTACAGCTCGCTCTCGCTCAGGCTGAACTGCTTGAGCAGGTAGTCCGACAGGTGTTTCGGGCAGGTGTCGGCCACTTCGAGACGCACGGCATCACCGTAGCGGCGCGAGAACAGCTCGCCACGCAGGGCCCGGGCCAGGTCGTCGACCTCCTCGGAGTCCAGCGCCAGGTCGGCGTTGCGGGTCAGGCGGAACTGGTAGCAGCCCTTGACCTTCATGCCCTGGAACAGGTCGTCGGCGTGGGCGTGGATCATCGACGACAGGAACACATAGTTGTCGCCCGGGCCACCGACCTCTTCCGGCACACGAATCACCCGTGGCAGCAGGCGCGGCGCCGGGATGATCGCCAGGCCCGAATCGCGCCCGAAGGCGTCGACACCCTCGAGCTCGACGATGAAGTTCAGGCTCTTGTTCACCAGCAGCGGGAACGGGTGGGTCGGGTCGAGGCCGATCGGGGTGATGATCGGCGCGATCTCGTCGCGGAAGTAGCGGCGCACCCAGGTCTTGAGCTTGGGTGTCCAGTAGCGGCGACGAATGAAGCGGATGGCGTGCTTCTCCAGCTCCGGCAGCAGCACGTCGTTGAGGATCGCGTACTGGCGATCCACCTCCAGATGCACCAGCTCGCTGATGCGCGCCAGCGCCTGGTGCGGCTGCAGGCCGTCGGCGCCGGCCTGCTCGCGGGCGAAGTTGATCTGCTTCTTCAGGCCCGCCACGCGGATCTCGAAGAACTCGTCGAGGTTGCTGGAGAAGATCAGCAGGAACTTCAGGCGCTCGAGCAGCGGGTACGATTCGTCCAGCGCCTGTTCCAGCACGCGGATGTTGAACTGCAGCTGCGAGAGCTCGCGATGAATGTACAGGCTGCTGTCGTCCAGGCTCGGCACGGCGATCGCCGGGGCCGGCGCAGGCGCGGGCGCCGGGGCGGCTTCGACGACCGCTTCCGGCTCCGCTACCGCCGGCAGGTCGGGCGGGGTCTGCACCATTTCTTCGGGCACGGCCTGGGCATCCTTGATCTCGACAGGGGTTAGCACTTCATTATTCATCTGACGTTCCTGGAGGGCGTTACTGCCCTCTCATCAATTGAGCGGCACGCACGGCGAAATAGGTCAGGATGCCATCAGCGCCTGCCCGTTTGAAAGCGGTGAGGGATTCGAGGATCACGGCCTCGCTGAGCCAGCCGTTCTGGATGGCGGCCATGTGCATGGCGTACTCGCCGCTGACCTGATAGGCGAAGGTCGGCACCTTGAACTCGGCTTTCACTCGGTGAACGATATCCAGGTATGGCATGCCCGGCTTGACCATGACCATGTCGGCGCCTTCGGCGAGGTCGGTGGCCACTTCGTGCAGGGCCTCGTCGCTGTTGGCCGGGTCCATCTGGTAGGAGGCCTTGTTGGCCTTGCCCAGGTTCAACGCCGAACCGACCGCGTCGCGGAACGGACCATAGTAGGCGCTGGCGTACTTGGCCGAGTAGGCCATGATGCGCACGTTGACGTAGCCGGTTTCTTCCAAGGCCTGGCGGATCGCGCCGAGGCGACCGTCCATCATGTCCGACGGGGCCACCACCTGGGCACCGGCCTCGGCGTGGGACAGCGCCTGGCGCACCAGGGCCTCGACGGTGATGTCGTTCTGCACATAGCCCTCTTCATCGAGGATGCCGTCCTGACCGTGGGTGGTGAACGGGTCCAGGGCCACGTCGGTGATCACCCCCAGCTCCGGGAAGCGGGCACGCAGGGCGCGGGTGGCGCGCTGGGCGATGCCGTCCGGGTTCCAGGCTTCGGCGCCGTCGAGGGATTTTTTCTCGGTCGGGGTCACCGGGAACAGTGCCAGCGCCGGAATACCCAGCTCCACCCAGCCCTGTGCGGCTTCCAGCAGCAGGTCGATCGACAGGCGCTCGACGCCCGGCATGGACGGTACTTCCTCGCGGCGTCCCTCGCCGTCCAGTACGAACACCGGAAGAATCAGGTCATCGACGGTCAGGGTGTTTTCGCGAACCAGGCGACGGGAGAACTCGTCCCGGCGGTTGCGACGCAGGCGGGTGGCAGGAAACAGACGGTTGGCGGGGGTAAAGCTCACGGCAGACTCCTGAGCCCGCGCGGGCGGGCAGCGCGACAGTTATAAGCGGCCATTATGACGCCTGTGTTACACCCTTAGGCAACCCTGCGACTTGTGGCCGCAGCCATTGTCGTTGCAGGGAATCTTCACGTCGAGACACATTTGGACACTTTCCCCAACGCGCCCGAAGGGGTAGGCTGCGCGTTCATTTCGCCAGCACGCCAGAAAATGCTTCAACAATTCCTGAACGATTTCGGCTACTTTGCCCTTTTTCTCGGCACGTTCTTCGAAGGCGAGACCATCCTGGTGCTCGCGGGCTTTCTTGCGTTCCGCGAATACATGGACATCAAGCTGGTGGTCCTGGTGGCCTTCTGCGGCAGCTACGCCGGTGACCAGCTGTGGTACTTCATGGGCCGCCGCCACGGGCGCAAGATCCTCGCCCGCAAGCCGCGCTGGCAAGCCATGGGCGACCGGGCGCTGGAGCACATCCGCCGCCATCCGGACATCTGGGTGCTGAGTTTCCGCTTCGTCTACGGCCTGCGCACGGTGATGCCGGTGGCCATCGGCCTGTCCGGCTACCCGCCGCGCCGCTACCTGCTGCTCAACGGCATCGGCGCCGCAGTCTGGGCCCTGGCCTTGGGGCTGGCCGCCTACCACTTCGGCGCCATTCTCGAAGGCATGCTCGGCAGCATCAAGAAGTACGAGCTATGGGTGCTCGGCGGCCTGCTGGTGCTGGGCCTGGCACTCTGGTTGCGCCGGCGTTTTCGCAATCTCCGTGCCGAGCGCCGCGCGGCGGCAAAGGGCCAGGCCACCGAGGCTGAGCAGGCTGTAGCCCAGCAGCAGCCACCAGAACACGGGCGTGACCAGCACTAAGCCAAGCACGCCGGCCAGATACAGCGCCGGCGCATTCGACAGCAACCGGACCAGCTCCAGACGTCCTGCCCAGGGCCGGTCCTCCAGCGCCACGCCCAGCACGAACAGCCCGAACGCCATCACCGTCCAGCCCAGTACCAGGGCCGCGGGCGCCACCCGCTCCGCCACCTCCATCAGGTAGCTGCCCAGCGCCACATAGACCGCGAACTGCACGGTGACGTAAAGCTGCTGCGCGCTGCCCAGGGGAATCGCGAACTTGCGAAACGCCGCCAGGTCCTGCTTGGGCTGTGGATAAGCCGCGGCCACATCCGCCGGGCGCCAGCCGGTAGGCATGAACCAGATGCGCAGCTTGTCCCACCAGCTGGCAGTGCGGCGGGCGTCATGCCAGAGCTGGGCGTAGAACTGCACGTTGGCCCACAGTGGGTTCCAACTGGCCAGCGGGGTGGTCACGCCGAAAATCACCGGCTCGCGCTCGTCCTCCTCCTGGAAGGTGCCGAACAACCGGTCCCAGATTATGAACACGCCGCCGTAGTTGCGATCCAAGTACAGAGGATTCTGCGCATGGTGGACGCGATGGTTGGACGGCGTGATGAAGATCCATTCCAGCCAGCCCAGCTTGGGCACATGGCGGGTGTGTACCCAGAACTGATACAGCAGGTTCAGCGACGCCACGGTGATGAACACCAGCGGCGGCACACCCAGCAGGGCCAGTGGCAGGTAGAAGATCCAGGAAAACAGGAAGCCACTGCTGGTCTGGCGCAAGGCGGTGGTGAGGTTGTACTCCTCGCTCTGGTGATGCACCGAGTGCGCTGCCCACAGCACGTTGCGCTCGTGGCCCAGGCGGTGCAGCCAGTAGTAGCAGAGGTCGTAGAGCACGAAGGCGACCAGCCACACCCACCAGGCATCGGCCGGCAGCCGCAGCCAGGCCAGGTGCTCCCAGGCCACGGCATAGGTGACCAGCCCCACCCCTTTGGTCAGCAGCCCGGTGCTGGTGGAGAGCGCGCCGGTGCTCAGGCTGTTGATCGAGTCGGCGAGCTGGTAGTTGCGCCGCCCGCGCACGCGGTCGGCGATCAGCTCCAGCGCGATCAGCACGAAGAAGAACGGCACGGCCAGCAGAATCAGGTCCATGAACGGCCACCTCCAAGGTTGTCCACGAAGATTAGGCCCGCCGAAGGGCAAATCCCATGGCTACATCTGCCAAACTAGAGGACATTTAGCGCCTCGACACTGGAGTATTGAGCATGACGAAAAAAGTTGCGGTGATTCTGTCCGGTTGCGGCGTGTACGACGGCGCCGAGATCCACGAAAGCGTGATCACCCTGCTGCGCCTGGACCAGCGTGGCGCCCAGGTGCAGTGCTTCGCGCCGAACATCGCGCAGATGCATGTGATCGACCACCTGACCGGGGAAGAGATGCCGGAATCGCGCAATGTGCTGGTGGAGTCGGCGCGCATTGCCCGTGGCGAGGTGAAGGACATTCGCGAAGCCAATGCCTCGGATTTCGACGCCCTGATCGTGCCCGGTGGCTTTGGCGCGGCGAAGAACCTGTCCAACTTTGCCGTCGAAGGCGACAAGTGCAGCGTGCAGCCAGATGTGCTGGCCCTAGCCGAGGCCTTTGCCGAGGCGGGCAAGCCAGTCGGCCTGATCTGCATCTCGCCGGCCCTGGCAGCGAAGATCTACGGCCCGGGCGTGGTCTGCACCATCGGCAACGACGCCGGCACCAGCGCGGCGGTGGTGAAGATGGGCGGCACCCACGAGGAATGCGATGTGCACGATATCGTCGAGGATACCCAGCGCAAGCTGGTGAGCACCCCGGCGTACATGCTGGCCAAGTCGATCGGCGAGGCGGCGGGCGGTATCTACAAGCTGGTGGATCGGGTGCTGGAACTGACCCACGAGAACGACTGATAAACGCTGGTGTACCGGCCTCATCGCCGGCAAGCCGGCTCCCACAGGCTTGGCGAATGCTTCCCGGATAGCGTCAGGCTTTGGACAGGCGGTTGAGAATGCGGTCCAGCGCATTGGCAAACGCCTGCTTCTCGCGCTCGCCATAAGGCGCCTGGCCACCGCCGACCTGGCCCTGCTCACGCAGTTCGGTAAACAGGTTGCGTACCGCCAGGCGCTCACCCATGTTGCGCTCGTCGAACTCGCGACCGCGCGGATCCAGCGCCGCCACGCCCTTCTTGATCAGGCGGTCGGCCAGCGGCACGTCGCTGCAGATCACCAGCTCGCCGGGCTCGGCGTTCTCCACCAGGTAGTCATCGGCCGCATCCATGCCGCTGGGCACCACGATAAGCCGCACGCAGGCGAAGGCCGGCTTGATCTGCGGCTGGCCGGCCACCATCACCACTTCGAGCTTGCGCTTGAGGGCGAACTTGACGATCAGGTCCTTGGCCGCCTTGGGGCAGGCATCGGCATCGATCCATACACGCATGGGATTATTCCTGTACTCCGGGCAATGACGTCGTGGGAGCGGGCTTGCCCCGCGATAGCGCCTGAACAGGCTGACATTATGCCAGCTGTGCCGTCATCGCGGGGCAAGCCCGCTCCCACGATTCCCGCGCCTACGATCCTAGCTGGCGGCAACCCTGCGCTTCCCGGCCAGCCAGCTGCGCCCATACAGGAGCAGGACCGCCAACAACGCCAGCGCCTGCGCGCCCAGCGAATAGGCGTCGGCGTGGATTCCCAGCCAGTCGAACTCGAAGAACGCCACCGGCCGCGTACCCAGCACGCCGGCCTCCTGCAACGCCTTGACGCCATGCCCGGCGAACACCACCGACAGCGCGCACAACAGCGCCGCGTTGATGCTGAAGAACAACGACAGCGGCAGCTTGGCCGAGCCGCGCAGGATCACCCAGGCCAGGCCCACCAGCAGCACCAGCGCCGTGGCGCCACCCGCCAGCACCGCCTGATGGCCAGCCGGGCCAGCCTGCAGCCACAGGGTCTCGTAGAACAGGATCACCTCGAACAGCTCGCGGTAGACCGAGAAGAACGCCAGCACGGCAAAGCCGAAGCGTCCACCGCCACTGACCAGGCTGCTCTTGATGTAGTCCTGCCAGGCGGCGGCGTGGCGGCGGTCGTGCATCCACACGCCGAGCCACAGCACCATCACTGCGGCGAACAGTGCCGTACAACCTTCGAGCAGTTCCCGCTGCGCCCCGCCAACATCGATCACATAGGCCGCCAGGGCCCAGGTGGCGAAGCCGGCGACCAGCGCCAGGCCCCAGCCGATATTGACGCTGCGCACCGCCGACTGCTGGCCGGTGTTGCGCAGGAAGGCCAGGATCGCCGCCAGCACCAGGATCGCCTCCAGGCCCTCGCGCAGCAGGATCAGCAGGCCGGAGACGTAGCTCAGCGACCAGCTCAGGCCATCGCTGCCCAGCAGCTTGGCCGCCTTCTCCAGCTTGGCCTTGGCTTCGGCCAGGCGCTGTTCGGCCTGGGCCACCGGCAGGCCGTCCTGCAACGACTGACGGTAGGCCATCAGCGACTTTTCCGTGTCCTTGCGGGCCTGGGCGTCGATGTTGTCGAGGGAGCTTTCCACCAGCTCGAAGCCTTCCAGATAGGCCGCCACCGACAGGTCGTAGGCTTGGTCGTGGTCGCCGGCGCGGTAGGCCGCCAGGCTCTTGTCCAGGGTGCTGGAGGTGTATTCGAGCAACTGCGCCGGGCCACGCTTGACCTGCGGCGGCTGCGCCCGCTGGGCGCGGAACGCGGCCACGGCATCCGCGCCTTCACTGGCGGCGACTTCGGCCGGGGTCTGCCGGGCCAGGTCGGCGATGTTCCAAGTCTTGTCGCCCTTGGCCGCCTGCGGATCGGCGGTGAAACTGGCGATGTAGGCCGCCACGTCCCAGCGCTGGCGCTCGTCGAGCTGGTCGGCGAACGACGGCATCTCGGTGCCTTCGATGCCCAGCCCGAGGGTGTTGTACAGGTCGAACAGGCTCAACTGATCGAGGCGCCCTGCATCGCGCAGGTTGGCTGGCGCAGGCTCCAGGCCGACCCCGGCCGGGCCGTCGCCGAGGCCCGTGTCACCATGACAGATCGAGCAATTCTGCGCATACAGCGAGGCGCCCCGGGCCGGGTCGGGGGTGATCACCGGGGCCTGGCTGACCTCGTAGGCCACTGCCAGGCGTGCACCCAACTGGCGAGCCTGGCGGGCGACAGCGGCGCCCTCCTGGCGCTGGTCAATGGCCTGGCGCAGGGCCTGCACACCCTGCTCGAGCGCGCCGCGCTCGGCATGCGCGGGCAGTCCCTTGACCAGTTCGGCCAGCACGCCGCTGAACTCCTGCTGCTCGCGGTATTCCCCGTCGTCCACCACCTTGCCGTCGCGCACGGTCGGCGGGTAGTCGGCACCGATGTAGTCCAGCAGGTGCAGTGCCTTGGTCGCCTCGGCAGGAGCCTCGGCCAGCGTCAGGGTGCTGCACAGCGCCAGCACCGGGCCAAGCAACAGGGCAGGCAGCCAGGCAAGCAGACGGGAACGGGAAGTCATGGCCAATCTCGACGGAAATACGAAAGAGAACATTGTTCACTTCCACTCTCCCCCGCTCAAGGCTCATGGGCAGATTTCATGAAAAATCTTGAGACAAATTGACGGAACAGCCCGTGGGAACGGTTTTTTCCGACTGATGGCGTCAACCTCAAAATGCGAAGCAATTCGCCATCACCGCGCTACTACTTTGGGTATAATCCCGCGCCGCCGTAATAGCCATTAGCAATCAAGGCGCCTCCATCGAGAGGTTCTGGCGATAAAACAGAGGGATCTGCCGCCCCCGCCCACGCGGCCAACCGTTTCAGGGAAAGAAGAAGTCCGATGGTATCCCGCGCCCTCACCCTGGCGACCCTGGTCGCCGCCGTGCAGCTTACCGGCTGCTCGGTGTTCCGCAGCTACGACAGCGAACTGCAGGAGACCAACAAGCAGTTGGCCGCCGGCAATGTCGACGCCGCCCTCGCCCTGCTGGAAAGCAACAACAAGGGCGACAAGAAAGACCTGCTCTACTACTTCGAAAAAGGCGAGCTGCTGCGCTCCAAGGGCGACCTCAAGGGCAGCCAGGACGCCTGGCGCTCGGCCGACAGCGTGGTGTTCCAGTGGGAAGAGTCGGTCAAGCTCGACACCGACAAGTACCTGAGCCAGTTCGGCAGCTACCTGGTCAACGACAAGGTCCGTCGCTACGAAGGCTATGACTACGAAAAGGTCATGCTGACCACGCAGATGGCCCTGAACCTGCTGGCGCAGAACGATTTCGACGGTGCCCGCACCGAGATCAAGAAGACCCACGAGCGCGAGGCCATCATCGCCGAGCTGCGCGACAAGGAATACCTCAAGCGCGAGGAACAGGCCGAGAAGGAAGGCATCAAGACCGAGTACAAGGACCTGCAGGGCTACCCGGTCGCCAGCCTCGACGCCCCTGAGGTGGTCGGCCTGAAGAACAGCTACCAGAGCGCCTTCAGCCATTACCTGTCCGGCTATGTCTACGAGGCCCTCGGCGAGAAAGGCCTGGCCGCGCCGGGTTATCGCAAGGCCGCCGAACTGCGCCCGAACACGCCGCTGCTCGACCAGGCGCTGCTCGACCTGGACAAGAACAACGCCAAGGCCGGCGAAAGCGATGTGCTGATCGTGGTGCAGACCGGCCTGGCCCCGGCCCGCGACTCGATCCGCATTCCCCTGCCGCTGCCGATCCAGGACAACCTGGTGATCACCCCGCTGTCCTTCCCGATCATCAAGGAAGACACCTCGACCGCGCACCTGGGCGAGATCCAGCTCAACGACAAGGCCCTGGTCCTGACCGCGCTCAACAGCACCACGGCCATGTCGCGCCGCGCCCTGCGCGACGACATGCCGGGCATCATCCTGCGTACCAGCGTGCGCGCCATCAGCCGCGGCGTGGCACAGAAGAACCTGAACAAGGCCAACCCGATGGCCGGGCTGGTGGTGGGCATCGCCTCCACCGTGCTGGAAGGCGCCGATACCCGTACCTGGCGCACCCTGCCCGACGAGACCCAGGTGGCCCGGGTACGCCTCAAGCAGGGTGAACACCACCTGAGCCTGCCGTCGAGCCTCGGTGGTACCCAGGTCACCGTGAAGGTCGACCGCCCCTACCAGGTGGTCAGCCTGCGCGTGGTCGGCAACCGCGTATTCGCTGGCGGCCCGGCCGTCGTCGTCGCCCCGCAGGCCACAGCCACCGCTGTCGCCAGCCTCAAGTAACCCAAGGATCGAACATGCGCAGAACATGCCTCGCCCTGGCCGCCGTCGCCCTCCTGGCCGGCTGCGCCACCCCGCCCCCTGCCCCCGGCAGTGCCGCCAGCAAGGTGGTGACCATGGGCCAGCTGGATGACATCGAAGTCGGCCAGATGCGCGTCGCCCGCGAAAACGGCTACCTCACCGTCAACGTGGCGCTGACCAACACCAGCCGCAGCAATCGCACGCTCTACTACCGCTTCGCCTGGCTGGGCAACGACGGTTTCCCGGTGGCCGACGAGGAGAGCTGGAAGGCCCTGCCGCTGTACGGCAAGCAGGCCAAGTTCCTCCCCGCCATCGCACCGACCCCCGCTGCCCGCGACTTCCGCCTCGAAGTCCACACCCGGTAACCCCCTTCAGGAGCACGTTCAATGTTTGCACGCCTTTCCCTCGCCGCCATCGCCATCGCCCTGGTCAGCGGCTGCAGCACCCCGTCGCCGGTTCTCGGCGGCAAGAACATCAGCTACGGCGACAGCAAGGCCGTCGAGCTGGTGACCAACGAGTTCGGCTCCACCGACCTGCAGATGATCGCCGAGAGCATGACCCGTTCCCTGGCCCAGTCCGGCGTGCTGCACGGCCGCCCGGTGGTGCAGGTGTACGACGTGAAGAACAAGACCAGCGAGTACATCGATACCCGCGAGATCACCACCTCGATCAAGACCCAGCTGATGAAGTCCGGCGCCGCCCGCTTCGCCAGCGACAACACCGACATGCAGAGCCAGGTCGACCAGCTCAAGCTGCAGAACCAGAGCGGCCTGTACAAGAAGAAGACCGTGGCCAAGACCGGCAACATGATCGCCGCCAAGTACCGCCTGGAAGGCTCGATCAGCTCGATCGTCAAGCGCAGCAGCGACTACAAGGACGTGTTCTACAAGTTCAGCCTGCAGCTGATCGACGTGGAAAGCGGCCTGGCCGAGTGGATGGACGAAAAAGAAATCCGCAAGACCACGGAGCGCTGATCGATGCGTGCATGGATGGCAATCATCGGCCTGGCCTGCGCCTTCGGCGCGCAGGCGGCCCCCAAGGTGGCGGTAACCGACCTGGCCTATCAGGCGCAGGTGGAGGAGTACATCCACACCATCAACGCCCAGAGCAGCGGCCAGGCCGGCATGTACCACGCCAGCGGCCAGTCGAGCTACAGCGAGTACGAGAGCCTCAACAGCTACATCGAGCAGACCGAGCTGCGCAAGTTCGGTGGCGACATCAAGGGGGAGATCCTCAAGACCGGCATGTTCCAGCTGGTCCAGGGCCGCCCCTACACCGCCGACTCGAAGGAAGACGTCTACGACGTGATCCGCCGCATCAAGAACGGCGCGTTCAAGGGCGCCGACTACGTGCTGTTCGGAACCCTGTCGGACATCGACTTCCAGCAGGACATCAACTCGCTGGACCACACCGACAGCTACTCGGCGGTGCTGGGCCTGACGGTGGTCGCCGACTTCAGCCTGATCAACACCCGCACCTACGAGATCACCTCGGCGTTCACCGCCATGGGTGAGGGGCAGGACACCAAGTTGGTGAAGGGCCAGGACCGCCGCGTGACGCTGAACCGTCCGCGGGTGGTGCGGGATGTGTCGAAGGCGCTGGGCGAGGATGTGGCGCAGCAGCTGGCCGAGCAGTTGGGCGGTTCCGTGCCTGGGCAGCCGAAGCAGCCGCGTGGCCGGGACAACCTGCCGCCGGATGAGCCGGCGCGGGTGCTGAACTGAGCCCCCTGAGCCACGCGCAACCCCTGTAGGAGCGGCCTTGTGCCGCGAAAGGGCTGCGTAGCAGCCCCGGCGATATCAGCTTGATGCACGAATCATGGGGGCGCTTCGCACCCCTTTCGCGACACAAGGCCGCTCCTACAGGGGGCCGTATTTGCAGCCATCAAGGCCTGGCGCTGTCCTTCCAGCCGCCACCCAACGCCAGGAACACCCCTATCTGCCCCATCGCCACCTGGCTGTTGGCCGCCGCCAGCTGCGCCCTTACGTCTGTATAGGTCCGCGTCGCCTGCAGGTCCGCCAGGAACGACTCACGCCCAACCTGGTAACGCAGATGCGTCTGGTCCGCCGACTCCTTGGCCGAACGCTCCGCCTCGGCCAAGGCGTCGCGCCGGTCCAGCAGTGCGCTGTACTGCGCCAGGCGGGTCTGGGTTTCGCGAATGGAGTTGAGCACCACCCCGTCGAAATGCGCCAGCGCCGCCTGGGTCGAGGCCTCGGCCATGCGGATGCGCGCGCGGGTGCCGTTGGTGGGGATGTTCCAGCTGATCTGCGGGCCGAAGCCCCAGCGGTTGGTGGCCGGCTCGCCGAGGTTCTCGAGGATGCCGATGGTACCCACCTGGGCGCCGATGCTGATATCCGGATACAGCGCGCCGGTGGCCACGCCGATGCTGGCGGTGGCCGCCGCCAACTGGCGCTCGGCCTGACGCACGTCCGGGCGGCGCTTGAGCAGGGCCGCGCCGTCACCGACCGGCACCAGCTGCGACAGATGGGGCAGTTCGGCGCAATCGGCGGTGCCGGCGGGCAATTGCTCGACCGGCTTGGCCAGTAACGCAGCAAGGGTGTAGAGGCCCGCCTCACGCTCGGCCTTGAAGCGCGGCAGTTCGGCGCGCAAGGACTTGAACTGGGTCTGCGAACGGGTGACCTGGGTCTCGTCGCCACGCCCGGCGTCGCGCAGGCGCTGGGTCAGTTGCACGCTCTGCTGCTGCAGGTCCAGCGACTCGCGGGCGATGTGGTATTCCTCATTGGCCGAGCACACCTGGGTATAGGCCTTGACCACATCGGCCACCAGGGTGATGCGCGCGGTGTCGGCGGCGGCCTGCACCGCGTCGGCGTTGGCCTTGGCGGCCTCGGTACCACGCTTGAAGGTACCCCAAAGGTCGAACTGGTAGCTGGCGCTGATGATCGCTTCGCCGATATTGGCCACCGGCACTTTCTCCGGCTGCAGGAAGGCCTCGCCGGACTCCTGCAGGCGCTGGGCGCCCAGCTTGACACCACCGTTGAAACCCCCCTGGGACTCGGCCACCTCCACCTGGGCACGGGCCTTGGCGATGTTGGCGGCGGCCACGCGCAATTCGGTGTTGGCGCTCAGGGCCTGGCGCACCAGCTCGTTGAGCCGTTGATCCTGGTACAGCTGCCACCAGTCCTCGGGCACCGGCGCCGAGACCACGCTGTCGGCGTCCTGGCGCAGCGGGCCATTGAGGTCACCGCGCTGCACGGCGGCGTCCTTGGGCAGCTGGTAGTCGGGGCCAACCATCATGCAGGCGCCGAGGGACAGGCACAGCCCGGTCAGGATCAGCTGTTTCATGGACGTTGCCCCTCGATGATCGACACCGTGGCGGTACGTCCGGCGATCATGCGGAAGTCTTCCGGCACTTCATCGAAGGTGATGCGCACCGGAATCCGCTGGGCCAGGCGCACCCAACTGAAGGCCGGGTTGACGTTGGGCAACATGTTGGCACCGCTGCTGCGGTCGCGGTCCTCGATGCCGGCGGCCAGGCTCTGCACCCGGCCACGCAGACGGGTGTTGTCGCCCATCACGCGAATCTCCACGGCATCGCCGATATGGATACCGCCCAGCTTGGTCTCTTCGAAGTAGCCATCGACGTGGTACGAGGCGCTGTCGACCACCGACAGCACTGGACGCCCGGCGCTGACGAACTCGTGGGCACGTGGGGCGCGGTCGTTGAGGTAGCCGTCCACCGGGCTGCGCACCACCGAACGGTCGAGGTTGAGCTGGGCCACATCCACCTGCACCTGGGCCTCGTTCACCGCCGAGCGGGCACGGGCTTCGCGGGATTGGCTCTCTTCAAGCTGCTCGGCCGCCACCAGGTTGCCCAGCTTGCGATTGCGCTGCGCCTCGCGGGAGGCCTGGGCCAGGGTCTCCTGACGCTCGGCCAGGGTCGCCTTGGCCTGGCGCAGGGCCAGGGTGAAACGGTCCTGGTCGATGGTGAACAGCACGTCACCGCGCTTGATGGTCTGGTTGTCACGCACCTCGACCTTCTGGATCAGCCCGGACACATCCGGGGCGATCTGGATCACGTCGGCGCGGATATGACCGTCGCGGGTCCAGGGGGCGAACATGTAGTACACCACCATCTGCCACACGAGCACGGCGGCGAAGGTCACTACCAGCAAGGTCAGGACCACGCGGCCCAGGGTCAGCAAAGGTTTTTTCATGGCAGCATCAGGCTTCGGCAAAAGTGATCCACCGCGCCAAGCAGCACGGCATACAGGGCAACGTTGAACAGCGCCCGGTGCCAGACCAGGCGGTAGAAATGCAGGCGCACCAGCACTGCGTGCACCCCGAGGAACAGCAGGTAGGTGCCAAACATCATCACCAGCAGCGTGGGCAGGAACACCCCGCTGATATCCAGTTCACCGATCACAGGGGCGCTCCGTCGAGCCCGGGGGGCAGTTGCGTTTGCTCGGCAGGCTCGAGCATCACTTCCACGCCCGGCAGCAGCGCCAGGCGCAGGCCGCTCAGGGCGTGCAGCAGGTGGGTGCGGGCGTCGCCGCGTTCGTACAATTCGTCCAGGTTCAGCGCCAGGCGCGCACGCTCCATGTTGCGCAGCAGCGCCGCCGGGGCATGCAGGCGCTCGCCGGCGCGCAGGCAAGCGGCGTAGTGGCTGCCAACCTCCTCGATTACCGTGCGCAGGCGCTCGCGGGCCTCGGCGCCGGCACGCGGCAGGTAGGCCAGCAGGTCGAGCAGGTTCAGGCCCACGCGCAGGTCGCGCAGGGCCACGCCGCTGTCCTGGCCGGTCTGCGACAGCCGCGGCAGGTGCTGCATCAGGCGGTCGAGCATCTGCACGCCGACCTGGCGGTGCTCGGCCAGGGTGGCCGGCGCGGTCATCTCGACGATGTCGCGCCAGGTGAAGCGGGTCATGCGCTTGGCCGCCAGCTCCACACCGAACGGGCGCACCACCAGGGTCCAGATGAAGGCGAACAGCAGGCCCACGGGGCCGGCCAGGTTGGCGTTGATGAAGGTGAAGAAGTCGGCGTCGTAGGCGCCCTGGATGCTGATGAAGGTCGAGGTGTTGACGATGGTCAGCAGGGTGCCGAGGTAGAAACGCGGCTGCACGGTCAGGGTGCCGACGCAGATGAACGGCACGGCGAAGGCCAGCACCAGCATCGGGAAGTCGTGCAGGTTGGGCAGCACCAGGAACAGGTACAGGCTGGAGAAGATCACCGACATCAGGGTCCAGAAGAAGAACCGGTAGATCTGCGGCGCCGGGTCGTCCATGGCGGCGAAGAAACTGCACGACACGGCGGCGAGGATCACCGCGCTTGCGCCGTCGTTCCAGCCCAGGCCGATCCACAGGCCGCAGGCGACGATGATGGCGGTGACGGTGGAGAACACCGAATAGAGCATCAGGCCACGGTCGAAGAACGGCGTCAGCCGGCCCAGGCGCCAGTGACGGTAGACCGCGCGCCACGGCGTGGCGTCGTCCTTGCGCAGGGCGTGCTGCAGGGTGCAGCAGTCCTGCCAGAGATCGGCCCATTCGGTCAGGCGGTAGAGGGCGTTGGACAACAGCAGTTCGGCGCGCTGGTCGATGGCGGCGGCGCCGGGCTGCAGGCGATCGATCTGCTCGTGCAGGGCGGTCCAGCGCGCCACCGAGGCGCTGTCGGCAGTACCCTTGAGCCATTCACGGGCAGCATCGAGGACCGGCTTCAACTGAGCGAACCGGGCCGGGGCGCGGCCCTCGAGGGCGATCAGGGCGTCGTCCAGGGCATCGATCACCGGCAACAGGTGGATCATCCGGCCACGCAGCTCACGGGCATTTTTCAGGGTATGCGGGCCGGCGCCTTCGTGGCCGAGCTGGCCGATCATCAGTTCCAGCGAGTTGAAGGTGGCGACCATCGCGCCACGCATGCCGCCGACCTTGTCGGCACTGGCCTCGCGGGCCAGGTAGGTATCGCTGTAGCGAATCGCCTCGGCGAACCAGTTGCCGGTCGCCCCCACAACCACCGGCGCCAGCCGGCGCGGCCAGAAGATCGCACCAACCACCGCCGCGCAGACGATACCCAGGCAGATCTCCTGGGCGCGCGACGAAGCTACGTCGAACACCGCCAGCGGGTTGTCGACCACCGCCAGGGCGATCATCGGCAGGGTGTAGCCGGCCAGCATCAGTACGTAGTTGTTGGCCGTGCGCAGGTTCAGCGAAAGGAACAGCAGGGTGCCGGTCCACAGGGCGATGGCGATGCTCAGCAGCAGTGGCGACTGCACCAGCGGCGGCACCAGGAGGATCGCCCCGCCGGCGCCCAGCAACGTACCCAGGGCCCGGTACAGCGCCTTGGAGGTGGTCGGGCCGAGGAACGGGCTGGAGACGATGTACACCGTGGCCATGGCCCAGTAGGGACGCGGCAACTGCATCAGCAAGGCGATGTAAAGGGCAATCATCGACGCGGCGAAGGTGCGCACGCCGTAGAACCAGTCGCGGGCCGGGGGCACCGAGCTGAAGAAGCCGCTCATGGCATCACGCCCGCGGCTTCGAACGCCTGGATCACCCGCAAGGTGGCGTCCAGGTCGGCTTGGTCGATACCGCCGAGCACCTCACGGCGCAGGCGCACCAGCTCGCCCTCGATGGACTCGGCCAGGACGCGGCCCTCGGCGGTCAGGCTCAGGGCCTTGGCACGGCGGTCCAGCGGATCCTCGCTGCGGCAGACCAGCCCGGCCTTGCACAGCTGGTCGAGCAGGCGCACCAGCGACGGGCTTTCCAGCCCGGCCGCCTGCGCCACCGCCACCTGGTGCACGCCGTCGCCCAGGCGCACGATCATCAGCAGCGGCACGGCGCAGGCTTCGGAAATTCCGTAGCCGGTCAGGGCGCCCTGGCACAGGCGACGCCAGTGACGGGCGGCCACGACCATTCCGCTGCTGATTTTCAGGTGCAGTGCGTCGAGAGACATGTGGGAACCGAGGATATTCATAGTTTGCTAACTATCAATATACGCCCTGCCCTACCCCTGTCGTCAACCGGGGGTGACGGAGGGAGTAGATGAAAGGTTGTTCATGTGCCCGGATATCACGATCTCTGTAGGAGCGGCCTTGCGCCGCGAAAGAGGTGCGAAGCGCCCCCATGATTCGTGCATCAAGCTGATATCGCCGGGGCTGCTACGCAGCCCTTTCGCGGCACAAGGCCGCTCCTACAGGAGGCGCGATGTCCCTTGCCTCACGGCTGAATCTGGTCTTCCAGCTTCATGGTCAGCGCCAGCGTGCTGCCCATCTGGATCGCCTGGTCGCGCCAGCCCAGGTAGCGCACCGCGTCACGGCTGCTGAAGTGCACCGCCAGCTCCTCGGCCGCCTGCATCACGCCGGTCGCCGCCGCGAGCTCCAGCCAATACAGCCCGGCCTTGGTGTCCGCCTCGACATACAGCCCATGCAACAACCGGTAGCCCACCTCGAAGCGGCAGCGCGTCTCGCCGCGCTGGGCGCCGCGCAGGAACCACTGGTAGGCCTCGAGCAGATCGACCTGCCACACCTGGTCCCCCTCGCACACCTCTTCCTCGTACAAATCACCCAACGCCGCAGCGGCATGCACCATGCCCCGCTCGAAGGCATGCCGGTAGTATTCGGCCGCATTGGCGTAGGAGACCTCCACGCCCTTGCCGAAGTAATGCTGCTGGCCAAGGTTGAACCAGGCCGCGGCATTGCCCTGCAGCGCGGCCATGCGCAGCAGGTGGCCGGCCAGCACGGTGTCGCCGCGCCAGTACTTGCCATTGAGCCAGATCCAGCCCAGGTCGTTGAGCGCCCCGACGTTGCCCAGCAACGCCTGGCGGCACAGGTCATCGTAGACCGCCTGCAGATCGACCGCTTCGTCCAGCCGACCGGTCAGGCCAAAGCGCTCGCCGCTCAAGGCCTGCTGGCTGGGCATGCCGACCCCGGCGAACAGCCTGTGGCGCTGCCCGGGGCGTGCCGGGGCCGGGACGATCCGCTCGGGGAGAAGCCGGGCGAGCAGCGAATGGATATTGCTGGCGGCAGACATGTTCATCCTCATTGAACGACCCACAGCTCCAACCTCCACTGTGGTGAGGCGTGATTCTGCGCGATGCCACGACAAAACCTGTCGCGAACGAATTGATCCCAGGCAACCAATTGCATCTTCCTTGATCTGAGCACGCTGTGGCCAATTGCCATGCCCTGCCCGTGCCGCCATCCTATGCCGGCAAGCCTAGACAAGGACGTTTCCTTTTGCCGTTCGCCACCACCCGCGCCACCCTCAGCCGCCAATGGGCATTGCTCCGCCAGTTGCCCAGCCGCTCTCCCGGGATCACCAGTGCCGAACTGGTGTGGCGGCTGCGTGACGTGGGCTTCACCGTCAGCAAGCGCACGGTCGAGCGCGATCTCAACGAGCTGTCGCTGATCTTCCCGCTGGAGCGCAACGACAAGAGCATCCCGTTCGGCTGGCACTGGTCGGCCAACGCCGGTGGCGAGCTGCGCGGGAATTTCGACCTGCAGGGCTATCTGCGCGGCGATACGCTGCAGCCCGGGCAAGGGGAAGGCGTCGAATTGCAGGCATGGATCAGCGACCTGCTGGCCCGCCGACTGCGCGAAGCGCCGTTGACCGCCGACATGCAACTGACTGCCCTGGAACAGGGGCACCGGCTGCGGGCGACGGTGGCGGATGGCTGGCCCCTGCGTTGGTGGTTGCTGAGCCAGGGCGAGGGGCTGGTGGTGGAAGCGCCGCAGGCGCTGCGTGAGGAGATTGCGCGGACATTGGCCAGTGCGGCGGCGCAATACCTGGAGTGACTGGAGGCCCGCTCCCACGATGGCCCTGAATTTCTGTGTGGGAGCGGGCTTGCCCCGCGATCAGGCCCGAATATCTAGCGCTGCATCCCCCAGCGCCTCACGGTCAGCCGCTCCAGGGTGTTGAACACCAGCCCCTCCACCAGCAGGCCGATAAGAATCACCACCGCCAGCCCGGCGAATACCTTGTCGGTGTACAGCTCGTTGCGGTTCTGGAAGATGTACCAGCCCAGCCCGCCCTTGCCGCTGCTGGCGCCGAACACCAGCTCGGCGGCGATCAGCGTGCGCCAGGCGAAGGCCCAGCCGATCTTCAGCCCCGACAGGATCGACGGCAGCGCCGCCGGCACCAGGATGTGCAGCACCAGGCGCAGGCCGCGCAGCCCATAGTTGCGACCGGCCATGCGCAGGGTCTCGGACACGCCGAGAAAGCCCGCGTAGGTGTTCAGCGCCAGCGCCCACAGCACCGAGTGCACCAGCACGAAGATCAGGCTGTTGTCGCCCAGGCCAAACCAGAGCAAGGCCAGCGGCAGCAGGGCGATGGCCGGCAGCGGATTGAACATCGAGGTCAGCGTGCCCAGCAGGTCGCGCCCCACTTGTGTCGAGACGGCCAGGCTGGTCAGGCCGAAGGCCAGGACGATGCCCAGCACATAGCCTTTGAGCAGCACCACCAGCGATACGCCGACCTTGGCCGGCAGCTCGCCGCTGAGCAGCCCGTCCCACAACGCGCTGGCGGTCTGCAGGAAGCCTGGCAGCAGCAGGTCGTTGCCGGTATAGCGGGCCACTGCCTCCCAGACCACCGCAAGCAGTACCAGGATCACGGCCTTGCGCAGCCAGCCCTGTTGCCACAAGCGTTGCACCAGCGGCAGCTCGCGCTCCAGCGGCACACCCGGCAGGGGTTGCAGCTGCACTTCGTATTCCTGGCGTACAGGTGTCGTCGTCATACCCTGGCTCCTGTCAGTAGGCGATGCGAATATCGTTGAAACCCAGATCGCCTGTTTGCTCCGAGGCATCAGCCTCGTCGAACAGCAGCCGGTGGATGCGCCGGGCGCTGGCCTGGAAGTCGCTGGCACCGAGGCTGCCGAGGTCGAACTGGTGGCTGTGCACCTCGGCTCGCACCCGTCCGGGGTGTGGCGACAGCAGCAGGATGCGATTACCCACCACCAGCGCCTCTTCAATGGAGTGGGTGACGAACAGCAGGGTGAAGCGCACCTCCTCCCACAGCAGCAGCAGCTCTTCCTGCATCTTGCGCCGGGTCAGGGCATCGAGCGCGGCGAACGGCTCGTCCATCAGCAGGATCTTGGGCTGCGTGGCCAGTGCCCGGGCAATGGCCACCCGGGCCTTCATGCCCCCGGACAGGGTGTGCGGGTAGGCATCGGCGAAGGCGGCCAGGCCGACTTTCTCCAGGTAATGCACCGCCCGCTCCTCGGCCTCGGCGCGCTTGAGCTGGCCGGACACCAGCAGCGGGAACATCACGTTCTGCTTCACCGTCTTCCACGGCGGCAACTGGTCGAACTCCTGAAACACCACGATACGGTCCGGCCCCGGGCCGCGCACCGGCTGGCCCTGGAGCAGGATCTGCCCTTCCCGTGGCTCGATGAAGCCGGCCACGGCCTTGAGCAAGGTGGACTTGCCGCAGCCGGACGGACCGAGCAAGACGAAACGGTCGGCGCGGTCGACCTCGAAACTGACCTGGTGGGTGGCCCGCACCACGCGCTGGGCGGTGCGGTATTCAAGGCTCAGGTTGTCCACCGCCAGCAGCGGTGGGGTGGCGACACGGCTCAGGTTGCTGGCCGTGTGGCCTGGCAATGGGGCGGTCATCGGCACTCAGCTCCCCTGCAACGGGCGTTCATCCTGGAAGAAGTAGTCCTTCCACGATTCGGGCTTGTTCTTGATCGCGCCGACCCGGTAGAGGAACTCGGCCAGCTTGTAGGTGTTCTTCGGCGTGACGGTGAATTCGTACTGCGGGTTGTCGATCAGCTTGATCAGCGCCTCGCGGTCGATCTTGGCCTTGGTCACGCGGATGTAGGTGTCGGCGGCGGCGGCCTTGTCCTTCTGGGCAAAATCGGCGGCTTCGGCGAGGGCATCGACGAAGGCCTTGTAGGTCTTGGGATTGTCCTTGCGGAATTTCTCGGTGGCGAACAGCAGGGTCGGCGAGTTGGGGCCGAGCAGGTCGTAGCTGTCGAGTACCACGTGCACGTTCTTGTTGGCCAGCACCTGGTCCTGGAACGGCGGGTTGGAGAAGTGCCCGTTAAGCTCGGTGCCGCCGGCCAGCAAGGCCGCGGTGGCGTCCGGGTGCGGCACGGCCAGGGTGTACTTGTCGAGGCGGTTGTACTCCTTGTCGCCCCACTGCCGGGCGGCAGCGTACTGCAGGAAGCGCGACTGCACCGAAACGCCCACCGCCGGGACGGCGATACGGTCCTTGTCGGAGATATCGGCGATGGTCTTCACATTCGGGTTGCTGCTGACCAGGTAGTACGGGAAGTTGCCCAGCGAGGCCACGGCCTTGACGTTCTGCCGGCCGCGGGTTCTATCCCACACGGTGAGCAGCGGCCCGACACCGGCGCCGGCGATGTCCACCGAGCCGGACAGCAACGCGTCGTTGATCGCCGCGCCACCGGACAGCTGGGCCCAGTCGACCTTGATGTCGAGGCCCTGCTCCTTGCCGTGCTTCTCGATCAGTTGCTGGTCACGCACCACATTGAGCAGCAGGTAGACGATGCCGAACTGCTCGGCGATGCGGATCTGCCCTTCGGCGTGGGCCACGGTCGGCGCCGCCAGGCTGCCTAGACCCAAGCTGGCGCCCAGGCCGATACTTGCCGCCAGGCGGCTGATGGATTTGCGCATGATGTGTTTCCTCAGTCGTCAGAACGGGGCATCGCCCTGGATGGTGGTGCGGTACAGCTTGCGGCGCAGGTGCGCGGGGCAACCGGTGGCCAGGTGGATCAGCGAGCGGTTGTCCCAGAACACCAGGTCGTGGGGCTGCCATTGATGGCGATAGATGTTCTGCTCCAGCACGCTCAGGGCGTACAGCTGTTGCAGCACGTCGCGGCTTTCATCATCCGGCAGGCCGACGATGCGGGTGGTGAAGCCTTCGCTGACGAACAGCGCCTTGCGGCCGTTTTCCGGATGGGTACGCACCACCGGGTGGATGACCTCCTGGACCTGGGCCAGTTGCTCGGCGGTCAGCGTCGGGCGCCAGTTGCCTTCGAACTTGGTCTCGGCGTAACGGGCGGTGTAGGAGTGGGCGGCGCTGCGGCCCTCGACGACCCGACGCAGGGCCTCGGGCACCGCGTCCCAGGCCTTGTGCATGTCGGCGAACAAGGTGTCGCCGCCCTCGCTGGGCAGCTCCTGGGCGTGCAGCATTGAACCCAGGCTCGGCAGTTCCTTGTACGACAGGTCCGAATGCCAGAACTTGCCGGCATCGCCCAGGCCGACGTTGCGGCCGTCCTCGACGATATTGGAAACGATCAGGATCTCGGGATGGCCGGCGAGCAGGAACTGCTTGAGCACATGGATCTGCAGCTCGCCGAAACGGCGGCTGAAGGAAATCTGCTGTTCGGGGGTGATGCGCTGGTCGCGAAACACCAGGACATGATGGTCCAGGTGGGCGCGGTGGATTCGGGTGAAATCCCCGGCGTTGACCGCACGGGCCAGGTCGAGGCCGATGATCTCGGCACCGACGGCGCCGGGGAACGGGCGGATGTCGAAGGTTTGCGGCAGGGCGCTGTCGATGGTCGACAAGGCGTTCGAGGCGGCTGGCATTGTTCACTCCCACGCAGTGCGCGACTTCAGGGCGCGCAACGATCGGAAACGCACGGGGATTGCCCGTGTGGGTTCGAGTCGTGCGGCGCGCCGATTGGTCGGCGGGTACGCAGTGGGGTGACTATAAAGTCATAAGAACAGGATTTTAAATACCGTTATGACATATTCATATGAATGGGTTGCCTCTCAGGCCATACGCTCACCTGTAGGAGCGGCCTTGCGTCGCGAAAGGGCCGCATAGCGGCCCCGGCAATCTCTGTCTCGACGCAGATCCTGGGGCTGCGTTGCAGCCCTTTCGCGATGCAAGGCCGCTCCCACAAGAGCAATCAGCGCTCGCGCAAGGCTTCCGAACGGGCCTTGATGATCGGCTTGAGCAGATAGCTCATGATGGTCTTCTTGCCGGTCATGATGTCCACCGTGGCCACCATCCCCGGGATGATCAGCAGAGGCTTCTCGTCCGTGCCCAGATGGCTCTTGTCGGTACGCAGCTTGATCAGGTAGTAGGTGGTCTTCTTGTCTTCGTCGGTGATGGTGTCGGCGCCGATCTGCTCGAGCTTGGCCTTCATGCCGCCGTAGATGGTGTAGTCATAGGCGGTGAACTTGACCGTGGCTTCCTGGCCCGGGTGCAGGAAGGCGATGTCCTTGGGCAGGATCTTCGCCTCGACCACCAGGGTATCGTCCAGCGGCACGATCTCGATGATGTCGCTGCCCGGCTGGATCACCCCGCCTATGGTGTTGACCAGCAGTTGCTTGACGATGCCGCGCACCGGCGAGGTGACCATGGTGCGGTGCACACGGTCGTCCAGCGCCTTGCTGGTGGCGGTGGCCTTGTTCAGCTCGGTGCGGGCCTCGTTGAGCTGGGTCAGCGCCTCGCTGCGGAACTTGCCGCGGGTCTCCTCGATCTTGCTCTCGACTTCCTTGATCGCCGCCTCGGCACGGGGGATGGCCAGGGCGGTGGAGTCCATCTGGCCACGGTTCTCGACCTCGGCGCGACGCAGGCGCAGCACCTCGACCTGGGAGATCGCGCCCTGGGCCACCAGCGGCTCGGACATGGCGATTTCCTGGCGCAGCAACTGCAGGCTGTTGGCGTACTGGGCGCGCTTGGAGTTGAACTCGCGCAGCTCCTGCTGCTTCTGCACCAGCTGCTGCTGCAGGCCGCCAAGCTCGTCCTGCAGCTGCTGGCGACGGCTCTGGTACAGCGACTGTTCGTTGGCGGCCTGACTCGGCGCGGCCTTGCGCAGCTCTTCGTCGATCTGCAACGGCTTGTCCTCGACCTCGGCCGTCAGGCGCTGCACGCGCAAGGCCATGGCCAGGCGCGAGGCCTCGGTCTCGTCGACGTTGGAGGCGAAGCGGGTTTCGTCCAAGCGCAGCAGCGGCTGGCCGACCTCGACGATCTCCCCTTCCTTGGCGAAGATCTCGGCGACGATGCCGCCCTCGAGGTTCTGGATCTTCTGCACCTTGGACGACGGGATGGCCTTGCCCTCGCCGCGCGTCACCTCATCGATGGGCGCGACACTGGCCCAGACGATCAGGAACAGGAAGAACGCGATCACGCCCCAGATGGTCAGGCGCACCACCCGTGGCGCGTCCTCGATCAATGCCTTGTTGACCTCGGGCAGCGGCTGGCCGGCCAGCGACTCGGAGCCTTTGAAATAGCGACGCAGGTTGTCCTTGAAACGCCCGATATCCAGCTTATGCAACACTGATCTGCCCCTTCTTCAGCGCATCCATGACGGCGGCTTTCGGGCCATCCGCGACAATCTGTCCACGATCGATGACGATCAACCGGTCCACCAGCGACAACAACGACGCCCGGTGAGTGACCAGCAGCACGGTCTTGTTCTCGATCACCGCGGCCAGGCGCTGCTTGAGACGCTCCTCGCCGGTGTTGTCCATGGCGCTGGTGGGTTCGTCGAGCAGCAAAATCTGCGGGTTGAGCAGCAGCGCCCGACCCAGGGCGACGTTCTGCCGCTGGCCGCCGGAGAGGTTCTGGCCACGTTCGCCGACCTGCAGCTCATAGCCGTCGGGGTGCAGGCGGGCGAACTCATGCACGCCGGCCAGTTCCGCGGCCTGGAGGATCAGTTCATCCTCGATGTAGCGGGCGCCGCTGACCAGGTTGTCACGCAGGGTGCCGGCCAGAAGCTGGATGTCCTGGGGCACGTAGCCGATGTTGTGGCGCAGTTCGCTGACGTCGATCTGGCGGATGTCCACGCCATCGACCAGCAGCGAGCCGTTGTCCGGCTCGTAGAGGCCGACGATCAGCTTGGCCAGGGAGCTCTTGCCCGAGCCGCTGCGGCCGATGATGCCGACCTTCTCGCCCGGGCGAATGTTCAGGTTGATGCCCTTGAGCGCCTGGTTCTGCTGGTTCGGGTAGGTGAACTCGACCCCACGGAACTCGATGGCGCCCTGCAGCACCTGGCGGCTCAGCGGACGCTCCTCGAAGTTGCGCTCCTGGGGCAGTTCCATCATCTGGTCGGTGGCGACCATGGTCACCTTGGCCTGCTGGTAGCGGGCCAGCAGGCCGTTCAGCGAGCCCAGCGGGCCAAGGGCGCGACCGCTGAGCATGTAGCAGGCCACCAGGCCACCCATGCTCAGGTTGCCATCGATGATCAGGTACACGCCCACGCAGATCATCGCCACGCCGGCCAGTTGCTGGATCAGCGCGGTGATGTTCATGGCCAGGCCCGACAGCACCTTCACCCGCAGCTCCAGGCGGCTCAGGGTGCCGAGGGTCTGCTCCCACATGTACTGGCGCTCGCTCTCGGCGTTGTTGACCTTGACCGCATCCAACCCGGCGAGGGTCTCGATCAGGCTCGACTGGCGCTCGGAGGCCAGGGCCATGGTGCGTTCCATGGTCGCCATCAACGGCTTCTGCAGGGCGTAGCCGATACCCAGCGCCAACGGGAAGGCCAGGATCGGAATCCACACCAGGTGCCCGCCAATGATGGCAATGACCATGAGGATCAGGAACGTGAACGGCAGGTCGATCAGGCTGGTCAGGGTCAGCGAGGCAAGGAAGTCGCGCAGGCCCTGGAACTCGTGGATGTTCTGGGCGAAGCTGCCGACCCGCGCCGGGCGGTACTTCATCGACATCCCGACGATGCGCTCGAACAGCGTCGCCGAGATGATCAGGTCGGTCTTCTTGCCGGCCAGGTCCAGGCACAGGCTGCGCAAACCCTTGAGAATCAGGTCGAAGACATAGGCACCGGCAATGCCGATGGCCAGCACCCACAAGGTCGAGGTGGCCTGGTTGGGCACCACGCGGTCGTACACGTTCATCACGAACAACGGCGCGGCCAGGGCAATCAGGTTGATCACCAAACTGGCGGCGATGGCATCGATGTACAGCCACTTGCTACGCAGCAGGGTGTCACGGAACCACGAGCGCGCGCGCGGGATCAGGTTGCCGTGGTTGACGTCGAACTTGTGCTGCGGCTGGGCGAAGAACACCTTGCCGCTGTAGTCGCCCTGCAACGCCTCACGGGTGACATGCACCTCGCCGCCGTCGCTCTCGCTGAGCAGCAGGCGCGCGGTGTCTTCGTTCTCCCAGCCGAGCAGGACCGCGCAACGGCCTTCCTTGAGCAGCAGCATCGCCGGCATGGCGATGCTGGGGATCTGTTCGAGCTTGCGCTGCAGCAAGCGCCCCTGCAGCCCGGCCCGGGCGGCTGCGCGGGGCAGCAGCTCGGGGGTCAGGCGCTGCGAGGGCAAGGGCAGCCCGGTGGTCAGCATGGCCCGGCTGGCGGGCTTCTGGTGCAGGACACACAGGGTCAGCAGACTGTCCAGCAGCGGGTCGTCATGCTGACTGCGTGGATCGTGGCTGAGTTGGACTCGACTGACTTCGGATTCCACGCGGCGCTCTCTTCATCCTTGCGGGGGTGATTCAAGGTGCGCCTTTCAGTTCATGCCTGGCAGGTTCACCTTGGGTTTCAGGTCGTTCTGCACAACGGACGCCATCGGTGCTACGACACCCTGGCTCTTGAGCAGCTGACCAATGGTCGCCTTGATTCGATACTGAGTAAACATTTGTGTGTTCTTCACCTCCACCAGGCGACGCTGGGCGGTGAAGGTTTCATTCTCGCTGTCGAGCAGGTCGAGCAAGGTACGCTCGCCCAGGCCGAACTGCTGCTGGTAGGCGCTGCGCACGCGATTGCTGTGATCGACGTACTGCTGGGCGATCGGCACCTGGGCGTTGGCGTTCTCCAGAGCATTCCATGCCAAGCCTAACTCCTCATTGAGCTGGCGCAAGGCGTTGTTGCGAATGTCCAGGGCCTGGTTGGCCAGGTACGACTTCGATTCCAGGTCGGCCTTGTTGCTGCCACCAGCGTACAAATTGAAGTTCATGCGCAGCATGGCCTGCCATTCGTTGTTGTGGCCGACGGCGCCGTCGAGGTTGTTGTCGGCCGTTCGTCCGAGTTCGGCATCGAATCGTGGATAGAACGTAGACTTTGCCGCTTCGTATTGCTTCTCGGCGGCGGCGATGTCCGACTCGGCCGAGCGCAGGATCGGGCTTTCCTCGACCAGCTGGTGGCGGGCCTCGTCGAGGGTGGCCGGCAGCAGGTCGACAAATGGCGCGGGCGTGCTTAACTCGTCGGGCATTTGCCCGACGACGCTCAGGTAGTTGGTGTTGGCGTCGGCCAGGTTGGTCTGCTCGGTGATCAGGTTGTTGCGGGCCTGGGCCAGGCGCGCCTCGGCCTGGTCGAGGTCGGCCAGGCGGCCGACGCCACGGCTGGTGCGCAGCTTGATCTGGTCGAGGATGCGCTCGTGGTTGCGCAGGTTGTCTTCGGCCAGGCGCACCATCTCGCGGCGCGACAGCACGTCCAGGTAGACCTGGGCGACGGTCAGCGCGGTACGCTCGGAGGTCCCCAGCAGGGAGTAGGCGCGGGCGTTGACGGTGGCCTGTTGACGGCCGACCTCGCTGGAGGTGGCGAAGCCGTCGAAGACCATCTGCCGCAGGCGGATGGCCGACTCGCCACGGTTCAGGGTCTCCCAGCGGTTGCGGGTGCTCGGGCTGTCGGTGCCCTCACGACCATAGCCGGCGGTCACGTCGACCCGCGGCAAATAGCCGCCCTGGGCGGCGCGCAGCTGATAGTCCGCAGCCGTGCGGGCGTTCACGCCGGCCTGGATTTCCGGATGGACCTCGAGGGCCTTCTGCATGGCTTCGGGCAAGGTTTGTGCTTGAACGAATGTGGCGGCGAGAGCGAAAGGAAGAGCGGTGAACAGTGACGCACGCATTTTTACTGGTTCCCGAGAGAGCTGTTGTCCCAAATCACAGCCGAAGCCGTGCCTGCCCTGGAAAATGGCAAACCCTGATCCTGTATGTAGGAAGCTTCCGAATAGGCAGTGCGATTAATACAAAAGAAAGGGCTTAGCTGGCCAAATATCAATGTGACATTACCTTGGCGATTGTTTAGGATGGCAGCCAGAAGGTCAATAGTTTGGCATAAACTTAATAGCCAGAAATTATAGACGTAAAATTGACGCAAATCAGCGTCAAAAACATATTTGAAACATTCCATCAGTCGCCGCCCTCGAACGCCGGCCAGGCATGGAAGCCAACTGAACAGGTAGCCCGGAGAGTCCAATGAGCACTGTTGTCGCCATCGTCAAAAGCATTGTTGGCCAAGTCATCGCAGTTTCCCCAGAAGGCATCCGGCGCGTACTGATCGAAGGCGATCGCCTGCTGGCAGGTGAACAGGTAGACACCGGCGCGGGCGGCGCGGTCACCCTGGAACTGGCCGACGGCCGCGTGCTCGACCTGGGCCGCGACACCCAGTGGAGCGCCGACGCGCCCGACAGCAGCACCGACCTGAGCCAAGCCACCGCACAGGCAGCGCCCTCGGTCGAAGAGCTGCAACAGGCCATCGCCGCCGGTGTCGACCCGACCACCGAACTCGAAGCCACCGCAGCCGGCCCGGCCGCGGCAGGCGGCGGCTCGGTTGGCGGCGGGCACAGCTTCGTCCTGCTCGAGGAGACCGCCGGGGTGGTCGACCCGAGCATCGGCTTCCCCACCGGCCCGATAGGCTTCGCCAACGGCCTGGCGGTCGAGGAGCTGGGCGGGCTGGACGGCAACGCCGCCAGCACCAACACGACCAACGTCCCGCTCACGACAGGGCTGACCCTGAGCGCCACCCCCACGATCACCGAGGCGGGTGGCGTTATCGTCTATACCGCCACCGTCGGCCAGCCACCGCTGACCAACCTGACCGTGACCCTGTCCAACGGCGCCGTCATCGTGATCCCGGCCGGCCAGACTACGGGCACCGTCAACGTCGACATCCCGGCCAACGACACGCCCTACATCGATGGCGGCCAGATCTCCGCGACCATTACCGGCACGACTGGCGGTAACGGCCTGATCGTCACGCCAAGCACCACCCCGGCGGTGACCCAGGTCACCGACACCATCGACACCACCACCGCCACGCTCACCGCGACCCCGAGCGTGAGCGAAGGTGGCGTGATCACCTACACCGTGACCTTGAACAACCCGGCCCAGACCCCGGTCACCGTTACCCTGTCCAATGGCCAGACCGTCACCATCGAGGCCGGCAAGTCGTCCGGCAGCGTCGATTTCCAGACCCCGGCCAACGACGTCTACAACAATGGCAGCACCGTCAGCACCACGATCACGGGGGCAACGGGCGGCAACTTCGAGAATCTGGTAGCGAACCCGACGCCAGCGCAGACCGTCATCAATGACTCGGTCGATACCACCACGGCGACCCTGACCGCGACCCCGAGCGTCACCGAAGGCGGCGTGATCACCTACACCGTGACCCTGACCAACCCGGCCCAGACCCCGGTCACCATCACCCTGTCCAATGGCCAGACCGTCACCATCGAGGCCGGCAAGTCCTCCGGCAGCGTCGATTTCCAGACCCCGACCGACGACGTCTACAACAACGGCAGCACCGTCAGCACCACGATCACGGGGGCAACAGGTGGCAACTTCGAGAAACTGGAGCCGAACCCGACGCCAGCCGAGACGCTGATCAACGACTCGATCGACACCACCACCGCCACCCTGACCGCGACTCCGAGCGTGACCGAAGGCGGCGTGATCACCTACACCGTGACCCTGACCAACCCGGCCCAGACCCCGGTCACCGTCACCCTGTCCAACGGCCAGACCATCACCGTCAAGGCCGGCGAAAGCACCGGCAGCGTCGACTTCCAGACCCCGGCCAACGATGTATTCGTCAATGGCAGCACGGTCAGCACCAGCATCACCGGTGCCAGCGGCGGCAACTTCGAGAAGCTGGAGCCCGACACCACGCCGACCCAGACCGTGATCAGCGACAGCATCGACACGGTGACCGTCAGCATCGCCAGCAATGGCAATGTCACCGAGGCCGAACAGCCGACCTTCACCGTGTCGGTCAGCCAGAAGCTCGATCATGACCTGACCGTGACCCTGTCCAATGGCGCCACCGTGGTCATCAGCGCCGGCCAGACCCAGGCCACCTACAGCCTGCCGGCCCAGGGCGACGACGTGTTCAAGGACGCCAGCTCGGTGACCCTTGGCGTGACCGATGCCAGCGTGGCGGGCAAGACCTTCGAGAACCTGCAACTGGGTGGCGATGCCACTGTGCAGATCACCGACACCGTCAGTGAAGTGGTCGCGACCCTCACCGCCGACAAAACCACCGTCACCGAAGGTGGCCAGATCACCTACACCGTGACCTTGACCAACGCCCAAGGCCTGTCGGTCACTGGCCACAATGGCCTGACCTTCACCTTGACCGACGGCACCAAGGTCACCATTCCAGCCGGCAGCGCCAGCGGCACCTTCACCATCACCGCACCGGACGATGTGTTCGTCGGTGGCCAGCCGAGCATCGTCAACAAGATCGAATCGGTTGCCGGTGGCGACAACTTCGAGAAGCTGACCCTCGGCGACAACACCGTCACCACGACCGTGACCGATGAACCGGGTACTGGTACCCCAGGCACCGACAACCAGGGCGACAAAGTCACCGTCACCATCGTTGGCAAAGGCGATGTCACCGAAGACCAGCAGCCGGCCTTCACCGTCAAGGTCAGCCAGAAGCTCGACCACGACCTGACCGTGACCCTGTCGAATGGCGACAAGGTCGTGATCCCTGCAGGTCAGACCGAAGCCGAGTACAAAGCCAAGGCTCAGGGCGACGACGTCTTCAAAGACGGCGACACCCTGACGGTCGGCATCACCGATGCTGCCGTTGACGGCAAGTCCTTCGAGAACCTGGAGCTGGGCGGCAACGCCTCGGTTCAGATCACCGACACCGTCAGTGAAGTCGTAGCGACCCTCACCGCCGACAAGACCACTGTGTCCGAAGGTGGTCAGATCACCTACACCGTCACACTGACCAACGCTCAGGGTCTGCCGGTGAATGGCCACAACGGCCTGACCTTCACCCTCACCGACGGCACCAAGGTCACCATCCCAGCCGGCAGCGCCAGCGGCACTTTCACCATCACCGCACCGGACGATGTGTTCGTGGGCGGCCAGCCGAGCATCGTCAACAAGATCGAATCGGTTGCCGGTGGCGATAACTTTGAGAAGCTGACCCTCG
>Ga0209370_1000379_pt1 | contig 64873 bp, 53 predicted proteins | sample AgamicAtPrz_FD_187164 | JGI IMG/M metagenome (GOLD analysis project Ga0209370, IMG submission 187164) | Agave microbial communities from Guanajuato, Mexico - At.P.rz (SPAdes) (version 2) | ecosystem: Host-associated > Plants > Phyllosphere > Phylloplane/Leaf | place: Guanajuato, Mexico...
GATGCCGAGCGCGAGCAGCTGCTCAACGACTTCATGTCGCGTGGCGAGCGCATCTTCGTCGGCACCGTCAAGCGCCTGGACAAGGGCGACATCATTGCCGAGTCGGGCCGCGTCGAAGGCCGCCTCAAGCGCAATGAAATGATCCCCAAGGAGAACCTGCGCACCGGCGACCGCGTCCGCGCGGTGATCCTGGGCGTCGATCCGACGCAGCGTGGTCCGCAAATCATGCTGTCGCGCTCCTCCGGCGAGTTCATGAAGGAACTCTTCGCGCAGGAAGTGCCCGAGATCGAGCAGGGCCTGCTGGAAATCAAGAGCTGCGCCCGCGACGCCGGCAGCCGCGCCAAGATCGCCGTGGTCTCGCATGACAAGCGCGTCGACCCGATCGGCACCTGCGTCGGCGTGCGCGGCTCGCGCGTCAACGGCGTGACCAACGAACTGGCCGGCGAGCGCGTGGACATCGTGCTCTGGTCCGAGGATCCGGCGCAGTTCGTGATCGGCGCGCTGGCGCCGGCCAACGTGCAGTCCATCGTCGTCGATGAGGAGCGCCACGCGATGGACGTGGTCGTCGACGAGGAGAACCTGGCGATCGCGATCGGCCGTGGCGGCCAGAACGTGCGCCTGGCCTCGGAGCTGACCGGCTGGAAGATCAACATCATGACCGCCGAGGAATCCGCCGCCAAGCAGGCCGAGGAATCCGACGTGGTGCGCAAGCTGTTCGTCGAGAAGCTGGACGTGGACGAGGAAGTCGCCGACATCCTGATCGCCGAAGGCTTCGCCTCGCTGGAAGAAGTCGCCTACGTCCCGATGCAGGAAATGCTCGAGATCGAGGCCTTCGACGAGGAAACCGTCAACGAGCTGCGCACCCGTGCCAAGGATGCGCTGCTGACGATGGAAATCGCCCGCGAGGAGAAGGTCGAGGAGGTCTCCCAGGACCTGCGCGACCTGGAAGGCATGACCCCGGAGCTGATCGCCAAGCTGGCGGCCGGCGACATCCACACCCGTGACGACCTGGCCGACCTGGCCGTCGACGAGTTGGTCGAGATTTCGTCCCTGGACGAGGCAGCGGCACGCGCTTTGATCATGAAGGCGCGCGAGCACTGGTTCAACGCATAACGCCCGAGCAGCCACGCTCTGAAGCGACTTCAAGCGAAACCAGACCGCTCCGCACCACACAAGATTTAAGGATTTCAACAATGGCCGTGACCACCGTCGCCCAGCTGGCCGCAGAGCTGAACAGGCCTGCGAGCACCCTGCTGGAGCAGCTCCAAGCTGCGGGCGTCAAGAAGGCGTCCGCCGAGGACACCCTGAACGAAAGCGACAAGGAACGCCTGCTGGACCATTTGCGCACCGCGCATGGCACCGGCGGCGCCGAGCGCAAGAAGATCACCCTGACCCGCAAGTCGACCAGCGAGATCAAGCAGGCCGATGCCTCGGGCAAGGCGCGCACCATCCAGGTCGAGGTGCGCAAGAAGCGCGTCTTCGTCAAGCGCGAGGACGGCGTCGATGACGCCGCCGCCGCCGCTGCCGAGGAAGCCGAACTGAAGCGCCGCGAGGAAGAAGCGCAGGCGCAGGCCGAGGCGCTGCGCCAGCAGGAAGAAGAGCTGGCGCGCAAGATGCGCGAGCGCGAGGAAGCCGAACGCGCCGCGCGTGAAGCCGAGGAAAAGCGCCGCGATGAAGAGCGCGCCGCCCGCGAAGCCGCCGAGGCCGCTGCCGCGGAAGCCGCCGCCAAGGCCGCCGCCGAGGAAGAAGCGCGCAAGGCCGCCGAGGCCGCCAAGTCCAAGGCCGAGAAGGCCGCCGACAAGGCCGCGGCGAAGACCGCCGCGCCGGCTCCGGCGCCCGTCGCCCCCGCGCCGGCCCCGGTGGCCGCCGCCGCGCCCGCCCCGGTCGAACCCGCCAAGCCCGTGCTGCGCGTGGTGAAGGCCGCCGATGTCGCCGCCGACGAGAAGGCCCGCCAGGCCGAGCTCGAGCGCCGCCGCAAGGCCGCCGAGGCCGAGGCCGCCGCCATCCGCGCGATGATGAACGCGCCCAAGAAGGTGCTGGTCGCGAAGAAGGAAGAGCCCAAGCCCGAGGCCGCGCCGGCCGGCATCAAGGGCACGATCCACAAGAAGCCGGGCGGCGCCCCGGGCGCTACCGGCACGACCGCTGCCGCGGGCGCCGGCGCGAAGCCGGGCGACAAGAAGTCCGTCAAGTCCGAGAAGCTGTCCTCCAGCTGGGCCGACGACAAGAAGCGCGGCACGCCGGGCAAGCCGGGCGGCCGCGACGCGGGCGCCGGTGCGCGTCCGGGCGGCGCCGGCTGGCGCGCGCCGGGCCGCGGTCCGGCGGGTCGCCGTGGCGGCCGCGACGATCGCGGCGCGTCGATGTCCAACTTCCAGGTGCCGAACGAGCCGGTCATCCAGGAAGTCCACATCCCCGAGACCATCTCGGTCGCCGACCTGGCGCACAAGATGTCGGTGAAGGCGTCCGAGGTCATCAAGCAGCTGATGAAGCTGGGCCAGATGGTCACCATCAACCAGCAGCTGGACCAGGAAACGGCCATGATCGTGGTCGAGGAAATGGGCCACAAGGCGTTCGCCGCCAAGCTGGACGATCCGGATGCCTTCCTCGAGGAAGAGGGCGCCGCCGCCGAGGGCCAGCACGAGTTGCTGCCCCGCGCGCCGGTGGTCACCGTCATGGGTCACGTCGACCACGGCAAGACCTCGCTGCTGGACAGCATCCGCCGCGCCCGCGTGGCGGCTGGCGAAGCCGGCGGCATCACGCAGCACATCGGCGCCTATCACGTCGACACGCCGCGCGGCATGGTCACCTTCCTGGACACCCCGGGTCACGAGGCCTTCACGGCCATGCGTGCCCGCGGCGCCAAGGCGACGGACATCGTCATCCTGGTGGTGGCCGCCGATGACGGCGTGATGCCGCAGACCAAGGAAGCCATCCACCACGCGAAGGCCGCTGGCGTGCCGATCGTGGTCGCGATGAACAAGATCGACAAGCCCGATGCCAACCCGGAACGCGTCAAGAGCGAACTGGTGGCGGAAGAGGTCGTGCCCGAGGAATTCGGCGGCGAGTCGCCGTTCGTCCCGGTGTCGGCCAAGACCGGCCAGGGCATCGACGACCTGCTGGAGCAGGTGCTGCTGCAGGCCGAAGTGCTGGAACTCAAGGCCGCGAAGGACTCGCTGGCCAAGGGCCTGGTCATCGAAGCCAAGCTGGACAAGGGCCGCGGCCCGGTCGCGACGGTGCTGGTGCAGTCGGGCACGCTCAAGCGCGGCGACGTGGTGCTGGCCGGCTCGACCTACGGCCGCGTGCGCGCCATGCTGGACGAGGACGGCAAGCCGGCGACCGAAGCCGGTCCGTCGATCCCGGTCGAGATCCAGGGCCTGACGGAAGTCCCGCAGGCGGGCGACGAGTTCATGGTGCTGAGCGACGAACGCCGCGCCCGTGAAATCGCGACCTTCCGCGCCGGCAAGTACCGCGACGTCAAGCTGGCGCGCCAGCAGGCCGCGAAGCTGGAGAACATGTTCGCCGACATGACCGCCGGCGACGTGCAGACGCTGCCGCTGATCATCAAGGCCGACGTGCAGGGTTCGCAGGAAGCGCTGGCCTCCTCGCTGCTCAAGCTGTCGACCGATGAGGTCAAGGTGCAGATCGTCCACGCGGCGGTGGGCGCGATCAGCGAGTCCGACATCAACCTGGCGATCGCCTCCAAGGCCGTCGTGATCGGCTTCAACGTGCGTGCCGATGCCGGCGCGCGCAAGGTGGCCGAGCACAACGACGTCGACCTGCGCTACTACAACATCATCTACGACGCCGTGGATGAGGTGAAGGCGGCGATGGCCGGCATGCTGGCTCCGGAGCAGCGCGAGGAGATCATCGGCACCGCCGAGATCCGCACCGTGTTCGTGGCGACCAAGATCGGCACCATTGCCGGCTCGATGATCACCAGCGGCCATGTGACGCGCAACGCGCGCTTCCGCCTGCTGCGCGACAACGTGGTGGTCTACACCGGCGAGATCGAGTCGCTCAAGCGCCTGAAGGACGACGTCAAGGAAGTCCGCGAGGGCTTCGAGTGCGGTATCAAGCTGAAGAACTACAGCGACATCAAGGAAGGCGACCAGCTGGAAGTCTTCGAAATCAAGGAAGTGGCGCGCACGCTGTAACCCAGCCTGCCGCCGCTCCACGCCCGGCGGGTCACCCCCGCCGGGCTTTGTTGTTTGAGAGAGTGAGGAAAGAGCCATGCGTCACAAGCGATCGATCCCCAACCGCGGTCTGCGCGTGGCGGACCAGATCCAGCGCGACCTGGCCGAGCTGATCCGCGAGTTGAAGGACCCGCGCATCGGCATGGTGACGATCAGCGCGGTCGAGGTCACGCCCGACTACGCGCATGCCAAGGTGTTCTATTCGCTGCTGGTCGGCGATCAGAAGGCCACCGGCGAGGCCTTGAACGAGGCGGCGGGGTTCCTCCGCAACGGCCTGTTCAAGCGCCTGCAGATCCATACCGTGCCGAGCCTGCATTTCCACTTCGACCGCACGACCGAACGCGCCGCCGAGATGAGCGCCCTGATCGCCAAGGCGAATTCCGACCGAGCCAAGGACGACGAGACCACCGAGGACTGAGCGTCCTCCGAGACTGACAGACGACGCCCCGCGAGGGGCGCCGCACCGTGATGAGCGCAGTAGCCCCCCGCCCCAAGATCGTGAAGCGCGCCGTGCATGGCGTGCTGATGCTGGACAAGCCCCTCGGCCTGACCAGCAATGACGCATTGCAGAAGGTCAAGCGCCTGCTGCGCGCCGAGAAGGCCGGCCACACCGGCACGCTGGATCCGCTGGCGACCGGGCTGCTGCCGCTGACCTTCGGCGCGGCGACCAAGTTCAGCCAGGTCTCGCTGGAGGCCGACAAGGGTTACCGCGCGACGCTGCGGCTGGGCATCACCACGACCACCGGCGATGGCGAGGGCGAGATCCTCGAGCAGCGCGACGCCGTCGCGAAGGCGCTGGACCTGGACGCGATCCGCGCCGCCTGCGAGGCCTTCAAGGGCGCGATCTCGCAGCTGCCGCCGATGTATTCCGCGCTCAAGCACCAGGGCCGCGCGCTGTACGAGCTGGCCCGCGAGGGCGTGACCGTCGAGCGCCAGCCGCGCAACGTGACGATTCACGCGCTGGACATCGTCGACTGGCAGCCTGAGGAGCTGCTGCTCGTGATCGACGTGCGCTGCACCAAGGGCACCTACATCCGCACGCTGGGCGAGGACATCGGCGCGAAGCTGGGCTGTGGCGCCCACCTGGCCGGCCTGCGCCGCACCGCCAGCGGTCCGGTGTCGATCAGCCAGGCGGTGACGCTGGAGCAGCTCGAGGCGATGGACGACGCCGGCCGTCTCGCGCAGCTGACGGCCCCGGACAGCCTGCTGGGCGAATGGCCCGAGGTCGAGCTCAGCAACGACGAAGCCGGCCGCTTCCTGTCCGGCATGCGCCGGCGGGTGGCGCTCGGCGACCTGCCGCAGGTGCGGGTGTACGGCCAGATGCCGCGCGCCTTCCTGGGCAGCGCCCACGTGGCTGGCGGCGAGCTGATCGCCGACCGGCTGCTGAGCCCCACCGAGATCGCTTCCATGCTGATGCAGGCCGCCTGAGCCGGCATCGCCCGACAAGACCCGAGACATCCCCGAGTTCCCGACTTCCTCCAAATCCGAGAAAGCCCTCCAAGCGAAAGCCGCCCCATGAGCAAGCAAATCCGCAACATCGCCATCATCGCCCACGTCGACCATGGCAAGACCACCATGGTGGACCAGCTCCTTCGCCAGAGCGGCACCTTCGCCGAGCACGAGAAGGTCGTCGACACGGTGATGGACAACAACGCCATCGAGCGCGAGCGCGGCATCACCATCCTGGCCAAGAACTGCGCGGTGAGCTGGAAGGGCACCCACATCAACATCGTGGACACCCCGGGGCACGCGGACTTCGGCGGTGAAGTGGAACGCGCGCTGTCGATGGTCGACGGCGTGGTGCTGCTGATCGACGCCCAGGAAGGCCCGATGCCGCAGACCCGCTTCGTGACCAAGAAGGCGCTGGCGCTGGGCCTCAAGCCCATCGTCGTCGTCAACAAGGTCGACAAGCCGGGCGCCAAGCCGGACGCCGTCATCAACGCCGCCTTCGACCTGTTCGACAAGCTCGGCGCCACCGACGAGCAACTGGACTTCCCGGTCGTGTACGCCTCGGGCATCAACGGCTGGTCCTCGCTGGAAGAGGGTGAGCCCGGCGGCAAGTGGGGCGAGGACATGTCCGCCCTGTTCGACACCATCCTCAAGCATGTGCCGCCGCAGAGCGGCGACCCGGCCGCGCCGCTGCAGCTGCAGATCTCGGCGCTGGACTTCTCGACCTTCGTCGGCCGCATCGGCGTGGGCCGCATCAGCCAGGGCACGATCCGGCCGGCGATGGACGTGGTCGTGATGGAAGGCCCGGACGGCAAGGTCACCAAGGGCCGCATCAACCAGGTGCTGACCTTCCAGGGCCTGGACCGCGTGCAGGCCACCGAAGCCGGCCCCGGCGACATCGTGCTGATCAACGGCATCGAGGAAATCGGCATCGGCGTGACCGTCACCAGCCCGACCAACCCGGCCCCGCTGCCGATGCTCAAGGTCGACGAGCCGACGCTGACGATGAACTTCTGCGTCAACACCTCGCCGCTGGCCGGCCGTGAAGGCAAGTTCGTCACCAGTCGCCAGATCTGGGACCGCCTGCAGAAGGAACTGCAGCACAACGTCGCGCTGCGCGTGAAGGAAACCGACGAGGACGGCATCTTCGAGGTGTCGGGCCGCGGTGAACTGCACCTGACCATCCTGCTGGAGAACATGCGCCGCGAAGGCTACGAACTGGCCGTGTCCAAGCCGCGCGTGGTCTTCCAGGAAATCAACGGCGAGAAGTGCGAGCCGATCGAGCTGGTCACCGCCGACGTCGAGGAAACCCACCAGGGCGGCGTGATGCAGGCCCTGGGCGAGCGCAAGGGCGAGCTGGTCAACATGGAGCCGGACGGCCGCGGCCGCGTCCGCCTCGAGTACCGCATCCCGGCCCGCGGCCTGATCGGTTTCTCGAACGAGTTCCTGAACCTGACGCGCGGTTCGGGCCTGATCTCCAACATCTTCGACGGCTACGAGCCGCACAAGGGCGACATCGCCGGCCGCAAGAACGGCGTGCTGATCTCGATGGACGCGGGTGAGATCTTCACCTACGCCCTGGGCAAGCTGGACGATCGCGGCCGCATGTTCGTCAAGCCGAACGATCCGGTCTACGAAGGCATGATCGTCGGCATCCACAGCCGCGACAACGACCTGGTCGTCAACGCGACCCGCACCAAGCAGCTGACCAACTTCCGCGTCAGCGGCAAGGAAGACGCGATCAAGATCACGCCGCCGATCGAGCTGACGCTCGAGTACGGCGTCGAGTTCATCGAGGACGACGAGCTGGTCGAGATCACGCCGAAGTCGGTGCGGCTGCGTAAGCGCCATCTGTCGGAGAACGATCGCAAGCGGGCGTCGCGCGGCTGATCGCGCGGGGGGGCAGGCGCCTGGGCTGCGGAGGTCCGGGCGTTGGCCGCCGATGCATGGGGCCCCGGCGGCAAGCGCCGGAACCCCACGCATCACCGTCCCCAGCCACCGTCGTACTGCCACGGTTTTGCGACCGAGGTGTGCTGGGGAGATGAAACGCCTGATGCTTGCATCGGGCGTTTTTCGTTTCGCTGCGGGAAAAAGAAAGGCGACCCATCGGGTCGCCTTTCGCGGAGCAGGGAGGCTCAGCGTTGGGATTGCTTGCGGCGGCGCAGGCCGACCAGGCCGAGCAGGGCGACCGAGGCCAGTGCCAGCGAGGCAGGCTCCGGCACGTTGCCGCCGGTGCCGCCGCCACCACCGGACTTGTTGCCGGAGACCGAGAACAGCTTGACGAAGTCGTAGCCGGTGTAGCTCGTGCCGGTGCCGCGCGTCAGGCCGCTGGTGGAGCCGTCGGCACCCGTGGGCGCGCCGCCCAGCTGCGAGTTGTAGGCGGTGATGATCCACCAGCTCGAGCTGACGTTGGTGTTGAGGTTGACCGTCGTGTTGGCGGCCTTGCCGACGTCGGCGTAGCTGTTGACCAGTGACCAGCCGTTGGCCGACTTCAGCGTCGCCGCCGTCTTGCCCGCGATGGTGTTGCCGACGTTCACCCCGGACGTCAGGCCGGTGTAGGCCAGCACGGTGATGTCGCTGTCGTACTGCCACCAGCCCAGCTTCACCTGGGTCAGGTTCACCGCGGCATCGAACTTCAGCAGGATCAGGTCCTGGTAGCCGTAGTTGTCCAGCGAGTGATTGGGCGACTGGCTATCGCCGCTCGGGGCGACGACGCCAAAACCGCCACCGCTGTAGTAGGCCAGCGTGCTCTGCGCGAAGCCGTTGGTGCTGGAGTACGCACCACCCGAGGTGTTGATCGACGCCGAGTAGGCCGAATAGCTGACGTTGGGCGCCGCATCACCGGTCTCGCTGCAGTTGGTCGTGCAGCTGCTGGCCGTCCAGGTGGAGAGCGCATGCGCGCTGAGCGGCAGCAGCGACGCCAGCGCCACCGCGGCCAGCCCCATCAGGCGTTGTTGAACTTTTCGCATGGTTTCCCCTCGGTCTCCCCGACCCGGTCGGAGCATCTGATTCGTTCGGCCCACGGTGAGCAAGCTCCGGGCCAAGGTGATGTTTCCCTTACGACACAAGCACTTGAGCGTGAAGATGTCGGTCCTTGGGGTGGGACTGTAAGTTTTTCTGACAAGCGCCGGCACCCCTCACCAGCGGGGCTCCGGCGGCTCAGCGCAGCGTCTGGCTCAAGGCCAGCGCTTCCTTGTGACTTTCGAACGCGGTGCTGCGCAGCGCGACATCGAGTTCCTCCTTCGCCTCCGCCTTGCGGCCGGCCTTGGCCAGGGCGGCGGCCAGGTGATAGCGGATCTCCGGACTGTCGGGTTCGCGCAGGCGCGCGTCGCGCAGCAGTTGCAGGGCGCGGTCGCCGTTGCCGGCCAGGTGGTAGGCCCAGCCGGCGGTGTCGATGACCGCCACGTTGCGGGGATCCAGCCCCAGCGCCTTCTCGGCCGTCGCCGCTGCCGCGGCCGCCTCGCCTTGCCGGATCATCACGTTGGCCAGGTTGTTGAGCGTCTCGACCTCGTTCGGCCGGAGCTTCAGCGCCGTCTCGTAGCTGCGCCGCGCGGCGGGGAAGCTGCCGGCGCGCGCCTGCGCGTCGCCGAGCGCCTTCCAGGCCGCCAGATCGGACAGGTGGGTCTTCAGCCAGCGCTCGGCCAGGTCTTGCGCCGCCTTGCCGTTGCCGTCCTGCCGTCCCAGCGCCCGCATCAGGGCGAGCAGGCTGCCGCTGGTGGGCTGCAACTCGTGGGCCTTGCGCAGCGCGTCCAGCGCCTGGGCCGGCTGGCGCCGCGCCAGCGCGACGTCGGCCAGCAGCGTGTAGCCCAGCGCCAGTTGCGGACGCAGCTGGATCACCTGCCGCGCCTGCTTCTCCGCCAGGGTCGGGTTGCCCTGCTGCAGGGCCACCGTCGAGGACAGCGCGAGCGCGCCCACATGCTGGGGCGCCGTCTGCAGCGCCTTGTCCAGGCTGTAGGCGGCGCCCGCCGGATCGCGCGCATCCAGTTGCAGCGCGGCGATCTGGGCCAGCGGATCGGCACCGAAGCCGGAGCGCCGCGCTGCGCTGGTCAGCGTCGCGCGGGCGCCGTTGGCATCGCGGTTGGCGAGCTGCGCCTGCGCGTAGGCGATCAGCGTCTGCGGATCGTCCGGCGCCTTGCCGAGCAGGCGCTTGGCGGCCTCGAGCGCGGCGCCGGCCTGGTCTTGCTTGAGCAGCCAGGCGATCAGCGCCTGGTCCGGCCGCGTGTTGCGCGAGGTGCTGACGTCGGTCGCCTTGGTCAGCCAGCGCTGCACCTCGGCGGCCTGGCCCCGGGCCTCGCTGAGCAGCGCCATCTCGTAGAGCGCGTCGGCGTTCTTCTCGTCGGCCTTCAGCATCGCGGCCAGGCGCACCTGGGCCGCGTCGAACTTGCGCTCGGCGATGTCGATGCGCGTCAGGCCCAGTTGCGCTTCGGCCAGTTGCGGATCGAGCTGGAGAGCCTTCTGGTAGGCCTCGCGCGCGCCCGGCAGGTTGCCGGCCGAGCGGCGCGCCACGCCGAGCTGCACCCAGGCGGTCGGGTTGGCGGCCTCCTGCTTGACCAGCCGGTCCGCGATCGCGACGGCCTTGGCGGTCTGCCCCGCGCGCAGGTACAGCGACACCAGCGCCATGCCGGCGTAGGTCTGGCGCGGGTCGCGCTGGAAGGCTTTCTCGAGCTCCCCGATCGCGTCGCCGGACTGGCCGCCGCGCAGCAGCGACAGGCCCAGCGCGGTGCGGAACTCCGGCGCGTCCTTGGCCTTGAGCGCCTCCTGCATCAGCGCGGTGGCACGGGCATGCCGGCCCTGCGCCATCTGCAGCGTGGCCATCATCACCAGCGCCTGGCCGTCGCCGGGATAGGCGCGCAGGTAGGCGTCCAGCACCTCCGCGGCGCGGTCGAGGTTGGGCTCCGCCACGTAGACCTGCGCCAGCAGCTTGGACAGCGGGCTGTTGGGCGTCTGTCGCTGGGCGTATTCCAGGTAGGGCTTGGCCTTCTCCATCTCGCCCAGGCCGAAATGCGCGAGCCCGTTGAGCATCAGCGCCTGCGGGCGGTAGCGGATGAATTCGATGGGCACCGGGTCCAGTTCCGCGGTGACGGCCTTGAGCGCGCTGCGGGCGCTGGCGGCGTCGCCGCGGCGCTCCGCGACCACGGCGGTCAGGTAGAGCGCGCGCGGCTCGCTCGGCGCCAGCTTCAGCGCGGACTGCGCCTGCGCCAGCGCGTCCGCGTCGCGGCCCAGGTCGATCAGCAGGCCGGCGCGGGCCAACTGCGCCTCCAGGTGGCGGGGGTTGGCGGCGATCGCGCGCTCGTACCCCTTGAGCGCCTCGTCCAGCCGGCCCTGCACATGCGGCACGGTGGCCTTCTGGTACAGCGCCTCCCCGTTGCCCGGCGCCAGGCGCAGCGCCTGCTCCGCCGCGGCGTTGGCCAGGTCGAACTGCCGCGCGCGCAGGCGCAGGGGCACCTCGGCCAGCCAGGTGTCGGCGTTGTCGGGCGGGATGGCGCGGGCCAGGTCGATCTGCGCCTGCGCGCGCGAAGGCTCGCCGAGGTCCGAGGCCGCCGCGGCGCGCACCAGCAGCAGCGCCTTGCGGATGGCGTCGGGCAGGCCCTCGGGCACCAGCGCCGGCAGCTTGAAGACCTCCGGCTGCTTGCCCTGGGCGACCAGCGCCTGGGCCAGCGGCACGGCGACCTCGGCGCGGTTGATGCCCAGCGAGAGGGCCTCGTTGAACTCGACCTCGGCGGCCGCGGCCTCGCTGCGCATCAGCAGCGCCTTGCCCAGCAGCACGTGGACGCTGAGCATGCGCGCGTCCTGCTGCAGCGCGTTCTTCAGCTGGATGACGGCGCCGTCGATGTCCTGGCGTTCGAAGCGCTTGAGCGCGTCTTCGTAGAAGCGCGCGGCCTTGACGCTGTCCGCCTGCGCCGATGCCGCGCACAGCGCCAGCAAGGCCGCCGCCGCGGGGCCGCGCCAGCGGGACCCGCCGGACCTGCCAGACCTGCCAACAGTGCTCATCTCGTCCCCCCGATGTGTGGTCATGCGGCCGCGGCCTGGGGCCGTCGGTGCGCGGGAGCGGGCAGGTGCCTGGTCGCGCTCCGGCGCGAGGCTCAGGCCGGGTCGAACCCGGCCCGGCTCATTTGCGGTAGTTGTCGAAGCTCAGCGGCAGGTCGGGCAGCGCCTTGCGCAGCGCGCCCTGCGCGGCCTGCAGGTCGTCGAGCGACTTGCCGGTGATGCGCACGATGTCGCCTTCGATCTGCGCCTGCACCTTGAGCTTGCTCTCCTTGATCGCGGCGACGACCTTCTTGGCCTCGGCGGCTTCCAGACCGTTCTTGATCTTGTAGACCTGCTTGACGCGGTCGCCGCCGAGCTTTTCGATCTTCTCCTGCTTGTCGACGAAACCGAGCACCACGCCCTGCTTGGTCAGCTTCGAATACAGCACCGCCTCGATCTGCTCGAGCTGGAACTCGGCGTCGCCGGTGGCGTGGACTTCCTTCTCCTTGTCCTTCCACTCGATGGCGGCGCTGGTGCCCTTGAAGTCGAAGCGGGTGGCGATCTCCTTGGCGCTGGCGTCCACGCTGTTGCGGACCTTCACCATGTCGGGTTCGAGGACGGTGTCAAAGCTGGGCATGTGCGTACATCTCTTTCAAAGGAGCGAAGGCCCGGATCGGGCCTTCGGGGGATATGGGCGAGAATTCTAGCCATGCAGTCTCCCGCCATCCCCCCCTCGACCGAGCGACGCGAGGGCGTCGTCATCGAGACCGACGTCAACCTCAAGCCCTACAACACCTTCGGCCTGCCCGCGACGGCGCGCCGGCTGGTGCGCATCCGCGAGGAACTGGATGTGCGCCGCGTCGTCGACCATCCCGAACTGGGCCGCGCGCCGAAGTTCGTGCTCGGCGGTGGCTCGAACCTGGTGCTGACGCGGGATGTCGACGCGGTCGTGCTGAAGATGGAGATTCCGGGCCTGCGCGTCGAGGAACGCGACGACTGCTGGATCGTCGAGGCCGGCGCCGGCGTGGCCTGGCACGAGGCGGTCGCGGGCTCGCTGGCGCTGGGCGTGCCGGGCCTGGAGAACCTCGCGCTGATCCCCGGCACCGTCGGCGCCGCGCCGGTCCAGAACATCGGCGCCTATGGCGTCGAGCTGAAGGATCGGCTCGAGAACGTGGACGTCGTGGACCTGACCACCGGCCGGCGGGTCACGCTGCCGGCCGAGGTGTGCCGCTTCGGCTACCGGGACAGCGTGTTCAAGCAGACCGGTTACGGCGGCCTGGCCGGCAAGAGCGTGATCACCAAGGTGCGGCTGCGCTGCCCCAAGCCATGGCAGCCGCAGCTGGGCTACCTGGACATCGAGCGCAAGATGGCCGAGACCGGCATCGCCGCGCCCGATGCCCGCCAGGTCTTCGACTGGATCTGCGAGATCCGCCGCGCCAAGCTGCCGGATCCGGCGCGCATCGGCAATGCGGGCAGCTTTTTCAAGAACCCGGTGGTGAGCGCGGAGCAGTGCCGCGACATCATCACGCGCGACCCGCACATCGTGCATTACCCGATGCCCGACGGCAGCTTCAAGCTGGCCGCCGGCTGGCTGATCGACGCCTGCGGGTGGAAGGGCAAGAGCGTCGGCGGCGCGGCGGTCTACGAGAAGCAGGCGCTGGTGCTGGTGAATCGCGGCGAGGCCCGCGGCGCCGAGGTCGTCACGCTGGCGCGGGCGATTCAGGAGAGTGTCTACGGCCGCTTCGGCATCCGGCTGGAGCCGGAGCCGGTGGTGGTCTGAGCCGGCCCGCCCCAGGGTCTCGAGGGCTTGCTCAGATCCAGTGGAATCCTTTCGCCATCAACGCCGCCACGCCGATGGCCACCGTGATGATGGCGCCGAACAGAAGGCGGAAGTCATGCGTGCGGATGGCCATGATCTCGGCGCGCATCTCCTTCCGGAATTCCCTGAACTCGGTCTTGAGTTCATTCATCTCGATCTGCAGTCGGTCCACGTTGGTCTCCAGTACAGCCACCTTGCTTGGAAGGTTCGAATGCTGGGCCGAGGCGCCATGGCGGTCAATGACCTGGATCCAGCAACCCCCAGGTGCGCAGGAAGTGCCGCGACATCGCCGCGAACGGCTGGTTGTCGTCGGCCTGGCGGCGCAGCTGCGCGAGCACCTTCGGCGCGCTCGGCGAGTCGTGATCCATTTCCTGGAACGCCAGCGCCGCGGTGTAGAGGAACTCGTAGCGCTGATAGCGCAGGCGCAGCAGCTCGCTGCGATTGAGGCCCAGCACTTCCTCGGCCGCCTTCACCGCGGCCTTCGCCCTCGCGGAGCGGCCACGGGCGATGAGCCACACCTCCTGCGTCGCCTCGATCGCGTTCCAGGAAAACAGCCGCTCCGGATCGTCGAGGTAAGGGTCGGGCAGGTGCGCATGCTCGCCGGCGAAGAAGCGCTTCAGCGCGGCGTCCGTCGTGGACGCGGGATCGGGACAGAAGCGCTCGGCAAGCGCCGCTGCCTTCGCCGCATCGGCCGGGCGCGTGGCCGGCATGCGTGGCGGCTTCAGCCGCGCGCCGGTGACCGGGAAGCGGTTGCCCTTGTGGACCTGGTTGCAGACCTGGCAGCTGAAGGTGTAGTTGTCGACGCAGTAGGCCAGCCACCAGTACGGGTCCTTGGGACGGAAGTGCTCGACGTCGCCGTGCGCGACGACCGCCGTGTCGGCCTCGCAGTAGGCGCATTTGCCAGCGGTCTCGCGCCGCAGCGTCGCCTTCGCGGCCGACCAGATCTGACGTGACTTCGGCTTGAAGTCGACCCTTCGGCCGTCGTCGTAGAAATAGCCCTCGAGCCGGAGCAGCCGCTGCTGCAGCTTCGCGCCGGTGAAGGCGCCCAGGCTCGCGGCATCGCGTCGGCGCCGCAGGCGGATCACTTGGACCGCTCCACGCGCTTCACCGCGGCCTTGAGCTTGCCCGGCGACAGCGCCGGCGTGGACGCGGGCTTTGCCGCCGTGGTCGACGGCTTCGACGCCGGCGCCGCGGCCCTCGAGGCTTTCGCCGTCTTCGTCGCCCTGGTGACCTTTGTCGCCTTCGCCGTCGATGGCCGCGACTTCGCGGCCGGCTCCGGCGCCGCGGGCTTCGCGGACCGGGCCGCCTGCTTCGCGATGCTCGCCTTGAGTTCCTTCAGCAACGCCGCCTGCTGGCGCGCGTAGCCGGGCACCGCGTCCCACTCCGGCGCGGCCCGCAGGACCTCCGTGCTGCGCTGCAATTGCGTGCGCTCGCGCGCGGTCAAGGCCTTGCCCTTGGCCGTCGACTTCGCCTGCAGCTTGCGGGCCGTGTCGCGCGCCTGCTCGACCACCACCGAATCCATCGACGCCAGGCCGAACATCGGGCTCATCAGCAGCTGGTGCACGCCCATCAGGCGCGGCTCGCCGACGAAGGGCACCAGCGTCGGCCGCTGCTTGGCCCCTTCGCGGCGGATGACGAAGAGCTCGCCCTCGCCACTCTGCTGCGCGGTCAGCGCCGAATGCGTCGTCGCGATGAACTGGAAATGCGGCAGCAGCGCTGACAGGAAGTCAACCAGTTGCCGGCGCCAGACCGGGTGCAGATGCAGGTCGAGTTCGTCGATCAGCAGCACGCCGCGCGTGGCGAGCGGGTCCTTGCGATCGGGGAAGGCCTCGGTGATGCGGTAGAGCAGGTCGCCGCACCAGGCGGCCATGTTCTGGTAGCCGTCGGACAGCTGGCTCAGGGGCACCTCGCCGTCGACGGTGTGGAACATCAACTGGCCCGAGGCCTTGTCGATGCGCGAGAAGTTCATGCCCCGCATCAGCTGGTTGAGCGCCGCGCGGATCGGCGCCAGCGCGCCGGCGCCGCGCCGGTAGTCGAGGTCCATCGCCCAGCGCTGCAGCGAGACCAGCGAGGCGTCGGGCGAGAACATCGAGGCCAGCGCCCGCGCGCGCGGCGAGCGGGCGCTGTCGTCCAGCGGCGCGCTCAGGCGCTTGCCGCCTTCGGGCGGCCGGCGCGACACGCCGTAGCCCAGCACGAAATAGTTGCGGTCGGCATGCCGGATCGCCGCATCCAGCGCGTCCAGCGTCCGCGCATTGCGCTCGAAGATGTCGCGCAGGCCGTCGCCGCGGTGCAGCTCCAGCGCGATCTCGCGCGGCTCGCCCTTGGCGGTCACCAGCGTGCCGGCGATGCGGCATTGCCGCGTGCCGTTGCGGATCCAGGCATCGGCGTCGCCGAGCAGCTCCGGCAGGGCGTCGCTGCCCGCCAGCAGCAGGCCGATCGCGCGCAGCACCGTGCTCTTGCCGCAGCCGTTCTCGCCGAGCAGCAGCGTCCAGCGCCGATTCGTGCCGGCGGCTGCCTCCGGGCTGATGCCGAAGTCGATCGCCAGCGACTCCATCGAGCGCACATTGGTCAGCGCGATGCGGGACAGGTACATGGGACGGGGCTCTCCGTTGCGGAGAGGGACTTTAATGGCCTTTGAGGTCCGCTGAGGCGAGCGGGATCGAACCGGCTCAGCCGGCCGGCCCGGTTCAAGCCGCTTCAGGCCGCTTCCGGCCGGGCGGGCGAGGGCGCCAGCGACTGCAGGCAGGCGCGCAGCGTCTCGAGCTCCACCGGCTTGGCCAGGAAGGCGCTGATGCCGGCGTCGTCGGCCTTCTGGCGCGACTCCTCGAACGCGTCGGCCGAGAACGCGATGATCGGCAGCCGCCCGCGCGGCGGCGGCAGCTCCCGCATCCGCCGCGTGGCCTCGAAGCCGTCCATCTGCGGCGTGTGCAGGTCCATCAGCACGACGTCGAAGGCCTGCTGCCGCAGCGCGTGCAGCGCCTGCAGGCCGTTCTCGCACAGCGTCGGCCGATGGCCCAGCCGTTCGAGCATCGCCTCGATGACGATGCGGTTGGTCGGGTTGTCCTCGCTGACCAGGACGCGCAGGCCGGTGACCGGCGCTTCCTCCGCCGAGGCCGCCGAAGTCGTCGAGGCCGCCGAGGTCACCGAAGGCCCCTTGAGCGGCGACGAGGGGGCGGTCGCCGCCGCCTCCGCCGGCACCATGCGGCCGGGCGGCAGGTCGGCGCCGGCGCGCAGCGGCAGCGCCAGCGTGAAGCGCGCGCCCTGGCCGGGCGCGCTCTGCACATGGATGTCGCCGCCCATCGCGCGGGCCAGCCGACGCGAGATTTCCAGCCCCAGGCCCGCGCCGCCGTGGCGCCGCGAGGTGCTCGCGTCGCCCTGGCTGAAGCGCTGGAAGAGTCTGGCCTGCGTCTGCGCGTCGATGCCCGGGCCGGTGTCGCTGACCTCGAACATCAGCAGGTCTTCGCCCAGCGGCCCGACGCCGCGTCTCAGCTGGCAGCCGACCTGGCCGCGGTCGCAGAACTTGAGCGCGTTGCTCAGCAGGTTCAGCAGGATCTGGCGCAGCCGCGTCGGATCGGCCAGCACCCAGCCGGGGACGTCGTCGTCGATGCCGAAGTGCAGCGCCAGCCGCTTGGCCGCCGCCTGCGGCCGGCTCAGCGCCTCCAGTTCCCTGACCAGCGCGCCAAGCTGCAGCGGCTCCGGCGCGATCGACAGCCCGCCGGCCTCCATGCGCGTCACGTCCAGGATGTCGCCCAGCACCGCCAGCAGGTGGCGCGCGCAGTCGTTGGCGGCCTTGAGCTGGTCCTGCTGCGCGGGCGTCAGCGGCGCCTCCTTGATCAGGCCCAGCATACCCAGCAGCCCCTGCAGCGGCGTGCGCAGCTCGTGGCTCATGTTGGCGAGGAAGACCGTCTTGGCGCGGTTGGCGGCGTCGGCCTCGCGCTGCGCCTCGTTGAGCCGCGCGGCCAGCGCCTTCTGCTTGTCGCCATAACGCTCCAGGCCGCGGAACTGACGGTAGATCACGGCCGCGAACAGCAGCGTCATCGCCGACAGCGCCGCCGTCAGCCCCAGGCTGACGCGACTCTGGCTGCGGATGATCTCGTTGCGGCGCGTCACGTCCTGGGCGACGTGGTGGGTCGAGGTCAGCGACAGGTCCCGGATCGGGTCGGCCAGCGGTTCTAGGCGGGCGACGATCTCGGCGATGCGCTGCGGATGCTCGCGGATCAGGGCGCCGTTGAGCGGCAGCGCATCGGCCCAGCGCACGAAGTCCTGCGCGCGCGCCACCGTGCGCTGGTAGTCGGGGTGGTGCGCCAGCACCAGCGCGGCATGCTCGCTCTCCACGAGGTTGAGCCGGCTGACGAAGATCTCGTAGCGCTGCGCCACCTGGTCGGGGTCGACGCCCACGCTCGGTCCGGCCGCCTGCTCCAGGGCCAGGCGCAGCTTCAGGTATTCGGTCTCGAACTGGAACAGGCTCCAGACGAGGTAATCGTCCTGATAGCGCCGGGTGCCGTTGAGCGCCTCGTACTGCCGCGCCTGCAGCCAGCCCACCCCGGCAAGCGTCAGCACCAGCAGCAGGCCCATCGCGGCGATGCCGATGCGCCAGCGGCGCTGCCGGGCCGCGACGGTGCGGGAGGCGTCGCGCGGCATGGTCAGCGCAGCTCCAGGTGGGTCAGCTGCCAGGCCGAGCGCCCGTAGAAGACGCTGTTGCGCAGCTCCGGCGCGTGGTCGAAGGGATAGATCAGGAACAGCGGGCCCTTGTCGCGCACCGCCATCGGCCGGTCGTCGAGCAGCCGGGCGACGATCACGTCGTAGCGATGGCTGTCGGTCAGCGGGATCTGGACGCGGTAGTCGTTGAGCGCGCGGGCCTCGATCGTGCGGCCCTGCGCGCCGGCGGCGGCGAGCACGTCGCGCAGCAGCGGCCCGGTGAACCGGCGTGGCTGCGGGTACCAGGGCGTCTGCGTGCTGAAGCTGACCTGGGGCAGCTTCTCGAGCATCGCCATGTCGAAGGCGGCACGGCCGTCGCGATTGGCATTGCGCAGCGCCCCGCCCACGGTGAGCACCACCGGTCCGGTGGGCGCGGCCAGCGGCGGCTCGGCCGGTGCCGCCCGCACGGACGGCGCGGCTGCGGCGCCCACGGCCAGGGCACAGGTCAGCAGGCCCTGAAGGGCGGTACGTCGCGCGATCAGCATGAACGGGAGCAGGCACGACCCGGCCGCGCATCGACGCCCCGAGGGGCGGATGCCGCGCGGGCATTGGTGAAAGCCCGCATGCTACGCGGGGGCACGGGGAGGAGCATGTCCGGGACCACCCCGATAACAGGGGCCAGTCGGGTTTCCGCCACAGTGGACCGCCGGGCCCGATGTCGCTGTCGAGACAAGGTCGGCGAGGCGGTGGATTGAAGATCGACGCCACAACACAGACAGGAGACAGCCCCGATGACGCGCGTGGTCACCCCCCGTCCCGAGAACGCCGGCGTGCAGCACAGCCACTGGCCGGCGCGACTGCCCCGGCGGCTGGCGATTCCACGGACCTCGCTGTGGTTCAACCTGGAGGTCGCCGCCACGCGGTATCCGGACAAGGCGGCCACGCAGTTCCTCGGCGCGACGCTGAGCTACCGCGAGCTGCGACGTCAGGCCGAGGCGCTCGCCGGCTGGCTGCGGGCGCAGGGCGTGGGCAAGGGCGACCGCGTCGCGCTCTTCATGCAGAACTGCCCGCAGTACCTGGTCGCCTTCTACGCGATCAACCGCGCCGATGCGGTGGTGGTGCCGGTCAACCCGATGAACCGCGAGGACGAGTTCGGCCATTACCTGACCGATCCGGAGACACGCGTCGTCATCTGCAGCGGCGAGCTGTCGGGCATCGTCACCAAGGCCGCCGACAAGCTGCCGCCGGCGCAGCGCCCGCGCGCCGTGCTGGTTACCCAGTACTGGCAGATGCTCCCGCCCGCCGGGCCCGATCCGGCCTGCGACGCGCCCGAGACGATGCGGGCCTGGCTCACCGCCGTCCACGAGTTGCCGCCCGGCGCGACCGACTGGCGCGACGCGCTGGGCGCCGGCCTGGTGCCAGGGCCGCATACCGCCGGTCCCGACGACCTGGCGATGCTGCCCTACACCTCGGGCACCACCGGCCTGCCAAAGGGCTGCATGCACACCAACGCGACCTTGATGGCCAACAGCTGCGGTGGCTGCCAATGGGGTTACGCGAGTGCCGAATCGGTCGGCCTGGCGGTGGTGCCGATGTTCCACATCACCGGCACCTTGTATGGCGTGCTCGGTCCGGTCTTCACCGGGATGACGCTGGTGATCATGCCGCGCTGGGACCGCGAGCTCTGCGGGCGCCTGATCTCGCGCCACCAGGTCACGCACTGGACCTGCATCCCGACGATGATCATCGACCTCTTCGCGAGCCCGAATTACAAGTCCTTCGACCTGCGCAGCCTGCGTTATCTCAGCGGCGGCGGCGCGGCGATGCCCAAGGCGGTGGCCGAGCGATTGCAGGAGGAGTTCGGCCTGACCTTCGCCGAGGGTTACGGCCTGACGGAGACTGCAGCGCCCAGTCACGGCAACCCGCCCGAGCGCGCCAAGCTGCAGTGCCTGGGCATCCCGATCTTCGGTGTGGACGCGCGCATCGTCGATCCGACCACGCTGGAGGAACTGCCGGTCGGCGAGGTGGGCGAGATCATCACGCATGGCCCGATGGTGTTCCAGGGCTACTGGCGCCAGCCGGAGGCGACGGAGGCGGCCTTTGTCGAGCTCGACGGCAAGCGTTTCTTCCGCACGGGGGATCTTGGTCGCATGGACGAGGAGGGCTACTTCTTCATCACGGACCGGCTCAAGCGGATGATCAACGCGAGCGGCTACAAGGTGTGGCCTTCGGAGGTCGAGATGCTGCTGTACCGGCACCCGGCGGTGCAGGAGGCCTGCATCATCGCGGCCAAGGATGCGTACCGTGGCGAGACGGTCAAGGCGGTGGTGGTGCTGCGCGCGGAGGCCAAGGGCAAGACCACGGACAAGGACATCATCGACTGGGCGCACGAGCACATGGCGGCCTACAAGGCGCCGCGCATCGTGCAGTTCGTGGACGTCTTGCCGAAGTCGGGTTCCGGCAAGGTCATGTGGCGTCTCCTGCAGGAGCAGGAATCGAGTTGAGTTGCTCCGAGCGCGCTGAGGCCGGGTTGTTGTCATCCCCTCTCCCCCGCGAGGGGGAGAGGGTAGGGTGAGGGGGCTCGGCGCAGTGTCGGGGCGTTGGTGTGATGCACAGACCCCTCACCCCCGCCCTCTCCCCGCGAGCGGGGAGAGGGAGTATCGATCGATGGCTCTTCCCGCGAGCGGGGAGAGAGGGATGCCAGTCGATGGCTCTTCCCGCGAGTGGACGGAGAGCGGCGGCAGAGGGCTGCCGGTCGACGGCTAGAACCGTGACCCTGGCTGCTTCAGGAAGTCCAGTTCTTCCGGCGTGCTGTCCCGCCCGAGAATGTCATTGCGATGCGGGAAGCGCCCGAAACGCGCGATGACATCGCGGTGTTTGCGCGCGTAGTCGAGCGCGTCGGCGAGGCGCGGGTCTTCGAGGGTGAGGGCTTCGAAGGTGGCGACGCTGAGTTCCTGCATCGCGAGGTCTTCGGCGTGTTCCATCGGCATGGTGGCGAACCAGCGTTCGAGCGTGCCGAGTTCCTGCGCCCGGGCCCGAAGCGCGATCGCGGCCTCCAAGGCGAGGGCGTCGCCGGCGAATGCGGCCGGCGTATCGCGATGGATGTTGCGGGTGAACTGGTCCAGCACGACGATGCGCGCGAGCGCGCCCCAGGCGGTGGAGTCCCACTCGCGCAGGCCGCCATCGAGGGCCTGCGCGACGACCGCGCCGAAGCGCTCGCGCAGCGCGTCGTCGAAGGCGGGGTCCTTCTTGAACCACTTCATCTGGATCTGCCCGTCCTGCGCCGAACCGGGCGGGCCGAACCATTCGTTGAGCACCCGCTGGGCCGATGCCGGCGTCAGCAGCCGCTGCCAGCGCGGATGGCGCAGCAGCCAGTGGCGCACATAGCTGCAGCCGGGGACCAGCTGCAGCGGGAACTCCGCCAGCCAGCGCGCCGCGGTCTCCACCAGCTGCGAGGCCAGGCCTTGCCCGCGCAGCTGCGCCGGCACGCCGGTGTGGGTGATGATCAGCTGTTCGCCGTGGCGCTCATAGTCGAGCCGGCATTGCAGTCCGGGTTGCGGCTGGGCAAGAAAGCATCTCGCGTCGGGATGATGCTGGATGACGAAATTCACGCTGCGTCTCCACTGCTGGGCTCCCTGCCGAGTTGCCGCCACAAGTAGGCGAACTCGAGGGCTTGCAACAGCGCGCGCTGCTGGTTGTCCGCCGCGCCGCCATGGCCGCCCTCGATGTTTTCGTAATAGAAGCATGCTTGCCCCAACGCAAGCATGCGGGCCGCCATTTTCCTCGCATGGCCCGGATGCACGCGGTCGTCGCGCGTCGAGGTGGCGAAGAGCGCCCGCGGATATTGCACGCCCGCCTTGAGCTGCTGGTACGGGCTGTAGGCGGCGATGTGCGCCCACTCCGCGGGCTCGTCGGGATCGCCGTACTCGGCCATCCACGACGCGCCGGCCAGCAGCAGGTGATAGCGCTTCATGTCCAGCAGCGGCACCTGGCACACCACCGCGCCGAAGAGCTCCGGCCGCTGCACCATGCAGGCGCCCACCAGCAGTCCGCCATTGCTGCCGCCCATGATCCCGAGCCGCGCCGGCCGCGTCAGCCCGTGCGCGACCAGGTCCTCGGCCACGGCGATGAAGTCGTCGAAGCTGCGCTGCTTGTGGGCGAGCGTCGCGGCCTGGTGCCAGCGCGGGCCGTACTCGCCGCCGCCGCGGATGTTGGCCACCACCAGCCGCCCGCCGCGCGCGAGCCACGCCCGGCCATTGCCGCCGGAGTACCACGGCTGCAGCGAGACCTCGAAGCCGCCGTAGCCGTAGAGCAGCGTCGGCGTGTCGGCGCCGCGGCCGGCCTTGCCGATGACGAAGTAGGGCACGCTCTCGCCGTCGGCGCTGGTGGCGAAGCGCTGCTCCACCGTCATGCCGTGCGCGTCGAACTGCGCGCCGCGCTGCTTGAGCGTCTCGCGCGCGTCGGTGCCGGCCTGCGCCAGGCAGACGATGTCGGGCGTCAGGAAGTCGCAGTAGTGCAGCAGGTAGCGGTCGCCGAGCCGGTCCTCGGCCAGCTCGGGATCGTGCAGGCTCTGCACGCTGAGCGTGCCGGGGAAGGGCGCCTTGACCTGGCGCAGGCCCGGCGGCCGGTGCGACAGGTCCCATTCCTCGAGCCGGCTGGCCACATGCTCGCTGACGTTGAGCAGCAGGTGGTGGCGCGTCAGCGTGTAGTCCTCCAGCGAGCGGCCCGCGGTCGGCGAGAACATCACGCGCAGGTGCCTGTCGTGGCGCTCGTTCTTCCAGAACGCGGCTTCCTCCATCAGCAGCAGCGAGCCGGCCGGATAGGTCGGGCCGTGCGGGATGGCCCAGTCGGTGCGCGGACGCAGCAGCATCCACGGGCCTTCCAGGTGCACGCTCATGTCGCTGGGCAGGTCGATGGGCACGAACTCGCCTTGCTTCCAGAGGAAGCGTGACTCGTTGTAGAAGTCCAGCGCGCGGCTGAACACGACCCGCTCGAAGCCCGGCGTGCGGTCGACCGACACCGACACCGAGACGTCGTCCTTCTCGCCCTCGAAGATCACCGGCGCGGCGTCCAGCGGCGTGCCGCGCGCCCAGCGCCGGATCTGGCGCGGATACCCCGACTCGGTCAGCGAGTCCGGTCCGAAATCGCTGCCGACCAGCAAGGTGTCGGCGTCCAGCCATTCGACGTCGCTCTTGGCCTCGGGCACGAAGAAGCCGCCCTCGGCCGGCGGGATGAAGCGCAGCGCCTCGAGGTCGAACTCGCGCAGCTCGTGGGCGTCGGCGCCGCCGTCGGACAGCGACACCAGGCAGCGCCGGTAATCGGGCGCGAGCGCGGTCGCGCCGTGGAAGACCCAGCTTCGGCCTTCGTCGCGGCCCAGCGCGTCCAGGTCCAGCACCAGCCGCCACGGCGGCTCGGCGAGCTGGTAGTCCTCCAGCGTGCAGCGTCGCCACAGGCCGCGTGGATGGGCCTCGTCCTGCCAGAGGTTGTAGAACCAGTCGCCGCGCCGGGCCACATGCGGGATGCGGTCGCGCGCGTTCAGGATCTGCAGCAGCTCCTCCCGGACCGGCTCGAACTCGGGCTCGGCCTTCAGCGCGGCCAGCGTCGCGTCGTTGCGCTCGCGCACCCAGGCCAGCGCGCGCTCGCCCTCGGCGCCTTCCAGCGCCTCGAGCCACAGGAACGGATCGTCCGCGGCGGTGGCGGGGTCGACGGATGCGGACGGCTCGGAATGCGGCACAACGGTCTCCTGGTCAAGGGCGCGGGCGGCTCGTCACCTTACCCCACAAGTCACTGCTCGGCTTCCTTCAGCAATTGCGGCGTGATCTCCACAGCGCCCTTCTCGGTGCTGACGTACGCCGTCCCGTCCTGGATGCTGACCTGCCACTGCATGCCGCGTTCGGCCAGGGCGGCCAGCGCCTGCGCCTGATCCGCCGGGATCTGCCACACGGCCAGCCGGGGCGTGCGCTGCAGCTTGTTCTGGATGCCGCTCCACCATACCGGCGTGCTGGACGCGTAGCTGATGACGGTGACGCGCTCGGCGCGGCCGTGGGCCTGGCGCAACCGGCGCTCGTCGGGCTGGCCCAGCTCGATCCAGTGGACCACCTCGCCGGTCAGGTCCAGCTGCCACAGCGGCGGCTCGTCGACGTCGGACAGGCCCTTGCTGAACTCGAGCCGGCCGCGCAGGTCGTCGGCGGGCACGTGCAGCGCGTAGGCCAGGATGCGCAGCATCATGCGCTCGTCGGTCTCCGACGGGTGGCGGGCGACGGTCAGGGAGTGCTCGCCGTAGACATGGCGGTCCATGTCGGAGAGCTGCAGCTGGGCTTTGTGGATGGTGGCCTTGAGCGCCATGGTCGAAGGGCCGCCCGAAGCGGCCGGGGTGCGGGGTGGATGCCCCGGCGTGCGGGCTGCACGCGGGGCGGAAACGATCTGAAGCGGCGCATTATCCCGGTCGTGGCATCATGCCGACCCGCATGGCGGCCTGCTCCGGCCGCCCCATGAGACTGCGGGCCGGCCGGTGCCACCGGCGAGCCCGTGCCGACGAGACAGCGCCCACCCGGCGCAATGACCTGAGAGACGACATGAACACTCTTCGCACCTCCCTCGCCGTCGCCGCGCTGCTGGCCTGCGGTCTGGCCGTCGCCCAGACCAGCGGCACCAAGCCCGCCACACCGGCCGCGCCGGCCGCCGCCAAGGGCGGCAAGGGCAAGCTGATGACCCGCGACGAGCTGCGCGCCTGCATGGCCAGCAACCAGCAGAACGAGGCCGCCGCGGCCGAGCTGGACAAGAAGAAGGCCGTCGTCCTGAAGGAGCGCGACGAGCTCAAGGCGGCCAAGGCCGAGTCCGACAAGTTCGAGTCGGACATGCAGGCCCAGGGCACCGCGCTGAAGGCCGAGATCGAGTCGGTCAAGGCCTTCGGCGCCGAGATCGAGGCCGGCGCCTCCAAGATGGAGAAGGACCAGCTCAAGGCCAAGCAGGAGGAGTACCAGGCCCGCGCCAACGCCCTGCAGCCCAAGATCGATGCCTTCAACAAGGCGCGCAATGACCGCGTCGAGGTCAACAAGGCCTTCAACACCCGCGTCGATGCCCACCAGAAGATCGCCGACGACTTCAACGAGGCGGTCGAGGACCTGAACGACAAGCGCAACGAGTGGAAGCTCAAGTGCGGCAACCGCTCCTATGACGAGGCCGACGAGATCGCCATCAAGAAGGAAATGAACAAGAAGTAAGGCGTTCCCCTTTCGACGCCTCGGGAACGGCGCCGGCACCGATCGCGGTCCGGCGCCGTTCCTACAATCGGCGCCCTGTTGATGGCCCCTGGAGACACGATGAGCGCCGCCCCTGCTGCCAATCCGCTGCTGTCCGCCTGGACCGGCCCCTACGGGCTGCCGCCGTTCGAGGCGATCGAGGCCGGGCATTTCGAACCGGCCTTCGACGCGGCGCTGGCCGCGCACCGCGCCGAGCTCGACGCGATCGCGTCGCAGCCGGCGGCCCCGACCTTCGAGAACACGCTCGCCGCGCTCGATCGCGCCGGGCGCGCGTTGACCGCGCTGGAGCACCTGTTCTCGACGCTGAGCGCGTCGGCGAGCTCGCCCGAGCTGCAGGCGGTGCAGCGGCGCATGGCCGCGCCGCTGGCCGCGCACACCAACGCGATCTACCTGAACGCCGCGCTGTTCGCCCGCGTCGAGGCGCTGCATGAACAGCGCGCCGCGCTCGGGCTCACGCCGGAGCAGCGCCGGCTGCTGGAGCGCGTGCACCTGGACTTCGTCCGCGCCGGCGCCCGGCTGCAGGGCGCGGACCGCGAGCGCTACGCCGCCAACATGGAGCGGCAGGCGGAACTCAACACCCGCTTCGCGCAGAACGTGCTGGCCGACGAGAGCGGCTACCAGCTGGTGCTGCGCGGCGAACGCGACCTGGCCGGCCTGCCCGACTTCGTCCGCGCCGCCGCGCGCCAGGCGGCGCTGGACCGCGGGCAGGTGGAGGAGGGCGTGCACGTGGTGACGCTGTCGCGCTCGCTGATCGTGCCCTTCCTGACCTTCAGCGAGCGGCGCGACCTGCGCGAGCAGGCCTGGCGCGCCTGGGTCGGCCGCGGCGACGCGACCGGCGAGACCGACAACCGCGCGCTGGTGCGGGAGCTGCTCGCGCTGCGGCATGAGCAGGCCACGCTGCATGGCCATCGCAGCTTCGCCGACTACGCGCTGGCCGACACCATGGCCGGCCGCCAGTCGGCGGTGCAGGCGCTGCTGGACCAGGTCTGGGAGCCGGCCAAGGCGGCCGCCGCGCGCGAGCGGGCGATGCTCGACGAGGTGCGCGAGCAGCTCGGCCACGACCTGAACATCGAGGCCTGGGACTGGCGCTGGTACGCGGAGAAGGTGCGGCAGCAGCGCTTCCAGCTCGACGAGGCGGAGGTCAAGCCCTACTTCCCGCTGGACGCGATGGTGCGCGCGATGTTCGACTGCGCCGAGCGCCTTTACGGCCTGCGTTTCGTCGAGCAGCCGCAGGTCGCCGGTTATCACCCGGACGTGAAGGTCCACGAGGTCCGGGGCGAGGATGGCCGCCTGCGCGGCGTCTTCATCCAGGACAACTTCGCGCGTCCGACCAAGCGCAGCGGCGCCTGGATGAACGCGCTGCGCTGGCAGGCGCGCAACGGCATCGACGCGCTGCCGATCATCCTGAACAACAACAACTTCGCCAAGGGCGCGCCGGGCGAGCCGACGCTGCTGTCCTTCGACGACGTGCGCACGCTGTTCCACGAGTTCGGCCACGGCCTGCACGGGCTGCTGTCGGACGTCGAGTTCGAGCGCCTGTCCGGCACGCAGGTGCTGCGCGACTTCGTCGAGCTGCCCTCGCAGCTGATGGAGCACTGGATGGCCGAGCCGGCGGTGCTGAAGCAGCATGCGCGCCATCACCGCACCGGCGAGCCGCTGCCCGATGCGCTGCTGGCGCGGCTCAAGGCCGCCGCGACCTTCAATCAGGGTTACGAGACGGTGCGTTATTGCGCGTCGGCGCTGGTGGACCTGGCCATCCACGCGCGGGACGAGGCCGAGGCGCCGGACCCGGTCGCCTTCGAGCGCGAGACGCTGGAGCGCCTGGGCCTGCCGCCGGCGGTCGGGATGAATCACCGGCTGACGCATTTCCAGCACCTGTTCTCGGGCAGCTATTACGCCTCCGGCTATTACGTCTACCTGTGGGCGGAAGTGCTGGACTGCGATGCCTTCGAGGCCTTCGTCGAGGCCGGCGATCCGTTCGACCGGTCGGTCGCCCGGTCGCTGCTGGACAACATCCTGTCGGTGGGCAACAGCCGCGAGCCGGGCGCGACCTACCGGGCCTTCCGCGGCCGCGACGCGCGGGTCGAGCCGATGCTCAAGGGGCGCGGACTGGTGCCCGCCTGACCCGCCTGACCCGCCTGACCCGCCTGACCCGCCTGACCCGCCTGAAGGCGGGCCGGGACTCCCCCTGTCGAGGGCCCCGGAAGGGGCCCTCGTCGTTTCGGGTAAACCCGGATCGCGGGCGCCGTTCATCGCGCTCCGCCGCAGTTCGTCGCTAGCAACAACGTGTTGGTCGCAGCAGACTTTTGCTGGGGGTAAACCCCTGCGACAGTTCGCCCCATGCCGCAAGAACAACCCCGCGGCCCCTGGAGGAAGAGATGAACACCATTCGCTGCCACGACCGTTTCGCGACGCTCAAGCGCCTTGCCGCGCTGATCGGGATCGGGGCCGGCATCGCCGCCGGCCTGCTGATGGCGCTGCCCAGCCGCGCCGGCCAGCCGGAGCGCCTGCCGACGGTGGTCATCAACGGCAAGTCCGCGCCGACGCTGGCCGCGCTGCGCGCCGCCGGCGAAGTCCAGACGCTGCCCACGGTGGTGGTGACCGGCCGCCGCGCCGACACCGGCGTGGACGGCGAACAGGTGGCGTCGCGATGAGCGGCCTGGCGAGCTTCCTGGCGCGGCGCGTCGCCGACGCGGCCGTCGAAATGGATCCGGTCTCCGGCATCCGCCTGTCCTGGCCGGCGCCGATGAACGCGTCGGGCGTGGATCGCGCGGGCACATCCCCCGCGCGGCTGCCGGTGTCCCCCTCGCTCCCTATGATGCGGGGATGGACTCTGCCCACGCCGCCCTCGATCCCGTCGCTGCCCACGTGACGCCCTCGCCCGAGGTCGTTCCGCTCGCGGCGGCCTCGCCCCTCCAGACCCGCTTCGCCGCGGTGACCGGCGCCGGCTCCGGCATCGGCCGCGCCGCGGCGCAGGCCTTGATGCAGGCCGGCTGGCAGGTCGCGCTGCTCGGGCGTCGCGAGGCGATGCTGCGCGAGACCGCGGCGCTCGCGCCGGAACGCGCGCTGGTGCTGCCCGCCGATGTCGCCGACGAGGCCCAGGTGAACGCCGCCTTCGACGCGATCGAACGCCGCTGGGGCCGGCTCGACTTCCTGTTCAACAACGCCGGGCGCGGCGCGCCGGCGTCGGACATCGACGAACTGAGCCTCGAGACCTGGCGGGCCGTGGTCGACGTCAACCTGACCGGCAGCTTCCTCTGCGCCCGCGCGGCCTTCGGCCTGATGAAGCGGCAGTCGCCCCGCGGCGGGCGCATCGTCAACAACGGGTCGATCTCGGCGCATGCGCCGCGGCCGGGCTCGATCGCCTATACCTCGACCAAGCATGCGATCACCGGCCTGACCAAGACGCTGGCACTGGACGGCCGCCGGCATGACATCGCCGCCGGCCAGATCGACATCGGCAATGCCGAGACCGACCTGACCGAGCGCTTCAAGCAGGGCGTGCCGCAGGCGCATGGCGGCACGATGGTGGAGCCGGTGATGGATGTCGGCCATGCCGCCAGCGCCGTGCTGTACATGGCGGGATTGCCGCTGTCGGCCAACGTGCCTTTCCTGACGGTGATGGCGACCAAGATGCCCTACATTGGCCGCGGCTGACCGCTCGCGTCCGGGCCTTGAATCCGGGCTTGAATCCGGGCCCGACCGCCCCGAACTGAACGACCGATGAACGCTCTCTCCACGCTCTTCTCCATCGCCGCCCGCCTCGTGCTGGCGGTGGCCTCCCTGGTGCTCTTCCTGGTGGTGCTGGCCGCCGGACTGGTGATTTTCGGCGGGGTGCTGCTGTGGAGCCTGATCCGCGGCCGCCGGCCGACGCTGCACACGGCGGCGTTCCAGCGCGCGGCGCACTTCCGCGCGCAGGCCTTCCGCGGTGGACGCGGACCGTTCCCCGGCGGGATGGCGGGCACCGGCCGCGCGCCGCAAGGCGAGGTCATCGACGCCGAGGTCCGCGAAGTCCCCCACAGCGATCCGCGCCTGGAGCGCTGACCATCGCCGCAGCGCTCAATACTTGGGCGGCGCGCTGAGCTCGTCCCAGAGCTCGTCGTAGATGCGGTAACGCGAGGGGCTGATCGCTCCGGCCTCGACCGCCGTCAGCACCGCGCAGCCCGGCTCATGCCGATGGCTGCAGTTGTGGAAGCGGCACTCGCCCAGATAGGGCTTGAAATCGGGCATGTAGCTCGCCAGCTCCGGCGCGGCGATCTGGCGCAGGCCAAATTCCTGGAAGCCCGGTGAATCGATCAGCGCGTCCTCGCGCCCCGCGTCCATCCAGTACCACTGCGTCGTGGTCGTCGTGTGGCGACCCGAATTCAGCGCCTGCGAGATCTCGCCCACCTGCGCCTGCGCATCGGGCACCAGCAGGTTGATCAACGTGCTCTTGCCGGTGCCGCTGGGCCCCAGCACCAGCGTCGCCTGGCCGTGCAGCAACGGCAGCAGCACCTCGCGCGACTCGTCCGGGCGGCCCTTCAGGCTGAGCTCCAGCACCCGCTGGCCCATGGCCTTGTACGGCGCGAGTCGCTCGCGCGCGGCCTGGGCGCCGGGCAGGTCGGTCTTGTTGAGCACGATGTCGGCGGCGATGCCGGCGCTCTGCGCCGCGATCAGCGCGCGGGTGAGCTGCGATTCGGAGAACTGCGGCTCGACCGCCACCAGGATCAGCAGCCGGTCCAGGTTGGCGGCGAAGCTCTTGGTTTTCCACTCGTCCTGGCGGAACAGCAGGTTGCGCCGCGGCTCGACCTTCTCGATCACGCCCTCGTGCTCGCTGCTGCGCATCCAGCGCACGCGGTCGCCGACGACGCAATCGCTCTTCTTGCCGCGGGTCAGGCAGTGGATGCGCTGCCCGTCCTGGTCCTCGACGACGTAATGGCGGCCGTGCCCGCGCACCACCAGCCCGGTCTGCGGCGCCTTGCTCATGCGACCTTTCCCGCCGGCGCGGCCGGTGCGCCCGACAGCGACGCGATCGCCGCCAGCCGCTCGCTGGCCGGCGGATGCGAGTAGTAGAAGCGCGCGAACAGCGGGTCCGGCGTCAGCGTGCCGGCGTTGTCCTCGTGCAGCTTGAGCAGCGCCTGCGACAGGTCGGCGCCGCTGGCCTGGGCGCAGGCATAGGCGTCGGCCTCGAACTCGTGCCGGCGCGACCACAGCGACATCAGCGGCGTCAGGAAGAAGGTGAACGGCGGCAGCGCCAGCATGATCAGGAGCAGCGCGAGCGCGTCGTTGGGCGCGTCCAGGCTGGGACGCACGCCCAGGCCGAGGTAGAAGCCCGCCTGCGTGCTGAGCCAGCCCAGCAGCGCGAAGCCGGCCAGGCTGAGCGCGAACATCAGCGCCATGCGCTGCGGCACGTGGCGGCGCTTGAAGTGGCCCAGCTCGTGCGCGAGCACCGCCTCGACCTCGGGCGGATCGAGCCGCTCGAGCAGGGTGTCGAAGAACACCACCCGCTTGGCCGCGCCCAGGCCGGTGAAGTAGGCGTTGCCGTGCGCCGAGCGCCGGCTGCCGTCCATCACGAACAAGCCTTTGGCCGCGAAGCCGCAGCGCTGCATCAGCGTCTGGACGCGCTCGCGCAGCGCGGCGTCCTCCAGCGGCTGGAACTTGTTGAACAGCGGCGCGATGACGGTGGGATAGATCACCAGCATCAGCAGGTTGAAGCCCATCCAGGCGCCCCAGGCCCACAGCCACCACAGGCTGCCGGCCTGCGCCATCAGCCACAGGATCAGCGCCGCGATCGGCAGCCCGAGCAGCGCGCCCACCGCCAGACCCTTGAGCCCGTCGACGATGAACAGCCGCAGCGTCGTGCGGTTGAAGCCGAAGCGTTCCTCCAGCCGGAAGGTGTTGTAGAGCGACCAGGGCAGGTCGAGCAGCCCGGACAGCAGCCCGAACACCGCCAGCAGCGCGAGCTGGTAGCCCATCGGGCCGAGTTCCTGGCGCCAGGACAGGGCCCACTGGTTGAGCAGGTCCAGGCCGCCGAGCAGCGTCCAGCCGATCAGCAGCGCGGTGTCCCAGGCCAGGTGCAGCGTGCCGAAGCGGCCGCGCGCGACGGTGTAGTCGGCCGCCTTCTGGTGCGCGGACAGCGGCACGGTGCCGACGAAGGCGGGCGGTACCGCGCCGCGGTGGCGGGCGACGTGGCGCATCTGGCGCGAGGACAGCCAGAGCTTGACCAGGAAGGAGACGATCACCGCGGCGACGAAGGCCGCGGTCAGCGCGAGCGGGGAGGTGGCCAGCGCGGAGGGCGCCGGCGCGGCGGCGATGGCCGCGGGAGGGATCTGCATGGGCTCGAAGTGTAGGTCCCTGCGGCGACACATCCGGTGCACAGCGGCGCGCATCCGGCGCGCATCCGGCGTGCGGCAGTGGGCCGCCGCTGGCGTGGCCCCGGAGGTCAGAGGCCGGCGTGGATCTCCGCGCCTTCCGTCAGCCGCGCCGGCCAGTCCCGGCCGACCACGAGGCGGACATCGCCGCGCAGGCCGGCGCGTTCGCTCAACGCCGTCGTCACACCCGCGGGCAGGGCCAGCGCCACGCAGCGCGCGGCCGCGGCCTGGCCGGTGGCGTAATCCACGCGGGTGCGGACCACGTCGTAGGCGGGCTGGTTGGTCAGGCGCGCGCGCGGCAGCCCGCGCTGCGACAGCCAGCCTTCCACCCGCGCCGCCATGCCGGTCGCGCCCATGCCGTTGCTGACTTCCAGCCGCTTCGGGGGCGCGCACCCGCTGGGCGATGACAGCGCCTGGCCGAGTGAAGCCGCCGCTGCGATCGTGGCGAGCTCGGTTGTCGGAAGGCGGGTCGCGGGTATCGGCGCCGTGTCGAGCGCGGGAATCGGCGCGGTATCGAGCGCGGGCGGCGGCGACGTGACGATCGCCGTCGTCGTCGTCATCGTCGCTGTCGCTGTCGCTGTCGCTGTTGCCGTTGCCGTCGTCGTCGTCGTCTCCGGCCGCGTGGCGGCGAGCCGCGTCATCGCCTCGTCGCGGTTCGCGCGCGCCAACGCGTGTGCGGGATCGAGGGCGAGCGCCTCGTCGAGCGCCGCGAGCGCCGGTGCCGGCTGGTCCTTCAGGAGCAGCACGTAGGCGAGGTTGTTGTGCGCCCGGGCCCGCCGCGGCGCGAGCGCGACCGCCTGCCGCAACGCGGCCTCGGCCTCGTCGAGCCGGCCCGCCGACGCCAGCGTGCGGCCCAGCCCATCCCATGCCGCCTCCGACGACGCGTCGCGTTCCGTCGCCTTGCGATAGGACTGCGCCGCGCGCGGCCAGTCGCGCGAGCCTTCGAAGTAGCGGCCGGCGGCGAGGTAGGCCTGGACCGCCTGCGGCGTGTCGTCGACGCGGTAGACCGGCGCGACCTGGTAGGCGCGCGGCGGCGCCGCGGGCGGCCACAGCGCGCAGCCCGCCAGCGTCAGTGCCGACGCCGCCTGGCCGAGCGCGACCGCCCGGCGCAGGCCGGCAGCGCGCCCGCGCCCTGGCCGCGTGCGAGGCGGCAGCGCCGTCGGCGCCGCGCCAAGGCAGATTGCGGGATCCAGGTCGAGTTCGACATCGACGACTGGGGAGCCGCCGCGGGAGGGCGCGGCGCGAGGGCGCTCGGACGCCGGGGCGGGCAGGGCGGACGCGGGCGACGGAAATCGGCTTTGCACACGCATGACGCCTCCTCAGCCGCCGGCCATCGTCGGCAGCAGCACACGGTAGATCTGGATCATGGCCGGTCCCATCAGCACGACCATCAGCGACGGGAAGATGCAGAAGATCAGCGGGAACAGCAGCTTCAGCGCGATCTTGGCGGCCGCCTCCTCGGCGCGCTGGCGCCGGCGCGTGCGCAGCATCTCGGCGTGGATGCGCAGCGAGGCGGCGATGCTGGTGCCGAAGCGCTCGGCCTGGCTGATCATCGTGACGAAGCCGTCCACCTCCTCGACGCCGGTGCGGATGGCCAGGTTGCGCAGCGCCCGTTCGCGGTCCGCGCCCGCGCGCAGCTCGAGGTTGACCAGCCGCAGCTCGTCGGCCAGCGCCGGGCTCTTGAGCTGCAGGTCATCGGCCACGCGCATCATCGCGGCCTCGGTGCCCAGGCCCGCCTCCATGCAGACGGTCATCAGGTCCAGCGCGTCGGGGAAGGCCTCGAAGATCTCGCGCTGGCGGGCCGTCACCAGGTGCCCCAGCACCAGGTTCGGGCCGTAGTAGCCGACGCAGGCCAGCACCAGCAGCACCAGCATCAGCGCCGCGCCGCGCGGCATGTCGCCGCCGGTGGACAAGGCCGCGAAGCCCGCCAGCGGCAGGCCCAGCGTCAGCAGCGTCTTCAGGCCGAAGAAGGCCGAGGCGGCGATCGGGCTGCGGATGCCGGCATGCACGAAGCGCAGCCGGATGCTGGATTTCTCGAAACCTTCCTCGGGCATCGACAGCTTGCCGATCGGCCGGGTCAGGTCGGCGACCACCTGCAGGAAGCGTTCGCCCGAAGGCCCTTTCGCGGCCGGCCCGCCCTCCAGCGCGCGCAGCCGCTGCCGCGCCGGATCGGGCCTGAGCAGCGCGCCCACGCCCAGCACCGCCGTCACGACGACGATGAAGACCAGCCCCAGCATCATCCATTGCATCGCGGACATCGTCGGTCTCCCTGCTGCGTTCCTGCGTGGCCGCGTCAGACGCGGATCCTGATGATCCGGCGCATCCAGAAGATGCCCAGCGCCATCATCGCCAGCGCCACCGCCACCATGCGCAGCCCCAGCGGGTCGTTCCACAGCACGGCCATGAACTCCGGATTCACCAGGTTGACGACCAGCCCGACGCCGAAGGGCAGCGCCGTCAGGATCAGCGCCGACAGCCGCCCCTCGGCCGACAGCGTGCGGATCTCGCCGAGCAGCCGCAGCCGGTCGCGCACCAGCGCGGCGATCTTGTCGAGCAGCTCGGCCAGGTTGCCGCCCGACTCGCGCTGGATCATCACCGCCACGACGAAGTAGCTGACGTCGGCGATGGGCACGCGCTCGGCCAGGCGCGCCAGCGCGTCGTTGACCGGCACGCCGTAGTTGATCTCGTCGAACAGCAGCCGGAAGTCGCGGCCCAGCGGCGCGGGCATCTCGTCGGCCACCATGCGGATCGCCGACGGGAACGCATGGCCGGCGCGCATCGCGCGGCCCATCAGGTCCAGGGCCTCGGGGAACTGGCGCTCGATGCGCGCGACGCGGTCGGACGCGCGCGAGGCCACGCGCCACCAGGGCAGGGCGCCCAGCCCGATCGCCAGCCCCAGGCCCAGCGCCATCGGCTTGCCCAGCAGCGGCGGCACCATCAGCCCGCAGGCCGCCAGCGCCGCGGACAGCAGCATCAACTCCGCCACCGAGGCCGTCACCGCCGCTGCGCCAGCCAGGCGGCGCAGCCGGCGACCCGGCAGCGTGCGGGCGATCAGCGCGTTGAGCCGCGGCAGCCGCTCCGGCGCCTGCGCGCGCTCGATGCTGGTCGTGCCCGCTGCAGCCTCGCCGCCGAGCGCCGCCAGCCGCGCGGCGATGCGCCGCGCCTCGGCGCTGTGGCGCGAGGCCCAGAGGATGTAGATCCCCTCCAGGGCGAGCAGCACCGCCAGGAAGGCGACACCGGCGAACAGGATCAGGCTGACGTCCATGGTGGCGCTCCCTCGGTCCTCAGACCTCGACCCGCATCGGCGTGAACAGCGTCTGCGGCAGGTCGACCCCGCGCGCGCAGAGCCGGTCCCAGCAGCGCGGGCGCACGCCGGTGGCGCTGAAGTAGCCCTGCACCGCGCCGTTGGACGCCACGCCGGTCTGCTTGAACGAGAAGATCTCCTGCAGGGTGACGGTGTCGCCCTCCATGCCGGTGACCTCCTGGATGCTGGTCAGCTTGCGCGTGCCGTCGGACAGGCGGTTGGCCTGCACGATCACGCCGATGGCCGAGGCGATCTGCGCCCGCGCCGCCTTGGCCGGCAGGTCCACGCCGGCCATCGCGATCATGCTTTCGAGCCGCGCCAGCGCGTCGCGCGGCGTGTTGGCATGCACCGTCGTCATCGAGCCCTCGTGGCCGGTGTTCATCGCCTGCAGCATGTCCAGCGCCTCGGCGCCGCGCGTCTCGCCCAGGATGATCCGGTCCGGGCGCATGCGCAGCGCGTTGCGCACCAGCGCGCGCTGCGCCACCTCGCCGCGGCCCTCGATGTTGGGCGGGCGCGTCTCCAGCCGCACCACGTGCGGTTGCTGCAGCTGCAGCTCGGCGGCGTCCTCGATGGTCACGATGCGCTCGTTGTGCGGGATCGCGCCGCTGAGGATGTTCAGCAGCGTCGTCTTGCCCGAGCCCGTGCCGCCCGAGATCAGGATGTTGGCCCGCGCCTGCGACAGCGCCGCCAGGAAGCGCGCCATCTCGGCCGACATGGACTTGAACTCGATCAGGTTCTCCGCCTTCAGCGGCACCGCGGCGAAGCGCCGGATCGAGAGGATGGGCCCGTCGATGGCCAGCGGCGGAATGATCGCGTTGACGCGCGAGCCGTCGGGCAGCCGCGCGTCCACCATCGGGCTGGCCTCGTCCACGCGCCGGCCGATGCGCGACACGATCTTGTCGATGATCTTGAGCAGGTGGTCGTCGTCGGCGAAGCGCACGTCGGTGAGCTCCAGCCGGCCGCGTCGCTCGACGTAGACCTGCGCATGCGTGTTGACGAGGATGTCCGACACCGTCGGATCGGCCAGCAGCGGCTCGATCGGGCCGAAGCCCAGCATCTCGTACTGGATGTCGCGCACCAGCGCGCGGCGCTCGGCGGCGTTGAGGACCAGGTTCTCCTCGAACAGCAGCCGCTCCACCATCTGCCGCAGTTCGTCGCGCAGCGCGTCCGCGCCCAGGCCGTCCATCGCCTCCAGGTCCAGCCGGCCCAGCAGCAGCTGGTGGATGCGGAACTTGGTCGCCTGGTAGGCCTGCGTCGGCGCGCCGGCGATGTCCTCGGGCGCGCCGTCGGCGGGCACGAAACCCGGCACCGCGGCCCCCAGCCGCTCGCGCAGCGTCATGGTCATGTCCTTCATGCGGATGCTCCCCGGAACAGGCCCGACAGCCAGCGCCGCTGCGGCACCGGCGCCTCGGGCGCGACGCCGGCGGCCAGCTCGCGCAGGGCCCGCGCGATGCTGCTGGCCGGCGCGATGGTGTCGACCGGCACGCCCTGGTTGACCGCCGCGGCGACGGCCTCGTAATGGTTGGGCAGCGTGATCGGCGCGTCGACCGCCAGCGTGCGGCACAGGTCGTCGAGGCTGAACTGGCTGTCCTTCTGGTAGCGGTTGACGATCCAGCGGACCTTGTCGGCCGGATAGTCCAGCGAGCGGAACACCTCGCGCAGCCGCTTGCCGTCGCGGATGAAGGGCAGCGTCAGCTGCAGCACCGCGAAGAGCCGGTCGGCCTCGTCCAGCACCGCCAGCGTCGCCGCGCTGAGCGAGCGGCCCACGTCCACGACGACGAAGTCGAAGCCTTCGCGCGCCTGGCGCAGGATGGCCTGCACCTGCGCGGGCGTGACGTCGGCGGCATGCGCCGGATCCTCCGGCGCCGCCAGCACCCACAGGCCGGGGCCGGCCTCGGTCATCGCGGACTGCAGCAGGTCCGCGTCCAGGCGGCCGATGTTGCGCGCCACGTCGGCGACGTGGCTGGGTGGGGTCTGGTTGCCCAGGAACAGCGCGGCGTCGCCGAACTGCAGGTTCATGTCGATCAGCGCCACGCGCCGCCGGCCGCCGGCGGCCAGCAGGTGCGCCAGGTTGGCCGCGACGAAGGTCGCGCCGCTGCCGCCCTTGCAGGACACCAGCGCGAGCAGCTCGCCATGGCGGGGCGGCGCGGCGGCCGCGGCGGCGCCGGCGCCGCGCTTGCGCTGCAGCCGCCGCAGCGCGGCCAGCACCGCCTCGCCGGAGGCCGGCGCGGGCAGCACCTCGCGCACGCCGGCGCGCATCGCGCGCATCAGGAAGTCGGGCGAGAGCTCGGGCGCCACCAGCACCACGTCCACTTCCGGATGCGCCATGGCCAGCCGCTCCAGCGCGAGGAAGTCCTCGGCGCTGCCGCTCTCGGCCAGCAGCAGGTCGGGCCGGCTGCCATTGACGATGGCGTTGACCTCGCGCAGCGGCCGCTCCAGCGCGGCCACCGCGAAGGCCGGTTCCGCGCGCAGCGCCTCGGTCCAGGCGAAGGCGTGGGCCGTGTCGGGCGTGACGATCTTGACTTTCACTGGCACACCTCGTTGGCGGCGCTGTTCATGTACTCCTTGCGCAGCGTGGTCGCGAACGCCGGCAAGGTCAGGGTCATCGGCACGAAGGGGATCATGGCGCGGTGCGAATAGCCGGTCAGCGCGACCTGCACCGCCTTGCAGTCCGCCGGCGTGCAGGTGTTGGCCGCCGCCGGCGGGTTCAGGTAGGTCACGCGGATGTTGGCGGTGGTCAGCGTCGGCAGCCGCGAGATCATGCGGGTCTTGATGTGGCTGTCGTTCATGTCGCAGACCACGGCCAGCCGCGCGCCGTAGCGCGTGGCCTCGACGGCCGCGTTCCAGGTCCACAGCAGCCGGCCCATCTCGATCACGCCCAGCACCAACGTGCTCAGCAGGCCGCAGACCAGCGCGAACTCGACCGCCGCCGCGCCGCGCTGGCGCCGGCGCGCGAAGGCCACCGCCATGGCGCGCGGCATGGCGGTCGACGGGGTGCGGGAAGCGGGGTTCATAGCTGGGCCCTCATCGTCACCGCGATGGTGTTGAAGTTCATGTCGGGGACGACGAAGCGCACCACCGACCGGTAGGGATAGTCCTGGATGCTGGCCGTGACCAGGTTGACGGTGCCGCTGCCGGTCAGCTGGTTGGCGTGCGTGGACGGGCACAGCGTGGCGTCGCAGATCGTCACCATGCCGGTCGTCAGGCCGGGCGCGAGCGCGCTGCCGCTGCAGTCGGTGGTGCCGTAGACGGCCAGGCAGCGTGCCTCGGTGGCGATGGTCGCGTCGCCGGGGCCGTGCTGCGACAGGTGGCGCGCGGCGTCGCGCACCGACTTGTCCAGCATGTTGTAGCTGAACACCGCGCGGCCCAGCTCGCTGGCGCCGAAGACCAGCAGCAGCAGGGGCGACATCAGCAGCGCGAGCTCGACCGCGGCGACGCCGAATGCGCCGCGCACACTGCACACGGCGCGCCGCGCCGGCACGGCCGTCGAGGGAAACAGGCGGGCAGGGCGGGCGGCGGACATGGCGACCTCACTGCACCAGCGCCGGGACCATCGGTCCGATGCTGGCGGAATCGCCGGCCACGCCGGAGGAGGCGCAGGGGCTGCCGGTGGCGCTCGACAGGCCGACGTACTCCATCATCAGCGTGTCGTTCGGGTTGTCGATCGGCTGCAGCATCAGCATGCAGCCCCAGCCCAGCACGGTGGTCGTGTGCGTGCCGCCGGTCAGCGAGGCGCAGTCGATGATGGGCGCCACCACCAGCCGGCGATCGGCGCCGTACTGCGTGTGCTGCGCCACGGTGGTGGTCGGGTTGTAGGCGTTGCTGATCGCCAGCCCGGTCTCCGCGTTGCCGGCGGCGACGCTGCTGCCGTAGGGCGCATGCGCGCCGCGCCGGCTCAGGAAGTCCAGGCGCGCGTTGGCGCCGGCGGGCCAGTTGGTCGTCGTGTAGGCGTAGCCGGTGAAGTCCGGCGGCGCGTTGGTGACGTTGCTGGACCCCTGGTACAGCCCGAAGCGGGTGTTCCAGGCCTTGGCCGCGGCGTTGCCCATGTTGCCCGGCGCGCCCACCGGCGCGGTGACGTTGAGCGAGCACATGCCGTTGCCGGTCAGCAGCGCCGCCAGTTCGCTCTCGCCGCCGCTGGGCGGGCTGAAGTCGATCCAGTTCCAGTTGCCGCCGCCGTCCTTGAAGCGGCCGCTGACCCAGGTGCCGGGCACCAGGCCGAAGGGTGGCGACGCGCCGGCGCCGGCCGAGCCCGCGCGGCACACGCCCAGCGGCACGGCGCAGTTGCTCTGCGCCGGCGTCAGCGTCGCGGTCGCGATCGCGGCGACCGACTGCGCGCCGAAGCCCATCACCTGCATGAAGTAGGGCGCGAAGCCGCCGCGGTTGAGCGTGCAGCGCACGTACTTGGACGCGGGCGCCGCCGCGCCGGCGGCGCTCCACAGGCTGCCGGCGGCCAGCGAGCTGCCGAAGGCCACGACCACGTCGCCGTCGACCACGCCCGAGCCCTGGAAGCCGACGCGGTTCTGCCGCGCGATCGTGCGGCCCGCCGCCTCGGCGCGCGGGAAGGCGTCGGCGGGGATGGCGGGCGCGCCGATCAGTTCGTAGCTCGCCGCGAGCGCGCAGGCGTCGGCGGTGTTCTGCAGCTCCGTCTTGGCCAGGTACAGGCGCCCGCCGTCGATCGCCAGGCCCAGGAAACCCACCATCACCGCCAGCAGCAGCGCTACCACGACGGCCACGGCGCCGCGCTGGGCGCGACGGCCGTGCTGGCGCTGTCCGCGATGCCGCGCGGCGGCGCCGGCACGGCGCGCCGCCGGAGCCGGCAGGAGGCGTGGGGCGAAGGAGGCGGACGCGGTCATGGTGATGCTCCGGGGCGGTGGATCGCGTGGCTCTCGGCGGTGCTCGATGGATTGCGATGAGGCTCGGTGCGGCTCGGTGATGGGCGCTGACGGCGGCCCTCAGCGATCCGTCGCGCCCGCACCGACGCCGATGTTGATGACGTTGCTCGGCGGCGGCGCCTTGTAGCTGTCGACCAGGCGCACGCCCGCTTCGCGGGTGAGCCGGCCGTCGACCTTGCTGCCCTTGGCGGCGTGCCGCGACGGCGCGCCGGGATCGAGGACCTGCTGCGCCATCAGCGCGCGGCTGGCGTCGCCGAATTGCCGGTCGTAGGCCGGCGTCGTCGTCGCGGCGCAGCCGCTCAGCAGCGCGGTCGCGACCAGGAAGACCAGTGAGGCGACGGAGGCGACCGACAGCGTCAGCGCCGCGAGCGGCCCGGCGCCGGTGGCGGCGCGGTCCAGCGCGCGGGCGCGGCGCACCCGCCGGCGGGCGGCGGCGGTCGAGGCCGCGGCGGTGGCGGCGATGGCGCGATGCGGACGGGGGAGGACGGGGCGGGTCATGGCTGTTGCTCCTTGTCGAAGCCGCCGCGCGCCGGCGTGGGCTTGGCGGGGGAGGCCGGGGTCATCGCCGGAGTCGCGGCCGGAGTGGCGGCCGGGTTGGCGGCCGTGGTGGCGGCAGGGCTGTCGGCCCGGCCGTCGGCCGGGGCCTGTCCTTCCAGGCGCCCCTGCAGGATCAGCTCGCCCCGCGTGGGCGGCGTGTAGCCGTCGGTGGGCAGCTTGTAGTCCGGCGGCAGCGGCTGCACCAGCCGCGGCGTGATGACGAAGACCAGCTCCGAGCGGTCGGTCTGGAACTGCGTGCTGCGGAACAGCGCGCCCACCACCGGCAGCTCGCCCAGGAAGGGGAAGGCCTTGATGTTGGTCGTCGTGTTGTTCTTGATCAGGCCGCCGATGGCGAAGCTCTGGCCGTCGAGCAGCTGGACCGTGGTCTCGGCCTTGCGCGAGGTGAAGGAGGGCAGCACCGAGTTCAGCGCGCCGGCGCTGATCTGCACGCCGGAGGCGTTGAGCTCGGAGACCTCCGGCCGCACGCGCAGGTGGATGCGGCCGCCGCCCAGCACCGTCGGCGTGAACTTCACCGAGACGCCGAATTCCTTTTCCTCCAGCGTGACGGTGCTGCCGCCCACGCCGTTGTTCTGCACCACCGGGATCAGGATCTTGCCGCCGGCCAGGAAGCTGCCGGTCTGGCCGCTGATGGCCATCACCGTCGGCTCGGCCAGCACCTTCACCAGGCCGTCGGTCTTCTGCATGTTCAGCGTCGCGCTGGTGGCGCTGCGGCCGGGCACGGTGCCGTAGGTGGTGGTGTAGGTCGGACGGCCGAAGGCGTCGTAGGTGACGGTGACGTTGCCGCCGCTGATCGAGGGCAGCGGCACCCGTCCGCCGACCACCGCGTCCACCGAGCTGTAGGGCACGCCGCTGGGGCCGGTGCCGGTGATCTGCCCCAGCAGGCCGGCCGAGCCACCGAAGATGCCGCCCAGGAAGCGCACCATCGAGCCGTCGCCCGGCGCGTAGGCGCGCGCGAAGTCGATGCCGAAGGCGTCCAGCAGCGACTTGGAGATCTCCGCGACCTTGACCTCCAGCATCACCTGTTGCGGCGCGCCGACCTGCAGCATGTTGACCACGCGCGCGCCACCGCCCTTGCCGTCGCCGCGCACGAAGGCGGTGGCCAGGTCCACCGCGCGGGTCACCGCCTCGCTGTCCGACACCTCGCCGGAGAGGACGATCGAGTCGAAGGCGGCGCTGACGCGCAGGTTGCGCTCCGCCGGCAGTAGCTGCTGCAGCACGCCCTGCAGCGCGGCGGTGTCCATGCCCACGACGACGTCGAAGGCGGTGCAGGTGCCGGCGCGGTCCAGCATGACCACGTTGGTCGAGCCGATCGCCTTGCCCAGCAGGTAGATCTCGGTGGGGGCGAGCAGCAGCACGTCGACCTCGCCGACGCCCGGGCGCGTGTCCTGCACGGCCGCGCCGGCCTTGGCGCCGGCCTCGTCCTTCTTCGCGTTGGTCTCGACGGGCCGGGCGGCGCGGGCGTTCTCCGGGTTGCCGAGCAGGATGCGCGCGACCGGCTGCGCCGGGCGCAGCACCGTGGACTTGCCCACCGGCACGGTCACCATCGGCGCGGTCTCCACGCGGGTGCACATCGGGGCGCCGGACGGCGCGGCACCGCCGGCGGCCGCGGCCCGGGCCGGCGTGGTGCCCGTGGACGTGGCCGGCGCCGCGGCGGGCGCGGGCGCGCCACGGACCGGGGCTGCCGGCAGCAGCGCGGCCAGCGCCGCCAGGGTCAACGCGCCGGCGGCGCGTGGCGCCATCGTGGCGAGGGGGTGCGGGTGCGTGGGCATGGTCGGTCTCCTCCACGGGGCGGTCTCTGTGAGATCTCGGGGTGCGCTCGGGCCGGTCAGAAGCACTCGGTGACCTTGTCCAGGCCGCGGATCAATTCGACGCAGCCGGCGCGGTGCGAGGCCACCACCGGGGCCGCGGCCGGCGCGGCCGGCGCCACGCGGCGCGGCGCGGGCTTCGCCGGGACGGGCGCCGGCGGCGGCGCTTCCAGGCGCGCCTGCAGGCCCAGCAGCGCCGCCTTGGTGGCGCCGTTGCCGTTGCCGGCGGACTTCGGATCGGTCTGGTTGCGCAGCACCAGCGACAGGTTGCCGACGCTGCGCGCCAGGTCCAGCAGCTCGGCCTCGTCGGGCGAGACCTCCAGCGTGACCGCGTTGACGACCTTGGGCCGGGTGGTGTCGCGGTCGGCCTCCTGCGCGACGGCCAGCACCAGGATGCGCTCCAGCACGATCTTGGAGATCGAGTGGTCGCGGTCGTTGCGCGCGCCGCCCTCGTCCTGCGTGTTCACCATCACGTCCACGTAGGTGCCGGGCAGCGCGAAGCCCGCGACGCCGACGACGTCGTTGACCCGCACCGTCATCGCGCGCTTGCCGGTGGGCACGACCGCGGACAGGCCGCCCTTGGTGCCGACCGGCGCCAGCCGCGCCTCGGTCAGCGGTTCGCCGCGCTGCATCGCCACCAGCACGACCCGGCCCTCGAGCGCGGCCGGATCCTCGAAGGCGCCGGCCGGCACGCTGCCCTGCGGCCAGTCGGCCATGCGCACCATCTCGCGGGAGATGCGGCCGCCCAGCTCGATGTCGGCGTTGGCGATCGCGATGCGCCCCTGGTTGCCGTTCTGGCCTTGCATCCAGCGCGCGGCCATGACGACCGCGGCCAGACCGGCGATCGCGGCGATGAAGAGCATCAACAGGCCTCGGGATCTCATGGCTGCCTCCTGGACGGATCGGCGGTGGCGGAAGCGGCGGCGCCGGCCGGGGCGGCGTCGCCGAAGTGGGTGCGCCAGGCCCAGTCGAGCAGGCCGGCGTCGAGCGTGGGCTCGACCTCGAGATAACGCGCGCGGCTGGCGACGAGCCGCAGCAGGTCGCGCGGATGGCAGGCCAGCAGCGGCCGGCCGTGGCGCGGGTGCAGCCGCTCGAGCAGGTGCGCGAGGCCGGCGGCGTCGAAGGGCACGCCCTCGTCGGCGCAGGCGTCCTCGAAGATGCGGGCGTAGGCCGGGGCGTCGACGGGACCGACCTCGATCTTGTGGCCGATGCGACGCAGGAAGGCGTCGTCCAGGTCGCGCGGCGACAGGTTGGAGGAGAACACCAGCATCAGCTCGAAGGGCACGGTGAAGCGGGCGCCCTGGCGCAGCGTGAGGTGGTCGTGGCGGCGCTCCATCGGCACGATCCAGCGGTTCATCAGCTCGCGCGGCGTGACGCGCTGGCGGCCGAGGTCGTCGACGATGAACAGGCCGTTGTTGGCCTTCAGGTGCGGCGGCGCCTCGTAGTAGCCGGCGCGCGGGTCGAAGCCCAGGTCCAGCATCTCCAGCGTCAGTTCGCCGCCGCAGGCGACCACGGGGCGCTCGCACAGCATCCAGCGGGCGTCGGCGCGCTGGCGGCTGTCCAGGCCGCCGCGCGTCCCGCTCGTGCCCGGGTCGGCGCTCACCGGCCGGTGGCACAGCGGGTCGAAGACGCGGATCACCTCGTCCTGCACGCTGATCGCATGCGGCACCGCGATCGGGCCGGGCAGCAGCCGGGCCAGGCCGCGCGCGATGTAGGTCTTTCCCGAGCCGGCCGGGCCGTGCAGCAGCATCGGCCGGGCCGCGTTCATCGCGGTGCCCAGCCGGTCGACGAGCTCGTCGGCCAGCACCACGCCGGCGAAGGCCGCGCGCGCGCCGCGCAGCGTCACCGGATGCCGGTCGGCGGCCTGGGCCCGCACGCGTGCCGCGTAGGCCTCGGCCGGCACCGGCGCCGGGCCGAGGTAGGCGCTGCGCGAGAACGCATCCAGCGCGCGCGCCCGCCCGGCGAGCGTCAGCTCGAACTCGACGTCCGCTTCGTTCTGGCCGCGGCGCGTGACCTCGAGCAGGCCGTCGCGGCGCATCGCCTGGCAGAGCGTGTCCACGAGCGCGCCGCCCAGGCACAGGCGCGTGCCGAGCTCGACGAGGCGCCCGGTGCCGCCCTGCAGCAGCGTCTTGGCCAGCAGGTCCGTGAGAAAGCCGGTGGACAGGCCGGTGTCCTCGAGGGTCTGCGGCGCGGCGGGCAGGCTGCCGGCGCTGGCCGCGCCACGGGGCGCCGGCGCGTGGGGGAACTGGAGGAGGTGCATGGAGGCCGTCCCGTCCTAGATCAGCGGTGGCGCGACCAGCGCGGCGGCGGTACCCATCGCGATCGCGACGGCGTAGGGCAGTCGCGCGGCGGTGCGCGCCAGCGGGGTGGGGTTCGGCGTGCCGCGCGGGTGTTCAGCGAGGTGGGCGCGCAGGTTGGCCATCACCCGGGTGAGCACGCTCGCGTCGCGCAGCATGAAGAGCGAGAGCAGGCCGCCGGCCAGCAGCGTGTAGATGAAGGCGGCGGTCACCGCGCTCGCGCCGAGGAAGGCGCCGACGACGGCGACCAGCTTGACGTCCGCGCCGCCGGTGGCGCGCAGCAGGTACATCGGCAGCATCAGCGCCAGGCCGGTGAGGGCGCCGGCCAGCGGCGACCACCAGCGCGCGCCGGCCAATGCAGGGAGACCGGCCGCCGTGGCCGCGGCATGCAGGCCCAGCGCCAGCGCGGCGCCCATGGACAGCCAGCGGTTGCCCACCCGGCGCGTGCGCAGGTCGCTGCGCGCCGCTCCGCCCAGCACGAGGGCGAGCGCGGCCAGCGACGCGAGCAGCAGCGGGGTGGGCACCGGGGACGACATGACGGCGGTCCGGTCAGAGCGCGGCGGTGATGGCCGCGGAGATGGCCGTGAACACGGCCTCGAGCTTGGACCCGACGATGGTCACGGACGCGATGATGAAGACGGCGATCAGCGCGGCGATCAGGCCGTACTCGATCGCGGTGACGGCCTCGTCGTCGCGGGCCAGGGCATCCAGGCGGTGCAGCAGGTTCATGGTGGCTCTCCTCGGGGTGGTGGTCAGGGGAAGGTCGGGGGGCGGTGGGCGTCGATCGCGAGGGGCGCGGCCGGCATGGGCCGGCGCGGCCGCGCCGTCGCGGTCACAGCGCGGCGGTCAGCGCGGTCGAGATGGCGGTGAACACGGCCGCGAGCTTGGAGCCGACGATCGTGACCGACGCGATGATGAAGACCGCGATCAAGGCCGCGATCAGGCCGTACTCGATCGCGGTGACGGCCTCGTCGTCCTGGCCGAACTGCTTCAGGGCGCGGGTGGCCTTGGCGATGGGGAGGAGTTGCATGATGAAGTTCCTTCAAGTGGGGAGGAAAGGAGATCCATCGGGGTCGGATCCATACCCTGCCGGCCTGTTGGGGGAGGACGCCGGCCGGCGAGGCGCGTCTTCGTTCCTGTGCGTGTTCATGTCAGAGCGCGGCCACCACGGCCGACGACCAGTACTGGTACAGCGCCGTCAGCGACGAGCCGGTCAGCGTCAGCGCGCCCAGGATGGCCACCGCGATCAGCGCGGCGATCAGGCCGTACTCGATCGCCGTGGCGGCGCGCTCGTCGCGCATCAGCGCGGTGGCGATCGCGGCGGCGGGGATCGGGTGGCGGTGCGTGTCCATGGCGTTCACTCTAGGCATCGCGGTCGCGGCGCGCAGCGGAGGAAGGCGCCATCGCGCGGGGGGAGCTTGACCCTTGGCGGGGGGGAGTTTTGTCCTGGTCCGCGGCACCGGCGGACGCACCGTCGGCGGGCGAGCTGAAGGCGCTGAGCGGCGCCGCGCCGGGGCGGCCGAGCCCGCCCAGCCGCACCAGCGTGCCGAGCAGCTCGGCGGCCGGCAGGTGCTTGGCGAGGAAAGCCTGCGCGCCCAGGCGCAGCGCGCGGTCGCGCGTGGCGTTGTCGTCGTGGCAGGTCAGCACCAGCACGCGGGATCGCGTCAGCAGCTGCGGCAGCAGCGCCAGGCCGTCCTCGCCATTGAGGTCGACATCGACGACGACGACGTCGGGATGCAGCTGCCGGGCGGCGAGCAGCGCCTGCTCGCCGGTGGCCACCGCGCCCAGGCAGCGCAGCGTGCGCGGCGAGCAGGCGATGAGCCGCGAGAGGCCGTCGCGCACCGCCTGCTGGTCGTCGACCAGCAGGACGCCGAACGGGCCGGGCGGGGCCGGGACGACGGGGATGGTGGGCAGGGGGCTCATGGGAAGGATGCTAGGCAGCGGGGGCGTCGGGCGCGCGGGAGCTTGCGGGCGGGCGAGGGGGGAGATTCCTCCTTGGCGCGCGGCGCGGCCCGGCTCAGTAGACGAAGGGGATCAGGCGCCACGGCACGCGGCGGCGGTAGGCGCGGTAGCCGGTTTGCGCGTCGTCGAGCACCGCTTCCTCGCGCCGCATGCGCACGACCTGCGCCACGTACAGCAGGGCCAGCACCGCGGCGTTGCGGGGCGAGGCGTTGACGAGCAGGAAGCCGGCGTGGCCGATCAGGTAACCCAGGTAGATGGGATGACGCACCACCCGGTAGGGGCCGCGCACGACCAGGCCGCGCTGCGCCGGCAGCAGGCCGAAGGAACGCCCCAGCGCGACCTTGGCCGAGAACTGCCACAGCAGGCCGGCGAGCTGGAGCGAGGCGCCCACCCATTCGGGCGCGTGGGCCTGCGTGCCGCTGGGCGTGAGCAGCGCGACGAAGCCGGTCGCGTAGAGCGTGGCGGCGATCGCGGGCAGCGACAGGTCGCGGCGCTCGGCGCGTCGCGCCAGCAGCACCAGCGCCAGCGTGTAGCTCTCGGAGACGATGAGCAGCAGCAAGGTGCCGCGCGACGGGTCCTGCCACCAGGCGTAGCCCCAGCGGGCCAGCACGAAGGCCAGCGCCAGCAGCGCGAAGCTGCGCAGCAGCCATTCGGTGAGGCGGCCCTCGGTGTTCAACGGCTGGGTCATGGTGGACTCCCTGTCTGGTCATGGATCGGTGTGTCCCCGCGACGGCCGGGGCGAAGAGGTGCGGCCCGCTGCGGCGGCGGGGCCGGATGCGGCATCGCGGCGATGGCCAGCAGCGCGATGGCCACCCCGGCCAGGACGTCGACGACGTAATGGCCGCCCAGCACCGGCGTCGCGGCCAGCATCAGCGCGTTCAGCGCGATCGCCGGCGCGGCCCAGCGCGTGCGCCACAGCGCATGTGCCAGCAGCACCGCCATGGCCGCGTGCAGCGAGGGCATCGAGATCAGGCCCTGCATCGACGCCAGCGCCAGCGTGCGCAGGCGGCCGTCGCGCAGCGCCTCGAAGTGCCATTGGTCGGCCGGCGCGGCCAGGCCGAGCTCGGGCCCGAAATGCTTGAACGCGCCCGCCGCCGGGATCGGTGCCGACAGCAGGATCACCGCCAGCGTCGCCGCGACGTAGCGGCCCATGAAGCCGCGCAGCCGGTCGCCGTGACCGCCCAGGCCGAGGATCAGCACGACCGCCAGGATCTGCGGCAGCCCGCTGTCGTAGGCCGCCTGCAGCGCGCCGCCCATCCAGGCGGGCAACGCGGAATGGCGCGCGCGCAGCACGCGCCAGTCCAGCCCGATCGCCGCGTCCCAGGCCACCAGCCGGGCATCGGTGAGCGGCGGTGCCAGGGCGATCAGCAGGTAGCTGAGGCAGGCCGCGGCGGCCTGGAACACGAGCAGCAGCAGCGCGCAGCGCAGCGTGACGGCAATGCGCGCGTCATGCCGGTAGCGCGGCAGCAGCAGCGGCGCGCCGAGCGCGGCCAGCGCCAGGGCCAGGACCGCGAGGTCGCGGCCGGCCAGGTGCCAGTGCCCGAGGACGATGCCGATCGCGTCGGCGACGAGGGTCAGCGCCGTGAGCAGCGCGGCCAGGCGCAGCGGCTCGGCCAGGGGCGCGGCGGCGAAGGGATCGTTGGCCGCCTGGCGGCGCAGCGTGGCGCGGGGCACGACCCGGCCGGAAGGGCCGCGGGCGAGGGGGCCCGGAGACGGGCGGGGAAGGTGCGGCATGGCGGCCTCGGGACGCTGCGCGGGAGTGGGAGTCCATGGTCCGTTCCCGTGCCCGCGCGCGCCAGGGAGGCGCCGAGCCAGCCGCCTAGGACAATGCTCCCCCCGCCGCCCGGGCGGGTTCGCGGTCCAGGCCGTGCGCGGTCCCGTAGACGTGCAGCTCCAGCCGCCCGCGCACGCCCAGCTTGGCGTAGATCGTGGTGAGGTGGTTGCGCAGGGTGTGCTCGCTCATGCGCAGCGTGTCGGCCACCGACAGCAGCTTCGCGCCGGCCTGGCGCAGCAGCACGCCGATGATGTCGCGCTCGCGCGGCGTCAGGCTGGCGATGCGCTCGGCCTCGGGGTCGCGCGGCGCCGCCGCCCGCGGCGCGCCGTCGGTGAGCAGTCCCAGCACCTCGCCCATCAGCGCGCGATGCAGCCAGACCTGACCCTCGCTGACGCACTCGATCGCGCGCAGGATGGTCGCCGCCGGCGCGGACTTGTGCACCACGCCGCGCGCACCGCGCATCACCGCGCCGCGGTGCAGGGCCGCGTCGTCGGCGCCGGTCAGCACCAGCACCTGCGCGTTGCCGCGCTGGCGCAGCGCGTCCATGGCCGCGGCCGCGTCCTGCCCGCCCAGGTCCAGGTCGAGCAGCAGCAGGTCGGCGCCAGGCAGGCCGTCGTGGCACAGCAGCTCGTCCAGGGTCGAGGCGCAGCCGACCATCTCCATGCGGGGCCGCGAGGCCTCGATGAGCTGGTTCAGTCCCCAGAGGGTGATCTGGTGGTCCTCGGCGACGAAGACCCGGATGGGGCGGGTTGCCAGGCCGGGGAGTGGGACGGTCACGGTCATCGGCGTTCTCCTTGTGAAGCTGTCGGACGCCGTCCTCCCCGGCGTCCGGAAAGCGGGGTCAGGTCGGGATCCGGAACAGCAGCTCGGTGTCGAGCCCGTCCCGGCGCGAGATCGTCAGCGAGCCGCCGAGTTCGGCAACGCGCTCATGCAGCGAATGCGGATGGAAGGCCGGCGCGGCGCGGCCGGTGACCGAGCCGCTGTCGTCGACGACGCGCAGCGTCACCGCGCCGTCCTCGCCGTGCAGCGCGATGCGCACGTGCCGGGCCTGCGTGTGCTTGCGCACGTTGTTCAGGGTCTCGTTGAGCAGGTGGAACAGCGCGCCGGCCAGGGCGCGCGAGCTGGGCAGCGACTCGGGGCACTCGACCTCGACCTCGATGCCGAACAGCAGCGCGAAGCGTCGCGCCTGGCGCCGCACGGCCGGCACCAGCGCGTTGTCGCCGCCGCGCGCGCCGGTGCGCAGGCCCGAGATCAGCTCGCGCAGCGAGGCCACTTCGGCATTGACCAGCTCGGCCAGCGCGTCGACCTCGGCCCGCGCCGGGTTCTCGGCCGGGATGCGCATCGCGACGCACTCGACCGCGTACTTGAGGCCCAGGTAGGGCTGGATGGCGCTGTCGTGCAGGTCGCGCCCGATACGCACGCGTTCGTGCGAGGCGCTCTCGTCCTGCAGCTGGTCCACCAGCGCGGCCTGCTCGATGACGCGCAGCAGCTCGGGCATCGCGTCGATCAGCGCGCGCAGGTCCTGGCGGTGGGCGCGCAGGCCCTGGTAGCCGATCACGATGTGGCCATGCTGGCGGTCGTAGCGCGTCAGCGGCGCGATGTGCAGGCCGGCGACGTCCAGCAGGCGGGCCAGTTCCTCCAGCGGCGCGACCAGGGTGCGCGGCGCGCGCGCGCCGGCGTGGACGCGGATCCGGGCGCGCGGATCCCACCAGCGCCGGGAGGTGAAGCTCAGCGCCTGCGTGCCGGTCTGCGCGAGCAGGCGCTCCAGCGCCTGGTGGACCTCGGGCCGGGCGCGGAAGCCGCCGTCCTCGCGGCTGGCGATCGCCGCCGGCGCGCCGATGCGGCTGGGCAGCACCAGCGCGAGCACGTCCGCCTGCGTGCCGTGGCGCAGGCGCTCGACCAGCTCGGCGCACAGCGGCTCCAGGCCGCGTCGGGGATCGAGGCCCGCTTCGATCTCGTCGATCAGCGCGATGCGGCGGTGCAGCGCGCGCATCGGGCGGGCCAGCAGCGCGGCGGCCGGGATCAGCACCAGCAGCAGGTATTGCGCGGCGCCGCCCAGGCGCTCGGCGGTCGGCAGCGGCGCGCGTCCGACGTCGGGATCGATCGCGATCGCCAGGGTGGCCACCGCGGCCAGCAGCAGGCCGTGGCCGACGCCGTAGCCGATGCTGGCCAGCACCACCGGATGGACCAGCGCCAGCATCAGCATCATGTTGCCCACGCTGAAGTGCCACATCATGGCGCAGGCCCAGGCCACGTCCAGCCAGTAGGCGGCCAGGCCCGGCACGAGCGGACGCTCGCGGGCGTCCGACCACATCAGCACGCCGGCCCAGGCGATGTAGACCAGCATCGTGAGGCCGGCGTCCAGGTCGATCGCCGGCTTGCTGGAGATCAGCAGCATGCTGCACATCAGCGCCGTGACCACCCGCAGGCCGGCGGAGAAGCGGCGCATTTCCGCCGACGGTCCGGCGACCGGCCGGGACGCACCCGGGGCAATGGCCGGCGCCCCGGCGATCCCGGCCGTTCCGGCCGGGTCCAACGACTCGCGCATCATTGTTGTGATCCTCGGGCACTGCCGTGGTGGGCGGCGTGCCTGGAGGCAAGTCTGACATCGCTCGCGTACGCCGTACCCCCCGGGAACAGGGGCCCGGCGGGCGCGATCCGTCAAGGATGCGACGTTTTTCCGCATGGCGACGGGCGTTGCGGCCGATCGCGACGCCGGTGCGAGCGAGTCGCCGCGCCGGCCGCCAAGGCTGCGACAATCCGCGCCATTCCCGATGGCCGACGGCCGGCGCCTGGCGCCGGTCCCCGTCGCCGCAAGACCCGACCCGACAAGACAAGGACATCGCCATGAGCGAGAACCCCGTGCTGCCGCTGAACGACCAGAACCTCATCTGGATCGACCTGGAGATGACCGGCCTGTTCCCGGACAAGGACCGCATCATCGAGATCGCCGTGGTGGTCACCGACGCGCAGCTGACGGTGCGCGTCGAGGGCCCGGTCTTCGCCATCCACCAGTCCGACGCCACGCTGGACGGCATGGACGCCTGGAACAAGGGCACGCACGGCAAGAGCGGCCTGATCGACCGCGTCAAGGCGTCGACGATCGCCGAGGCCGATGCCGAGCAGCAGGTCATCGATTTCCTGAAGGCCTACGTGCCGGCCGGCAAGTCGCCGATGTGCGGCAATTCGATCTGCCAGGACCGCCGCTTCCTGGCCAACTACATGCCCAAGCTGGAAGACTTCTTCCACTACCGCAACCTGGACGTGTCCACGCTCAAGGAGCTGGCGCGCCGCTGGAAGCCGTCCGCGATGGAAGGTTTCAAGAAGGCCCAGAAGCACACCGCGCTGGCCGACATCCACGAATCCATCGACGAACTGATCCATTACCGCGAGCAGTTCCTGAAGCTGGACTGAGCGCCGCGACCGGCACTTCGACGCCCCGATGAGGAACGCGCCCGCGCGCGGCTGAGGCTCCGATGGACATCCCGCTCCGCCCCCAGGACCTGTGGGCGGCTTTCGACTTTCCGCGCCATCCGCTGGCACGCGAGGACGGCGAGCGCCTGCGCGGCGCCTTCCTCGTGCCGCCGGCGCAGCGGCTGATCGCGCACGACGCCGATCGGCTGCGCGCCGTGCTGCGCCTGGCGCATGCCGCGGCGCGCACCGGCGCGTGGGTGCTGGGCGGGCTGCGCTACGAGGCGGCCGGGGCGCTCGATCCGGTGCTGCGCACGCGGCCGGCCGGGGACGCGCCGCTGGCGGAATTCCACGTCTGGCAGGAGCCGCCCGCGCCGTGGCCGGAGGCGCTCGCCGCGGCGGGTGCCAGACGCGCGCATCCGATGACGGCGTGGCGCGACGCGCAGGCGGATGTCGACGAGCAGGCGCAGGTCGAGCGCATCCGCGAGTACATCCGCGCCGGCGATTGCTATCAGGTCAACCTGACGACGCGGCTGGCGGCGGAGACGGTCGGCGTCGACGGAGCCGACAAAGCCGACGAAAGCGACTTCGATCCGGTCCTGCACTTCTTCGCGCTGCACGCGGCGCAGCCGGGCGGCTTCGCGCTGTTCCTGCGCACCGGCGAGGGCGACGACCATCACAGCGTCGCCAGCGTTTCGCCCGAGTTGTTCTTCGACTGGCGTCCGCTGCCCGAGGCGCCGCAGGCCAGCCACACCTGGCTGCTGTCGGCGCAGCCGATGAAGGGCACGGCGCCGCGCGGCCGCGACCGCGCCGGCGACGAGGCCGCGCAGGCCTACCTGCGCACCAGCGCCAAGGAGCGCGCCGAGAACCTCATGATCGTGGACCTGCTGCGCAACGACCTGTCGCGCGTGGCGGTGCCGGGCTCGGTGCGGGTGCCGCGGCTGTTCGAGCTGCATGCGCTGCCCACGGTCTGGCAGATGACCTCGACGATCAGCGCGGTCACCCGCGCCGGCCTCGCGCTGGACGAGGTGATGACGGCGCTGTTCCCCTGCGGCTCGATCACCGGCGCGCCGAAGAAGCGCGCGATGGAGGTCATCGACGAGCTCGAGCCCGGCCCGCGCGGCTGGTACTGCGGCGCGCTCGGGCTGCTGCAGCCCGGCGGGGCGGTGACCTTCAACGTGCCGATCCGCACCGTCGAGCAGGCGGGCCGTGCGCTGCGCTGCGGCGTGGGCAGCGGCATCACGCTCGATTCGCGGCCGCGTGACGAGATCGACGAGTGGCGCGCCAAGGCGCGCTTCCTGGCCCGCGCCCGCGCGCCCATCGAGGCGCTGGAGACGATGCGGCTCGAGGCGGGCGAATTCGCGCGCGCGGCGCGGCATCTGGCGCGCATGCAGCGCACGGCGCGCCACTTCGGGCTGGCCTGGTCGGCGGACGCCGCGAAGGCGCGGCTGGTCGAGATCGCGAGGCGGCATCCGCATGGGGCCTGGCGCGTGCGGCTCACGCTGGCGCGCGATGGGGTGTTCACCGAGACGGTCCAGGCCTTGCCGGAGGCGCGCGTGGCCCGCGGGCCGGATGGGCCGGACGGGCCGGGCGAGGGGGACAGCGGGCCGACGCCGAGCGAGCCGCTCGTGGTGGCGCTCGCGCGCGGCCCGATCGACACGCGCGGGCCCGACGCCGAATTCATCCAGCACAAGACGACGCGTCGCGAGGTGTACCAGGCCTTCCTGGACGCCAAGCCGGCGGACTGCTTCGACGTGCTGCTGTTCAACCGGGAGGGCGAGCTCACCGAGGGCTGCCTGACCAACCTCGCGCTGCAACGGGCGCCGGACGGGCCGTGGCTGACGCCGCGCGCCGAGGCCGGCCTGCTGCCCGGCACGCTGCGCGAGGAACTGCTGGAGCAAGGCCGGCTGCGCGAGGCGCGGCTGACCTTGCAGGATCTGCGGCGGGCGCATGCGCTCGCCATTTTCAACGGTGTCCGTGGCTGGCGCGAGGCGCGGCTGCGGCACGAGGACCTTCATGACGACGACAACCCAACGCCGCCGCCCGGCGGCGCGCAGGACCCGGGTGGGTGACGAGGCAGCGAGCCTGCCGGTGGCCGAAGCGGTGACCGATGCAGGCAACGAAGCGGCCGCGCGAACCGAGCCCGATGAGACGGCCGAGGCCGTGACGTCCACGGTGCCCCCCGAGCCGGCGACGCCGAAGCCGGCGCGCAAGCGCGCCTCCCGCGCGAAGGCGGGGACGGCCGCGCCGGTGACGACCGCGGCCGCGCCTGAGCTGGTGGCCGCTGCCGAGGCCGCGCCCGAAGCGGCGGCCGAGTCGGCCGCCCCTGTGCTCGCGCCGAAGAAGCGACCGGCCCGCAAGCGCGCGACCGCCGCCGAGGTCCATGCCGACACCGAAGCTTCGACCGGGGCTGCGGCCCCGACCGAGGTCGCAGCCCCGGCCGAGACCGAAGCCTCGACTGAATCCGAAGCCTCGACTGAATCCGAAGCCTCGACTGAATCCGAAGCCTCGACTGAATCCGAAGCCTCGACGGAGGCCGACGCTTCGACTGAAGTCGAAGTCGTGGCCACGGAGAGCGGCGAGGGCGCCGCTCCCCGCAAGGGCCGTCGCAAGCCGAAGGTCGAGCCTGCGGTCGAGGCGGTCCCCGCGGTCCCGGCGGAGCCGCCGCGCTTCACGCTCGGCGCGCGCGAGGACGACGGCGTGTTCGGCGACTACGAGCTGCGCGACGGCCTGACCGGCGCGACCTGCCGGCTGCGCCTGCTGGGCCGCCAGACCTGGCGCTGCGATTGCGCCGGCTATCGCGACCAGGGCACCTGCGAGCACGGCGAGCATCTGCTGGCGCTGTTCGATGCCGCTCAGCACGAGGCGCTCGACGCCCGCTGGCCCGCGCGCGAGGCCGAGGTCTGGCTGGTGCCCGGGCCGCAGCGGCGGCTGCAGTGGGTCTGCGGTCGCGAGGTCCCCGACCGCCTGCGCGAGCAGGACGGCCTGGACGAGCAGCTGCGCCGCTCCGCTGAGGGCGCTCATGCCTGGCTGCAGGAGCTGCTGAGCGAAGCCCGGTCGCTGGGCGTCGTGCTGCGCGTGGACGCGCCGGTGTGGCCCCAACTGGCCTGCGGTCGAGACGCCCAGGCGCGGGTGCAGCGGATCGAGGCCGCGATGACCGACGGCGCGGCGATGCACGCGCTGCTGCGTGACGACTTGCCGGTCCATGCCTGGGAGGCGGCGCTGTTCGCCGTCTGCGCCGGCCGTGCGCTCGTGGCCGACGACCTCGGACTGGGGCAGCGCGGCGCGGCCATCGCCGCGATCCGGCTGTGGGGCGAGTGCTTCGGCGTGAAGCCCGCCGTCGTCATCGCCCCGGAGGCGGCCCACGCCGCTTGGCGGCGCGACCTGACACGCTGGCTGGGCGACGAGGCGAAGTCGGTGACCGTCGCCGCGACGCCGCCCGCGAAGCCGCACGCGGCGCTGCTGGTCGTCGACGGCATCGAATCGGTCGAGCCGGAGCGCCTGACGGCGCTGCGCGCCGTGCCGGCCGCGCAGCTGCTGCTGATCGCGCACCAGGAGCCGCTGGCCGACGCGCGGCTGGTCGATTGGATCGACTGGCTCGACGACATGCGCCGCGGCCCGCTGGCGCGCCTGCGCGCACTGCCCGAGGACGCCGGCAAGAAGCTCAAGCGCGAGGCGCTCGAGTCGGTGCTGCTCTCGCGCCGCAAGCGCGAACTGGCGGACCAGTTGCCCGCCGCGCTGCTCTCGCCGATGTGGCTCGACGGCGCCGGCGCGAACGGCGCCAGCCTGCCGGCCGCGCCGCTGAAGCAGCTGCACCAGCTGATCGAGCGCTGGACCGCGCTGCGTTTCCTGTCCAGTGCCGAGCAGCAGCAGTTGCTGGAGGCCCTGTCGCTGCTGCCGCCGGCGTCCCGCCAGGCGCTGGCCGCCAAGGCCGAGGCGGTGCTCGCGCTGCGCCGCGAATGGATCCAGGGCGCCGTTCCGGCGGCCGCGCGGCTGGTGGTCTGCGCGCGCTCGGAGACGCTGCTGGACAGCTTGTCGATGTCGCCCCAGTTGCGGCGCCTGCCGCCGCAGCGCCTGCGTGCCGGCGACGCACCGGCGGCGCGCGCGGCCGCGCTGTCGGCCTGGCGCTCCGCCGAGGCCGGCGTGCTGCTGGCCAGCGACGACGCGCTCGGCAGCCTGCCGGGCGGCGCGCTGGCCGAGGATCGCGTCGCCCTCGTGCATGCCGACCTGCCGTGGCAGCCGGCCGTGCTGGCGCATCGGGTGGAGGCCGTCTGCGGCGACGAGGCCTGCGGCGTGCCGGCGGCGCTGCTGCTGATCGAGGACTCGCTCGACGCCGCCGTGCTGCGCGCGCAGCGCGACGGCGTCGTCTTCCCCGACTGGCTGGACGCCGCGCCGGCTTGGCTGGAGGGCGAGCAGCTCGACGCGCTGATGGCCGTGCTGCCGACACTGCTCGAAGGCCTCTGAAACAGCGGCAGGAACCAGCGCCGTGGGGCGCTGATCAAATGGTGCTAGGTGAAAACCCGAAAAGTCGCTATACTCTCGGGCTTCACCGTTTCAGACGGTGCTTCGTACGTCTCCTCTGACCTCTTGCAGACCGCTGCGCCGGCCATCCCGACGGATGCCCACGCAGGCTCCGGATCTCCTCCGGAGCGGTTTCCCGCCACGGGAAAGCGCGCCCTGCATGCCCTCGGGTTCGGTCGGCGGCGATGCCGTCGCTTTGACTGTTCCCCGGCGCCTCACCAGGCCCTTCCACCCGCTCGTGGGCTGCTTCGGCGGCCGCGCTGCGCGTGTCTCTCTTGCCTGGTGATCGACGCGAGCTTTCTCCCAGCGACATCACGGTCCTGCCGCGATCCGATCGAGATCGCATGACAGGCCACAGCGCGCCAGCGCGGACGCCGTCCTTCGGCGTCGGTGGCGGCGCGTGCCTTTGGATTGCAAGACAGATGAGTTTCGACCACGACATGAACGCCGACGCCCAGAACCAGAACGACGAGCTCGATCAGCCGATCGAAGCCGGCGAACTCGGCAACGACGCGGAAACGAGCGGCACGCCGTTCTCCGCCCTGGGCCTGCACGACGCGCTGCTGCGCGCCGTCAAGGACTCCGGCTACGAGAACGCCACCGAGGTGCAGGCCCAGGCGATTCCCCCCGCGCTGACCGGCGCGGACCTGATGGTGTCCTCGCGCACCGGCTCGGGCAAGACCGCCTCGTTCATCCTGCCCGCGCTGCAGCAGGTGCTGACCGCCCGCGCCGAGCGCGCCGCCGGCAGCAAGACCAAGACCATCGGCCCGCGCGTGCTGGTGCTGGCCCCGACGCGCGAACTGGCGATGCAGGTCGCCAAGTCCGCGATGACCTACGGCCGCCACATCCAGGGCCTGCGCGTGGCCACCGTGCTGGGCGGCATGCCCTACGCCCACCAGCTGCGCGCGCTCAGCGGCCACCTGGACATCCTGATCGCCACCCCGGGCCGCCTGCTGGACCACATCAACAGCGGCCGCTGCAAGCTCGAGAACGTGACGATGTTCGTGCTCGACGAGGCCGACCGCATGCTGGACATGGGCTTCATCGACGACATCAACTTCGTCGCCGAGCAGATCCCCGCCACCCGCCAGACGCTGATGTACAGCGCGACCTTCGCCGGCAACACCGGCCGCCTGGCCGCCCAGCTGATGAAGGACCCGCAGCGCATCGACGTGTCGGGCCACACCGAGACCCACGAGAACATCGAGCAGCGCCTGCACTGGGCCGACAACGGCCAGCACAAGCGCAAGCTGCTGGAGCACATCCTGGGCGAGCGCGACGTCGACCAGGCCGTGGTCTTCACCAGCACCCAGCAGGACACCGAGTGGCTGGCCGAGCAGCTGGAGGCCATCGGCCACCGCGTCGCCGCGCTGCACGGCGGCATGCCGCAGGGCAAGCGCAACCGCACGCTGATGGCGCTGCGCCGCCGCGACCTGCGCGTGCTGGTCGCCACCGACGTGGCTGCCCGCGGCATCGACGTCCCGACCATCTCGCACGTCATCAACTTCGGCCTGCCGATGAAGGCCGAGGACTACGTCCACCGCATCGGCCGCACCGGCCGCGCCGGCCGCTCCGGCATCGCGGTGACGCTGGCCGAGCGCGGCGACATCTCGATGATCAAGCGCATCCAGCAGTTCACGACGCAGCAGATCCCGGTCTCGCGCATCGAAGGCCTGGAGCCGCGCAATGAAGAGCCGCGCATCTTCCCGTCGCGCCCCGGTTTCGACCGAGGTGACCGTGGCGGCTTCCGCGGCAACGACCGTGGCGGCTTCGGCGGCGGTCGCGGTGGCTATGGCCGTCCGCAAGGCGGCGGCTTCCGTGGCAACGACCGCGGTGGTTTCGGCGGCGGCGACAACCGTTTCGACAACAGCGCCCGCTTCGAGCGTCCGGAAGGCCGTCCGGCCTTTGGCGAGCGTCGCGAAGGCGGCCAGGGCGGCTTCGGCGGCGGCAACCGTTTCGAGCGTCCGCAAGGCGGCGACCGTCCGCGTTTCGGTGACCGCCCGCAGGGCGACCGTCCGCGTTTCGGTGACCGCCCGCAGGGCGACCGTCCCTTCGGCGACCGCCCGCGTTTCGGCGATCGTCCGCAGCGCGACGGCCAGGGCTTCGGCGGCGGCAACCGCTTCGAGCGTCGCGACGGCCAGGTCCAGGACCGTCCGCAGCGTGACTTCGGCGGCCCGCGTGGCGGTCAGGGCGGCAACGGCGGCGGCTTCGAGCAGCGCCGTGGCGGCTTCGATCCGCGCTTCGATCGTTCGGCCGAGAACAACGACCGCTACGGCCCGCGCGCCGAGCGCCCGGCCTTCAAGGGCAACGACGGCTTCGAAGGCCGTCCGGCCAAGCCGGCCTTCAAGGGCCCGCGCCAAGGCGGCGACGACCGCGGCGGCTTCGTCAAGAAGGGCCCGCGCAAGGGCTACTGAGCCCTCGCGGCTCGGACTGAAGGGGAACGCTGAGGGATGCGCGTCGAGGGTCGGATCGTCCAGTGGGATGACGCGAAGGGCTACGGCTTCATCGCGCCGTCCGACGGCGGCCCGAAGCGCTTCGTGCACATCAGCGCCTTCGGCCTGCGCGCCCGCCGGCCCTTCGTCGGCGAGCGCGTGAGCTACCAGCCCGGCGCCGACGCGCAGGGCAAGCCCCGCGCGCTCGAGGTCAAGAGCCTCGAGCCCAAGCCGGCCTCCGCCGGCCCGGCGCCACGCCCGGGCGGCGCGGCCCGGCCGCGCGACCGGTCGCAGCCGCTGCGCGGCTCTGCCCCATCCTCCAAGCCTTCCGCCGACACCGGTGCCTCGCTCTGGCTGGTGCCGGGATTCGCCACGCTGGTGCTGCTCACGCACCTGGCCTGGCCGCTGCCGCGCGGGCTGTGGGGCACCTATGTCGCGATGAGCTTCGCGACCTTCATCGTCTACGCGCTGGACAAGCGCGCCGCCCGGCTGGGCCAGTGGCGCGTCAAGGAGTCCACGCTGCATGGGCTCGCGTTGCTGTGCGGCTGGCCCGGTGCGCTGCTGGCCCAGCACTTGCTACGCCACAAGAGCGCCAAGCCGGGCTTCCGGCGGGTGTTCTGGTTGAGCGTCGCGCTCAACATCCTGGCCTTCGTTTGTCTCTTCACGCCGCTGCTGTCGCCTTTCTTCTCGGGATCTCCGACCACTGGAACACGCGATCGGCCGGCGACTTCGTTTGATGCTGCAGTTGAAAGTGATCGGCACGGCGGACCTTCCCGCCGTGCTCGCCTTGCAGGCCCAGTGTTATGGGCCCGAGTTCCTGGAAAGCGCCGAGGCCTTCGAGGCCAAGCTGCGCGCGGCGCGCCATCTGCACTGCTCCTACCTGGCCGTCGAGGCCGGCGAGCCGCTGGCCTATGTCGTCAGCCTGCCGGTGGACGACGGGCAGCTGCCGGCCCTGGATGCGCCGGAGGTCGCGCCGGCGCGCGCGCCGCGCACGCTGTACCTGCACGACCTGGCGGTGTCGCCGGCGGGGCGCTCGCGGCAATTGGGCCGCAAGCTGTTGCGGCAGGTGGTGAACCGCGCGCAGGACATGGGCCTGGCGCAGATCGCGCTGGTGGCGGTGCAGGGCTCGCGCGACTACTGGCAGCGCCAGGGCTTCGCCGCCGCGGACGCGCCTTCGGGCTCCGCGCTGGCGCGGAAACTGGCCAGCTTCGGCCCCGGGGCGACCCTGATGCGAAGGGCGCTCGGACCCGTGTGAGGGGGCGCGATAATCCCGCCCCATGACCCTGACCCCGGGAGGCGCGGACGACGCTCTGCGCGACGATCTCCCCGAACCCTCTTTCGAAGACCATTTCCGCGAAGGCCAGCTCCCGCAGGACTCCCTCCTGTGGTGGCAGCTGGAACGCAACGAGGCCCTGCTGGCCGCGCAGCGCGCGCTGTTCCACGGCCCGTCCACGCTGGTGCGGCTGCGCGTCTGGGTGTTCATCGAGCTGATGAGCCTGCCGCACTCGCGGCTCTCGCGCGACGACCTGAACCGCCATTTCCACCTGCTGCGCGACGAGGCGCTGGAGCTCGTGCTCAAGCGCCTGCGCGACGCGCAGCTGCTGCTCTGGGATGCGTCCAACCAGCAGTACGGCGTGACGCCGCTGGCGCAGCAGCTGATGGCGATGGTCTCGCCCCTGACGCAGGGCCAGGCGGCCGACGAGGACGGCGACCTGGCCGGCCTGCTCGCCAACGTGGCCGGCGCGCAGCAGCTCGGCACGCTGGAGCCGGCACAGCTGCAGCATCTGCTGGCGCAGCTCTCGCGGCTCTACAACGAATTCGCCGACGCGATCGCCTCGGGCTCCGAGTTCCATCTGCGCCGCGCGCGCATGCGCTTCGAGCGCGCGCTCAAGCTGGTCGAGCGCGCCAGCGAGGCGCTGTCCGCGATCATCCGGCAGGCCGAGAACGACGGGAACGCACGCCTGGAGCGCCTGGCGCGCGAGCTGGGCCTGGCGCAGGCGCGGCTGCTGGCGATGGCCAGCCAGTTCAACCGCGCGCTGCAGCAGGCCGACCGCCAGCGGGTGACGCTGGGCTCCACCGGCATCACGACGACCGACGTGCGGCGCTGGCTGCAGGAGGTCCCGTTCCTGGAAAACCTGGCGCTGGGCGCGCTGTCGCGGCCGGTGCATCCGGTCTTCGTCGCGCAGCATGAACTGCTGGACGGCTGCGAGGCCGAGTTCGAGCGCGACCGCCCGGTGCCGCCCACGCCCGAGCCGCTGCCCAGCGGCCTGGCCGCGCCGCCGGGCGAGCTGGCCGTGATGAGCCTGCCGCCGGAGATGGCCCAGTTGCAGGCGCTGCTGGGCCGCTGGAGCGGCGACGGCGTGCCGATGAACGACCTGCGTCCCGCAGTGCTGGGCGGCAGCTACGCCCGCGCGGCCTACCGCGCGCAGCTGCTGCCGCTGCTGGGCGACCCGCAGGCGCAGCATCTGGCCGGCGCGACCGGCGACATGGCGCGCCAGCCGTGGCGCGTGCGCTGGTCCGCCGCGCAAGGCGAGATCGACGACGAATACGTCCGCTGGATGAGCCAGGGCGTGCTGCACTCGACGGAGGTCGAGCCGCCGGCCGAGCCCGAGCCCGAACCCAAGTGGCGCCCCCCCGAGGAAACGCCCAAGCGCGGCCGCCGCAAGGCGGCGGTCGCCGGCACCGAGAGCGCTGCGGCCGTTGCTGCCGCCGAGGCGGCCGACACCGCCGCCAGCACCGTACCCGAACCTGCCGGCGACGCCAGCGTCGCGGCTGAACCGCCTTCCCAGTCATGAGCAATCAACTCGACGACGCCGCCCAACTGGCGGCTCAACTGCTGGCGCGCCGCTGGCTGCCGCGCAACCAGCCGCTGGTGCGCCGCGCGCTGATCGACCAGGAGCTCTGGCGCGCCGTCAACGAGCGCGTGGCCGCCGTCGGCCTGCGCGTGGTGGACAACGTCTACGCCGACCACATCACGCTGGCGATGCTGCGCCCGGCCGAGGTGGCCGTGTTCGGCGAGACCGGCCTGGCCTCCAACAACAACCTGGACCTGCCGCGCGACGGCGTCGCGCTGCTGGTGGTGGTGTGGGCGCTGATCGTGCTGCCCAAGCGCCAGCGCCAGCTCGCGCGCGCCGAGGAGGCCGCCGAGGGGCAGGGCGAGATGTTCGCCAAGGACAAGCCGCTGCCCAGCGCCGCGAGCAGCGCGCCGACGCTGTCCTACCGCAGCCTGCTGGCCGACTTCGGCAACCAGCTGGGCAAGAAGATGCGGCTGGACGCCAACCTCAAGCTGCTGGAGCGCCAGGGCTTCATCACCCGCAAGGGCGAGGACATCTGCGAGGGTCCGCTGCTGGACCTGCTGCTGGACTACGACACGCTCGCGCCGCGCATCCTGGACGGCGCGCTGGCCGACGTGCTGGCGCGCAGCACCGATGCGGAATCCGGCCCGATGCTGAATGCCATCCTGGCCGCCCGCCACAACGAAGAATCCGACCTGAGCGACGCCTGATGTTTCACCTGCAATCCCTGGAACTGCTGCACTGGGACTACTGCCGCCGTGTCTCGATGCCGCTGGACGGCAACATCATCACCATCGCCGGGCCCAACGGCTCGGGCAAGACCACGCTGCTGGATGCGATGCGGACGCTGCTGGGGCTGGAGTGCTCCGGCGGCCGCACCTACAAGACCTACGCCCGCCATGCCAACGCCGAGCACGCCTGGCTGCGCGCGCTGGTGGACAACCGCCCGCGCGGCCGCCAGAACAGCAGCCGGCCGTTCGCGAGCTCGCTGCTGTACGCGGACCAGGTGACGCTGGCCTGCCGCATCTCGCGCCAGGGCGGCGACTGGGTGCGCCGCTACATCCTGGTCGACGGCGTGCATGAGATCGAGGAGCTCGACACCAAGGCCGACAAGGACTGGCTGGGCATCGAAGCCTGGAAGAAGCGCCTGGAGGCCGCCGGCCTGACGCGCGCGATCGGCCGCGTGCTGGCGCTGGAGCAAGGTCAGACGGACCGCCTGTGCGAGCTCTCCCCCAAGGAGCTGCTGCGCCTGGTGTTCGAGGTCTTCGGCGACCAGGAAGTGCTGGACCGCTACGAGTTGGCGCGCAACCACCAGCAGCAGCTGGTCAAGGAAGTCGAGCAGGCGCAGCACGAGCTGTCGCACGCGCAGGCGCAGCTGTCCGACCTGTCCAACCGCGTCAACAGCTACCAGCAGTACCAGCTGCGGCTGAAGGAGCGCGAGCGCCTGGCCACCGAGGTCGTGCCGGTGCTGCAGTGGAGCGAGCAGCGCCAGCGCACCGCGCAGCAGCTGCGCGAGCTGCATCGGCAGCGGCTGTTCGCGCGCTCCGACGAGCGCGGCATCAGCGACAAGCGCGCGCAGCTGTTGGCGCTGTTCAAGGCGCAGGAGGCGGCCAAGGACAAGCTGGCCGATCTGGAGCAGCAGCGCAAGGAAGCGCGCCAGGCCTTCGAGGCGGCGCGCGACGGCGAGCGCCCGATGGAGCAGCTCGCCAAGCGCGAGGACGACCTGAAGGCGCTGGCCGCGGTCGAGACCGATGGCGCGGCGCTGACGGCCAAGCTCGAGGAACTCGGCACGCGCCAGCATCAACTGCGCGAGAGCTTCACGCGCCAGAACGACCAGCAGCGCAAGGCGCAGCAGGCGATGGACGAGCTGACCGGGCATCGCGTGCCGCCGCCGCCGGCGGAGGTCACGCGTTTTCGCAAGGCGCTGGACGAGGCCGGCATCGCGCATCACGTGCTGGCCGACGCGATCGACATCGCCGACGACCAGTGGCGCGCCGCGGCCGAGGGCTTCCTGCGGCCGTCGCGCTGGGTGGTGGTGCTGGCCCGCGCCAGCGACGAAAGCCAGGCCTACCGCATCGCCTCGCGCGAGCGCTACCGGCATTACGTCGTCGCCGATGGCGAGCATGCGCCGGCGGTGAGCCCGAAGGACAGCCTGCTGTCGGTGCTGAAGTTCAACGCCAAGGCGCCGGGCTGGCTGCTGCGGCAACTGGCCTCGATCCGCTGCGTCGCGGACACCGAGAAGGGCGCCCAGGCCGGCGGCGAGTGGATCACCACCGAGGCCTACTACCGCGATGGCCGCGGCGGCCGCAGCCTGTGGGTCGAGCCGCGCGAGTACCAGTTCGGCGACTCCGCGCTCGATGCGCGGCGCGCCTCGCTGGACAAGGAGCTGACGCGCTACGACCTGGAGCTGTCCAAGCTCGCCAAGGAGCAGCTCGAGATCGAGCGCCAGCTCAAGGACGCGCAGCGTGCGGCGCAGGGCCACAAGGCGGCGCAGGAGCTGGTCGAGCGGGCCGAGGAGTTCGCCGAGGCGCGCGCGCGCCTGCCGGGCCTGCGCCAGTCGCGCATCGAGGCGGCGACCCGCATGGCCGCGCTGGACCAGGAGCACGACCGGACCGTGGCCGCGGCCACCCGCACCGAGCGCGACTACGAGTCGGCCCAGGCCAGCCTGAAGGCCAGCGAGGACAACGTGCTGCGCGCGGAGCGCGATTGGGCCGGCAAGCGCGACGACCTGATCGCCACCGCCCGCGCCTCGCGCGAGGCGCGAGCGAAGTTCCCCGCCGCCTGGGTGCATCCGATGCGGCTGCAGGCGCTGCGCGACGAGTTCGAGAACGCCAAGCAGGCGGAGATCGCCTCGCGCCACGTGCAGCAGGAACTGGACACCGGCGTGTGGGAGACCGATGCCGGCGTGCAGGAGCGCCATGCGCGGATGCAGGTCGCGGTGCTGGAGCAGACCACGCAGCTCGACGATCGCCGCGCGAGCAACGAGATGGCGCGCATCGCCGCGTTCAACGCGCGCGAGCGCTACATCGACGTGCTGCGCGCGACGGTGCGGCGCTACAAGAAGAATGTGCAGGAGCTGGGCGAGCTCGCCGGCGTGCATGCGCAGGCCGAGCTGCCTCACCTGGACAACGACGACACGGTGCTGGCGCAGGCCGGGCTGCACGTGAAGTTCAACTTCGACGGCAAGGGCGAGGTGGGCCTGAACGACGGCGAGGCCTCGGGCGGGCAGCAGGTGCTCAAGAGCCTGATCCTGCTGGTGGGGCTGATGAAGGACGACGACGCGCCGGGCGGCTTCGTCTTCATCGACGAGCCCTTCGCCCACCTGGACGTGCGCAACATCCAGCTGGTGGGCCACTTCCTGAAGAGCACGCGCGCGCAGTACCTGCTGACGACGCCGATCACGCACAACGTCGAGGTCTTCGAGCCCTCGGAGATCACGCTGGTGAC
>Ga0209370_1000381_pt1 | contig 64604 bp, 48 predicted proteins | sample AgamicAtPrz_FD_187164 | JGI IMG/M metagenome (GOLD analysis project Ga0209370, IMG submission 187164) | Agave microbial communities from Guanajuato, Mexico - At.P.rz (SPAdes) (version 2) | ecosystem: Host-associated > Plants > Phyllosphere > Phylloplane/Leaf | place: Guanajuato, Mexico...
AGACCCAGGTCGACGCCCTGGCGATCGCCATCGGTACCAGCCACGGTGCCTACAAGTTCACCAAGCCACCAACCGGTGACGTGCTGGCCATCGACCGCATCAAGGAAATCCACAAGCGCATCCCCAACACCCACCTGGTGATGCACGGTTCGTCCTCGGTACCGCAAGAGTGGCTGGCGATCATCAACCAGTACGGCGGCGACATCAAGGAAACCTACGGTGTACCGGTCGAGGAAATCGTCGAAGGTATCAAGTACGGCGTGCGCAAGGTCAACATCGACACCGACCTGCGTCTGGCTTCCACCGGCGCCATGCGCCGCCTGATGGCGCAGAACCCGAGCGAGTTCGACCCGCGCAAGTTCTTCGGTGAAACCGTCAAGGCCATGCGTGACGTGTGCATCGCCCGTTACGAAGCCTTCGGCACCGCTGGCAATGCCTCGAAGATCAAGCCGATCTCCCTGGAAGGCATGTACCAGCGCTACCTGAAAGGTGAGCTGGCCGCCAAGGTCAACTGATCGCACTGGCTACACAAGAAACCCGCAGAAATGCGGGTTTTTTCATTTTTGGGTGTTAGAACCTTATGCCTGTGCCGGCCTCTTCGCGGGTAAACCCGCTCCCACAGGTTACTCGCTTGCCTGGAAAGCAGTGAGGAACTTGTGGGAGCGGGTTTACCCGCGAAGTGGGCGGCACATATTCCCGGCAAAGCGACCGTTAGTCGGCTACCGTATAGTTGAGGCACTGATAGCGTTCTGATTGCATTGCGTGTTATCCGCTCAGGTCTAGAGTACTAGTGGATCCAACCGTATCTTGAAGTCGGTCACATAATAGAGAAGCAGCATGGATGGCGCTCACCCTCACCCCCAACCTCAGCCACTGGATGGCAGCTCGGTTCTTCTGGTGGTAGACGATTACCCCGAAAACCTCATCAGCATGCGGGCATTGCTGGCCCGTCAGGATTGGCAGGTGCTGACGGCAAACTCGGGGATGGAAGCCCTGAGCGCGTTGCTCGAGCACGATGTCGACCTGGTCCTGCTGGATGTACAGATGCCGGAGATGGACGGCTTCGAAGTCGCCCGGCTGATGCGCGGCAGCCAGCGTACCCGGCTGACCCCGATCATTTTCCTCACCGCCAACGAACAGTCCGAAGCGGCCGTGCTCAAGGGCTACGCCAGCGGCGCCGTGGACTACATGTTCAAACCGTTCGACCCGCAAATCCTCAAGCCCAAGGTCCAGGCCCTGCTCGACCAGCAGCGCAACCGGCGCATGCTGCAGCGGCTGACCCGCGAGCTGGAAGCGGCCAGGGCCTTCAACGCATCGATCCTGGAGAACGCCGCCGAGGGCATTCTGGTGGTGGATGCCCAAGGCATCATCAGCTTTGCCAACCCGGCCATTTCCCGTTTGTTGTCAGCGCCGGTGCAGGAGTTGCAGGGCGCCCATCTGCTCGACCTGGTGCAACTGACCAGTGCCAGCCTGTGGAACGAATCGGACTTCTACCAGGCCTACCTGGGGCGGCGCATCTTCCGCGTGCATGATGCCCAGCTGCGCACCCTGGGCGGCGAGCTGGTGCCGGTGGCGTTGTCCTGTGCGCCACTGCCGGCAGAACAGCAGGCCATGGTGGTCACCGTGCTGGACATGTCGGTGGTGCGCAACCTGCACCAGCAGCTGGAGTACCAGGCCGTCACCGACCCGCTTACCGGCCTGCTCAACCGCCGCGGGTTCTACCAGGCCGCCGAAGGTGCGCTGCTGCGCAACGAGCGTTCGGACAAGGCGCAGGCGCTGATGTACATGGACCTGGATGGCTTCAAGCGCATCAACGACTCGCTCGGCCACGACGCGGGCGACCGGGTGCTGCACTGGGTAGCCGAACAGCTCAAGGATTGCCTGGGCAGTGAAGCGCTGCTGGCGCGCATGGGCGGGGACGAGTTCACTGCACTGTTCGACAGCCTGCCTTACCCGGAGCAGGCCGGGCGCTATGCCGAGCGGTTGCTGGAACGTATTTCCATCAGCCACCAGGTGGAAGGGCTGGATGTGAGCCTTGGGGTGAGCATCGGTATCGCCACCTATCCGGATTGCGGCGCCAATGTCGAAGGCCTCTTGCGTGCGGCCGATGCGGCGATGTACGCGGCCAAGCAGGCGGGGCGCCAGCAGTATCGCTTCTACGATCAGGAGCTCAACGGCCGGGCGCGTTCGCGGCTGATGCTCGAGGACAGCGTACGCACGGCCGTGGAGCAGCAAGACTTCACTCTGGTTTACCAGCCGCAGGTTGGCTTCAACGATGGCCGCTTGCGTGGCTTCGAGGCCTTGCTGCGTTGGCAGCATCCCAGTGTCGGCGATGTGCCGCCGGGGCTGTTCATCCCGTTGCTGGAAGAGGCGCGCCTGATCAACCGCCTGGCCAGCTGGATCTACCGACAGGGCGCGGCTCAGCGTCAGGCCTGGTGCCAGCGTTTCCCGGCGGACCTGGTGCTGGGTATCAGCCTGAGCCGCGCGCAGTTCGCCATGCCAAGCCTGGTCGACGAACTGCACCGGGTCATCCAGCTTTACCAGCTGGACCCGGCGCAGCTGGAAGTGGAGGTGGCGGAAACCTCGCTGATGTACAACATCGATGCGGCGGTGAAACAGATACACCGCTTGCGCGAGCTGGGTATGCGGGTGGCGCTGGATGACTTTGGTGCCGGCGACTGTTCGTTGCGCATGTTGCGCGACCTGCCGATCGATACCCTCAAGCTCGACCGCCACCTGGTCGCGCGCCTGCCCGACTCGGCGGTGGATGCCGCGCTGGTGCGCAGCGTCATCGGCCTGTGCGCCGACTACAGCATCACGGTGATCGCCGAGGGGGTGGAAACCCCGGCCCAGGCGGCCTGGCTCAAGGCCAATGGCTGTGAGTACGTGCAGGGGTTCCTGGTGGCATACCCGATGACCGCCACGGATGCCAGCAGCTTCCCGGCGATTTTCTCCTGGCCGGGGCCATGATTGGCTAGAATCGGCATTCGTTACACCGAATGCAGCGCCATGACCGTATTACGATACTTGCAAGCCTACCCCCCGCACCTGCAGCAGCAGGTGCGGCAGATGATCGAAAGCGACCGCCTGGGCGAGTACCTGCAGCGCCGCTACCCCGACCGCCATGACGTGCAGAGCGACAAGGCGTTGTATGGCTATGCCCAGGATTTGCGCCAGCAATACCTGCGCAGCGCGCCGAACCTGGACAAGGTGCTGTTCGACAATCGTCTCGACCTGACCCATCGGGCCCTGGGCCTGAATACGGCGATATCAAGGGTGCAGGGCGGCAAGCTCAAGGCGAAGAAGGAAATCCGCATTGCCTCGCTGTTCAAGGAGGCCGCGCCGCAATTCTTGCGCATGATCGTGGTGCACGAACTGGCACACCTGCGCGAGCGCGACCACAACAAGGCGTTCTACCAGCTCTGCCAGCACATGGAGCCGGACTACCACCAACTGGAATTCGACCTGCGCGTCTACCTGACCTATCGGGAGCTGCCGGGCAACTGTTAAGGACCACGCAGCATGGAAGTGAGCAAGACCAAGAGCAGCTTCTACCGCCGCCTGTACGTGGCCTGGCTGATCGACAGCCAGACCGCGACCAGCGTACCGGCCCTGATGGAGGCCACCGGCATGCCCCGGCGCACCGCTCAGGACACCATTGCGGCGCTGGCCGACCTGGATATCGTCTGCGAGTTCGAACAGCAGGAAGGCGCGCGCAACCACGCCGGGCATTACCGCATTCATGACTGGGGAGCGATCGACAAGCAGTGGATCATCCGGCACCTGCGGCAGGTTCGCGAAGTGCTGGGGTATCCCTGATCCACTGGGGGGCGGCGGCTACAGGTGATCGCATTCCCTTGTAGGAGCGGCCTTGTGTCGCGAAAGGGGTGCGAAGCACCCCCGGCGATCTCAACCCTTGCGCATCCCGATATGCGGAATGTCATCCTCAAGATATTCCTCGCCCACCACCGCGAACCCATGCCGGGCATAGAACGCCTGCAAATGCGCCTGCGCCGACAGATAGACCGGCACCCCAGGCCAGCAATGCTCCGCTGCCTCCAACCCCTTGAGCAGCAAGGGGTGCCCCAGCTTCAGCTCGCGCGCCGCAAGTGCAGTCACCACCCGCCCGATCACCACATCCCCACCCTGGGATTGCGGGTCGAGCAGGCGTAGATAGGCCACCAGCTTGTCATCCTGCCAGCCCATCAGGTGCAGGGTATCGCCGGTCAGGTCCTGGCCATCGACTTCCTGGTAGGCGCAGCGCTGCTCGACCACGAACACTTCAGTGCGTAATTGCAGAATGGCGTAGAGCTGGTCCTTGCTGAGATCGGTGTGGTGCTTGCAGAGCCAGTCGATGGACATTGGCGCGAACTCCTTGAGTGGGCCGTCGATCATCGCATGATGTATGGGTCACGGCCAAAATAGAGGCTAAATGACACTATTGGCCGCTGCCCTCGGCGACGGCTTTGTGTAATCTCGTCGGCAATGTGTGCCCTCCATTGCGAAAGGACGTGAGCATGCGGCCACTGCTTTGTGTTCTAGGGTTGCTGGCAATGATGCTTGCAACACCCGCCCCGGGTTACGAAAAGCTGCGCCTGGTGGCCGACAATTGGCCGCCGTTCACCGATGCCAGCATGCCGGGCGGTGGCCTGGCGACCAGCATCGTCACCACGGCGCTGGCCCGGGCCGGCTACACCAGTGGGGTCGAAGAGGCACCTTGGGCGCGGGCTCTGCTGGGGGTGAGCGAGGGGCGTTACGACGTGCTGATCAACGCCTGGTACAACGACTCGCGCGCCAGCATCGGGCAGTTTTCCAAAGCCTACCTGGTCAACCGCATTCGCCTGTTGCAACGTAAGGGCGAGGCGTTTCGCTACAAGCGCCAGTCAGACTTGTATCCCTACAGCATCGCTGTGGTGCGTGATTACGCCTATTCCCCCGAGTTCGACCGCGACACCCGCCTGCACAAGGTGGCGGTGCGCAACTTTCCCTCTGCGGTACGCATGCTGGCGGCGGGGCGGGTGGACCTGGCGGTGGAGGACGAGTACGTGGCCCGTTACAACTTGCAGCGCGAACTGCCGGAGGTACGCGATGGGGTGATGCTGGTGGAGCCGCCGTTGGGGGAGAACACCCTGCATATCCTGGTCAGCCTGAAAAACCCGGAGCATGCGCGGATCGTCGAGCGGTTCGAGCAGGCGATAGCGGCGATGAAGGCGGATGGCAGCTATGCGCGGCTCATGCGCCAGCATGGCTTCTGATCTTTAACGCCTGTTCTGGCTTCTTCGCGGGCATGCCCGCTCCCACAGGTATCTCACAGGACTTGAGGTTTGTGATTTTCCTGTGGGAGCGGGCGTGCCCGCGAAGAGGCCAGAGCAGGTAACAATGCATTCAGGCCGGTGCACCTTCCTTGATCAAATGCGCTGCCAAGGTCCGCAGCGGCCCCAGCTGCCGGCAGATCAATGCCAACTGCGTCTGCACCAGCCGCTGGTGCTCGTCCAGCTCTTCCGGCATCTGCTCCAGGGCATTGGCCAGCGCTTCTTCGGCATCACTGTGAATCGCCACCGGCAGCCGCGCGGCCAGGCCGTTGGCAATCTCGTCCAGGCTGCTGGCCAGGCTTTGCCCGGCACCTTCGATCAACTGTTCCTGCACCTCCGCCGGCAAGGCCGTGTCGCGGTGCGCGCCCAGCCCCGAGAGGTAGCTGAGCAAGGTATGCGACAGCACCAGGAAGCGGAAGCCGACGTCGGCCTCCTTCCGGAAATGCCCCGGCTCCATCAGCATGTTGGCCAGGGTGGTGGACAGCGCCGCGTCGGCGTTGTGGGCGTTGCGCCGGGCCAGGCGGTAGGCCAGGTCATCGCGCTTGCCGTGGGCATACTGCTGCATGATCTGCCGCAGGTACACGCTGGCGCAGGCCAGGGTATTTGCCAGCGCCTTGTTCAGCCGCCGCCCCTGCCAGTCGGGGAGGAACAGGAACACCGCGAGGATTGCGATCAGGCTGCCGACCAGGGTATCGAACAGGCGCGGCAGGAACAGGCCATAGCCATCGCCGATCTGGTTGAAGCAGAACAGCACCATCAGGGTGATCGCGGCCGTGGCCAAGGTGTAGCGGGTGGTGCGGTTGACGAAGAACACCACCCCGGCGACCACGGCGAACAACGACTGGATGACCGGGTTGGGGAACAGGTCGAACAATGCCCAGCCCACCGTCAGGCCGACGGCGGTGCCGGCTATCCGCTGCACCAGCTTGCGCCGGGTCGCACCGTAGTTGGGCTGGCACACGAACAGCGTGGTGAGGATGATCCAGTAGCCCTGGGTGGGGTGGATCAGGTGCACCATGCCATAGCCGATCGACAGCGCCAGCGGCAGGCGCAGGGCATGGCGGAACAGCAGCGAAGTCGGAGTCAATTGGGTGCGCAGGCGGGTCCACACATCCTTCAGCGAGCGTGGCGAGCGGTCGAGCAGGCTGCTATCGCTGGTGTCGGCAAGGCTGTCCGGGTTGCTGGCGGCGCTGAGCAGGCGGTCGAGCGTCGCCAGGTTGGCCGCCAGCGCGCGCAGCGAGCGAAGCAGGCTACGCCAGGCCGGGTTGTTCTGCATGCGCAGGTGTTCCAGCGAGGCGTTGAGGTCTTCGAGGGCTTCGGGATAACCGCTGGCCAGCACGAACGGCTGGCGCAGGCGGATCGAGCGGGCCAGTTCCTGGCAGGACGAGCCCTGCTTGCGCAGCAGGCGCTGGCAGCGGAACATCACGTCGCTATGGAAAAAAGCCTCGGTCAGGGCGTTGTAGGGATAGTGCGAGGCACTGACCCGTTCATGGATGTCCTGGGCCAGGAAGTACAGCTTGAGGTAGCGGCTGACCTTGGAGTTCGGCTGGCTGTTGCCCACCCGGTGCAGGATGATTTCCTTGGCCGCGTTGAGCGCCGCTACCACCTTGCCGTTCTGCTGGGCCAGCTCCAGGCGCCGGGCTTCGACGTCAAGGGTGCGGACGGGTTCGAACAGGCTGGCCTTGAGCTTGAGGTAGCTGCCCAGTTCGAAGAACAGCTTGGCCAGGCTCTGCTGCACCGGCTGGTTGGAAAACAGCGCCTGCCACAGCACCGACAGCAGCCCGTACCAGGCCGCACCCGCCACCAGCAGCAGTGGTTCGTGCCAGAAGTCGGTGACCTGGCCGCCGCGCTGGTCCACGCCGATCATGGTGTACACCGCAGTGATCAGGGTCGCTGAAGCGATGGCGCCATAGCGCTCGCCCAGGGCACCGAGCATGGTCAGGCCGAAGGCCGCCAAGGCCAGGGCAATGACGAATGCCCACGGGTAGGGGAACAGCAGTTCGACCGCCAGTGCGGCGATGGCAAAACACACCAGGGTGACGGCCAGGGCGCTGAGGCGGCCCTGCCAGCTGTCATCGGTTTCGGCCAGGGCGCTGGCGATGATGCCGAGGAACAGCGGAATCAGCAGGGCCATTTCGTTCTGGTACCAGCACAGGGCCAGGCTGCCGGTGAGGGCGATGGTGACCCGGATGCTGTAGCTGAACTTGTCTTGACCCCACAGGCGACGCAGTGACTGACGGAACGAGCTCGATGACATGATGGCCTGCTAGGCAGTGATCAGAGAAATACCTTTCAGAGACGGTTACCGGGGCCGCTTCGCGCCCCTTCGCGGGCACGCCCGCTCCCACAGGGGATACGCGGAACTCTGTGGGAGCGGGCGTGCCCGCGAAGGGGCGCGAAGCGGCCCAAATTCCGACACTGAGCACGGGCCAGCAAGAAGCGTTCCGTGCTGCTGAATGGATTCTACTCTACACGAACTGCGCCGCGGCGTTGGCGGAGGCCCAGGCCCACTGGAAATTGAAACCGCCTAGGTGGCCGGTCACATCGAGCACTTCACCAATGAAATACAGCCCGGGGCTCTTCAGCGATTCCATGGTCTTGGACGACACCTCGCGGGTATCCACGCCGCCCAGGGTCACTTCGGCAGTGCGGTAGCCCTCGGTGCCGGCCGGCACCACTTGCCAGTTCGCCAGCTTTTCGGCGATCTGTGCCAGTTCCGCCGGGGTGTACTGCTTCATCGGCCTGGACTCGAACCACTGCTCGGCCAGCAGGTTGGCCAGCTTGCGGGTAAACACCTCGCCCAGCACGGTCTTCAGCTCGGCGTTGGCGCGTTCGGCCTGCATCTGTTGCAGCCAGGTCAGTGCATCACGGTCGGGCAGCAGGTTGATCTCGACCGTGTCGCCGGCCTCCCAGAACGACGAGATCTGCAAAATCGCCGGGCCGCTGAGGCCGCGGTGGGTAAACAGCAGGTTCTCGCGGAAGCTGGTGCCGTTGCAGCTGGCGGTGCAATCCAGCGAGGTGCCAGACAACTCGGTGCACAGTGCCTTCAGTTGGGGCTCGGTGATGGTGAACGGCACCAGCCCGGCGCGGGTTGGCAGCAGGGTATGGCCGACCTGGCGGGCCACCTGGTAGCCGAAGCCGGTGGCACCCAGGGTCGGGATCGACAGGCCGCCGGTGGCGATCACCAGCGACTGGCAGGCGAACTGGCCGCCGCTGGTCTGCAGCAGGTAGCCGCCTTCGGTCTTCTCGATCTGCTCGATGCTGGTGTGCATGCGGATCTCGGCGCCGGCCTCATCGCATTCGGCCAGCAGCATGTCGAGGATGTCACTGGCCTTGTTGTCGCAGAACAGCTGGCCGAGCTTCTTCTCGTGGTAGGCCACGCCGTGCTTGCACACCAGCTCGATGAAGTCCCACTGGGTGTAGCGGGCCAGGGCCGACTTGCAGAAGTGTGCGTTCTGCGAGAGGAAGTTGCCCGGCTCGGTATACATGTTGGTGAAGTTGCAGCGGCCGCCGCCGGACATGAGGATCTTCTTGCCCGGTTTGTTGGCGTGGTCGAGCACCAGTACCCGGCGGCCACGGCGGGCGCTGAGCTGGGCGCACATCAGGCCGGCGGCGCCGGCGCCGAGGATGATCACGTCGGTGGAGTGCACGGTGTAAACCTTATAAGAAAGAAACACAGAACCCTGTGGGAGCGGGTTCACCCGCGAAGGCGGCAGTGAGCCCACTATCGCATTCGCGGGTAAACCCGCTCCCACAGGGACCTTGCATGGCTTTAGATAATGCGGACTTTCAGGGAGCGCCCCTTGATCTTGCCGCTGTTCAGGCGCTGCATGGCCTGCTTGGCCAGCGGTCGCTCCACGGCCACGAACGCCTGGAAATCGAAGATCGCAATCTTGCCCACCTGCTTGCCGGGGATGCCGGCATCACCGGTCAGCGCCCCGAGGATGTCACCCGGGCGCAGCTTGTCCTTGCGCCCGGCGGCGATGCACAGGGTGCTCATCAGCGGCAGCAGCGGCTCGCCGCCCTTGTGCTTCAGGCTGTCCAGCTGGTCCCAGCGCAGCGGGCTCTTCTGCAGGTCTTCGATGGCCTGGGCGCGGTGGCCTTCGGCCGGTGCCACCAGGCTGACCGCAATACCTTTCTCGCCAGCACGGCCGGTGCGGCCCACACGGTGCACATGGATTTCCGCATCACGTGCCAGTTCGACGTTGATGACCATGTCCAGGCCATCGATGTCCAGGCCGCGCGCGGCCACATCGGTAGCCACCAGCACCGAGCTGCTGCGGTTGGCGAACATGGTCAGCACCTGGTCGCGGTCGCGCTGCTCCAGATCGCCATGCAGGGCCTGGGCAACGATGCCCTTGGCGGTCAGGTGGGCGACCACATCCTCGCACTGCTGCTTGGTGAAGCAGAACGCCACGCAGGACTGCGGGCGGTAGTGGCCGAGCACGCGGGTGACGGCCTCGAGACGCTGTTGCGGGTCGATCTCGATGAAGCGCTGCTCGATCTGGTTGTCGGCATGCAGGCTCTCGACCTTGACCTGTTGCGGGTTGCGCATGAAGTCGGCGGCCAGTTGCTTGATGCCGGCCGGGTAGGTGGCCGAAAACAGCAGGGTCTGGCGGCGCGACGGGGTCTTGCCGATGATGCTGGCGATGGCATCGAAGAAGCCCATGTCGAGCATGCGGTCGGCTTCGTCCAGCACCAGGGTGTTCAGCCCGTCGAGCACCAGGGTGCCCTTGTCCAGGTGCTGCTGGATGCGCCCTGGGGTGCCGACGATGATGTGTGCGCCGTGCTCCAGCGAAGCGATCTGCGGGCCCAGCGAAACGCCGCCGCACAGGGTCAGGATCTTGATGTTGTCCTCGGCGCGGGCCAGGCGGCGCAGCTCCTTAGCCACCTGGTCGGCGAGCTCGCGGGTGGGGCACAGCACCAGCGCCTGGCAACCGAAGTAGCGTGGGTTGATCGGGTTGAGCAGGCCGATGCCGAAGGCGGCGGTCTTGCCGCTGCCGGTCTTGGCCTGGGCGATCAGGTCCTGGCCCTTGAGGATGACCGGCAGGCTCTGGGCCTGGATTGGTGTCATCGAGGCATAGCCGAGGGCGTCCAGGTTGGCCAGCATGGCAGTGGACAGCGGCAAGGTGGCAAAGGCGGTGGATTCGGTGGTCACGAGGCGGGCCTGCGTTGCGAAGCGAAAAATGCCGCACAGTCTACCAGCCTCGTGGCCATTCGCCCTACGACTCCATGTGTTGTTCCGGACGACGGGCACGCCTTCCGTCCGTCGGCGACAGTTGCAGGAAGATCGCCGCAGCCAGCATGGCCATCACGCCGATGGTGACGAAGGTCAGCTGGAATGCGCCCAAGGTGGTTTCCACGCCGTCGGCGCTGCCGGCTGCGGTAAAGCCGCCGAGCAATGCACCCGCACATGCCACGCCCAGGCTCAGGGCCAGCTGCGCGACCACCGACAGCAGGCTGTTGCCGCTGCTGGCGCTGGCGTCGTCGAGGTCGATCAGGGTTACCGTGTTCATCGCGGTGAACTGCATCGAGTTGACCGCGCCGAGCAGGCCCAGCTGAATCAGCAGCACGGCATAGGGCGTCTGTTCGTCGACCAGACCGAGGCTGGCCAGCAGCAGGCCCAGCAGCAGGGTGTTGCCGGTGAGGATGATGCGGTAGCCAAAGCGTTCGATCAGTGGTCGGGCGATGGACTTGGCCAGCATCGCCGCAGCCGCCAGCGGGATCATGCTCATGCCGGCCTGGGCCGGCGAGTAGCCCAGCGCCACTTGCAGCAGCAACGGCACCAGGAACGGCAGGGCGCCGCTGCCCAGGCGGGCGAACAGGTTGCCGAGGATACCGATGGCAAAGGTGCGCACGCGGAACAGGCTGGGCGAGAACAGCGGCTCCGGGTCGCGCCCGGCGCGCAGCCAGTAGGCCGCCAGGCAGGCCATGCCGGCGAACAGCAGCAACATCACCCGCAGGTGCGGCAGGTGCAGTTCGCCCAGGCCTTCCATGGCGATGGTGATCAATACCATCGCTGCGCCAAACAGAAGGAACCCGGGGCCGTCGAACGTGGTGCGCTCGGCGCCGCGCAGGTCGGGGATGAACTTCCAAACGGCGTAGCAGCCGATCAGGCCGACCGGCAGGTTGAGCAGGAAGATCCAGTGCCAGCTCAGTATTTCCACCAACCAGCCGCCAACCGTAGGGCCCAGTAGCGGCCCGAGCAGGCCCGGGATGGTGATGAAGCTCATGATGCGCACCAGCTCGGTGCGCGGGTAGGCGCGCAGGACCACCAGCCGACCGACCGGCAGCATCAGCGCACCGCCCAGCCCTTGCACGACACGGGCAAAGATCAGGAAACCGAGGCTGTTGGCGGCGGCGCACAGCAGCGAGCCGAAGCTGAACAGCAGGATGGCGCTGAAGAAGATGCGCTTGGTGCCGAAGCGGTCGGCGATCCAGCCTGAGGCGGGGATCAGCAGGGCCACGGTGAGCATGTAGGCAATGATCACGCCCTGCATGCGCAGCGGGTCTTCGGCCAGCGAGCGGGCCATGGCCGGCAGCGCAGTGTTGAGGATGGTGCCGTCAAGGGACTGCATGAAGAAGGCGATGGCCACCACCCAGGGGATCCAGCGGGCGGTGACGGGGTCCAGCGGGGTGCGTTCGGGCATGACTTCCTCGTTTGTCAGTGCCGGCCTCTTCGCGGGTGAACCCGCTCCCACAGGGATATCACCACATTCAAGGGCAGTGGAGATCCTGTGGGAGCGGCTTTAGCCGCGAAAGGGCCGGTAAGTCCAGTCACAATGTCAGGGTCAGGCCTTTGACCAGTGCCCCCGGCAAATGACTCGACCCGGTACTGCGCTGTCCATAGGTACTGGTCGACAGAATCATCTCGCGCTCCAGCGTCAGGTCCTCCAGTTGGCTACCTAGCAAGCTGTACAGGCTGTCATCGAAGCGCATGGTGCTCACCGGGCCCTGGATCTGCCCGTTCTCCACCCAGAAGGTGGCGAAGCGGGTCAGCCCGGTCATGCGTGCCGCCGGCAAGTCGGAATAGTTCAGGTACCACAGGTTGCTGATGTACAGCCCGGTACCGAGCCGCTCCAGGATCTGCTCGCTCGGCAGGCTACCTGCTGCCAGGCTCAGCGCACACGGCGACTCGTAACTATCGGCGCCATTGGCCAGCAGCTCGAACTCGGCCGCACTGCGCGCACTGATCAATCGCTGCCGGGCCTCGCCTTGCTGGATCAACGGCACATCCAGGCGCGGCGAGCCTTCATCGGAAAACGCCGGGCTCAGCGAACCGCTGACCTGCTCGGTGAAGCTCACCAGCGGGCTCAGCCGCGCATCGCCGTTGTACAGGCGCTGCAGGGCGCTGTTGCCAGTGGCCAGGGCCTGTGCGGAAAAGCCGCCCCAGCACAGCATGCCGGCTATTTCGTCCATGGCCGCCGGGGCCAGGTAGGCGCGGTAGCTGCCAGGTTTCAGCGTGACGGCAGGGCGGCCAAGGAAACCCAGCTGCTCCCGCGCCTGGCGCAGGCGTGCGGTGAAGTCGTCGGCGCTCCACACTTGCCCGGCATAATTGGCCTTCACCGCCTCGCCGTTTTCGTGGAACAGGCTCCAGTCGAAGTTGAAGCTGTTGGCCTGGTGCCAGCCGAAGGCCCCGAACGAGCTGGCGAAGCCCCGGCAGATGGGGCCGGCGGCGTAGATGCCGACAAGGTCCAGGTCGCCGGCTTCGCGCTCGAGCAAGGTCAGCACATCGCTCAGTTCGGGCAGCGGCTGCTCCTGCTGGCTGTGGCTGTGCCAGGCGCTTTCGTCCAGGCGCAGGTACGGATCGACCGCCAGCAGTGGCAAGGTCTGGCGCAGTTGCTCCAGGGCCGTGAACAGGCGCTGGCTATCCAGTTGCGTGTCACCACTCAAGGTCACCTGTTGCTCTGCCTGGCGGCCATCGCGGATCAGCCGCAGTTGCGCACCGGCCTGGTTCACGGTGCCGGCCTGGCGCACCTTGGCATGGTTGAAACGCACGAATTGCGACTGTTCGGCGCTGTAGCCGAGGGTGAACTGTTCGCCCGTCTGCAGGGCTTTGCGCACATCCCCGACCAGGGTTTCGAAAGCGTGTTTCATCAGGCGTCTCCTCCGAATACGTCGATCTGGCGGAACACGCAGGCCGGCGAGGCGTGGCCGACCCGCACCACCTGGTTGGGTTCGCCCTTGCCGCAGTTGGGCGTGCCCAGCACCTGGAAGGTACTGCTGTCGCCGACCGCCGCCAGGTTGCGCCAGAACTGCGCGGAGATGCCACGGTAGTTGGGGTTCTTGACGATGCCCTTGAGCTCGCCGTTTTCGATCAACTGCCCCCATTCACAGCCGAACTGGAACTTGTTGCGCGCATCGTCGATGGACCAGGAACGGTTGGTGCGCATCAGGATGCCGTGCTCGATGCCCTTCACCAGCTGATCCAGGCTCTGGCCTCCCGGCTCGATGTTGAGGTTGGCCATGCGGTCGATCGGCGCACGGTTCCAGCCGCAGGCGCGGCTGTTGGCCACGCCGTCGAGGCCGGAGCGGAACTGCGACAGCGCACCACCCAGCGGGCGCAGCAGCAGGCCATCGCGGATCAGGAACTGCTTGCTGGCCGGGGTGCCGTCATCATCGAAGCTGTAGCTGGCCAGCTCTTCGCCGATGGTCGGGTCGAAAGTCACGTTGAGCAGCGCGGAGCCGTACTGCAGGTGGCCGAAGTCACCGGCCTTGACGAAGCTGGTGCCGGCGTAGTTGCGCTCGTCGCCGAGAATGCGGTCCATCTCCAGCGGGTGGCCGATGGATTCGTGTATCTGCAGCATCATCTGGTCCGGCATCAACAGCAGGTCGCGCGGGCCGCTGGGGGTGTTCGGTGCCAGCAACAGTTGCAGCGCCTCGTCGGCCACCCGGCGGGCAGCCCCGACCAGGCCACAGCGCTCGATGATCTCGAAGCCGCCCTGCTGGCCGAAGTTGTCGCGGCCCAGGCTGCGGCTCTGGCTGTCCTGGCCATCGCTGGCGGTCACGCCCAGGCCCGGGAACAGGAAGCGCTGGGCGTGGCGCAGCTCGGCGCCGGCCGAGTTCAGGTAGGTCTGCTCGACCAGGCTCAGGCCCAGGCTGGCCTGCCAGTCCACCAGGCGGCTGTCCTTGGGCACGCTGGCCGATTCGGCAGCGAGCAGGCCAAGGCAGTCGGCGAGGTTGGGCACGGGCTGGTCGAAGTTGGGCGAAATGTGGTCGTGGCGTGCGCTGGTCACCGGTTGCTCACGCAGGTCCAGCAGGTTGTACCGGGCGATCTGGCGGGCCAGCGCCTCGGCCTGCTCCAGGGCGCGCTGCAGGCCGGCCTGGGACAGGTCGGCGGTGGCGGCATAGGCTTCCACGCCACTCACCCGCACGGTGAGCATGGCGCCCTCGTCCTGGCTGAAGAAGGGTGGTTCCGCGACGTTGCGGCGAACCGACAGCGCCTGGTGCGACTGTTTCACATGGCGCAGGGAAAATAACTCGGCCGTACTGCGCAGCGCGGCAAAGCGCTGGCGCAGCAGGGCGCTGGTATCGAACATGTGGAAGCCTCCGTGTACACGGTGGCTCCCCCTTAGAACCACTCGTCCTGCATGGTGAGGCAAGTGTCGTCGCGCGCCTCGAGCAATGCCAGCTCATTATGGCAGCCAGGTACTTCCCAGGTCAGGAAATAACGCGCGGCCTGCAGCTTGCCAAGGTAGAAGGCGCGGTCGGCGGGGTTGCCCTTGAGCAGGCCGAGTTCGGCATGAATCGCCTGTTCCAGCCAGCGCCAGCCGATCACGCAGTGGCCGAAGGCCTTGAGGTACAGGGCCGAGTTGGCCAGTGCTCTGGCGACTTTGCCCTGGGCCAGGTCACCCAGCAAGGCCAGGGTCACACCTTGCAGGCGGTTGACCAGTTGCTCCAGCGGCTGGCGCAGCGGGTCGAGGTTCGGATGGTGGCTGGCGCGCTCGCCGGTGGCCGCGATCGACCGGATCAACTGCTTGAGGCCGGCGCCATTGTTCTGCGCCAGCTTGCGGCCCAGCAGGTCGAGCGACTGGATGCCCTCGGTGCCTTCATGGATCGGGTTCAGGCGGTTGTCGCGGTAGTACTGTTCAACCGGGTATTCGCGGGTGTAGCCGTGGCCGCCGAGGATCTGGATCGCCAGTTCATTGGCCTTGAGGCAGAACGTCGAGGGCCAGGATTTGACGATCGGGGTCAGCAGGTCGAGCAGCTCCTGCGCCTGCTTGCGGGCGCTGTCGTCGCTGGCAGTCTGGGTGTCGTCGAACAGGCGCGCGGCATACAGGCCTAGGTCGAAGGCACCCTCCACGTAGGCCTTCTGTGCCAGCAGCATGCGTTTCACATCGCTGTGCTCGATGATCGGCACCGCGGGGCTGTGCGGGTCTTTGTTGTCCGGCAACCGACCCTGCGGGCGCTGGCGGGCGTACTCCAGCGAATACAGGTAGCCGGCGTAGCCGAGCATCACTGCGCCCATGCCGACACCGATGCGTGCCTCGTTCATCATCTGGAACATGCAGGCCAGGCCCTGGTGCGGCTGGCCGACCAGGTAGCCGACGCACTGGCCGTTGTCGCCGAAGTTCAGCGCGGTGGAGGTGGTACCGCGCCAGCCCATCTTGTGGAACAACCCGGCCAGCAGCACATCGTTGCGCGGGCCACGGCTGCCATCTTCGTTGACCAGGTACTTGGGCACGATGAACAGCGAGATGCCCTTCACGCCGGGCGGCGCATCCGGCAGCTTGGCCAGCACCATGTGCACGATGTTTTCCGACAACTCGTGATCACCGCCGGAGATGAAAATCTTGTTGCCCTTGAGCCGGTAGCTGCCGTCACCGGCAGGTTCGGCGCGGGTGCGGATATCGGCCAGTGAAGAGCCCGCATGGGGTTCGGTCAGGGCCATGGTGCCGAAGTAGCGGCCTTCGATCATCGGTTGCAGGAACAGGCGTTTCTGTTCATCGCTGCCGAAGCTCTCGATCAGGTTGGCCGCGCCCATGGTCAGGAACGGGTAGGCCGTGGTGCCGGCGTTGGCCGCCTGGAAGTGGGCGAAGCAGGCCTGCGAGACCAGGCTCGGCAGCTGCATGCCGCCGGCTTCGAAGTCGCGGTTGGCGTTGAGGAAGCCGGCTTCGAGAAAGGCGTCGACGGCGGGTTTCACTTCGGGGATCAGTTCGGCGCGGCCATCCACGTAGCGCGGCTCGTTTTCGTCGGCCTTGCGGTTGTGCGGGGCGAAGAACTTTTCGGCGATGGTGCGGGAAGTTGATAGCGCTGCATCGAAGGTTTCGCGGCTGTGCTCGGCGAAGCGCGGGCGCTGGGTCAGGGCCTCGGCGTCGAGGACTTCGTAGAGTTCGAAGGCGAGGTTGCGGGGGCTGAGCAGGGTCTCGGGCATGGTCGCGGTCCAGAGGCGGGATGCTGCGAGTGTAGGAGGGTGGTGGGGTGGGGGACAGGTTAATAGGTTTGGGTGATATGGGTTGAGAACACAGGGATGTCTGGTGGTTGGTCGCACAGCTCACGCGGGGGCAGTTGTTGTTTTGCCTGTTCGGGCCCTTTCGCGGGTAAACCCGCTCCCACAAGTACTGCGCAGCCCCAGCCATCAACGCTGCACCTGTAGGAGCGGGTTTACCCGCGAAAGGGCCGGAACAGGCGCAGGAAAAATGTAGAGACGTTTCCTACAAGTCATAGCGGAACTGGACTACTGCGGATCGAATGCCATTTGGCCTTGAATGCGTGCTTTGGTGTTCGCAATGAGGCTTTTCTGATGAGTGATGTCCACAAGAACGACTTGAATGATTTCGAGGGCAAGCAATTTCCCTTCTTCGTAGTCTCGCCCCTGAAGTTTGGCGTAATGACCTTCTTCACCCTTGGTTTTTACTGGCTGTATTGCTTTTATCAGAGCTGGAAGCTGCATGGAGTGAGGACAGGAGAAAAGGTCAGCCCATTCTGGCGAAGCGCTTTTGCAGTGTTCTTCATCTACCCGTTATTGAGAAGGGTGAATGATCATATTCGCGGGTCAGGCAGAACCTACCCTTGGTCCATTCTGCGGCTCACGCTGGGCTACTACGGTATGTGTGCTGCCTGGGTGGCTGCCAGTGTGATTCTGGATGATCAGTTGTGGGCGGCGTATTTTGCGGGTGTAGTGATTCAAGCAGCTTGGTTGGTCATTCTGGTGCCCATGCAGAAAGGCGCCAATTTCAGCGCGGGGGATGAGGCAGGGGTGGCCAACAGCCGTTTCACGCTGGCCAATTGGTTGTGGATGCTGCTGGCTGCCGTAATTACAGCAACACAGCTGTTTGCTTTGGTCACACTTTCGTCCATGGTTTGAGCAGCGTCGCAGCAGAATTTGCCGGGGCCGCTTTGCGGCCCTTTCGCGGCGCAAGGCCGCTCCTACAAAGCTCGGTATTCCGGCGCGGTTCGAAGAGGGAGCATATTGAAGAACTCGAACTTGAGCTGGCATGCGATCGCTTTCCTGTTTTGGGGAGGCATGGACGCGTTCTACATCTGCCTTTATGTCTTCCGCAGTACGGAGCGAGGTGCCATACCTTTCTGGACGGATTTCAAGGACGCATTGAGCAACATGCAGATCTGGGGAGGAGGGCTAGAGCTAATCGTCTGGCTAGGCCTGGTTCTGCAGCTTTCGTTGATAGCGACCTGCGCGTTGTTTCTTATGCGTTGCCGGTTGGCTGTCTACTTGGCGATGGTGCAGATCCCCTTTCGCATCTTTTTTATCGTTCCTTCGATATCCATACTCCTGTTGTTGCCGATGCTGGCTTCCGGTATCAGTAACTCGGTGTGGATTGGGCTGATGCTGACTTCGGAGGCTGGGAAAGGCTGGTGCCTATTGTGGCTCTGGCGAAAGCGCGGGTAACGGTGTGCGCCGGGTTTTCTGGATTTTCCTACCGGTCTGTCAACCCATGGACAGCTGCCACCCTCTTGTTTGACAGCAGGTGGTGATAGTTCCTGATCCACCCCTGAACGCAGATTCACTCGAAGATCCTAATCTAAGTCGCGAACTTCGCACTGAGGCTTAATGATGTGTCGCCTGAGCCGGCCCTTTCGCGGGCATGCCCGCTCCCACAGGTACGGTGCAAGTCATGAAGCTTGTGGTGATCCTGTGGGAGCGGGCGCGCCCGCGAATAGGCCCGGCCAGGCACTCGAGAATTATCAGGGGATTGAACAATGACAACAGAAGACACCCAATCCGCATCGAGCCTGGCATCCCGTGCAGGGACGCCCTTGAGCAGTCTTCGGAGTTGATGGGTTATGTGCGCGAACTGACTATCACCGGGTTGATGGATGAGAAGCCGATGATGATCTGGGCTGCCCATTACCTGAGTGCGATGGCCAAGGCACTGATGGATGATGCTGAGTTGGGGATGAAGCAGTGAGGGTTTGGCTTCAGGTTGAATGAACACCTGTCAGCCCAACCCCAGCCCCCAAAAAAAAAGGAGAGCCGAAGCTCTCCTTTTTTCGTTAACAACCCTCAGCGTTAGCCAATGGTCATCAGGCTGGCATTACCACCGGCAGCAGCAGTGTTCACACTCACTGCCCGCTCGATCACCAGACGCTCCAACGCAATCTGGTGGTCGCCGCTGGACAGCCCGTGCACACCCACGATCGCCCCGGCACGCTTGGCCACCTGCTGGCACACGCCACGCAGTTGATCCGAGTCGCCATGGTGGATCACGGCGTCGAACGCCACTTCATCCTTGTTCCAGTCCGCCACCAGCTTGACCTTGGCCTGCAGCTCTCGCGGCAGGCGGGCACGCAGGGCTTTGCCCGGCTCGCCGTCCGCCCATACCGCCGAGCTGCCAACGGCCAGCACTGCGGCGAACTGCGCCAGCAGGTCGGCTTCGTTGTCGGCCAGGCACAGCACGTGTTCACGCGGCAGGATGGTGTAGCTGTTGCGCTCGCCGGTCGGGCCTGGCAACAGGCGGGCGATGCCGCTCTGCGACTGGCTGGCGAACTGGCTGCACAGCGCGGCCAGGTCGGCCAGCTGGTTGCTCTCGGCCCAGGCCTTCAGGCCATGCAGTGGCTTGATCAGCTGTTCGTGCAGGGCACGGTCAGGCTTGCCTTCGCCGTCCTGCTGCTGGAAGTGGCGGCCAATCGCGTCGGCCGGGCGGGTCGACAACAGGCGGTACAGGTACAGCGGGCCGCCGGCTTTCGGGCCGGTGCCGGACAGGCCTTCACCACCGAACGGCTGCACACCCACCACTGCACCAACAATGTTGCGGTTGACGTACATGTTGCCGGCGTTGGCGGTTTCCACCACTTTGGCGATGGTCTCGTCGATGCGGGTGTGCACGCCGAGGGTCAGGCCGTAGCCGGAGTTGTTGATCTGCTCGATCAGCTGGTCCAGGTTGCGACGGTTGTAGCGCACCACGTGCAGCACCGGGCCGAAGATTTCACGCTTGAGCTCGTCGAAGCTTTCCAGCTCGATCAGGGTCGGCATGACGAAGGTGCCGCGCTTGAGCTCGGCAGCATCGGCAATGGCCACCTGGTAGACCGAGCGACCTTTCTCGCGCATGCCCTGGATGTGCTTCTCGATGCCGGCCTTGGCTTCGGCGTCGATCACCGGGCCAATGTCCACGGCAAGGCGGTCCGGGCAGCCCAGGCGGCTTTCGGCCATGGCGCCCTTGAGCATTTCGATCACGCGGTCGGCGGAGTCTTCCTGCAGGCACAGCACGCGCAGTGCCGAGCAACGCTGGCCGGCGCTGTCGAAGGCCGAGGACACCACATCGATCACTACCTGCTCGGTCAGTGCCGAGGAGTCGACGATCATCGCGTTCTGGCCACCGGTTTCGGCGATCAGCGGGATCGGGCGGCCCTGGTTGTCCAGGCGGCCGGCGACGTTGCGCTGCAGCAGGCGGGCCACTTCGGTGGAACCGGTGAACATCACGCCCTTGACGCGCTCGTCACCCACCAGGCCGGCACCGACAGTTTCACCGCGGCCTGGCAGCAGTTGCAGCACGCCTTCAGGGATACCGGCTTCCAGCAGCAGGCGCACGGCCTGGGCAGCGATCAGCGGGGTTTGCTCGGCCGGCTTGGCCAGTACCGGGTTGCCGGCGGCGAGCGCTGCGGCTACCTGGCCGGTGAAGATCGCCAGCGGGAAGTTCCACGGGCTGATGCACACCACCGGGCCCAGCGGGCGGTGGGCGTCGTTGCTGAAGTCGTTGCGTGCCTGCACCGCGTAGTAGCGCAGGAAGTCCACGGCTTCACGCACTTCGGCGATGGCGTTGGCGAAGGTCTTGCCCGCTTCGCGGATGAGCAGACCCATCAGCGGCTGGATTTCGGCCTCCATCAGGTCGGCGGTGCGCTCCAGAATGGCAGCGCGCTCGGCTGGCGGGGTGGCCTGCCAGATCGGTGCTGCATTCAGTGCGCACTGGATGGCGTTGTCGACGTCGGCGACAGTGGCTTCCTGAACATGGCCGACCACGTCGCGGTGGTCCGCCGGGTTCAGCACCGGTGCGGCTGCGCTTTCGCTGGCAGCGCAGGCCAGCAGTGGCGTGGCTTTCCAGTCGTTGTGAGCGGTGGCCAGCATGGCGCAGGACAGCGATGCCAGGCGGTGTTCGTTGGCCATGTCGATGCCGGCCGAGTTGGCCCGCTCGCTGCCATACAGTTCACGCGGCAGCGGGATGCGTGGGTGCGGCAGGCCGATGCTGCCTTCCTGGGTGCCCATGCGCTCGATGCTGGCGACCGGGTCGGCGACCAGTTCCTGGATGGAGATCGAGTGGTCGGCGATGCGGTTGACGAACGAGGTGTTGGCGCCGTTTTCCAGCAGGCGACGCACCAGGTAGGCCAGCAATGTTTCGTGGGTGCCGACCGGTGCATAGACGCGGCACGGGCGGTTCAGCTTGCCTTCGGAAATCTTGCCGACCACCTGCTCGTAAAGCGGCTCGCCCATGCCGTGCAGGCACTGGAACTCGTACTGGCCCGGGTAATAGTTCTGACCGGCAATGTGGTAGATGGCCGACAGGGTGTGGGCGTTGTGGGTGGCGAACTGCGGGTAGATGGCTTCTGGCACTGCCAGCAGCTTGCGGGCGCAGGCGACGTAGGACACGTCGGTGTACACCTTGCGGGTGTAGACCGGGTAGCCTTCCAGGCCTTCGACCTGGGCGCGCTTGATTTCGCTGTCCCAGTAGGCGCCTTTCACCAGGCGGATCATCAGGCGGTGGCGGCTGCGCTTGGCCAGGTCGATGACATAGTCGATCACATACGGGCAGCGCTTCTGGTAGGCCTGGATAACGAAGCCGATACCGTTCCAGCCGGCCAGCGAAGGCTCGAAGCACAGGCGCTCGAGCAGGTCGAGCGACAGCTCCAGGCGGTCGGCTTCTTCGGCGTCGATGTTAAGGCCGATGTCGTACTGCTTGGCCAGCAGGGTCAACGACAGCAGGCGCGGGTACAGCTCTTCCATCACGCGCTCGTACTGGGCGCGACTGTAGCGCGGGTGCAGCGCCGACAGCTTGATCGAGATGCCCGGGCCTTCATAGATGCCACGGCCATGGGAGGCCTTGCCGATCGAGTGGATGGCCTGTTCGTAGGACGCCAGGTACTTCTGTGCGTCGTGCTCGGTCAGTGCGGCTTCGCCGAGCATGTCGTAGGAATAGCGGAAGCCCTTGGACTCGAAGCGGCTGGCATTGGCCAGGGCTTCGGCGATGGTTTCGCCGGTGACGAACTGCTCGCCCATCAGGCGCATGGCCATGTCGACGCCCTTGCGGATCATCGGCTCGCCGCTCTTGCCGATGATGCGAGTGAGCGAGGAGGTGAGGCCGGATTCGTTGTGGGTGGATACCAGCTTGCCGGTCAGCAGGAGGCCCCAGGTGGCGGCGTTGACGAACAGCGACGGGCTGTTGCCCAGGTGCGGCTGCCAGTTCCCGGTGCTGATCTTGTCGCGGATCAGCGCGTCACGGGTGCCTTTGTCGGGGATGCGCAGCAGGGCTTCGGCCAGGCACATCAGTGCCACGCCTTCCTGGGACGACAGCGAGAATTCCTGCAGCAGGCCCTGAACGATGCCGGCACGACCGCCAGCGCTCTTCTGGTTACGCAGTTTTTCGGCGATGCCGGCGGCCATCTTGTTGGTCGCTTCGGCCAGCGGGGCGCTCAGGCGCGCCTGCTCCAGCAGCATCGGTACCACTTCCTGCTCGGGACGGCGGTAGGCGGCGGTGATCGCCGAGCGCAGCACCGACTGCGGCAGGATGCTCTCGGCGAACTCGAGGAAGCACTGGTGGCTGTGGTCGGGTTGGACCTCACCGGCGTCGTCGGCCAGGTTGCTGGCATGGCCGTTGAGTTCGGTCAGGGTGGCACCACCCTCGAGCTTCTCCAGGTAGTTGAAGATCGCTTGCTTGATCAACCAGTGCGGGGTGCGGTCAATCGACTGCGCAGCTGCCTTGAGTCGCTCACGGGTCGGGTCATCGAGTTTGACCCCAAGGGTGGTCGTCGCCATTTCTTATCCTCGTTATTGCCACGGTTGTGGCCTAAGCTGGCGCCAAGAGTAGCTGTAGGACAATTCGGGTGCAACCAGGTGCAACCCGAATTTTTCATGGAAAAGGTGCAACTCGTCCGGCTGTCATTTCCATGCCCGGAAAAGGGTCGTTTTCGGTGCGTTTTATTCTGAAAAGCGGGGTTGTTGCTCCCAAAAGGAGCAAAAAATCAGATTTGTCTGAAAATGCACGGGAAGGTGCAACTTGCAAATGAAAAATGGTTGCACCCGCTTTGCGTTGTTGCATAGGATTCGCCGCCTGGGTGCAACCGCCATGGCTGCGGTTGTGCATGACATAAAAACAAACGCCAGGGCACACGCATGGGCAATCCACTAACGATCACTTTCGTGGTCTATATCGCGGCAATGGTGCTGATCGGCTTCGCCGCCTATCGCTCCACCAATAACCTTTCCGACTACATCCTCGGCGGTCGCAGCCTGGGTAGCGTGGTCACCGCGCTTTCCGCCGGCGCTTCCGACATGAGCGGCTGGCTGTTGATGGGCCTGCCGGGCGCCATCTACTTCTCAGGCTTGTCCGAAGCCTGGATTGCCATCGGCCTGACCGTCGGCGCCTACCTGAACTGGCTGTTCGTCGCTGGTCGTCTGCGCGTGCAGACCGAGCACAACGGCGATGCACTGACCCTGCCGGACTACTTCTCCAGCCGCTTCGAAGACAACAGCGGCCTGCTGCGGATCATCTCGGCCATCGTGATCCTGGTGTTCTTCACCATCTACTGCGCCTCCGGCATCGTTGCCGGTGCCCGTCTGTTCGAGAGCACCTTCGGCATGCCGTACGAAACCGCCCTGTGGGCCGGTGCCGCTGCGACCATCGCCTACACCTTCGTCGGTGGTTTCCTGGCGGTGAGCTGGACCGATACCGTGCAGGCTTCGCTGATGATCTTTGCGCTGATCCTCACTCCGGTGATCGTGCTGATCTCCACTGGCGGCTTCGATACCACCTTCGCTGCCATCGATGCGGTCAACCCGGCCAACTTCGACATGCTCAAGGGCGCCACCTTCATCGGCATCATCTCGCTGATGGGCTGGGGTCTGGGCTACTTCGGCCAGCCGCACATCCTGGCGCGTTTCATGGCCGCCGACTCGGTGAAGTCGATCGCCAACGCCCGCCGTATCTCCATGACCTGGATGATCCTGTGCCTGGCCGGTACCTGCGCCGTGGGCTTCTTCGGCATCGCCTACTTCTCGGCGCACCCTGATCTGGCGGGCCCGGTCACCGAGAACCACGAGCGTGTGTTCATCGAGCTGGCCAAGATCCTGTTCAACCCATGGATCGCCGGTGTACTGCTGTCGGCCATCCTGGCGGCGGTGATGAGTACCCTGAGCTGCCAGCTGCTGGTGTGCTCCAGCGCCCTGACCGAAGACTTCTACAAGTCCTTCCTGCGCAAGAACGCTTCGCAGGTCGAGCTGGTGTGGGTCGGCCGCCTGATGGTGCTGGCCGTCGCCCTGATCGCCATCGCCATGGCCTCCAACCCGGAAAACCGCGTGCTCGGCCTGGTGGCTTACGCCTGGGCCGGCTTCGGTGCTGCCTTTGGTCCGGTGGTGCTGATTTCGGTACTGTGGAAAGGCATGACCCGTAACGGCGCACTGGCCGGTATCGTGGTGGGCGCACTGACCGTGATCCTGTGGAAGAACTTCGACACCCTCGGGCTGTACGAAATCATCCCGGGCTTCCTGTTCGCCAGCATCGCCATCTTCGTGGTGAGCAAGCTGGGCAGCCCGTCGCAGGCAATGGTCAAGCGCTTCGAGACTGCTGATGCGGCGTATCACGCTGACAAGTAATACCCGTTGAGCCGGCGGCGCCTGCTTCGCGGGTGAACCCGCTCCCACAGGGATTGCACAGAACTCAAATTCTGTGAGGTGCCTGTGGGAGCGGGTTTACCCGCGAAGATGCCGTCGCCGATCAGCAGCCAGGCCTGACTCCGCCTGCAAGGCAAGGTAAACTTGCCACCCCCGCAGGAGTTGCCATGAACTATCGTCACGCCTTCCACGCCGGCAACCACGCCGACGTCCTCAAACATATCGTGCTGACCCGCCTCATCGCCCTGATGTCGCGCAAGGAGCAGCCGTTCGCCTATATCGATACCCATGCAGGGCTTGGCCTTTACGACCTGCAGGGCGACCAGGCAACCCGCACCGGCGAGTACCTGGAAGGTGTCGCCCGCCTGTGGAATCGCGATGACCTGCCGGCCATGGCCGACGACTATCTGCGTATCATCAAGCGCCTGAATGCCGATGGCGAGCTGCGCTACTACCCTGGTTCGCCCGAGCTGGCCCGCCGCCTGATGCGCCAGCAGGACCGCGCCCTGCTCAACGAGAAGCATCCCGAGGACGGGCCGCTGCTCAAAGAGAACATGAAGAAAGACCCACGCGTGGTCGTGCACCTGGGCGAAGGCTGGCATGTGCCGCGGGCCTTGCTGCCCGTGCAGGAAAAGCGCGCGATCATGCTGATCGACCCGCCGTTCGAGCAGGCTGACGAGCTCAAGCGCTGTACTACCGCCATGAAAGAGGCGATCAGTCGCATGCGCCAGACCGTCGCGGCCATCTGGTACCCGATCAAGGACCAGCGCTCGCTGACCCGCTTCTACCAGGACCTGACCAGCACCGGCGCACCGAAACTGTTGCGGGTCGAGTTGTATGTGCACCACCAGGACAGCCCGCAGGGGCTCAATGGCTCCGGTCTGGCCATCGCCAACCCGCCATGGGGGTTGGAAGAAGAGCTCAAGGAGCTGCTGCCATGGCTGGCCAAGGAGCTGGCGCAAACCGCCGGCAGCTTCCGCATGGACTGGCTGATCGCTGAATAATATTGCTTGCCTGTACCGGCCCCATCGCCGGCAAGCCAGCTCCCACAGGTACAGCGCGGGCCTCAAGGTCGGCGGTGTCCCTGTGGGAGCTGGCTTGCCGGCGATGAGGCCAGTACAGGTTGCCGCGTTGCGCACATGTTTGCGTTATAATCCCGCCCTTTAGCCGCCACCCGCCCAAGAGGCCGCTGGCGCATTTCTACCGAATGAAGAGGCTAATCCCTTGGCATTGACGATTCTTGGCCTGTCCGGCGCCCTTAGCCATGACCCTTCCGCGGCCTTGTACATTGACGGCAAACTGATTGCCGCCGCCGAAGAAGAGCGCTTCGTGCGTGACAAGCATGCGAAGAACCGCATGCCCTACGAGTCGGCGAAGTTCTGCCTGGAGCAGGCAGGCATCAAGCCATCCGACGTCGACGTGGTAGCCATCCCGTTCGCCCCGATCAGCCTGTTCGGCAAGGCGCGCTGGCACTATGCCAAGCGCTACTGGTACGCCCCGGACCGCGCCCTTGACGCCATCCTGATGGGCAACCGTCGCTACAAGCGCTACCGCAAGAAGATCGTCTGGTGCCTGGAGCAACTGGGCTTCGACCCGAAAAAGGTCAAGATCGAGCCGGTCGAGCACCACCTGGCCCACGCCTCCAGTGCCTACCACTGCTCGGGCTTCAAGGAAAAAACCGCAATTCTCGGCATCGATGGTAAAGGCGAATACGCCACCACCTTCTTTGGCTATGGTGAAAACGGCAAGATCCACAAGATCAAGGAGTTCTTCGACCCGGACTCGCTGGGCGGCCTGTACGGCGCGATCACCGAGTTCCTCGGCTTCGAGATGCTCGATGGCGAGTTCAAGGTCATGGGCATGGCGCCATATGGTGACGCCAGCAAGTACGACTTCTCTCGTCTGGCCAGCTTCGAAAACGGCGAACTGGTGATCAACACCGAATACGCCAACGTCATCGGCCTGCGCCGCTATAAAGAGAAGGGCAAGGGCTTCTACTTCTCGCCGAAGCTGATCGAATGGCTGGGCCCCAAGCGCGAAGGCGACATCGCCGACGAGCCGTACATCCATTACGCGGCCAGCATGCAGGCGCTGTTCGAGAAGATCGCCCTGCAGATGATCGACCACTACCTGGGCGACGTTCTGCGTGAAACCGGCAAGCTGGCGTTTGCCGGCGGTTGCGCGCTGAACGTCAAGCTCAACCAGAAGATCATCGCCCGCCCAGACCTGAAAGAGCTGTTCGTCCAGCCGGCTTCCGGTGACGCCGGTACCGCCGTGGGTGCTGCCGCCTACGTTTCCCACGCCCGTGGCGTGCCGGTCGAGAAGATGGAACACGTCTACCTCGGCCCTTCGTACTCCAACGAAGACGTTATCGCTGCCTGCGCCCGTCATCCGAACGCGCCGAAGTGGCGCAAGCTCGACGACATGCCGCAGCGCATCGCCAAAATCATGGTCGACGGCAACCCTGTGGCCTGGTTCCAGGGCCGCATGGAGTTCGGCCCCCGTGCCCTGGGCGGCCGTTCGATCATCGGTTGCCCGAGCGTGCCGGGCGTGGCCAACCGCATCAACGAGCAGATCAAGTTCCGCGAACGCTGGAGACCTTTCTGCCCGTCGATGCTCGACACCGTCGCCCCGCAAATGATCAAGGTCGACCACCCGGCGCCGTTCATGACCTTCACCTTCGAAGTGGCTGAAGAGTGGAAGACCCGCGTGCCGGAAGTGGTCCACGAGGACGGCACTTCGCGTGCCCAGGTGCTCAAGCGCGAGTACAACCCGCGCTACTACGACATGATGAAGGCGCTGGAAGACCTGACCGGCAACGGCGTGTCGCTGAACACCTCGCTGAACCGCCGTGGTGAACCGATGATCTGCTCGCCGACCGACGCCCTGAACATGTTCTTCGGCTCGGACCTGCAGTACCTGATCATGGAAGACATCCTGGTTGTGAAGGACGGCGCGGCCCCGTATGACCAGCCGCTCTGAACCGCGCATCCTGCAGTTCTGCCATGGCTATGACGGGCCGTTCCTGGACTGCGCCCGTCAGTACGCCAGCCTGTTCCAGGGGCGTGGCTACCAGGTCACCACGGTGTTCCTCACCGGCGCCGCCGACCCGCAGGTAGCGGCTGGCTGCGCGTCGGACGAGGTGCTGTTCCTGGAGTTCAGCTCCAAGGCCGTGCGCGGCCTGAAACTCGGCGCCATCCGTGCGTTGCGGCGGATCGCGGCCGAGCGCAATTTCGCCTTCTGCATTGCCCATCGCTTCAAGCCGATCTACGTGGCGTTGCTGGGCACCAGCTTGCCGGTGATCGGCGTGCACCATGCTTTCGGTGATTACGAGCGCAAGGGGCGACGCATCTTCGCCAACCTGTTCGGCAAGCGCCTGAGCTTGCTGGGCGTGTCGGATGCAGTGCGTGACGACATGCGCCGCTGTCTGCCGCAGTGGCCGGCAGAGCGTATCCAGACCTTGTACAACCGCATCGACATCGACGCCCTGCAAGCGGCTCTGGTGCCACGCGCCGAGGCCCGCCAGGCCTTGGGCCTGGATGCGCAAGCGTGGATTGTCGGTAACGTCGGGCGCCTGCACCCGGACAAGGATCAGGCCACCCTGCTGCGTGGCTTTGCCGAAGCGCTACCGGGGCTGCCGGCGGGCGCCCGCCTGGCAATTCTTGGCAAGGGGCGCCTGGAAGCCAAGCTCAAGGCCCTGGCCGCCGAGCTGGGCATTGCCGGGCAAGTGGACTTCCTTGGCCAGGTGCCGGATGCGCGCCGTTACTTCCAGGCGTTCGATGTATTCGCCCTGAGCTCCGACCATGAGCCGTTCGGCATGGTCCTGCTCGAAGCCATGGTCGCCGGTGTGCCGGTACTGGCCACGGCCTGTGGTGGTGCCCGCGAAGTGGTCGAGGGTGTTGGCGTGCTGTTCCCGCTGGGCGATGCAGGGCAACTGGCCCAGGGCCTGAAACACATGGTTGTGCTCGATGGGCGGCAGCGTCAGGCCTGTGCCGAGCACATGCTGCAGCGCCTGCGTGAGCGCTTCTCCGACCAGGCGGTGCGCGAGGCCTTCTGGCAGCTGCCGCAAGTCCGTGCGTTGGTGGGGCAGGCCTGATGCTCAACCGTATCCAGGCCTTCCGCGAACGCGGTTGGCAAGTTATCGACGCCAAGGCCTACGCCGAGGCATGGGCCCGCTTTGGTGGCAGTGTCGCCACCCATCCTTTGGTGGTCGAGCAGCTGGCGGACCTGGCCCAGATCCCGGTGCGTTACCTGGGCTGGCACCAGGCCGGCGAGCTGAAGGCCGCCATCCCCACCTGGGGGCGCCACCTTGCGCTGTCCAAGGATGTGCTCAAGCGTGCCGGCAAAAAGGCCCTGTTCGACCTGGGCAATGCCGAGATCATCCTGCCGGCGGCGGCCGATGCCGCTGCACCGTTGCGCCATGCCGCGCGCTACCTGTCCGAACTGAACCAGGGCCGCTTCAGCGGCCTCAAGGCGCAGAAGGAACAGCTGGCCATGGCCCGCGCCCACGAAGACCTGTCGAAGAAGTTCCGCTACAACCAGCGTCGCGAACTGCGCCTGCTGGAAGAGGCGGGTGGTGTGGTGCGCCCGATCGGCGACTTCAGCGCGCAGGAAATCGCCAGCATGTACTGCGACCTGTTCCTGCGCCGCTGGGGCTTCCCTGCCGCCGGCGCCGAGCGCATGGCCGAGGTGCTGGAACGCCTGCGCGAGCTGCTGATCGGCTCGGTGCTGCTGTTGGACGGCAAGCCGATTGCCATCCAGCTGGTATACCGTGTCGAAGCGCCGGAATGGATCAGCGTCGAGTACATCAATGGCGGTGTCGACCCTGAAACCAAGGCCTTCAGCCCCGGCAGCGTGCTGAGCTTCCTCAATACCCAGGCCGCCTGGGAAGATGCCCGTGCGCGCAACAAGCCGCTGCGGTTCTCGTTCGGCCGTGCCGACCGCGAGTACAAGGACCGCTGGTGCAACCCCGTACCGGTGTATCAGGCGTGAGTCGCAAGCAGCAGCTGCTCAAGCGCCACCGGCGCAACAAGCGCCTGGGCCTGCTGGCAGGTCTGGTCGCGCTGGTGGCCGTAGGTGTGTTCAGCTGGTGGTGGTTGCCACTGCTGCTGTTGCCGCTGCTGTGGGCGGCCCATGAAGCCTGGTTTGCCGACCACCTGTTCTATGCGCCTGGCGAGGACTACGCCTACGACTTCGGCGAGCAGACCCGGCAAGCCCCTGCCAGCCTGAGCGGCGGCCTGCTCAAGGCTGACTGCGTGCTGCAGGGCAACGAAACCCTGATTCTCGAACTGCGGGTAAAAAGCAGCTGGCTGGGGCGCTTCCTCGACCCGCAGGTCGAGCTGATGGCTGGCGAGCAGGCCGATCGGCAAACCTTCGAGCGCGGCGTCGATGGCGTGCGCTTCCTCAACTTGACCGGCCTCGCCGCACCTCTGCAGGCTGGCGCGTTGCGCCTGCGTGGCCGGCATTGCCGGCTGTCGGGCCAGCCGCGCTTGTGGATAACCCCGGCGGTCGAGCTGCAACGGCGCCGGGTGATGGTGATCGCGCCGCATGCCGATGATGCCGAACTGGCCGCTTACGGGCTCTACAGCCAGGCCGACGAAACCTGGGTAGTGACCCTGACCGCCGGTGAGATCGAGGCCGAACACTATCAGCAGATGGGCCTGGCAAAGGCCGAAGCCGCGCGCCTGAAGGGCCGCCTGCGGGCCTGGGACAGTATCGCCGTGCCACGCTGGGCCGGTGTGGCGGAATCGCGTTGCGTGCAGCTGGGCTACTTCTGCCTGCAACTACCTGCCATGCAGGCTGCGCCAGACCAGCCGGCCGCTTCCCGGGAGGCCGACCTCGCCGACATTCGCGTATTCCGCCGGTTCAACCCGTTCCCGCTGCCGGCCGACGACGATGGCGCGCCGACCTGGTGCAACCTGCTCGCCGACCTGCGGGCCTTGCTGGAAATGGCCAAGCCAGAGGTGCTGGTGATGCCGCACCCGCAGCTCGACCCGCACCCTGACCACATATGTGCCCAGGCAGCGGTGCTGGAAGCCTTGCAAGGCTTGGCCTGGCAGCCGCAAACCCTGCTGTGCTACGCCAACCACCTGCATGACAACGACCGCTGGCCGATGGGCGACAGTGGTGACGGCGTGGCCTTGCCGCCGCAGCTGAGCGCTGCCCAGGCGTGGGCACCTTGCAGCCTGGTACTGGACCTGGCAACCCAGCGCGACAAGGCCATGGCCCTGGGCATGATGCACGACCTGCAGCCGCCGGCGCCGTTCAAGCGCCGCCTGCGCCGCTTGTTGCAGCGCTGGCTGGCCGGGCGGCGGCCGTCGCCTTACGGCGAGAACGAATTCTTCCGCAAGGCCGTGCGCCGACATGAACTGTTCTGGCGGCGTGAGCTGTAGCCACGCCCCATGGTTGACCGCGATGGCGCAGAGCGCCCAAGGAACCCAATGAAAGTCCTATTTCTGGTGCAGAAGGAACAGCGGGCGATTCTCGACCGCCTGTACGATGGCGTCGCGGCCAACTGCGAGTGCGACCTGCGCTGGCTGACCAGCGAAGACCAGCGCAACCTGCGCCGCTATTTCAAGCGTGAAGTGCAGGTCGAGCGCTATGACCGCATTGTCTTCTTCCTGCGTTTCAAGCAGGAAATCCGTCAGGTGGCATTCATCCGTACCGTGCCGAACCTGGTCATCCTCGAGCACGATGCCTACCAGAACTACATCCCGTGCAAATACACCGGCAAGTTCAGCGCCCATTACCGCAAGTTGCCCTGGGCACGGGTGATCAGCTCCGGCTACATGGTCAGCGAGCGCCTTCGCCAGGAAGGTTTCGACGCCGTGTTCGTGCCCAAGGGCTACGACGAGCAGTTGCTTGCCGACCAAGGGCGTGAGCGCGACATCGAGCTGGCCTTCGTCGGCAGCACCAACAGCGTGGCCTACAGCGGCCGCAAGGCATTGCTGGACGAGCTGGGCCGGGTCGAGAACCTGGTGGTCACTCGCACCAAGTCGGGTGAAGACTACTGCAACACGCTCAACCGGATCCGCTTCTTCGTCAGTGCCGACGTCGGCATGGGCGAATACATGATCAAGAACTTCGAAGCCATGGCCTGTGGCTGTGTGTTGCTGGCGTATGACCAGGGCGAGGAAGAGAACCGCGCGCTGGGCCTGCAGGACATGCACAACGTGGTGTTCTATGACAGCATCCCGACCCTCCAGGAAAAGCTTCGCCACTTGCGTGCGGAACCTGAACTTGCCCGGCAGATTGCAGAAAATGGCCGCCACCTGGCGGTTTCCCGTTTCAGTTTCGGCGCAGTTGGACGTAGCATCGTCGACCACATGCGCCCGGCGCTCAGGCCCCATCCGCCGTTGTCTGCATGGCAGCGGCTGCGCCTGAAGCTGGGCATCTAACATAAGAACTTTCGCGCCTGCGGAGCGGGCGTTGAAAGTCGATAGTCGCAATGCGGAGGGAGTCCGGTGCGCTTTTCAAATGAGAGTGACGTCACGCTCGTCGTGACCAGTTGTGGGCGGTTCGATCTGCTCAAAGATACCCTTGAGAGTTTCGATCGCTACAATACCGCGCCCATTCGCGAAGTATTCATCACCGAAGACTCCGGTGACGATGCCGTGCATGCCGCTGTGCCTGAGCACTGGAAACCGCACTGCAAGGTGTTCGTCAACCGGCCCAAGCTGGGCCAGCTGCCGTCTATCGACCTGGCCTACAGCCACGTCAAGACGCCCTACATCTTTCACTGCGAGGACGACTGGCACTTCTATCGCCAGGGCTTCGTCGAAGACTCCCGGGCCATCCTGGAGGTCAGCCCCGACCTGTTGCAGGTGTGGCTGCGCAGCCATGCCCATGACCTGGCCGTCCACAGCCCTTACATCCACCTGGGCGATCGCCAGGTGATCGCCGGGGTGCCTTGCTACCCGCTGCTGTCCGACAAGGCCGAGTGGCAGGCGTTTTCGCTCAACCCCGGGCTGCGTCGTTTGAGCGATTACCAGCGTTGTGCGCCATTTGCCGCCTATGCTGGAGAGAAGGCACTTTCCCGGCGCTATTCTGAGTTAAACCTGACAGCGGTCACCTTGGAGGGTGATGCAGTATTGCACACTGGATTTGGTAATCACGTGACCTTGCCCATCGAAGTGGAGCGCAAGGCCAAACGTCGTAAACGTGATCGGATAAAGTTGGCATTGACGCTGGTGGCGGGTGCCGTGATTGGCATGGGAATCACCATTTTTGTTCAATGAAGTGTCCCACCTGACATGAGCGGGAGAGGGCCCATGAACATCGTCAATATGATGTGGGCGGGTGGAACGCCGTACATGTCCATCCACAAGGTGCATCGGCAGGTGCTGTCGCATGCGGGTGCCGATGCCCGGATCAGTAACTGGCTGCTGCTGGGTAGCGGGCTCTGCTGTGGGCTTGGCTCGACCCGGGAGTGGCATATGCCGTCACGGGCGCTGAAAGGGCGGCACTTCTGGCGCCTGTTGCGCCCATGGTTGCGCATGCGCTTGCGCAAGGCGCTGAACGAGGCCCAGGCTGAAGTCGTGCTGCTCGACGGTGTCGGTGTGGCGCGGTTGGTGTTGCCGTTGTTGCAGCAGGTTCCGCAGGTGCGTGCCAAGGTGCTGTTCCACGGCAAGACGCGCCTGAGTGCCAGCGACGTTCGCCTGTTGCGCATGTTCCCGGCCGAGCGGCTGAGCATCGCCGCCGTTTCGCAGACACTTGCCACGTCACTCGAACACGACCTGGGCAGGCCGGTGCAGACCTTGCGCATGGCCCTCGACCCGCTGGCTTTCGCCGAACCGTTGTTGAGTCGGGACGCAGCCAGGCAGGCCCTGCAGTTGCCACAGGTAGCAGGAGTGATGCTGGGCGCGGTCGGGCGGCTGGTGGAGAGCAAAGGTTTCGAGATGCTGATCGAGGCGTTCGCCAAGGCCAGTGCGCGCCAGTCGGACCTGCAGTTGGCAATCATCGGCGAAGGCCCTCTGCGTGCGGTGCTGCAGGCTCGTATCGATGCGCTTGGCCTGGCTGGTCGTGTTCACCTGAGTGGTCACCGAGACGACCTGCAGCAGCTGTACCGGGCATTCGACTGGCTATTGGTGCCTTCGCGCTCCGAAGGCCTGGGGCTGGTGGTGCAGGAGGCGGTCATGGCCGACGTGCCGGTGGTGTGCAGCGACCTGCAGGTGTTCCGTGAGCAGTTGCAGGACACCGGTGGCTACCTGCCCGTTACCAATGAAAATGCCTGGGCCGAGGCGATCGAGCGTTGTGCGTCGCTCAGTGCCCCGGCGGTAGCCGCGCGGCAGCGCCAGGCGCTGGCCCCGGAGCAGGCCTGGCAGGCATTCTGCAACGGTTCGCAGAGCCTGCTGCGCAGTTGACGCTCAACGCGCCAGCAGGGCTGCCTCGAAAGCGGCAAGGGGGAAGCGGTCGCCCAGGTTCTCCCGCTCGATGTAGCGCACCATATGCTGCACATTGCGCCGAATCATGCGCGCCGACAGCGGCGGGCGCAGGAAGCGCATGTCGGCCACGTCGATCAGGCCCAGTTGCTGGTCGGGGGTGACTACCACATTACCCAGGTGCAACGAGCGGAAGTACACGCCGCTGCGATGCAGCTGGCGGATCAGTTCGATCAGGCGCGGCAGGTAGGTGTCCCAGCTGAAACCCTCATCGCGCGACATCTGCAGCAAGGTGCGCCCTGGCAGCGGGCGGTACAGCACGGCGGTACGCCCTGGCAGGTCGAGCTTGTGCTGGCTGATCACCTCCAGGGTGGGGATGCCCAGTTGTGCAAGGCGTGCGGCGTTGTCGACGAAGCGCTGCGAGTACGGGCGTAGCAGTGCAGATGAAATCAGCCGCTTCCTACGAAAAACCTTGAGGAAATTACCATCCGCGAGCAGGTAGACTTTGGCGCCATGGCTATCTGCCTCAAGCACCTGTGCGCCTTGTGTCAGCTGATCGAAGTCGACCTGGGGGAGCCGGGAGCATTGCATGAATAGAGCCTTGTCGTCGGGCGAACAGAATGACCGGCAATAATGCCGAAAATAATGTTGTAGCACCATTGGATGGTGTCTTTGATTCATCGGGGGAAAGGATGTTGTATCAAAAAAACTGGGCGCAAGCCTGGTTGGGGTTTGGTCTGGTCTGGTTCCTGGCAGCGATTGCCCTGGCACCGAGCAACAAGGTCTATCAGCAAGGCCTGGTGCTGTTCCTGTGGTTGCCGACGCTGGTAATGGCGTGGTCCGCAAGGCAAGTAATAGTACAGGCCTGGCGGCGTCAGCCGGCCTTGTGGGGGAGTGTGTTGTTGCTGCTGGCCTGGAGCGGGCTCAGCCTGGTCTGGTCGGCCGCAGAAAACCCGGGGCGCGAGGCCAAGCGCCTGCTCTACATCCTGGTATTCCTGCTGGCGTTCCCGCTGCTGGGCCAGCTTGGCCAGGCCCGCATTCGTCAGCTGCTGCTGGCCGGTAGCGCCTTGCTGGCCGTTGCCGCGCTGGTCTCGGTCATCCATTTCTACGGCGTGCTGGGCATGCCTTTGCTGGCCCGCCTGGAGGGCATCGGCGAGATATCGCACCCGATCCTGGGCGCCTACGTCATCGGTGCGGCCGTGCTCTTCCTGCTTTACGAGCCGCCGCGGCAACGTGGCCTGCAGTTGTTGTGGCTGGCAGCGCTGGCGTGCCTGGGGTTGTTTGCCATGCTCAGCCAGAGCCGTGGGGCAATCCTGGCCCTGGTGCTCACCGTGATCCTGGCCCCGCTGTGGTTCCGTGACCGCCACAGCCGGGTGTTTGCCGTGCTGGCGGCCATCGCCACCGGCCTGGCCTTCTATCTCGTGTACGACCTGATCGCCCAGCGCGGTTCGTCCTACCGGCCGGAAATCTTCCATGCCGTGGTCGACATGATCGCCGCGCATCCCTGGACCGGCCTTGGCCTGGGCGCTGCCTACGACGTGAGTGCAGTGGGCAAGCACTTCGACCATACCCACAACATGTTCACGCACATCGCAGTGGAGATGGGCCTGCCCGGTATGCTGCTGTGGGTCATGGTGTGGCTGTACACCCTGGGCGAAATCGTCCGCGCACGCGGCACGCTGTTCGGCAAGATCCTGCTTGGTTTCTGGGTGTACTCCACCCTGGCCATGCAGTTCGATGCCGCCAGCCTTACCGGTACGCCACGTGCCGAATGGTTCATCAGCTGGCTGCCCGTGGGCCTGGCCATGTTGCTGCCATGGGGGCGTGCCGAAAATGATGCCTGTGGTAAAATTTCCGGTTCAACCTGAACAGCGAGCTTGATAATGGCCGAAACACCGCGACCGGCGGAACACACCTCCAGCCTGAAGATCTACTTCCGGCTGCTGAGCTATGTGAAACCCTATGTCGGCATTTTCCTGCTGAGCATCATCGGTTTCGTGATCTTTGCCTCGACCCAGCCGATGCTGGCCGGGATCCTGAAGTATTTCGTCGATGGCCTGAGCAACCCCGAAGCGGTGTTGTTCCCCAACGTCCCCTACCTGCGCGACCTGCAACTGCTGCAGGCGGTGCCGCTGCTGATCATCCTGATCGCCGCGTGGCAGGGCCTGGGCTCGTTCCTCGGCAACTACTTCCTGGCCAAGGTTTCCCTGTGCCTGGTGCACGACCTGCGTGTGGAACTGTTCAACAAGCTGCTGGTGCTGCCTAACCGCTACTTCGACAACCACAACTCCGGGCACCTGATCTCGCGCATCACCTTCAACGTGACCATGGTCACCGGTGCCGCCACCGATGCGATCAAGGTGGTGATCCGCGAAGGCCTGACCGTGGTGTTTCTGTTCGGCTACCTGCTGTGGATGAACTGGCACCTGACCCTGGTGATGGTCGCCATCCTGCCGGTGATTGCAGTGATGGTAAGCGTCGCCAGCAAGAAATTCCGCAAGCAGAGCAAGAAGATCCAGGTGGCCATGGGCGACGTCACCCACGTTGCCTCGGAAACCATCCAGGGCTACCGCGTGGTGCGCAGCTTTGGCGGCGAGGCCTACGAAGAGCAGCGTTTCGGCAAGGCCAGCCAGAGCAACACCGACAAGCAGTTGCAAATGACCAAGACCGGCTCGCTGTACACGCCGATGCTGCAACTGGTGATCTACACCGCCATGGCCGCGCTGATGTTCCTGGTGTTGTTCCTGCGCGGTGACTCCACTGCCGGTGACCTGGTGGCTTACATCACCGCTGCCGGCCTGTTGCCCAAGCCGATTCGTCAGCTTTCGGAAGTCAGCTCCACCATCCAGAAGGGCCTGGCCGGTGCCGAAAGCATCTTCGAGCAGCTGGACGAAGCGCCTGAAGTGGACAGCGGCACCGTCGAGAAGGAGCGGGTGGAAGGGCGCCTGGAAGTGCGCAACCTGAGCTTCACCTACCCGGGTACCGAGCGTGAGGTGCTGAGCGATATCAGCTTCGTGGCCGAGCCGGGCCAGATGATTGCCCTGGTCGGCCGCTCCGGCAGCGGCAAGTCGACCCTGGCGGCGCTGATCCCGCGCTTCTATCACCACGACCAGGGGCAGATCCTGCTCGATGGCGTGGAGATCGAGAACTATCGCCTGCGCAACCTGCGTCGTCACGTTTCGCAGGTGACCCAGCATGTCACCCTGTTCAACGATACCGTGGCCAACAACATCGCCTATGGCGACCTGGCCGGCGCCCCGCGCGCCGACATCGAAGCCGCTGCGGCCGATGCCTACGCCAAGGAGTTCGTCGACCGGCTGCCAAAAGGCTTCGATACCGAAGTGGGTGAAAACGGCGTGCTGCTCTCCGGCGGCCAGCGCCAGCGCCTGGCCATCGCCCGGGCACTGCTGAAGAACGCGCCGCTGCTGATCCTCGACGAAGCCACCTCGGCGCTGGATACCGAGTCCGAGCGGCATATCCAGGCTGCCCTGGACCATGTGATGCAGGGCCGTACCACGCTGGTGATCGCCCACCGCCTGTCGACCATCGAGAAGGCTGACCAGATCCTGGTCATGGACCAGGGCCGGCTGGTCGAGCGCGGCACCCATGCCGAGCTGCTCGCGGCCAATGGCCATTATGCCCGCCTGCATGCCATGGGCCTGGATGAGCCGGCCAAGGCCGATATCACCTGACCCCTCGTTGATCGGGGCCATCGCGGCCCCGATTGTCACGGGAATTTTCCTGGGGTGATCTGGCCATAAAGCCGTCGTCTACCCTGTGCTAATATCCTGCCCCTGTTCATTATTTCCATATGGGTTGCCCATGAAGTTGTCCATGCCGCGTTTCGATCAAGCCCCGGTACTGGTGGTCGGCGATGTCATGCTCGACCGCTACTGGCATGGCGGTACTTCGCGTATCTCGCCTGAAGCGCCAGTCCCGGTGGTCAAGGTCGATCAGATCGAGGATCGCCCCGGCGGCGCGGCCAACGTTGCCTTGAACATCGCCGCCCTGGGCGCGCCGGCTTCGCTGATTGGCGTCACCGGCCAGGACGAGGCCGCCGACAGCCTGGCCAACAGCCTGCAGGCTGCAGGCGTGCGCTCGGTGTTCCAGCGCATCGCGCACCAGCCGACCATCGTCAAGCTGCGGGTCATGAGCCGTCACCAGCAGTTGCTGCGCATCGATTTCGAAGAACCGTTCGCCACCGACCCGCTGTCGCTGGGTGCGGAGGTCGACAGCCTGCTCGAGGGCGTCAAGGTGCTGGTCCTGTCCGACTACGGCAAGGGCGCACTGAAAAACCACCAGAGCCTGATCCAGGCGGCGCGGGCCAAGGGTATTCCGGTGCTCGCCGACCCCAAGGGCAAGGACTTTTCCATCTACCGTGGCGCCAGCCTTATCACCCCCAACCTCAGCGAGTTCGAGACCATCGTCGGCCGTTGCGCCGATGAGGCCGAGCTGGTCGCCAAGGGCCTGCAGCTGCTGCAGGACCTGGACCTTGGCGCCTTGCTGGTGACCCGTGGCGAGCACGGCATGACCCTGCTGCGCGTCGGCCAGCCGGCGCTGCACCTGCCGGCGCGGGCGCGTGAAGTGTTCGATGTGACCGGTGCCGGTGATACCGTCATCTCCACCCTCGCCGCGGCCATCGCTGCCGGCGAGGACCTGCCCCACGCCGTGGCCCTGGCCAACCTGGCGGCGGGCATCGTGGTCGGCAAGCTGGGTACGGCTGCGATCAGCGCCCCCGAGCTGCGCCGGGCGATCCAGCGTGAGGAAGGCTCCGAGCGCGGCGTGCTGGGCCTGGAGCAACTGCTGCTGGCCATCGACGACGCGCGGGCGCACAAAGAGAAGATCGTCTTCACCAACGGCTGCTTCGACATCCTGCATGCCGGGCATGTCACCTACCTGGAGCAGGCGCGGGCCCAGGGCGATCGCCTGATCGTCGCGGTCAACGACGATGCCTCGGTCAGCCGCCTGAAAGGGCCGGGCCGGCCGATCAACAGCGTCGACCGGCGCATGGCCGTACTGGCCGGGCTGGGGGCAGTGGATTGGGTCATCAGCTTCCCCGAGGGCACGCCGGAGAACCTGCTGAGCCAGGTCAAGCCGGACGTGCTGGTCAAGGGTGGCGACTATGGCATCGACCAGGTGGTGGGTGCCGATATCGTCAAGGCCTATGGCGGTACCGTGAAGGTGCTGGGGCTGGTCGAGAACAGCTCGACCACGGCGATCGTCGAGAAGATTCGCAAGAACTGATGCTTTGGGGCTGCTGTGCAGCCCTTCGCGGGCGTGCCCGCTCCCACAAGTACGGCGCAGGCTTGAGGATTACACCGCTCCTGTGGGAGCGGGCATGCCCGCGAAGGGCCGCCTGGCGGCCCCAATCATCATTTATGCAGTGAAGTACGCGCCCGCTCCAGCAGCGCTCGCGCCTTGTCGCCAAACCGCTGCAGGTGCGATGCCCGCACCGGCTTGTTCTCCACTAACCCCTGCTGCTTCACCCAATCCTTCCAGCGCACCCGCTCGTCCGTGACCACCCAGCCTTCCTGCCGGGCAAAACTTTCGGCCAGGTACAGCCCGCGCGTGCTCGCCGGCACCAGTTCATCTTTCTTTACCGTATACAGTTCAGCCAGTGGCTGGCCGTCCTTCAATGGCATCAGGTACAGGTCTGGCCGTTTGCGGTTTAGCCGCGCCACCAGTTGGTCGCCCTCCAGCCGCTCATCAACGTGGAACAGGCTGAGCTTCTTGGCGTCCCGGGGTACCTGCAGGCGCATGTCGTAGATCAGTTGCAGCGAGGCGGTGGGCAGGTGCACATACGCCCGTGGCCGTTCCAGCAGCATCAGCTTGCCGCAGTGCACCGGGCGCGCGGCACCAGACTCCGGGGCCAGCACGAAGTGCGGCGTTTCGCGGTAGTGCAGGGCGGCAGCGTAGGGCACCGGCAACCAGGTGTCGTTGAAGCGCCCGCCCAGCCAGCCTTCCGGGGTTTCCAGCAGGCATTCCTCGGCCACTTCCTGCACGGCCGTGTGCAATGGCAGGTTCAGCTCCTGCGCCGGCACATAGCCGGAAATCAGTTTCAGCACCACATCGCCACGGTCTTGCCGGCGCTGACGTACCAGCACCCAATAATCGCGGTTCTGCCAATGCAGGGTCAGCCGCACCGACACGCCCAGGTTGGCCAGTTCGATCACGAAGCGCTGCACGTCGGGCAACTGGATGGCCTTGCGCCGTTGTTGGATCTGGGCAAAGTTCAGCGGCATGCCGATGCTCTGATAGATCAGCCCTTCGGGCGTGGCCTCGACATGCAGCGGCAGTGTCTTGAAGTTGCTCGGGTTCTTGCGGATCAGCGTTCGCGCCACGAGGCTCCTCCTTGCGTCGGGTCAGTCCAGGCCCGCGGGCCTGGGGCAACTCAATGCTGGCCCAGGATACGGGCGACGGTGGCCACGTTGTGGGCCAGGTGCAACGGATTGATGGTGCCGACGATAGCACTGCTGACGCCGGGGTGTGCGAACAGCAGCTCGAAGCTGGCCTGCACCGGGTCAACACCGGGGGCCAGGCAGATATGCCCGCTGGCCAGGGCCTTCTTCACCAGGATGGCCTTGCCGTGTTCGGCAGCGTAGTCCAGCACCGGGCGTTCTGCCTGTTCGTTGAGGTTGTAGGTGACCATGGCGCAGTCGCCTTGCTCCAGCGCCTTCAGGCCGCCGGCCACGGTCTTGCCGGACAGGCCGAAGCCGAGGATCTTGCCCTCCTGCTTGAGCTCGGCAAGGGTCTGGTAGACCTCCTGCTGTTCCAGGATCGCCAGGTCGTTGCCGTCGGAATGCACCAGCACCAGCTCGATGCGGTCGGTTTCCAGGCGCCGCAGGCTGCGCTCCACCGAGCGGCGGGTGTGGGCGGCGCTGAAATCGAAGTGCGATTGGCCATTGTCGAATTCTTCGCCAACCTTGCTGACGATCACCCATTCATCGCGCTGGCCGCGCAGCAGCGGGCCCAGGCGCTCTTCGCTGCGGCCGTAGGCCGGGGCGGTGTCGATCAGGTTGATGCCCAGCTCGCGGGCCTGGGCCAGCAGCAGGCGGGCTTCGTCATCGCCGGGGATGGTGAAGCCGGTGGGGTACTTCACGCCCTGGTCGCGGCCCAGCTTGACCGTGCCCAGGCCAAGCGGCGAAACCTTGAAACCGGTGCTGCCCAAGGGGCGATGGAAGTCGTGCAGGGTCGGCAGGCTCATGGCAGCAGTTGCTCCCAGGCCGGTACGCCCAGCGGTGGGCGTGGCAGGTCGGCCAGGTCGGCCTGTGCCTGTGGGCGGATACCGTCGCGCTCCAGGTGGCTGATGACCCGGTCGCTGAAGTCCGGTGCCAGGGCCAGCTTTGTCGGCCAGCCGACCAGCAGGCGTTGCTGGTCGGCGAGGAAGGCGTTGTCCGGGCGTACCAAGCCCGATTGCGCCGGTTCCGCACGGTTGACCCGCAGGGTGGCCCAGCGCACCTGGCTCTGGTCGACCCATGGCAGCAGGCTGGCGATTTCTTTCTGTGCCGCGGCGATTTGCGCAGCCGGCTCGCGGGCAACACCTTCGGCTTCGGCCAGGTCGCCGCCCAAGTACCAGACCCACTGGCCATCGGCGGCGGGGTGGGTGGTAACCGTCACCCGTGGCTTTGGTCCGCCACCCAGGCAATGGGCGTAAAGCGGTTTCAGGTTGGCACCCTTGGCCATCACCATATGTAGCGGGCGTGTCTGCATGGCTGGCTGGTTCAGGCCCAGGGCATGCAGCAGCTCTTCGGTGCCGGCGCCGGCGCTGAGCACGATGCGCTGGGCGCGGATGTCGCGCTCGTCGACGCGCAGGCCGACCAGGTCGTCTCCCTCGCGCAGTGGCTCGATGCGCTCACCGGCCAGCAGGCTGTCGCCTGCCAGTTCAGCCAGGTTGGCCAGCAGGCTGGGTACGTCGATGACCAGTTCGGCCAGGCGATAGACCTTGCCCTTGAAGGCGCGGTCCTGCAGCGCCGGCGGCAGTTGCTCGCCCTTCACCTGGTCGACCCGGCCGCGCACGGCCTTGCTGGCGAAGAAGCTGGTGAGGTTGCCGGCCAGGGTGCCTGGTGACCACAGGTAGTGGGCGTCGGACAGCAGGTGGGTGCGGGTCAGGTCCAGCTCGCCGCTGCCGCTCAGCGCTTCGCGCCAGCGTCGCGGCATGTCGGCGATGGCTTCCGAGGCGCCGGTCAGGGCACCGTGCAGGGCGTACTTGGTGCCGCCATGGATGATGCCCTGGGACTTGATGGTCTGCTCGCCGCCAAGGCTGGCGCGTTCCACCAGTACTGTCGAGTAGCCCAGCCGGCGCAGGCGGGCATTGAGCCAGAGGCCTGCGACCCCGGCGCCGACGATCAGCACGTCAGTGGAAATGGCGGATGGCATGGCGGTACCTCGAAGACTGGGACAGCTGGCAAGTATACAGGGTCGGGCCGATGTGGGCTTTGCGATCCTGGGGCTGCTGCGCAGCCCTATCGCGACACAAGGCCGCTCCTACAGGCCCCGCGTATGCCTCGGTCCCTGTAGGAGCGGCCTTGTGTCGCGATAGGGCCGCGAAGCGGCCCCAAAATCCATCAGGCAAACATCAATGCCCAGCAGTCTTCGAAAACAGCTGAATCACCACCACCCCACCCACGATCATGGCCATCCCCAGCATCGCTGGCACATCCAGCTTCTGCCCATAGATCACCAGCGCCGCCACACTGATCAGTACAATCCCCAGCCCCGACCAGATGGCATAGGCGATCCCCACCGGAATGCTGCGAACCACCAGGGTCAGCATCCAGAACGCAATGCCATAGCCAACCACCATCAGCAGCAACGGCAAGGGCGTGCTCAAGCCTTTCACCGCTTTCATGGAAGCGGTGGCGATGACTTCGGCGCAGATGGCGATCGCGAGGTAGGTGTAGGCATTCATGGCGGGATCCTCCGGTAACTGGTCGGGCATTCTAGACGTAACCTGGATGGGGTAAAGTCATTACCTATCACTATTGGAGATAGGTCGATGGCCGAGCAGTGGAACCTTGAACAGTTGCGTACCTTCCTGCGCGTTGCGGAACTGCGCTCGTTCTCTGCCGTGGCCCGCGAACAGCGCAAGGCCCAGTCGGCGATCAGCAGCGCGATCGCCCTGCTCGAAACCGACCTGGGGGTCACCTTGTTCGAGCGCAGCAGTGGCCGACAGCCCAAGCTGACCGAGAACGGCAGCGCCCTGCTGGAAGATGCCCGCGAACTGTTGCGCCAGTGCGAGCGCCTGGATGGCCGTGCGTTGGCGCTGATGCGCGGGCAGGAGGCCTTGTTGCGGGTCGCCCAGGACGAAGCCATGCCCTACCAGCCGGTCATCGACAGCCTCGACGAGCTGGCCAGCCGCTACCCATTCCTGGAGGTGCAGCTGGCCAGCGGTGCCCAAGGCGACGTGGCGCGCAAGCTGGTGGAGCGGCGCGCTGATCTTGGCCTGTTCTTCCACCACGAGAGCATCCCGGCCTCGCTGGAGCGGCGCGCCCTGGGCAGTGTGGAAATGGTCACGGTGTGCGCGGTCGGTCACCCGCTTGCCGGCGAAGGCCGGGTTACCCGGCAGCAATTGGCGCGTCACCGACAATTGCTGATTGCCCCGCAGCAAAGCGGCTATCCTGGCGGCGAGGCGATCAGCCCGCAGGTGTGGCGCGCCGACAGCTTCTACGCCATGGCCGAACTGCTGATGCGCGGCCTGGGCTGGGCCTGGCTGCCGCGGCACGTGGTGCAGTATCCGACCTACCAGGCGCACATGGTCGAACTGGACAGCGAGTGGCGGCCACCGGCCTTGGTGGTGGAACTGGCCTGGCGCCGAGACGAGCCACTGGGGCCTGCCGCGCAGTGGCTGGCCGAGCGCTTTGCGGTGCACCTGCGCGCGATCGGGTAAACTCCGCGGCCATGAACAGAACTCTCTATACCTTGTTGTTTCACCTGGGCCTGCCGCTGGTTGCGCTGCGCCTTTACCTGCGCGCGCGCAAGGCGCCGGCCTATGGCCAACGCATCGGCGAGCGCTTTGCTTTCAGGCTGCCGGCCATGCGCCGGGGCGGCATCTGGGTACACGCGGTATCGGTGGGCGAGAGCATTGCGGCGGCACCGATGGTGCGTGCCTTGCTCAAGGCCTACCCGGAATTGCCGATCACGCTTACCTGCATGACCCCGACCGGTTCTGAGCGCATTCGCGCCATGTTCGCCGACGAACCACGCGTGCAGCATTGCTACCTGCCCTACGACCTGCCCTGGGCCGCAGGGCGCTTTCTCGACCATGTGCAGCCGAAGCTGGGCATCATCATGGAAACCGAACTGTGGCCCAACCACATCCACCAGTGTGCGAAGCGCGGCATTCCAGTAGCGCTGGCCAACGCACGCTTGTCTGAGCGCTCGGCCCGTGGCTATGGGCGCTTTGCCGGGCTGACCCGGCCGATGCTGGCCGAGATGAGCCTGATTGCCGTGCAGACCGAAACCGAGGCCCAGCGTTTTCGTGACCTGGGCGCGCGTCCGGAGTGCGTGCAGGTCACCGGTTCGATCAAGTTCGACCTGAAGATCGATGAGCAACTGTTGCCGCGTGCCAAGGCATTGCGTGAACAGTGGGGGGCCGAACAGCGCCCGGTGTGGATCGCCGCCAGCACCCACGAAGGTGAAGATGCGTTGATCCTGCAGGCACATCGGCAGTTGTTGCAGGTGCATGGCGATGCCCTGCTGATCCTGGTGCCGCGCCACCCCGAGCGATTCGCTGCGGTGCATACGCTGTGCAGCGAACAGTTCACCACCGTGCGGCGCTCTGCCGGCACGCCGGTCGATGCGCAGACTCGCGTATTGCTCGGCGATACCATGGGCGAACTGCTGTTCCTCTATGCCCTGGCCGACATTGCCTTCGTCGGTGGCAGCCTGGTAACGACCGGCGGGCACAACCCGCTGGAGCCCGCGGCGCTGGCCTTGCCGGTGCTGATGGGGCCGCATGTGTTCAACTTCCTCGAAATCAGCGCGATGCTGCGCGAGGCGGGGGCGTTGCATCAGGTGGACGATGCCGACGGGCTGGCCGAAGCGGTGCGGCGGCTGGTCGAGTTGCCGCAGGACGCGCAGCGCATGGGCGAGGCGGGCAGGGCGGTAATGCGAGCCAACCAGGGCGCGTTGCAGCGCTTGCTCAATGGCCTGGGTGCACTTATCCGCTGAGTTCTGTGTTGGGTTTTCTGGCCTCATCGCCGGCAAGCCAGCTCCCACAGGTACTGCACAAGGCTTAAGGCCAGTGGAGAACCTGTGGGAGCTGGCTTGCCGGCGATGAGGCCATCAAAAGCAACCCACCCTGCGGAAAATCCACCTCTATCTCAGGGGCGACGCTCGAAGTTCTTCGCCGCTGCAGCCGCCAGGTCCGGCGGCAGGAAGTCCTTGTCCGGGTTGTAGTCTGGCTTCAGGTACCGCTTGAGGTCCTGCAGGTCCTGCGGGCTCAAGGTGCCGGCCGCCTGTTTCAGGCTCAGGTTGTCGAGGATGTAGTCATAGCGGCTGTTGTTGTAGTCGCGCACCGAGGTGTACAGCTGACGCTGGGCGTCAAGCACGTCGACGATATTGCGGGTACCCACCTGGTAGCCGATCTCGGTGGCTTCCAGCGCGCTCTGGTTGGAAATGATCGACTGCTTGCGCGCCTGCACCTGTTCCACGTCGGTGTTTACCGCGCGGTGCAGGTTGCGGGTGTTTTCCACCACCTGGCGGCGCAGGCTTTCACGCTGCTGCTCGCTCTGGCTCAGGCGCTGGTAGGCCTCGCGCACCTGCGAACTGGTCAGGCCGCCGCTGTAGATCGGGATGTTCAACTGCAGGCCGATGCTGGTCTGCTCGACGTCGCCGCTATAACGCGAAACGGGGGCCGGTGCGGGGTTGGTGAAACCGAAGTTGTCGTTGTCACCCTTCTGGTACTTGGCAACTGCGTCCAGGGTCGGCGCGTGGCCGGCCTTGCGCTGGCGCAGGGTTTCCTCGGCAGCGACGACCGCGTGGTTGGTGGCCAGCAGGTTGAGGTTCTGGCGCCCGGCGGTTTCGACCCAGGCCTTGGCGTCGTTGGGCGTAGGGACCTGCACCGGCAGGGTATGGACCACGCCTTGAATCGATGTGTATTCCCGGTTGGTCAGGGTCACCAGGGCCTCGAAGGCATCCTGTACCTGGCGCTCGGCAATGATCCGGTTGGCCCGCGCCGTGTCGTAGCTGGCCTGGGATTGCAGCACGTCGGTCTTGTCGGAGAGGCCGACGTCGAATCGTTCGTTGGACTGGTCCAGCTGGCGCTTGAAGGCAGCTTCCTCGGCCTTGGTCGCGGCCAGGTTGTCCTGGGCACGGAGCACGGCGAAGTAATTCTGCGCGGTTTGCAGGATCAGGTTCTGTTCGGTCGCCGACAGCTCCAGCGCCGCCTGTTCGTTGACCGCCTCGGCCGCCTGCAACTGGAACCAGCGGTCAGCGCGGAAGATAGGCTGCGCCAGGGTCGCGCTCCAGGTATTGCCGCTGCGGTTGCTGGTGGCCGATGGTTCGTCCAGCTTGGTGCGGGTGTTCAGCATTTCGGCACCGGCCGAAAGGTTGGGCAGCAACCCGGCGCGAGCCTGCGGTACCACTTCACGGCGGGCGCCGTAATCGGCGCGGGCCGCAGCCAGGTCAGCGTTGTTGTCGACCGCTTCCTGATAAACGCTGACCAGGTCGGTTTTCACTGTAGTGGGCACGTCCGCTGCCCAGACCACTCCGTTGGACGCACAAGACACGGCTATTGCCAGTGAGAGTTTGCGCAGCATAGAGGCAATCCTTGTACGAAATTGAATTACTGAACTGTTGAGTATCGAGCGATGGGCCAGTGTAGTGCCATGCGCACCCGGCAACAATCGCTCGGGGTGCCTTTCATCATCCGCGCATTTACCTGCTTGGCTTTGCCGACCACTCCAGTCTAGACTGCGCATGTTCTTGTCGGGGTGCCTTGAAGCAAAGGCTGAGATCGCAAAGTTGCGGATCCCGTTGAACCTGATCAGGTTAGCGCCTGCGTAGGGAACAAGATTGCTCGCCTTCCCGGGGAGCCTCTTGTGCCAGGTCCGGGAATGTCGCAGCTGCATGCAGCTTCAGGCACCCCCATATCCGGCACTGCACCCATCAAGGGTGCGTCCGCGCCTTTCAGGTTCACCCCGACATTCCACTGCTAGGAAGCCGTCTGGAGAGCCTGTGATGACCAAACAAGAAAAAGCGATCAACCTCAGCGAATCGGCGCAAGTCGATCAGCAGTCCGTGCAACCGTTCCCGCGTTCGCGCAAGGTGTATGTCGAAGGCTCGCGCCCGGACATCCGCGTTCCCATGCGTGAAATCAGCCTGGACGACACCCCGACCGATTTCGGTGGCGAGTCCAATGCCCCGGTGCTGGTCTACGATACTTCCGGCCCGTACACCGACCCCAACGTTGTCATCGACGTACGCAAGGGCCTGGCCGACGTGCGTTCGGCGTGGATCGAGGCACGCGGTGACACCGAGCGCCTGGCCGGCCTGAGCTCCGACTTCGGCCAGCAGCGCCTGAACGATGCCGAACTGGCCAAGCTGCGTTTCGCCCACGTGCGCAACCCGCGCCGTGCCAAGGCGGGCGCCAACGTCTCGCAGATGCACTATGCCCGCCAGGGCATCATCACCGCCGAGATGGAATACGTGGCCATCCGCGAAAACATGAAGCTGCAAGAGGCACGCGCCGCCGGCCTGCTCGACGAGCAGCACGCCGGCCACAGCTTCGGGGCCAACATCCCGAAAGAAATCACCCCCGAGTTCGTTCGCCAGGAAATCGCCCGTGGCCGCGCGATCATCCCTGCCAACATCAACCACCCGGAAGTGGAGCCGATGATCATCGGTCGCAACTTCCTGGTGAAGATCAACGGCAACATTGGCAACAGCGCCCTGGGTTCCTCGATCGAGGAAGAAGTGGCCAAGTTGACCTGGGGCATCCGCTGGGGTTCGGACACGGTCATGGACCTGTCCACCGGCAAGCACATTCACGAAACCCGTGAGTGGATCATCCGCAACTCGCCGGTGCCGATTGGTACCGTGCCGATCTACCAGGCCCTGGAAAAGGTCAACGGCGTGGCCGAAGACCTGACCTGGGAGCTGTTCCGCGACACCCTGATCGAGCAGGCCGAGCAGGGCGTGGACTACTTCACCATCCACGCCGGTGTGTTGCTGCGCTATGTGCCGCTGACCGCCAAGCGCGTCACCGGCATCGTCAGCCGTGGTGGCTCGATCATGGCCAAGTGGTGCCTGGCGCACCACAAGGAAAACTTCCTGTACACCCACTTCGACGAAATCTGCGAAATCATGAAGGCCTACGACGTCAGCTTCTCGCTGGGCGACGGCCTGCGCCCCGGCTCGATTGCCGACGCCAACGATGCCGCGCAGTTCGGTGAGCTGGAAACCCTTGGCGAGCTGACCAAGATCGCCTGGAAGCACGATGTGCAGTGCATGATCGAAGGCCCCGGCCACGTGCCGATGCAGCTGATCAAGGAGAACATGGACAAGCAGCTGGAGTGCTGCGACGAGGCGCCGTTCTACACCCTCGGCCCGCTGACCACCGATATCGCTCCTGGCTACGACCACATCACCTCGGGCATTGGTGCGGCGATGATCGGCTGGTTCGGTTGCGCCATGCTCTGCTACGTCACGCCCAAGGAGCACCTGGGCCTGCCGAACAAGGATGATGTGAAGACCGGCATCATCACCTACAAGATCGCCGCTCATGCCGCCGACCTTGCCAAGGGCCACCCAGGTGCGCAGATTCGTGACAACGCCTTGTCCAAGGCACGCTTCGAGTTCCGTTGGGAAGACCAGTTCAACCTCGGCCTGGACCCGGACACTGCCCGTGCCTACCACGACGAGACCCTGCCAAAGGAATCGGCCAAGGTTGCGCACTTCTGCTCGATGTGCGGGCCGAAGTTCTGCTCGATGAAGATCACCCAGGAAGTGCGTGAATACGCCGCCAAGATCGAAACCGTGGATGTGACGGTCGAGCAAGGCATGCGTGAGCAGGCCGAGCGGTTCCGCCAGGAAGGCAGCCAGCTGTATCACAAAGTCTAAGACCGCTGGGGCCGCTTTGCGGCCCTTTCGCGACGCAAGGCCGCTCCCACAGGGACCGCGCAAGGCTTGAGGCCAGCGCGGTTTTTGTGGGAGCGGCCTTGTGTCGCGATACGAGGACGCAGTCCTCGCCAGGAACACCAACAACATTGCCGGCGAGCGCCAACCATGACATCACCCAGCCAATTCTCCCCCGACCACCCGGTCCCCACCGCCCAGCGCATCTTCGGCGCCCGCGACCTGTTCTCGCTATGGTTCTCCCTCGGCATCGGCCTGATGGTGCTGCAGGTCGGCGCCATGCTGGCCCCTGGCCTGGGCCTTGCCGGCGCGGTGCTGGCTATCGCCCTGGGCACCGGTGTGGGTGTGCTGCTGCTGGGGGCTGCCGGTGTCATCGGCAGCGATACCGGCCTGTCGGCCATGGGCACGCTGAAACTGAGCCTGGGTGGCCATGGCGCGCGTTTGCCGGCGATGCTCAACCTGCTGCAACTGGTGGGCTGGGGCGCGTTCGAGATCATCGTCATGCGCGATGCCGCCAGCCTGCTGGGCGCGCGGGCGTTCGGCGAAGCCAGCGCCTGGAACAGCCCTGTGCTCTGGACCCTGTGCTTCGGCGCCCTGGCCACCCTGCTCGCGGTCGGTGGGCCGCTGGCGTTCGTGCGCAAGGTGCTGCGCACCTGGGGCATCTGGCTGCTGCTGGGCGCTTGCCTGTGGCTGACCTGGAACCTGTTCGCCAAGGCCGACCTGACGGCACTGTGGGACCGTGCCGGTGACGGTTCGATGTCGCTGGCCGTGGGCTTCGACATCGCCATCGCCATGCCGCTGTCGTGGTTGCCGCTGATCGCCGACTACTCGCGTTTTGCCCGTAACGGCAAACATGTATTCGGCGGTACGGTGGTGGGCTACTTCATCGGCAACACCTGGCTGATGAGCCTGGGCGTGGGCTACACCTTGGCCTTCGCCGGCAGTGGCGAAGCCAACGCCCTGCTGCTGGCCCTCGCGGGCGCCGGCATGGGCATTCCACTGCTGCTGATTCTGCTGGACGAGTCGGAAAAGGCTTTTGCCGACATTCACTCGGCAGCCGTTTCCACCGGCGTGCTGGTGCGCCTGAAGGTCGAGCACCTGGCGCTGGCCATTGGCGTGCTGTGCACGCTGATCGCCTTGCTGGCGCCACTGGCACAGTACGAGAACTTCCTGCTGCTGATCGGCTCGGTGTTTGCACCGCTGTTCGGTGTGGTATTGATGGACCATTACGTGATCCGTCGCCGCCGCTTGCCGGCACAGGTGCATGGCTTGCACTGGCAGGCACTGCTGGCCTGGGCGGTAGGCGTTGCCGCGTACCATCTGATCGCCGCGCAAGCGCCCGACCTGGGTGCGACCCTGCCGGCATTGCTGCTGGCAGGGCTACTGCACGGGCTGTTGAGCTTCAGCCGCGGCCGGGAAACAGCTCGGGCTTGAGCACGCCATTCAGGCGTGGGTACGGGATCTTCAATTCCACGTGGCCCATGGAGTAGGGCGCGATGGAATAGACCTCGTACTTGACCACCACCGCGCCGTACGTCAGGGCGACGTGCGGCGACTGCTTGAACGGCCAGGTCTTGATGAACTCGGCGTCCTTGTCCATGCCTACGCTGATCAGCCAGGCGCGGTGCGACTCCTCGACGGTTTTCCAGAAGGTGTCTTCCTGGCCAGGCACCAGCATGTCCTGCAGGGTCAGTACTTTGTCCAGCTTGCGCGAATAGTTGATGAAACCACGCCCGGGCATGCCATGGGCGCCGCCGCTGTCCAGGTAGCTGGACAGTTCGATGATCACCAGTCCGTCATGCTGCTCGCGTACCTTGGCCTGCAGGTAGCTGCTGTTGCGCTTGTCGGCACTGGCCAGGTACTGCTGCTCGTAGGCTTGCAGGCTGGTCGGTGCGTTGCCGCGCTGGTTGTCTTCGGTCAGTTGCAGCAGGCGTTTCTCGACGATGCCATCGAGCTTGGGCAAGGCCGGGAAGTGGATCATGTCGATGTTCACCAGCGGGCAGTCGCTTTCGCTGCAGCCGGGTTTGACATGCTCCCAGGCATCACGCTTGACCTCGAGCGGCGCCCGGTAGTTGGGCGTGAACAGGCTTTGGCAGGCACCCAGGGCCAGGGCCAGCACAGCCACGGAAGTCAGTTTGACAAGTGTCATGAGGATCCTTGCAGAACAGGGAAAAGTCGGCCTTTGACCGTCTGCGCGGCCTTCAGTTCGCCACTAAGCTAACAGAGAGAAGGCGCGCTGTCCCGAGTGGGCGAACGGTTGCCGGAAAGGGGTGAAACCGGCAGGCGTGCAGAGTAGGATGGCGCGATGCGGTATTCGAGGTAATGAGGATTTCCATGTCAGACGCGTTGAACTCAGTGCCCAAGGGCTTCGAAATCATCGAGCGGGCCAACTGCTTCCAGGGCTTTTACAAGCTCGACAAGCTACGCCTGCGCCACGAGTTGTTTGCCGGGGGCATGGGCCGTGAGATCAGCCGCGAACTGTTCGTGCGCCATGATGCGGTGTGCGTGCTGCCGTACGACCCATTGCGCGATGAAGTGGTGCTGATCGAGCAGTTCCGCGTCGGTGCACTGGACAAGGTCGACAACCCCTGGCTGATCGAGATGGTGGCCGGGCTGATCGACAAGGACGAGCAACCCGAGGAAGTCGCCCACCGCGAAGCCGAAGAAGAAGCCGGCCTGACCTTCAGCGCCCTGTGGCCGATGACCCGTTACTTCCCGTCGCCCGGCGGCAGTGACGAATACGTTCACCTGTTCCTCGGCCGTTGCAGCAGCGCAGGGGCGGGCGGCCTGCATGGCCTGGAAGAAGAGGGTGAGGACATTCGCGTGCGCGTGTGGTCGTTCGAGGATGCCATGCAGGCGGTGCGCGACGGGCGCATCTGCAATGCGGCGACCATCATCGGCCTGCAATGGCTGGCGCTGAACCGTGACGAAGTACGAGGTATGTGGAAGTGAACCTGCTGCGCGAGCGTTATCGGGTCGACCTGGTCGGGCTGCAGGCAGCCTGCGAGGCCAACTACGCCCGGCTGATGCGCCTGTTGCCCGACATGCGCACCACCCAGAGTTCGCGCCGCATCGGCATGACCCAGGGCGACCAGATGCTTGGCGTGCTGGTGCTCGACGTGGTGCTGGCCTGCCCGTATACCACCACCCTGCACGTGCGCCAGGAGCACAGCCTGCCGTGGTTGCCGGTGCCGCACCTGGAAGTGCAGGTGTACCACGATGCGCGCATGGCCGAAGTGGTCAGTGCCGAACACACCCGGCGCCTGCGCAGCATCTACCCGTATCCGAACGAGGCCATGCACCAGCCGGACGAAAAGGCCCAGCTCAACCTGTTCCTCGGTGAATGGCTGAGCCACTGCCTGGCTTGTGGTCACGAACTGGCGAGCGTTCGCTGAAGTGTGACGCAGGTCGTTCGTGGGTGTTTGCTCGCACCCTTTGTGCAGCCATAATTCGCGCTGAATCCGTTCGAGGAGACGGCCGTTGCCGCAGCCAGACCAATCGCGCCCCGTGCATGTGGTGCAACTGACCGATGCCCACCTGTTCGCCGACCCGGCCGGCAGCATGCTGGGCCTCAATACCCGTGACAGCCTGCGCCATGTAGTGGCCCAGGTGCGGCGGGAGCAACCGCTTGTCGACCTGCTGCTGTGCACTGGCGACCTGTCCCAGGACGCCAGCGTGGCGTCCTATGAAGCATTCCGTGAGCTGACCGCACCGTTTGCCGTGCCCACCCGCTGGTTGCCTGGCAACCATGACGAGGCCCGAGTCATGGCGCAAGTGGCGCCGGAGCTGGTACAGGCGGTGACCGATATCGGTGCGTGGCGCATCGTCATGCTCAACACGGCCGTACCCGGGGCGACGCATGGGCTGTTGGAGGGTGATCAGCTGGCAGTGCTGGAAGCGGCCTTGCGAGAGGCGGGTGAACGGCATTGCCTGGTGTGCTTCCACCATCAGCCGGTGGATATCGGCTGTGCCTGGATCGCGCCGATCGGCTTGCGCAATGCCCAGGCGCTGTTCGATATCGTCGAGGGTTATCCACAGGTGCGGGCGCTGCTGTGGGGGCATGTGCACCAGGAATGGGATGAAGTGCGCGACGGCCTGCGCCTGCTGGCCACTCCGTCGACCTGTATCCAGTTTGCGGCGCGCAGCGAGGATTTCAAGGTGAGCGAGGAGCAGCCTGGATACCGCTGGCTGCGCCTGCACGCCGACGGGCGGTTGGAGACCGGGGTGGAGCGGGCACTGGATTTCCAGGTGAAGCTCGACTTCGATAGCCCTGGTTATTGAGGATTTTGGGGCTGCTGCGCAGCCCTATCGCGACACAGGGCCGCTCCCACAGGAGATCGCGTACCCCTGTGGGAGCGGCCTTGTGTCGCGATAGGGGCGCAAAGCGCCCCCGGCACTCTCAAAGCTGTTGAAGAATTTGTTGCTAAAACCCCTGTGCGGCGCCAAAACCCGGCGAACGCGCTACACTGCGCGTCCCTGCGCCCATATCACCGGGCGCGAAGCCACAGATTCCGGGGGCAGCATGTCGGGTTCCATCCTCTATATCCATGGCTTCAACAGCTCGCCACTTTCGACCAAGGCGCGCCAACTCGAGGCCGTGATGCAGCAACTGGGCCTGTCGGCCCAACTGCGGGTGCCCGCTTTGCACCACCACCCACGGCAGGCCATCGCCCAGCTCGAAGCGGCCATCGCCGAGCTGGGCGCGCCACTGCTGGTGGGCAGTTCGCTCGGCGGCTACTATGCCACCTGTCTGGCCGAGCGCCACGGCCTCAAGGCCCTGCTGGTGAACCCGGCGGTAACACCGCACAAGCATTTCGACGGCTACCTGGGCACCCAGCACAATCACTACACCGGTGAAGCCTGGGAGCTGACCCACGATCATGTGCAGGCCCTGGCCGAGCTGGAAGTACCAGCGCCGGTGGACGCCAGCCGCTATCAAGTGTGGCTGCAGACCGCCGATGAAACCCTGGACTATCGCCACGCCGAGCGCTATTACCGTGCTTGTGCCCTGCGTATCCAGGCCGGTGGCGACCACAGCTTCCAGGGCTTCGCCGAGCGCCTGCCGGCACTGCTGGCCTTCGCCGGCATTGCCCGTGGGCAGTACGCAGCGCTCGATTTTTCTGTATTTTGACTTTTTTGCATTCACCAGACTGACGACGAGACCCTATGGCCACTCCCAGCGCTAGCGCCTATAACGCAGACGCCATCGAAGTCCTCTCGGGCCTTGACCCGGTCCGCAAGCGGCCGGGCATGTACACCGATACCAGCCGCCCCAACCACCTGGCCCAGGAAGTCATCGACAACAGTGTCGACGAAGCCCTGGCCGGGCATGCCCGTTCGGTGCAGGTCATCCTCCATGCCGACCACTCGCTGGAAGTCAGCGACGATGGCCGCGGCATGCCGGTGGACATCCACCCGGAAGAGGGCGTGTCCGGGGTCGAACTGATCCTCACCAAGCTGCACGCCGGCGGCAAGTTCTCCAACAAGAACTACCAGTTCTCCGGTGGCCTTCACGGCGTGGGCATTTCGGTGGTCAACGCCCTGTCGACCCAGGTGCGCGTGCGCGTCAAACGTGACGGCAACGAATACCAGATGACCTTCGCCGATGGCTTCAAGGCCAGCGAGCTGGAAGTGGTCGGCTCGGTTGGCAAGCGCAACACCGGTACCAGCGTGTACTTCAGCCCCGACCCCAAGTACTTCGATTCGCCGAAGTTCTCCATCAGCCGCCTCAAGCACGTGCTCAAGGCCAAGGCCGTGCTGTGCCCGGGCCTGCTGGTCAGCTTCGAGGACAAGGCCAGCGGCGAGAAGGTCGAGTGGCACTACGAGGACGGCCTGCGCTCCTACCTGGTCGACTCGGTCAACGAGTTCCAGCGCCTGCCCGACGAGCCGTTCTGCGGCAGCCTGGCCGGTAACAAGGAGGCGGTGGACTGGGCCTTGCTGTGGCTGCCAGAAGGCGGCGACAGCATCCAGGAAAGCTACGTCAACCTGATCCCTACCGCCCAGGGCGGCACCCACGTCAATGGCCTGCGCCAGGGCTTGCTGGATGCCATGCGCGAGTTCTGCGAGTTCCGCAACCTGCTGCCGCGCGGCGTGAAGCTGGCGCCGGAAGACGTCTGGGAACGCATCACCTTCGTGCTGTCGATGAAGATGCAGGACCCGCAGTTCTCCGGGCAGACCAAGGAGCGCCTGTCGTCGCGCGAGGCGGCTGCCTTCGTTTCCGGCGTGGTCAAGGACGCCTTCAGCCTGTGGCTCAACGCCCACCCCGAGCTGGGCATGCAACTGGCGGAGCTGGCCATCAGCAACGCCGGGCGTCGCCTCAAGGCCAGCAAGAAGGTCGAGCGCAAGCGCATCACCCAGGGTCCGGCACTCCCCGGCAAGCTGGCCGATTGCGCCGGCCAGGATCCGATGCGCGCCGAACTGTTCCTGGTCGAGGGTGATTCGGCCGGTGGCTCGGCCAAGCAGGCACGCGACAAGGAATTCCAGGCGATCCTGCCGCTGCGCGGCAAGATCCTCAACACCTGGGAAGTGGACGGTGGCGAAGTCCTGGCCAGCCAGGAAGTGCACAACATCGCCGTGGCCATTGGCGTCGACCCGGGGGCCACCGACCTAGCGCAGCTGCGCTACGGCAAGATCTGCATCCTCGCCGACGCCGACTCCGACGGCCTGCACATCGCCACGCTGCTGTGCGCGCTGTTCGTCCAGCACTTCCGCGCGCTGGTCGAGGCCGGGCATGTGTACGTGGCCATGCCGCCGCTGTATCGCATCGACCTGGGCAAGGAAATCTACTACGCCCTCGACGAGGCCGAGCGTGACGGTATCCTCGATCGCCTGGTGGCCGAGAAGAAACGCGGCAAGCCACAGGTCACCCGCTTCAAGGGCCTGGGCGAGATGAACCCGCCACAGCTGCGCGAGACCACCATGGACCCGAACACCCGGCGCCTGGTGCAGCTGACCCTGGACGATGTGCAGGCCACCTGCGAGCTGATGGACAAGCTGCTGGCCAAGAAGCGCGCGGGTGACCGCAAGAGCTGGCTGGAAACCAAGGGTAACCTGGCCGAGGTCATGGTTTGATTCGGCGGCTTCTGGCTGCCTGTCTGGCGCTGGTTGCCCTGCCGAGCCTGGCGGGCAACTGGCCAGAGTTGAAGCTGAGCGCCGAGCACCCGATCGAAGGCATGCGCGGTGGCAACCTGTCTGGCCTGGTGGAATGCCGGGGCGGGCTGTGGGGCGTGTCCGACCGCGACGACGACCGTATCTACCGCTTCGACCAGCAAAACCCGACCTGGCGCGCGCAGCCGCTCACCTTCACCCCGCCAGCGGTGCCGGAAAGTGGCCTGCCGTGGGGCCTGAAGTCGCGCAACTGGGCGGCGTCGTATATTCGTGGTGGCGAGCTGGATTTCGAAGGCATCAGCTGTGACCAGGCGGGTAACCTGTACCTGGTCAGCGAGGCGCATGCCGCAGTGCTGCAACTGCCGCTGGAAGGCGAAGCGGACTGGTTGAAGATCGACCCGGCCATGGTTCGTCAGGCCCGGGCCAGCGGCATGCTGCTGAACTTCAACGCCTTGTTCGAAGGCCTGGCGATCAACCCGGCGGGTGACCGCCTGTGGCTGGCCGCCGAGCGCGAGCGCCGTGGCCTGGTGGCCATCGAGCGCCAGCAATCGGTGTGGACCTGTGGCCGCAGCTGCGTGCTGCTGAGCGAGGCTGGCGTCGAAATGCAGCCGGCGCAGATGCCCAATGCCCAGGCACTGTCGCGCGACTTCGCTGACCTGGCCTGGTTCGAAGGCAAGCTGTTCACCCTCGAACGCAACGCCTACCGGGTCTGCCGTCGGGATACCGACAGTGGCAAGGTCGAGCGCTGCTGGTCGTTCGCTGCCGATGCCCTGGTCGAGTCGCGCCGCTATCAACAGCCGTTCGGCCTGGCCGAGGCCCTGGTGATCGATGCCAAGGGCGCCTGGATCGGTGTGGACAACAACAACGGCACCCGCGCCGATGGCGAGGCACGCCCGATCGTCTGGCGCTTCGATGCGCCGGAAGGCGGATGGAGCGCCAAGCCATGAGCCAGGCACCGGGCAAGCGGGCTGGCAAGGTATTGATGATCGTCGCCTGGGCGGCGGCGCTGTTCCTTGCCACGCGTTTCTTCGGCCAATGGGAAGACAGCCAGCGCAACCCCAATGCCCAGGTACAGTCGTCGCATGGCGAAGGCTTTATCGAGGTGCGCCTGCTGGGCAACGGCCAGGGCCACTTCGTGATGGATGGCGCGATCAACGGCCAGGTGGTGCATTTCATGCTCGACACAGGTGCCACCGACGTGGCCATCCCCGAGGCGCTGGGCCGCGAGCTGGGCCTGGAGCGTGGCAGCCCGGTGCAGCTCAGTACCGCCAACGGCCGTACCGAAGGCTACCGCACGCGCCTAGCCAGCCTGCAACTGGGGGATATCCGCCTGCAGGACGTGCGCGCCATCGTGGTGCCGGGCCTGGATGGGCAGACCGTATTGCTGGGCATGAGTGCCCTGAAACAACTTGAATTTACCCAGCGCGGCGGCACCATGCTGCTGCGCCAGAACCTGAAATGACGAGGCCCGCATGAGCGACTCACTGGAACTCAGCCTGGACGGCGTGGAACGCCGCTCGCTGGCTGACTTCACCGAACAGGCCTACCTCAACTACTCCATGTACGTGATCATGGACCGCGCCCTGCCGCACATCGGCGATGGCCTGAAGCCGGTGCAGCGACGCATCGTCTACGCCATGAGCGAGTTGGGGCTCGATGCCGATGCCAAGCACAAGAAGTCGGCGCGTACCGTCGGTGACGTGCTCGGCAAGTTCCACCCCCATGGCGACTCGGCCTGCTACGAGGCCATGGTGCTGATGGCGCAGCCGTTCAGCTACCGCTATACCCTGGTCGACGGCCAGGGCAACTGGGGTGCGCCGGACGATCCGAAGTCGTTCGCCGCCATGCGTTATACCGAAGCGCGTCTTTCGCGCTACGCCGAAGTGCTGCTCAGCGAAGTCGGCCAGGGCACCGTGGACTGGGTGCCCAACTTCGACGGCACCCTGCAGGAGCCGGCCGTGCTGCCTGCGCGCCTGCCCAACATCCTGCTCAACGGCACCACGGGTATCGCCGTGGGCATGGCCACCGACGTGCCGCCGCACAACCTGCGTGAAGTGGCCACGGCCTGTGTGCGCCTGCTCGACGAGCCCAAGGCCACCATCGAGCAGCTGTGCGAGCACATTCAGGGGCCGGACTACCCGACCGAGGCCGAGATCGTCACCCCGCGGGCAGAAATCCTCAAAATGTACGAAAGCGGCCGCGGCTCCATCCGCATGCGCGCCGTGTACCGCGTCGAGGATGGCGACATCGTCGTCACCGCGCTGCCGCACCAGGTCTCCGGGGCCAAGGTGCTGGAGCAGATCGCCGCGCAGATGCAGGCCAAGAAGCTGCCGATGGTCGCCGACCTGCGTGACGAGTCGGACCACGAGAACCCGTGCCGCATCGTTATCATCCCGCGCTCCAACCGCGTGGATGCCGATGAACTGATGCAGCACCTGTTTGCCACCACCGACCTGGAAAGCAGCTACCGAGTCAACGTCAACATCATCGGCCTGGACGGCCGGCCACAGCTGAAGAACCTGCGAGCACTGCTGCTGGAGTGGCTGGAGTTCCGTACCACTACCGTCCGTCGCCGGCTGCAGCACCGCCTGGACAAGGTGGAGAAGCGCCTGCACCTGTTGGAAGGTTTGCTGACCGCGTTCCTCAACCTGGATGAAGTTATCCACATCATCCGTACCGAGGACCAGCCCAAGCAAGCCCTGATCGCCCGTTTCGACCTGACCGAAATCCAGGCCGACTACATCCTCGAGACCCGCCTGCGGCAGCTGGCGCGCCTGGAAGAGATGAAGATCCGTGGCGAGCAGGACGAGCTGCTGAAAGAGCAGGCCAAACTGCTCGCCCTGCTGGGCAGCGATGCCAAGCTGCGCAAACTGGTACGCAGCGAGCTGATCAAGGATGCCGAAACCTATGGCGACGACCGCCGCTCGCCGATCGTCGAGCGTGCCGAGGCCAAGGCGCTGTCGGAAAACGAACTGATGCCGACCGAGCCGGTCACCGTGGTGCTGTCTGAGAAGGGCTGGGTGCGCTGCGCCAAGGGCCACGACATCGATGCCACCGGCCTGTCGTACAAGGCCGGCGATGGCTTCAAGGCCGCCGCCGCCGGGCGCTCCAACCAGTTTGCCGTGCTCATCGACTCCACTGGCCGCAGCTACTCGCTGGCCGCTCACAGCCTGCCGTCGGCGCGTGGTCAGGGCGAACCGCTGACCGGTCGCCTGACGCCACCACCGGGGGCCACCTTCGAGTGCGTGCTGTTGCCGGACGACGATGCGCTGTACGTGGTGGCTTCGGACGCCGGCTATGGCTTCGTGGTCAAGGGTGAAGACCTGCAGGCCAAGAACAAGGCCGGCAAGGGCTTGCTCAGCCTGCCCAACGGTGCCAAGGTCATGACCCCGCGCCCGGTGGCCAACCGCGAGCAGGACTGGCTGGCGGCGGTGACCACTGAAGGCCGCCTGCTGGTGTTCAAGGTCAGTGACCTGCCTCAGTTGGGCAAAGGCAAGGGCAACAAGATCATCGGGGTGCCGGGCGACCGGGTGGCCAGCCGTGAAGAATTCGTTACCGATCTGGCAGTGATTGCCGATGGCGCGACTCTTGTATTGCAAGCCGGCAAGCGTACCCTATCTCTGAAAGCGGACGACCTGGAGCATTACAAGGGCGAGCGCGGACGGCGCGGCAGCAAGCTGCCACGCGGGTTCCAGCGGGTCGATGGGTTGCAGGTGGAAGTGCCGGCATAACCGGTGAAATGTCTGGAACGGCAATTTCAGCGCCGTTCCGGGCAGAAATGCTGGAGTCGGACGGTTATTTCGCGGATGATATGGCCCTTGCGGTGCCGGCGTGGCCGTGTGCCCGTTTGAACCTACATGTATCACTGCGGTTGGCCTGTTGGCGACCGCCTGGATGGGATGATGAAATTTCTGCGCCTTCCATTTGCGCTGTTGATGACTGGCCTGCTGGGCCTTGGCGGGTGCACCATGCACCAGCCGGTTGCCCTGTACCAGCTCGACAGTGGTGATCCTGGCCAGCCTTCGCAGAGTGCGGGCATGGCCGTGGTGCTCGGCCCGGTATCGGTTGCCGATTACCTGCAACGTGAAACCTTCCTGCAACGTCAGGCCGATGGCAGTCTGAGTTCGGCGACCGACGGTCGTTGGGCCGGCAGCCTTTCGTCGGATATCGACCAGCTGCTGGTGCGCCAGCTCGCCTGGCGCCTGGACAGCCAGCGCGTGGTGCTGGCCCCGGCGGCGACCGGTTTCAACCCGGATGTACAAGTACTGCTGTCGATCACTCGCCTGGACTCGGGCAAGGACCAGCCGGCCGTCCTGGATGCCCAGTGGCGCTTGTTGGACCGCCGTGGTCATGTGCGTGACAACCGCATTGTTCACCTCGAGCAGCCACACGCGGGCAGCGAGGCGTCGCAGGTACAGGCCCAGGGCCAGTTGCTGCAGAAGCTGGCCGAACAGCTGAGCACTGCGGTCAAGCCGTTGGCCAACCAGCCGGCGATTGCCGAAGAGTCGCCAAAAAAGCCGGCTGCTCCGGTGCAGGTGAAAAAGACACCGGAGAAATCCAAGATCCCGATGGCTGCACCGATTCGAACCGATATGGAAGTCTACCGGTTCTGATCCAACTGCCAGATACGAAAAAGCCCGCATCGTTGCGGGCTTTTTCGTATCTGCTGTTTTTGTACTGTCTGTGCTGGCCTCTTCGCGGGTAAACCCGCTCCCACAGGTTGGCGCAGGCCCTGTGGGAGCGGGTTTACCCGCGAAGAGGCCAGCCCGGTATCAGACCCGGCGTTCGTGCATCCGCGCCAACTGCCGCTCCAGCATCGACGGGTAGGGCTCCATCAGGCGCTCCACGCAGCAGGCGCCCTCAGGGCTGGCAATCGGGCGAATGCGGGCGCGCTGGCGAATCAGCGTGTCATCGCTGATCTGCCGCTCCACCAGCAACAGGTTGCGGCTGTGCTGCGACAGCGCCAGGGCGTCCTGGGCCTTTTCGGCCATCAGCAGGTCTACCAGCTCCAGCCCTTGCAGGTCGTTGCCCAGGGCCAGGCCCAGTTGCAGCTGCAGGGTAATGCCGCTGTCTGCCACCTCGATCTGCAGGGCATGGCCCAGGGCGCGCAACAGCTCGCCGCAGCAGATGGCATTGGTCAGGTAGTCCTCGCCGCAGTCGCGGCTGTGGAACAGCACCAAGGTGCTGCCGTCGTTGAGCGTGTGGGTTTCGCCGTCGTAGAGCGAGGCGGCGTGCTCCAGGCAATCGCGGTAGCGCTCGGTCAGCTCGGTCAGGCGCGTGCGCGGCAGGCGACGCAGTTGCTCCTGCGAACCCAGTTGCACGGCGAGCACGGCGCTGTATTGCGGCTCGTCGGATTCGACCACGGCGGCCTTGGGCGCGCTTTCGTCGTCCAGCAGGCCGGCGAAGGCTTCATCGTCATCCTCGTCCGCCTGGGCGGCAAGCTTGGCGCGCGGTGCGGCCTTGGCTGCCGGGGCGGCGTCGTGCAGGTCGTCGAACTGCTCGTCGTCCTCTTCTTCGGGCTCCGGCTCAGGTGGCGGCGGCGGGGCCAGGCGCGCGTGCAGCTGGCGAGCGATGTCGCCGATCTCGTCCTGGCGGTCGGTGGCCGGGGTATAGGGTTGCGGGTCGCGCAGCCACACCCGCAGCTGCAGCAGCGGCAGGGTGATGAAGCGGCCCTGGCGCAGGCTCAGGGTCAGTGCCAGCACCAGCAGGATGGCGGCAAGGATGCCCATGCTCTGCAGGCTGATCAGCATCGGCTGCTGGAACTGGCTCATGTCCAGGCTGATGCGCAGTTGCCCGGCGGTCACATCCTGGAAGGTGATCTTGGTCTGGTACAGGCCTTCGGCCTCGCCCAGCAGGCTGTTGCGCGGGCGCTGCCCGGCTTCGGCGAGGATGCGGTTGTCCACGCTGTAGATCGCCGCATGGGCCACCAGCGGGTTCTTCACCAGGTTGCCGAGCAGCACGTTGAGGCTGAGGATGTCGTTGGCCACCAGCAGCTCGGTCGCCGAGGTGGCGGTCTGGGTAGTCAGGCTCTGGCCCAGGGCATCGGCCTGCTCGTGCATGGCCTGCTTGAACTGCAGGCCCATTACGCAGGCGTAGATCACCAACGCCAGCGCCACCAGGAATATGTTGGTGCAGGCGATGCGCAGTGCCAGCGGCACGCGACGTTGACTCAGGGCGCGATAGATCATCAGGAAGAAGTTGTCTGCTTTGACGGGCGTGGGCCGGTTCACTGAGCTCGGCTCTTAATGGCATGAAAGTGTGGGGCAGTATAGCGAGCCGGGTTTTGTCGGCAAAGTATCGTTGGCGCCCGATGGTCACGGAAAATCGGTAGAATGCGCATTTTTCATCGAAGTCGGAGCCAGGTTGTGCGCGAAATCGTCCTGATCAACATCACCGGTGAGGACCGTCCCGGTCTCACTGCGGCTATCACCGGCGTCCTGCTGCAGGGCGGTGTGAGCATCCTCGACATTGGCCTGGCAGTCATGCACGGTACCTTGTCGTTCGGCATCCTGGTCGATATCCCGGACAACGAAGTGGCCACCTCCCTGCTGCAGAGCGTGCAGGCCAAGGCCCACGAACTGAACCTGCAGGCCCGCTACACGCCGATTTCCGAGGCGGACTACCAGCACTGGGCCGATGGCCACGGCGAGGCGCGCCACATCGTCACCTTGCTCAGCCGCAAGATCACCCCCGAGCAGCTGCAGCGGGTGAGTGCGGTGATCAGTCAGTACGGCCTGACCATCGAGCGCATCGAGCGCCTGTCGGCCCGTGTGGCGCTGGATGCCGAGACCGACAAGGGCAAGGCGGCCATCGAGATTTCCGTGCGCGGCGTGCCGAGCGATGCCCAGGCGCTGCGTGCCGACTTCTTCGCCTTGGCTGAAGAGCTGAGCATCGACATCGCCTTCCAGAAGGACGACCTGTTCCGCCGCAACCGCCGCCTGGCGGTGTTCGACATGGACTCGACGCTGATCGAAGCCGAAGTCATCGACGAACTGGCCAAGGCCGCTGGCGTGGGTGAGCAGGTGGCCGCGATCACCGAGCGTGCCATGCGTGGCGAGCTGGACTTCCGCGCCAGCTTCAAGGAGCGCATGGCGCTGCTCAAGGGCCTGGATGTGGGCGTGCTGGACGAGATCGGTGCGTCGCTGCGCCTGACCGAGGGTGCCGAGAACCTGTTTGCCGAGCTCAAGCGCCTGGGTTACAAGACGGCGATCCTGTCCGGTGGCTTCACTTACTTTGCCCGCCAGGTGCAGGCGCGCCTGGGCATCGACTATGTGTTCGCCAACGAGCTGGAAGTGGTTGATGGCAAGGTTACCGGCGTGGCCGTGGAGCCGATCGTCGATGCCCAGCGCAAGGCCGAGCTGCTGCAGAAGCTGGCCAGCGAAGAAGGCTTGCAGCTGGAGCAGACCATTGCCGTGGGTGATGGTGCCAACGACCTGCCGATGCTGTCGCTGGCCGGCCTGGGCGTGGCGTTCCGCGCCAAGCCGCTGGTGCGCCAGTCGGCCAAGCAGGCGATTTCTACCCTGGGGCTGGATGGGGTGTTGTATCTGCTGGGCCTGCGGGACCGCGACGCGCGCGGCTGATCTGAGAATCCGGGGCTGCTTCGCAGCCCATCGCGACACAAGGCCGCTCCTACAGGGAATTGCATATCTCCTGTGGGAGCGGCCTTGTGTCGCGAAAGGGCCGCAAAGCGGCCCCAGGTTCCATCAGGCAATCAAGCCTGCACAGGCACCGCCAACTGCTGCCCCATGCGCACTGCGGAACCAGCACCCAGGTTCTCCGCCCACTTCACCTGCTCCGGCCCGAACAGCACGATAGCAGTCGACCCAAGCTTGAAACGGCCCAGTTCGGCGCCTTTCTCCAGGTGGATCGGCGCGCGGCTGGCTTCGTCGTAGCGGAAGGTCTTCAGTTCACGCTTGGGTGGCGTCACCAGCCCGGCCCACACGGTTTCGATCGAAGCGACGATCATCGCGCCAACCAGCACCACGGCCATCGGCCCGCGCTCGGTATCGAACAGGCAGACCACGCGCTCGTTGCGGGCGAACAGCTCGGGGACGTTCTCTGCGGTGGTCTGGTTGACCGAGAACAGGCGGCCCGGCACGTAGACCATTTCACGCAGGGTACCGGCCAGCGGCATGTGCACGCGGTGGTAATCCTTGGGCGACAGGTAGATGGTGGCGAACTCGCCGCCCATGAACGGCGCGGCCATGGCCGGGTCACCGCCCAGCAGCTCCTGCGCGCTGAAACCGTGGCCCTTGGCCTGGAAGATGCGGCCGTGCTCGATCGGGCCGAGCTGGCTGACGGCACCGTCGGCCGGGCACAGGATGGCGCCCGGGGTCTCGTCCAGCGGGCGGGCACCCGGCTTCAGGGCGCGGGTGAAGAATGCATTGAAGTGCTCGTAGGCGCTCAGGTCCTCGACCAGCGCTTCGCTCATGTTGACCTGGTAACGCTTGG
>Ga0209370_1000383_pt1 | contig 64604 bp, 67 predicted proteins | sample AgamicAtPrz_FD_187164 | JGI IMG/M metagenome (GOLD analysis project Ga0209370, IMG submission 187164) | Agave microbial communities from Guanajuato, Mexico - At.P.rz (SPAdes) (version 2) | ecosystem: Host-associated > Plants > Phyllosphere > Phylloplane/Leaf | place: Guanajuato, Mexico...
CGGGCATCGTGCGCAAGATCGACGCCGAATCGATCCGTCATTCGCTCGCGAGCCGCAAGCTCGTGCTGCTGTCGCCGCTCGGTTTCTCGCCGACCGGCGAGGCGTTCAACCTGTCGATGGAAGACGTGGCGTCGGCGGCCGCGATCGCGCTGCGCGCCGACAAGATCATCTTCCTGACCGACGGGCCCGGCATCGTCGACGACGAAGGCGACCTGGTCCGCGAAATGTCGCTCGACGCGGCCGCCGAGCTGCTCGATTCCGGCAACATCCAGGGCGACGACGCATTCTTCCTCAAGCATTCGATCCGCGCGTGCCGCGGCGGCGTGACGCGTGCCCACCTGATCCCGCAGTCGCTCGACGGCAGCATGCTGCTCGAACTGTTCCTGCACGACGGCGTCGGCACGATGATCTCGTACGAGAATCTCGAAAGCCTGCGCGAAGCGACGCCGGACGACGTCGGGGGCATCCTGTCGCTGATCGAGCCGCTCGAGTCCGACGGCACGCTGGTGCGGCGCGGCCGCCACCAGATCGAACGCGACATCGACCACTTCTCGGTGATCGAGCACGATGGCGTGCTGTTCGGCTGCGCGGCGCTGTACCCGTACCAGCAGGAGAAGATCGGCGAGATGGCGTGCCTGACGGTGGCACCCGAAGCGCAGGGCTCGGGCGACGGCGAACGCCTGCTCAAGCGCATCGAGCAGCGCGCCCGCGCGCGCGGCCTCACGCACATCTTCGTGCTCACGACGCGCACCGAGCACTGGTTCCTCAAGCGCGGCTTCGTCAAGGTCAGCGTCGACGACCTGCCGGAAGACCGTCGCAAACTCTATAACTGGCAGCGCAAGTCGCTCGTGCTGATGAAGCAGCTCTGAGCGCAGGCACGACTGCCCTTCCCCCCAGACCGATTACAGGAGAAGTACACGATGGCTCGAATGATTCAATGCGCGAAGCTCGGCAAGGAAGCCGAAGGCCTCGATTTCCCGCCGCTGCCGGGCGAACTCGGCAAGCGCATTTATGAAAGCGTGTCGAAGGAAGCGTGGCAAGGCTGGCTCAAGCAGCAGACGATGCTGATCAACGAAAACCGCCTGAACATGGCCGACCCGCGCGCACGTCAGTACCTGATGAAGCAGACGGAGAAGTACTTCTTCGGCGACGGCGCGGATCAGGCGTCCGGCTACGTGCCGCCGACGGAAGGCTGAGCGACGCGACTCGCGCAGGTCGGCCGTGCCGACCTCGTCGCGACATGAACCCAATGCCAGGCAAACGGCACCGTGTATCGCACGGTGCCGTTTGCTTTTGGGCCAGCCGATCTGGCGCGGGCCGACGCAACGCGACGCGCGATCCGCCCGGCGCCCGATGCCGCGGAATCGCCGCGTCGCCACCTCGGCGCGTCGCGCCCGCCTGCCGGCTCAACCCGCCGGTTTCAACGTGCCGCGATCGTCGGGTTGCGCGGTTTCGCCGCCAGGGTTCCCTGCCTCCGTACTTCCGGTACCCCATTCGGCCGCATCGCTGCGCTCGGCCGTCGACAGTTCATCCGCGCGATACCCGGTGCGATTGAGCAGCGCCACCATGCAGACAAGCGACACGAGCGCATAGAGCCCCGACGCGATCGCGACGCCGACGATGCTGCCGGTCGCGTTGAGGATCGCCTGCGCGAGCACCGGCGTGCCGCCGCCGACGACGAGCGCGCTCAACTGATACGCGAGCGACAGGCCCGTATAGCGGATATTGGCCGGGAACACGCGCGCGAGCACGCCGCCGACCGCGCCGTAGAACATCGCCGACGGAATCGTCGAGACGCACATCCCCGCGACGGCGACCCAGTACGAACCGGTGGCGAGCGCATGGAACATCACGGGCATCAGCACGATTTCCGGGATCAGGATCCAGCACATCGCGCGCCGCATGTCGACCTTCGACACGAACCACGCACCGACCGGCTGCATCAGGAATTGCACGACGAGCGAGATCGACAGGATGCCGAGAAACGTGCCCTGCGCGTAACCGAGTTCCTTGGTCGCCCACGACAGCGCGAACGTGCTGCGGAAATACGTGACGTTGATCACCGGCAGCGTGCCGGCCGCGAGCAGCACGACGACCCAGTGATCGCGCACGACGTCGCGCAGCGGCAGCTTCACCGTGCGCTTGCGCGCGAGCACGCGCTGCATGTCGACCGACTCCTCGAGCCGCAGCCGGATCACCATCCCGATGATCACGAGCACGGCCGACAGCAGGAACGGAATGCGCCAGCCCCACATCAGGAACGACGGCGTCGGCAGCGCGCTCAGCGCGAAGAACGCGGCCGTGGCCAGCAGGTTGCCGGTGGGCGAGCCCTGCTGCGCGAACGCCGCATACAGGATGCTGCGATGCTTCGGCGCATTCTCGCTCGCGATCAGCACCGCGCCGCCCCACTCGCCGCCGACCGCGATGCCCTGCAGCACGCGCAGCACGACGAGGCCCGCCGGCGCCCACACGCCGATCGACGCATAGCCGGGCAACAGGCCGATGCCGGTCGTCGCGAGCCCCATCATCACCAGCGTGATCACGAGCGCGGTCTTGCGGCCGACGCGATCGCCGAGATGCCCGAACACGATCCCGCCGAGCGGCCGCGCGGCGAAGCCGGCCCAGAACGTGACGAACGCGAGCAGCGTCGCGACGCCGGGATCCATCGTGCTGGAAAAGAACACCTTGCCGAACACGAGCGCGGCGGCCGTGCCGTAGATGTAGAAGTCGTACCACTCGATCGTGGTGCCGACGAACGCCGCGAGGGCGGCGCGGCCAGGCCGCGGCTGCGGCGTGGCGCTGGGGGATTGCGGACGGCTCATCGATGTCTCCATGTTTGTGATCGGCGGCGCGACTGTCGCGCGCGTTGCCGGATGGCCGGCCTTGCGCCGCCGGCTGGCGGGGTTGCGCTACGTCGCGTTGTTCGAGGTTGACGTTGATGTTGCGATCGGTCGGCTCGGGACGCGGTTCATCTGCGAGTGCCGTCGGCCCGTCACGTCTCGTGCGGCGCGACCTTCAGCACGCCGGCGTCGAGCAGTTGCTGCTGAAGCGCGCGATCGACGCCGAGCCGATCGAGCACCGCGCGCGTGTCGCGGCCGAGCGCGGGCGGCGCCGACCGGTAGGTCGCCGGCGTGCGCGACAGCTTCACCGGCGACGCGGTGCCGCGATACGCGCCGATCTCGACGAACAGCTCGCGATGCAGCGCATGCGGATCGTGCGCGACGTCGGCGACCGTGCGCACGGGCCCGCACGGCACGCCTGCCGCCATCAGGTCGCGCGCGAGCGGCTCGCACGCATGCGCGGCGAGCCGCGCTTCCAGTTCGGCCTTCAGCTCGGGCCGGTGCGCGCAGCGGCTGCGGTTGTCGACGAAGCGCGGATCGTCGGCGAGCGCCGGCGCGCCGAGATGCGCGACGAGCCGCGCGAACTGCCGGTCATTGCCGACCGCGAGGAAGATCGGCACGGTGGCCGTGCGGTAGCTGTCGTACGGCGCGATGTTCGGATGCGCGTTGCCGCTGCGTTCCGGCACGCGGCCCGAGCCGAAGAAATTCGGCAGGTGCGGATGCAGCAGCGACACGCCGCAGTCGTACAGCGCGACGTCGATCGACTGGCCGCGCCCGCTCTTCTCGCGCTCCGCGAGCGCCAGCAGGATGCCGGCAAGCGCGTTGAGCCCCGTGACCATGTCGACGATCGGCAGGCCGATGCGCGTCGCGTCGCCGTCGCGTTCGCCGTTCACGCTCATCAGCCCGGCCATCGCCTGGATCACCGCGTCGTAGCCCGGCAGGCCGCCGAGCGGGCCGTCGTCGCCGAAGCCCGTCACCGCACAATGGATCAGGCGCGGGAAGCGCGGCTGCAGGTCGCGTGCGTAATCCATCCCCCAGCGCGCGAGCGTGCCCGGCTTGAAATTCTCGACGAGCACGTCGGCGTCTTCGAGCAGGCGCCACAGGATCGCGCGCCCTTCGTCGCGCGACAGGTCGAGCGCGAGCCCTTCCTTGTTGCGGTTCACGCCCATGAAGTACCAGGCCGTGTCGCCGAGGAACGGCGGCCCCCAGCCGCGCGTCTCGTCGCCGGCGGGCGGCTCGATCTTGACCACCGTCGCGCCGTGGTCGGCGAGCGCCTGCGTGCAGTACGGGCCGCCGAGCACGCGGCTCAGGTCGACGACCTTCAGGCCGTCCAGTGCGCCGCGCGTCGAGTTCGCCGCCGCCTGTGTCGCTGTCGTCGTGCTCATCGCTCGACCTCCGGCAGCAGGTCGAGCGCCGTGTCGAGCGCGACCGGCAGGCCGCGCAGCAGCGCGTCGGACGCGGCCGCTTCATCGTCGCGCGATGCCGGCGCGAGCGGATCGACCGGCAGCAGCTTGTGCCGCACGATCAGGTGCGCGAGCGCGAGACGCCTGAAATCCGGCGCGAGCCGCGCACCCTCGCAGGCCATCAGCACGGCCGCGCTTGCGTAATACAGCGCGGACGCGGCCTGCCGCACGCGCGCGTCGTCGCCTTCGTCGGCGACCCGCACGAGCGCATCGCATGCCCGCGCGAGAATGCGCCGCAGCGCCGTGCGGCTCGCGTCGGGCAGCGGCGCCGCGCCCAGACGATCGCCGAGGAACGTGCGCAGCGCGTCGAGCGCATGCTCGCGCTGCGCGGCGCGAGCGACGTCGAGCGCGACGATGTTGCTCGTGCCTTCCCAGATCGAACCGAGGTGCGCGTCGCGCACGAGCCGCGCATCGCTCCATTCCTCGATATAGCCGGTGCCGCCACGCACTTCCATCGCATCGCCCGTCACGCGGCGCGCGTCGCGGCAGGCGCGGAACTTGATCAGCGGCGTCAGGATCCGCACGCAGCGCGCCGCCTGCTCGTCGCCCGCATCCGCCTGCGGCAGCAGCAACGCGATCTGCATGAACATCGCGCGCGCGGCCTCGGCCGGCAACAGCATCTTCATCAACTGGCGCTGCATCAGCGGCATCTCGATCAGCTTGCGGCCGAACGCGTCGCGATGCGCGGCGACGTGCAGCGCTTCGTTCAGCGCGCGCCGCATCAGCCCCGCCGCGCGCACGCCATTCGACAGACGCGACATGTTGATCATGTCGGCCATCTGGTGAAAACCGCGGCCGATCTCGCCGATCAGGTAGGCCTGCGCGCCTTCGAGCGCGATCTCGCCACTCGCCATCGAACGGCTGCCAAGCTTGTCCTTCAGTCGCACGATCCGGTAGCGATTGCGCGTGCCATCCGGCAGCGTCTTCGGCAGCAGGAACAGCGCGAGGCCCTTGATGCCGTCCGGCGCGCCGTCGGGTCGCGCGAGCACCATCGCGAGATCGGCGTCCGCGTTCGAGCAGAACCACTTGTCGCCGGTCAGGCGCCAGACGGTCTCGCCGTGCGCGTCGGTTTCGCGGGTCGCGCGCGTCGCGATCCGGCCGACATCGGAGCCGGCCGCCTGCTCGGTCATGAACATCGCGCCCTGGTACAGCGTGTCGAAGTCGCGCGACGCGAGCCTCGGCAGGTAGCGCGCGACGAGCGCGGAATCGCCGAAGCGGCGCAGCGTGCGCGTCAGCGAATCGGTCATGCTGACCGGGCAGCACAGCCCGAATTCCGCCTGCACGAACAGGAACGTCAGCGCGTACTTGACGAGCGGCGGCACGGTTTCGGATCCATGGCTCAGCGACGCAAGCCCGAGCTCCGCATACGCGACGCGTTCGAGCGCGACGTACGCCGGATCCTTGTCGATCCGCTGCACGGCCTCGCCGCGCCGGTTACGGTGCTCGAGCACGGGCGGATGCTTGTCCGCGCGCGACGCCCATTCGTCGAGCTCGCCCGATACGCGTGCGCCGAGCGCGCGCAGCCGCGGCTCGAGTTCGGCATAGTGCGCATCGCCGAGATGCAGCTTCAGCAACGCGCCGAGATCGGGATCGACGGCGAAGAAATTGAGACCCCGGCTGTCGGGGATATTGGATGCGCCGGTATCCGGCGTGCGAGCGGTGTCGTTCATGCATGCGTCTCCTGGGTTGCCTGCGCATCGGCCGGGCCGAGCGCCGCAGCGCCCCGACCGGTCCTGCATCAAGCCTCCCGCAGAGCGTAGGCGCGCGATCGATAAGCGTCCAATACAGGATTTATCCGGTACGATAGATATCGTTTATCGATGCCGACGCCGGAAGGAGACACCGTGGAACTGAGGCAGTTGCGCTACTTCGTGGCGGTCGCCGAGGAGCTGCATTTCGGGCGCGCGGCGAAGCGCCTGTTCATCTCGCAGCCGGCGCTGAGTTTCGACATCCGCAAGTTCGAGGACGCGCTCGGCGTGCAGCTCTTCTCGCGCACCAACAAGACCGTCTCGCTGACCAACGCGGGCGAGGTGCTGCTCGGCGAAGCGCGCCGGCTGCTGCTGCAGGCGGCCGAAGCCGAGCGCCTGACGGTGCGCTCCGCGTCGGGTCTCGCGGGCCGGCTGCGGATCGGCTTCGTCCACTCGATGCTGTATCGCGGGCTGCCCGACGCGGTGCGGCGCTTCGAGGCCGACTATCCGGGCGTCGAGGTCGTGCTGAGCGAAATGAACACGCACGCGCAGGTGCAGGCGATCCAGCGCGGCCAGATCGATCTCGGCTATGCGCACTGGGGCCACTTCCCGCCCGACGTCGAATCGGCGCCCGTCTATGCGGAGCCGTTCGTGTGCTGCCTGCCGGCCGCGCATCCGCTCGCGCGGCGCAGGCAGGTCGCGCTCGCCGCGCTCGCGACGGAGCCGTTCATCCTGTTTCCGCGCGACGCCGCGCCGCACTATCACGACCTGATCATCGCGCAGTGCGTGAACGCGGGGTTCAGTCCGCTGATCCGTCACGAGGCGCGGCTGTGGCAGACGATCCTGTCGATGATCGAGTTCGGGATGGGCATCGCGCTGGTGCCGCGGGTGCTGCAGCAGGCGAAAAGCGATCGGCTCGCGTTCCTGCCGCTGAAGGATGCGTCGCTGGAATCGCGCACGCTCGAACTGAAGCGCAGCGGTACCGCCGAACCGGTCGCGCTACGCTTCGCCGGCTACGTGCGCGCGTCGATCGACGCGCTGCCTGCTCTGGCGAGGTGAGCCGGCGGCCCACGCATGAGCGCTTGCGGCTGTTTGAAAAATATTTGCAGAAAGTGCTTTACGAACCCCAAAAGCTCTGACATAATTTCATTCTTCTTTGGGCGGTTAGCTCAGCGGTAGAGCACTGCCTTCACACGGCAGGGGTCACTGGTTCGATCCCAGTACCGCCCACCAAAGAATTCAAGGGCCTGCGTCTCACGACGCAGGCCCTTTTCGTTTTGGCTCGCCGCCTTTGCGCGACTGCCGGTTTCGACCGGCTCGTGCCCATTGCGACATCGTCCCACAGCGACTGCCGCGCCCCTGGTTCCCCCTGCGCAAAAATGCACGGCGCGTCTCGCGGCGCGCTTCGTAATTACCGGTAACACATTCGTAATATCTTCTTGATAATGGCTGACTAGAATCGGCCGACAACAACGGCCGACCGAGGCAGCGGCGGCTCCCATTCCAGTCAACACGACCGCGCGAGCAGGGACACGCATCACGTGATCGTGGCGTACCGTTCCCACGAAACCATGGCACCGCCCACTTCACATACCTTGTGGTTCACCGGCTTGAGCGGTGCCGGCAAGTCCACCCTCTCGCGCCAGGTCGCCGCCCACCTTCGCGAGCACCAGATTCCCGTCTGCATTCTCGACGGCGACGCACTACGATCGGGCGTCTCGTCCGATCTCGGCTTCAGACGCGAAGACCGCGCGGAGAACTGCCGACGCACGGCCGAGATCGCGAAGCTCCTGAACGCGCAGGGCATCACGGCGATCGTCGCGCTGATCTCCCCCTACGCCGCGGACCGGCAACTGGCACGGGACATCATCGGCGACGAGCGCTTCACGGAAATCTACGTGAAAGCGGATCTCGAGACCTGCGCGGCGCGCGATCCGAAGCGCCTGTACGCAAAAGCGGTCACCGGCCGGACGACCCGGTTTACGGGCATCTCCGATCCATACGAGGCGCCGACCACCGCCGATCTCGTCATCGAGACCGGCACCACGGCCGTCGTCGACTGCGTCACGCGCATCGTCGAATTCGACCAGCAGCGCTACGACTACGTGTAGTCGCCGCGCGACGCCCGCTCACACCGCCCCCACCCGCTCCGCCGTCGCGTCGAACGCGCGCTTCGCCTTGTCGACGATTTCGTCGACCTCCGTCTCACGGATCACGAGCGGCGGCGACAGCAGCATCCGGTCGCCGGTCGCGCGCATGATCAGGTTGCCGTTGAAGCAGAAGTCGCGGCAGATCGTACCGATATCGACCCTCGCGTCGAACCGCTCGCGCCGCTCACGATCGCGCGCAAGCTGAATGCCCGCGACCAGCCCGCTACCCGCAATCTCCCCGACGATCGGATGGTCGCCCAGCGCGTCGCGCAGCCGGCGCTGGAAATACGGGCCGATATCGGTTTTCACGCGCTCGACGATGCCCTCGTCGCGCAACAACTTCAGGTTCGCGACCGCGACGGCCGCCGCCACCGGATGGCCCGAATACGTGAGGCCGTGATTGAATTCGCCGTTGTCGATGATCGGGCGCGCGACGCGCTCGTGAATGCCCACCGCCCCCATCGGCACGTAGCCCGACGTGAGGCCCTTCGCCATCGTGATCAGGTCCGGCTCGAAGCCGAAATGCTGGTGCGCGAACCATTCGCCGGTGCGCCCGAACCCGCCGATTACTTCGTCGGCGACCAGCAGGATGTCGTACTTGCGACAGATCCGCTGGATTTCCGGCCAGTACGTCGACGGCGGGAAGATCACGCCGCCCGCGCCCTGGAACGGCTCGCCGATGAACGCCGCGACGTTCTCCGCGCCGAGTTCGAGAATCTTCGCTTCGAGCTGCTGCGCACGCGCGAGGCCAAACGCTTCGGGCGTCTCGCCCGGCTGCGCTTCGCCGAAGAAATACGGTTGGTCGATATGCACGATGTGCTCGACCTTCGACGGCATCTGCTCGTGCATGTAGCCCATCCCGCCGAGCGTGCCGCCCGCGATCGTCGAGCCGTGATAGCCGTTCTTGCGCGAGATCACGTATTTCTTCTGCGGCTTGCCCTGCACGCGCCAGTACTGATGCACGAGACGCAGCACGGTGTCGTTGCCTTCCGAGCCGCTGTTGCAATAGAAGAAGTGGTTGAAGCCGGCGGGCGTCACTTCCGCGAGCATCGCCGAAAGCTCGATCACCGGCGGGTGCGTCGTCTTGAAGAAGGTGTTGTAGAACGGCAGATCCTGGATCTGGCGATACGCGGCGTCGGCGAGTTCCTGGCGGCCGTAGCCGACGTTCACGCACCACAGGCCGGCCATCCCGTCGATCACCTTGTTGCCGTCCGAGTCCCACAGGTAGACGCCGTCGGCCTTCACGATCACGCGGCTGCCGGCGCGATTGAGCGCGCCCATGTCCGAGAACGGGTGAATGTGGTGCGCGGCGTCGAGCGCGCGAAAATCGGCGGTCGAGCGCGGCGAAAAAACTTCGTTTCGATCGGTCATGTTTTCTCCGTCAAACAGCGCCGCACGCTCACACGTGCAGCAGCAGATGCCTGCGTTCCCACGAGCTGATCACGCGGAAGAACGCTTCGTATTCGGTTTCCTTCAACGCCAGGAAGGCCTTCACGAACTTGTCGCCGAGGATGCCGGCGAGCGGCTCGCATGCGGCCATCAGCGAGATGCCTTCCTCGAGGTTGCGCGGCAACTGATACGGCAGATCGTAGCCGTCCGACGCGATCGGCTCGGTCGGCGCGAGCTGTTGCGACATGCCGAGATAGCCGGCGGCGAGCGTCGCCGCGAACGCGAGATACGGGTTGCAGTCGACGCCCGGAATCCGGTTCTCGATGCGTCGCGCGACGGGGCTCGACTGCGGGATGCGAAAGCCGACCGTGCGATTGTCGTAGCCCCATTGCACGTTGATCGGCGCGGCCATGAAGCGCGACAGGCGGCGGTACGAATTGATGTACGGGGCGAAGATCGGCATCAGCGCCGGCGTGTACTTCTGCAGCCCCGCCAGATAGCTGTGGAACAGCGGCGACACGGCGCCGTTCTCGTCGGCGAACAGATTGCGCCCGGTGCGCATATCCGCGACGCTCTGATGAATGTGCATCGCGGAACCCGGCTCGTTTTCCATCGGCTTGGCCATGAACGTCGCATACATGTTGTGGCGCAGCGCGGCCTCGCGCACCGTGCGCTTGAACAGGAACACCTGGTCGGCCAGCGGCAGCGCGTCGCCATGCACGAAGTTGATCTCCATCTGCGCGGCGCCGACTTCATGGATCAGCGTCTCGATATCGAGGCCCTGCATTTCGCAGTACTCGTAGATGTCCTCGAACAGCGGATCGAACTCGTTGACGGCTTCGATCGAATACGACTGGCGACCCGTTTCCGCCCGCCCCGTACGGCCGACGGGCGGCCGCAGCGGCAGATCGGGATCGGCGTTCATGTCGACCAGATAGAACTCGAGTTCGGGCGCGACGACGGGCTTCCAGCCCTTCGCCTCGTACAGGTCGAGCACACGGCGCAGCACATAGCGCGGCGAGATCTCGACCGGCGAGCCGTCGAAATGCACGCAATCGTGGATCACCTGCGCGGTCGGATCGACCGCCCACGGGATCAGGCAGATCGTCGACGGATCCGGCACGCACACCATGTCGGGATCGGTCACGCCGGTCAGCGTGCCGTCCTCCGGATAGTCGCCGGTGACGGTCTGCACCATCACGGCCTGCGGCAGGCGCATCGATTCGCCGGATTCGAATTTGTTGCGCGGAATGATCTTGCCGCGCGCGATGCCGGCCATGTCGGGAATGATCGCCTCGACTTCGGTGATGCGGTGCTGTCGCAGGAATTCGCTCAGTTCGGGTTGCATGATCGGTCTCGTTAGTCGATGTCGATGTCGGATGCGTGCGGCGACGGCGCCGCGCCGCCCGCTGCATGAAGGCGATGCGTCATCCGCGCGCGGCACGCCGCGCCGAATGCCGCGAAGATGTCGCGCGACAGCGGCTGCTCCGCGTAGCGCCATTCGGGATGCCACTGCACGCCCAGCGCGAACGCACGTGCGCCGCGCACGCTGACGGCCTCGACCAGCCCGTCAGGTGCGCTCGCTTCGACGGCGAGCCCCGCGCCCAGCCGCGCGATGCCCTGGTCGTGCAGCGAATTGACCGTCGCCTCGTGCGCGCCGCGCGCGATCCGCCGCAGCAGGCCGCCGGGGGCGAGCCGCACGACGTGCGCGGGACCGTACTGCCGTTCGAGCGGATCGTCCGGCCGTTCGCGATGGTCGTCGAAGCCCGTCGTCGCATGCAGCCGCTGATGCAGTGTGCCGCCGTACGCGACGTTCAGCTCCTGCATGCCGCGGCAGATCGCCAGCACGGGCACGCCCGCGTCGATCGCCGCGCGGATCAGCGGCAACGCGGTCGCATCGCGCGCCGGATCGTGCAGCGTATCGGGCGCGCTCGCGGCGCCGCCGTAATGATGCGGTTCGACGTTCGAATGGCTGCCGGTCAACAGCAGCCCGTCGACTGCCGCGACGATCGCGTCGGCCGGCTGCCGCGCGCCGAGCGCGGGCAAGACGAACGCCAGCGTGCCGGCGCCGTCGACGAGCGCGGCGAGGTACTTCTCGCCCGCCGTGTGGTTCGGGTGGGCACCGTGCAGAATGCGGTCCGCGGTGACGGCTACGATCGGTCGCGCATGCATCGGCGTCTCTCCGGTAATGGCGCGTGACACGCTTGCGCGCGCAACGATGCAGGTTCGCGGGTACGCCGCACGCGCGTGCAATCGCGCGGCGCAGGCGCAAGCGCGATCCTGCCGCGCGGATGGTGCGGCAACGGGCGGTGCGACCCGGGACGGAACCGGAAAGGGACGCTAGGGCAACAACGATGCGCTGCCGTCGCACTGCACCGCGCTGAACAGATGCGCGGTCGCGAGATTGAAGCGGCGCGGGCCGCGATGGGAAATGGCGAAGAAGCGAGGCTCGCGTAACGGGGCGGCGCGCGTGCCGCGATCAGCATGCCGGTTCGGCCCGGCCTGAGGCGGCGCGCCCGCCGACGGACTTCGCGTCCGGCGTATCGAAAGGCTGGCGGCTTTCACGATCGTACTCGACTGACGGATGGAGGCAGGACACGTGTCGCTATGCCGCGTGGCGACACGTCAGCAAGATGTCTCGCGGCGGATGCCGGCGCAGTCCGGCCATCGTCGATGGCCTCGCCGCCGGTACGCGCGTGACGACTTCCTGACATTCAGCTTATATCACCTAAAAATTGCGTCAAATTTTCAGGTGCCGATGACGGCATCGGTCAGACGAAAAAAGGCATCGATCGCGCGGATCGATGCCTTTTTGTGCATTGCATCGGCTTGCCTGCTACCAGCCGACGGGGCCCGACGCATTGCCCCGCCGCGCTGCCGCATCGAGGCGGCCCGTGCTCAACGATGCGCGAGCGCGGTTTCGACGAGCGTCCGCAGCAGCGGCACGATCCGCGCCGCACGTGCTTCGTCGTACGCGTACGGACGCGTCTCTTCCATGTAGGTGATCTGCGACAGTTCGAGCTGCACGGCCTCCACGCCGGTGTCGGGCACGCCATAGTGACGCGTGATGTAGCCGCCCTTGAAGCGGCCGTTCGCGACGGCCGTGTAGCCGCCGTGCGCGAGCACGCGCGCAGCGAGCGCCTCCGCGAGACCGGGTGCCGCACTCGCCCCGCTCGACGTGCCGAAATTGAAGTCCGGCAGGCGGCCGTCGAAGAAACGCGGCACGTGCGAGCGAATCGAATGCGCTTCCCACACGAGCACGCGGCCGTGTTCGCCCTTCAGGCGCGCGATCTCGCGTTGCAGCGCGTCGTGATACGGCAGCCAGTAACGGTCGCGGCGACGCATGATCTCGTCGTTGCCGGGCAGCGTGTTCGCCGGATACAGCGGCGCCTTGTCGAACGTATCGACCGGCACGAGCCCGGTCGTGTCCTGCCCCGGATACAGGTTCTCGTTGTCGGGCGGACGGTTCAGGTCGACGACGTAACGCGCGTGCGACGGCACGAGGATCGATGCGCCGAGCTCGGCCGCGAAGCCGTACAGCCGCTCGAGATGCCAGTCGCAATCGTCGACGAAGCGCGCGTCGGGCGTCATCGTCGCGGCGATGTCGTCGGGGATGTGCGTGCCTGCGTGCGGAATCGAGATCAGCAGCGGCAGCGTGCCCTGCTTCAGCGTGAATACAGCCGGTTGTTCAGTCATGTCGCCTCACCGTAAGAGTCCGCCGGCGCACGCATGCGGCGTGCGCCGGTTGCCGCGCGTCAGCGCAGCAGTTGCGCCAGCGCGGCGCGATAGTCGGCATACGCGGCGGCTTCGTCGCGATGGCGGCGGCCACTCACGACGCGCTCGCCGCCCGTGTAGACGTCGAGCACCGGCGTCTCGCCATGTTCGGCGAACACGATGCCCGACAGCCATGCCGCGCTGTCGTGTTCGGCAATCGCCGGATGATCGGGATCGAGCACGAGCCAGTCGGCGCGGCAGCCTGCGCGCAGCGCACCGATGGGCCGCCCGCTCGCCTGCGCGCCGCCCGCGAGCGACGCATCGAACAGACGATCGGCGACGTGCGCCTGCGAATCGCTCGCCAGCACGTTGCGCGCGCGGTGCACGAGCCGCTGGCCGTATTCGAGCAGGCGCAGCTCCGAGCGCCAGTCGACCGACGCGTGGCTGTCCGAGCCGACGCCGATCACGCCGCCGTGCGCGAGATAGTCGACGGCCGGAAACACGCCGTCACCGAGGTTCGCTTCGGTGGTCAGGCACAGCCCGGCAACCGCGCGACGCTTCGCGAGCGCCGCCGTCTCGGCCGCATCGACGTGGGTCGCGTGCACGAGGCACCAGCGCGCATCGACGTCGAAGCGATCAAGCAGCCATTGCACGGGGCGTGCGCCGTAGGCGCGCACGCAGTCGTCGACCTCGGCCGTCTGCTCAGCGATGTGGATATGCACCGGCGCATCGTCGGGCACCCCGTCGAGCAGCGCACGCAGCCCGTTCTCGGACACCGCGCGCAGCGAATGCGGCGCGACGCCGTAGCGCAGCCCGCCATGCTCGGGCGCCGCGCGACGCATCGCGTCGAGCAATTCGAGCACGCCTTCGGGCGTGTTGATGAAGCGGCGCTGGTCGTCGCGCGGCGGCTTGTTGCCGAAGCCGGCGAACTGGTACGACACGGGCAGCATCGTGATGCCGATGCCGGCCGAGCGCGCGGCGTCGACCACGCGCGTGCCGAGCTCCGCGATCCGCGGGTAGCGCGAGCCGTCCTGCGCGTGATGCACGTAGTGGAATTCGCACACCGACGTGTAGCCGCACTTGAGCATCTCGACGTACAGCCAGCGTGCAATCGCCGCGAGCGCGTCGGGCGTGATCTTCAGCGCGAAGCGGTACATCAGGTCGCGCCAGCTCCAGAAGCTGTCGGCGGGATTCGCGCGGTATTCGGTGAGCCCCGCCATCGCGCGCTGGAACGCGTGCGAATGCAGGTTCGGCATGCCGGGCAGCACCGGCCCGGCCGCGCGCGCGACGCCTGCCGGGGCGTCGGTGTCGGGCGTCACGTCGGTCAGCGTGCCGGCCGCGTTCCAGCGCAGCAGCACGTTGCGGCGCCAGCCATCGGGCAGGTAGGCATGGTCCGCGAACAACAGGGTGTCGGTCATTGCGTGTCCTCATCGACCGGAGCGAGCGCTCGAGCATCTCGTCCGGTCCGGTGCCGCGGCCAGCAGGCGCGAGCGCATCGCCCTTGCCCCTGCCTCGCGGCGATCGACCGGAAGACGCGCTTGCGCGCCGCTCCGGTCCCATGCGAAGCGTCGGCCGGGCCGGGTCCGTCACGTACCCGGCCCGGTCCGTCGCAACACTATCCGTTCATCCGGCGAAACACGGTCGTGCCGCTGCGTACGACCTGCTCGCACAGCGGCCGGCCGATCCAGTACGCGAGCTCGGCCAGCGAGCCGACCGACCACGCGGCGAAATCGGCCTGGCGGCCGACTTCGAGCGCGCCGTGACGATCCGCGCGGCCGAGCGCCGCGGCCGCATGGCGCGTGACGCCCTGCAGCACCTCGGGCACCGTCATGCGGAACAGCGTGCAGCCCATGTTCAGCGTCAGCAGCAGCGATTCGAGCGGCGACGTGCCGGGGTTGTGATCGGTCGCGAGCGCGATCGGCACGCCGTGCTTGCGCAGCAGCTCGATCGGCGGCAGTTGCGTTTCGCGGATGAAGTAGTACGCGCCGGGCAGCAGCACGGCGACCGTGCCGGCCGCCTTCATCGCCTCGATGCCCGCTTCGTCGAGAAATTCGAGGTGATCGGCGGACAGCGCACGGTAACGCGCGGCGAGCGCCGTCCCGCCCGCATTCGACAGTTGCTCCGCATGCAGCTTCACCGGCAGCCCGCGCCGCGTCGCGGCCTCGAACACGCGCTCGGTCTGCGCGAGCGAAAAGCCGATGCGTTCGCAGAACACGTCGACCGCGTCGACGAGCCCTTCATCGGCCAGCGTCGGCAGCATCCGGTCGCACACTTCGTCGATGTATTCGTCCGCGCGGCCCGCGTATTCCGGTGGCAGCGCATGCGCGCCGAGGAAGGTCGTATAGACGCTGACCGGGAAGCGCTCGCCGAGCTGGCGCGCGACGCGCAGCATCTTGCGCTCGCTCGCGAGGTCGAGCCCGTAGCCGGATTTGATCTCGATCGCGGTCACGCCTTCGGCGAGCAGCGGCTGCAGGCGCGCGGCGGCCTGCACGAACAGCGTCGTCTCGTCGGCCGCGCGCGTCGCGCGCACCGTCGACACGATCCCGCCGCCCTGCCGCGCGATTTCCTCGTAGCTGACGCCCGCGAGGCGCTGCGCGAATTCGTCGGCACGCGTGCCGCCGTACACGAGGTGCGTATGGCAGTCGACGAGACCCGGCGTCACCCACGCGCCGTGCAGGTCCTCGCGCTGCCAGTGCGCGTAACCGTGCGGCAGCGCGGACAGCGCGCCGAGCCACGCGATCGTGCCGGTTTCGTCGACGGCGATCGCCGCGTCGTCGATCGTCTCGTCGGGATGGCCGTGCGGACACAGCCTCAGGTGATGCCAGACAGTCGGTTTCATGCGTTCAGTCTCGTTCGCCGACGGCAAGCGTGACGGCCAGCAGCGCGCCGCTTCCGCTCACGACGACGTCAAACGCACGCCGCGGCCCGTCGAGCCGCAACGTGTCCATTTCCTGCAGCGCGTAGTGCGCGCCGTCGATGTCGACGCCCACCGCGCCGGCCGCGCAAAACAGCAGTACGGTATCGGCGCGCTCGGCGCGGTGCGTGCCTTCGTGCCACACGTCGACCGACCCGCGCGCAACCGAACGGCGCGTCATCAGGTTGAAGTCGCGCGTCGCGCCGTCGTGCAGCGTCGCGTCGATCGCCGTCTCGCCGGCGAAATCCACACGGGCGAGCGGCGCGTCGAGCACATGCCGCGCGCCGCCCGCTTCGGCGAGCGTCATGCCCGCGCCGGACAGCAGCACGAGCGTACGGTCGACGCCGTCGAAACGCGAGAACGGTCCGGCCGTGCCGACGTCCGCGACGCTCACGCGCCACGCGAATGCGTCGAGTGCCGCGCCGGGCGGGAACGCGCCGATTTCGCGCGTCACGCCGCCGCCGTTTTTCCACGGCGACGCAACGAGATCCGCTGCGCGGATCAGCGCGGCGGCCAGCGTTGCGTTCACCGGCGCCTGATCGAGCGCCGTCATGCTCAGCGGCCGAGCATCGGCAGCTTCAGGCCAGCTTCGCGGGCCGTCTGCTGCGCGAGTTCGTAACCGGCATCCGCATGGCGCATCACGCCCGTCGCCGGATCGTTCAGCAGCACGCGACCGAGACGCTCGTGCGCGTCAGCCGTACCGTCGGCGACGATCACGACGCCCGAGTGCTGCGAGAAGCCCATGCCGACGCCGCCGCCATGGTGCAGCGACACCCACGATGCGCCGCCCGCGGTGTTCAGCAGCGCGTTCAGCAGCGGCCAGTCGCTGACGGCGTCCGAACCGTCCTTCATCGATTCCGTCTCGCGGTTCGGGCTCGCGACCGAGCCCGTGTCGAGGTGGTCGCGACCGATCACGATCGGCGCCTTCAGTTCGCCGTTCTTCACCATCTCGTTGAACGCCTGGCCGAGGCGATAGCGATCCTTCACGCCAACCCAGCAGATCCGTGCCGGCAGGCCCTGGAACGCGATGCGCTCACGCGCCATGTCGAGCCAGTTGTGCAGGTGCGGATCGTCGGGGATCAGCTCCTTCACCTTCTGGTCGGTCTTGTAGATGTCTTCCGGATCGCCGGACAGCGCGACCCAGCGGAACGGGCCCTTGCCTTCGCAGAACAGCGGACGGATGTACGCCGGCACGAAACCGGGGAAGTCGAATGCGTTCTCGACGCCCATTTCCAGCGCCATCTGGCGGATGTTGTTGCCGTAGTCGAGCGTCGCCGCGCCGCGTTCCTGCAGCGCGAGCATCGCGCGCACCTGGACGGCCATCGACTGCTTCGCGACCTTCACGATGCTCTGCGGATCGACCTTCTGCGCTTCGCGCCATTGAGCGACGGTCCAGCCTTGCGGCAGGTAGCCGTTGATCGGGTCGTGCGCGCTCGTCTGGTCGGTCACGCAGTCCGGCGTGATGCCGCGCGTGACGAGTTCCGCGAACACGTCGGCCGCGTTGCCGAGCAGGCCGATCGACACCGGCTTGCCGGAGCGCTTCGCTTCGTCGATCATGCCGAGCGCCTCGTCGAGCGTCGTCGCCTTCTTGTCGACGTAGCGCGTCTTCAGGCGGAAGTCGATGCGCGTCTCGTCGCATTCGACCGCGATCATCGAGAAGCCGGCCATCGTCGCGGCCAGCGGCTGCGCGCCGCCCATCCCGCCCAGGCCGCCCGTCAGGATCCAGCGGCCCGACGGATCGCCGTTGAAGTGCTGGTTCGCGACCGAGAAGAAGGTTTCATAGGTGCCCTGCACGATGCCCTGGCTGCCGATGTAGATCCAGCTGCCGGCCGTCATCTGGCCGTACATCATCAGGCCCTTGCGGTCGAGCTCGTGGAAGTGATCCCAGTTCGCCCAGTGCGGCACCAGGTTCGAGTTCGCGAGCAGCACGCGCGGCGCATCCTTGTGCGTGCGGAACACGCCGACCGGCTTGCCCGATTGAATCAGCAGCGTTTCGTTTTCCTCGAGATCCTTCAGCGACGCGAGAATCTGGTCGTAGCATTCCCAGTTGCGCGCCGCACGGCCGATGCCGCCGTACACGACGAGCGCGTGCGGATGCTCGGCGACTTCCGGGTCGAGGTTGTTCTGGATCATCCGGTAGGCCGCCTCGGCCAGCCAGGTCTTGCAGGTCTTCTCGCTGCCGCGCGGCGCGCGGATCGTGCGCGTCGGATCGAGACGGGGATCGATGTGTTTCGGATGGTTCATGACGACTGCTCCCGAGGGAAATTGAAATCAATAAGGAATCAGAAATGCCCGGTGAAGCGATAACGGCTGCCGGGATGCCACAGATTCGCCACCGAGGCGACGACGCCCTGCGACCAGGTGCGCCGATGTAAAACGAGACACGGCTCGACGTCGTCCATCCGCAGCTGCTCGCGCCGCTCCGGCGCCGGGGCCGCCGCTTCGATCCGGTACTCGACGCGCTGCAGCGGCGCCGCGCGCATCAGGTACAGGTTCGGCGTCGTGTTCGTGAAATCCTGCTCGGCGTAATCCGGCGCGACCGCCGGATTCACCCACCGTTCTTCGAGCTGCACCGGCTCGTCGTTCTCGAAGTGCAGCACCTGCGAATGAAACAGCTTCGTGCGCACGGCCACCTGCATCTCGTCGGCGAGGGCCTCGTCGGCGCGGATCGTGTCGAGCCCGAGCACGCTGGCGCGGTACGCATGCCCGCGTGCGCCGACCTCTTCCGAGATGCTGCGGATCGCCACCAGCGTCGACTCGTACTTCGGCCGCGCGACGTAGGTGCCCGCGCCCTTCATGCGCGTGAGCACCTGCTCGGACGTCAACTCGCGCAACGCGCGGTTGACGGTCATGCGCGCCACCTTGAACTCGCGCGCCAGCTCATTCTCGGACGGCACCTGGTCGCCCTCCTCCCACTCGCCGGCGTGGATGCGGGCCAGGATGAAATCCTTGATCTCCTGGTAGACCGGCGCGCTCATCGGCTTACTGTTCCGATGCGAACGAGAACGGCGCGACCTTCGCGAACGCGCGCTCGCCGACCAGCTTCGCGATCGCCGCGATGTCCGGCGCGAAGTAGTGGTCGAGTTCGTAGTGCGCGACCTTGGCGCGGATCGTTTCCATCACCGGCGTGAGCTTCGGGCTCGTGTGGTACGGCGCACGCAGGTCGACGCCTTGTGCGGCGGCCAGCAGCTCGATCGCGAGGATGTGCTTCGTGTTGTCCGCGATGTCGGCGAGCTTGCGCGCGGCGAACGTCGCCATCGACACGTGGTCTTCCTGGTTCGCGGAAGTCGGCAGCGAGTCGACCGATGCCGGATGCGCGAGCGTCTTGTTTTCCGATGCGAGTGCGGCCGCCGTCACGTGGGCGATCATGAAGCCGGAGTTCACGCCGCCGTCCTTCACGAGGAACGGGGGCAGGCCCGACAGCGTCGCGTCGATCAGCAGCGCGATGCGGCGTTCGGCCAGCGCGCCGATTTCCGCCGCGGCGAGCGCGAGGTTGTCGGCCGCGAACGCGACGGGCTCCGCGTGGAAGTTGCCGCCCGACAGCACTTCGCCGGTATCCGGGAAGATCAGCGGGTTGTCCGATACGGCGTTCGCTTCGACCAGCAGCACGTCGGCCGCATGGCGCATCTGGTCCAGACACGCGCCCATCACCTGCGGCTGGCAGCGCAGGCTGTACGGATCCTGCACCTTGTCGCAGTCGCGGTGCGACTGGTTGATCGGCGAACCTTCGAGCAGGTCGCGGTACGACGCGGCCGCGTCGATCTGGCCTTGATGGCCGCGCAGTTCGTGGATGCGGGCGTCGAACGGCTTCACCGAGCCGGCCGCCGCGTCGACCGACAGCGCGCCGGCGACGAGCGCCGTGCGGTACAGGTCTTCGATCGCGAACATGTTGTCGAGCGCGAGTGCCGTCGACGCCTGCGTGCCGTTCAACAGCGCGAGGCCTTCCTTCGCCTGCAGCGTCAGCGGCGCGAGGCCCGCGACGCGCAGACCATCGAGCGCGCTCGCGCGCTCGCCGCGGATGAATACTTCGCCGACGCCGAGCAGCACGGCCGACATGTGCGCGAGCGGCGCGAGGTCGCCCGATGCGCCGACCGAGCCTTTCACCGGGATCAGCGGCAGCACGTCCGCGTTGAACAACGTGATCAGCGCGTCCATCACTTCACGGCGGATGCCCGAGTGGCCGCGGCCGAGGCTCGACAGCTTCAGCGCCATCAGCAGGCGCACCGACGAGCGCGCCATCGGCTCGCCGACGCCGACCGCGTGCGACAGCACGAGGTTCTTCTGCAGCAGTTCGAGCTGGTCGTGCGGGATGTGGGTGCTCGCCAGGCGGCCGAAGCCCGTGTTGATGCCGTAGGCCGGCTCGCCCTTCGCGGCGATATCGGCGACGGCCTTCGCGCCGGCGTCGATCTTCGCGAAGCTCGCCGGGTCGAGCTTCAGTTGGACGGATTCGCGTGCGATCCGGCGCAGTTGCGGGAGGGTCAGATGGCCGGGGGTCAACGTAATCATGTGAGCAATCCTGTCTAGACAAGTTCGGAATGGATTGAAGTGTAGCCATCGAGACTTGTCTAGACAACCCGTTTTTCATAATTCCCTACTCGGGAATTTCCCTGATGCCCGGCAGGCCCGCCGGACCGGTCGTCACGATCCGACTTTTAACATCTGTTGCAATTGTTTTATTTTTGGCAACATACGGATCATCACTCGCCACGGAGACCGTCATGCCCTTCCCGCCACGATTCGCCGCCCGCCTCGGCTTCCCCCTGCTCGTCGCCGCATGCGCGCTCGCGCACGGTGCGTCCTTCGCGGCCGAGCCGCTGTCCGGCACGCTCGACAAGATCCGGCAGGCCAACCTGATTTCGATCGGCCATCGCGAAACCTCGGTGCCGTTCTCCTATGTCGATGCGGGCGGCAAGGTCATCGGCTTCTCGCAGGACCTGTGCGATCGCGTGATCGCCGCGGTGAAGGCGCGCACCGGCAAGCCCGACTTGCAGGTGCGCTTCATTCCGGTCACGTCGCAGAACCGCATTCCGCTCGTGCAGAACGGCACCGTCGATCTCGAATGCGGCGTGACGACCAACCTCGCCGCCCGCCATGCGCAGGTCGCGTTCTCGACCACCTTCTTCGTCGCGACGACGCGCCTGCTCACGCGCACGAGCTCGGGGATCCGCGACTTCCCCGATCTCGCCGGCAAGACGGTCGTGACGAACCAGGGCACGACGTCCGAACGCCTGCTGCGCAAGATGAACGAGGAAAGGAAGATGAACATGCAGATCATCAGCGCGAAGGACTACGGCGAAGGACGCCTCACGCTCGAATCGGGCCGCGCGGCCGCGTACATGATGGACGACGTGCTGCTCGCGGGCGTGCGCCAGCTCGCCGCGAAGCCGGCCGACTGGCAGCTCGTCGGCACGCCGCAATCGTCGGAAGCCTACGGGTTCATGCTGCGCAAGGACGATCCGCAGTTCAAGGCGCTCGTCGACGGCGTGCTCGTGCAGCTGATGAAAAGCGGCGAGATCAACGCGCTGTACGACAAATGGTTCATGAAGCCGGTGCCGCCGAAGGGGCTGTCGTTCGACTTCCCGATGAGCGACGTGATCAAGGCGCGCTACGCGGCGCCGAACGACGCGCCGCTCGAGTAAGCGCCGCGCGTCGACATCGGCCTACGCGCGCGTCCACGCGACGCACGCCGCGTAGCCGGGCGCCGCATCGAGCCACGCCGCGTCGAACGCCGCGACGCCGGCGGCGGGCGCGGTCGGGTCGACGATCGTCGTCGCGGGCGTCGCCGCGTCGCGCGGCGGCACGACCGCGAACGCGCGCAGCCCGCCGATGATGCCGGTGCCGAGCGCCTTGAGCAGCGCCTCCTTCGCGGACCACACCCGCATGAACTCGCCCTCGCGTGCGCCGGACGGCAGGCCGTCGAGATATGCGGCTTCGGCGGGTGCGCACACTTCGCGCATCAGCGCGCGCCAGTCGGTCGCGCGGTTGCAGCCCTCTATATCGACGCCGACGCGGCCTGCCGGCGCCCACGCGATCAATGCATGATCGCCCGCGTGCGACACGTTGAAGTCGAGCGACGCGCGATGCGCGCGGTCCAGCGACGGCCGCCCCGCCGCGTCGACGACGATCTCGACCGCGTGCGGCGCGATGCCGAGCGCCGCGCCGAGCACGTCGCGCAGCGCGGCGCGCGTCGCGGCGCTGCGCACTGCATCCTCGTGCCGCAGAAAGCGCGCGGCGCGGGCGCGCTCGCCGTCGCTCAGCGCCGCATACGCGGGCGACACGAGCGGCACGCGCCAGTCGAAATCGATGCGCGCGATCCGCACGCCGGCACGTGCGGCGGCAGGCGGCGCGTCGAGCACGTGCACGCGCCACGCGCAGGGCGTTTCAACGGGAGAAGCGGAATCGGACGGAATGGACATCGGCGCGCGGCAGCCTGTGCGGTAAAACGAAACGTCCGATGTTAATCGATCACGCCGGCTTGCGGCCGCTGCGGCTGGATCGGGACGCAAACAGCGATCGCGCGTTGCATTCGCATGCGCCGGGTCATCCGTTCGCGGCCCTGCCCGGCACGCCGCTCCCGGTCACCCGCCCGCGCGACGCCGGGTGCAGCGCGTGCACGACGCCCGGCGCATCGGCCGGCAGCACGCCATGTTGCAGCCAGTACAACGCGACGGGCCACAACGTATCGGTGAAGCGGCTGTGGAAAAACGCGAAATGCCCGATCGCGTCGACGCCGATGTCGGCCGGCGCGATCCGCAGATGCGTGACGTTGCTGCCTACGTAGTAGCCGACCAGCCGCTCGATCGCGTCGACCGTGCCGAACGCGTCGTCGTCGATGCCGATCGCGAGCATCGGCGCCGACAGTCCCGCGAAGCGCGCCGGCAACGCGGCGCGGCTCGCCGCGCCATCGTCGAGCACGCTGCCGATGTAGCCATCCTCGAAACGCGGCTGCGCACGCGCCCACGACAGCGCGATGCCGCGCGGCGTGTCCTCCATCCAGCCGAGCCGCTTCGCGGGCACGTAGCCGAACACGGCCGCGAGCGCGGGCATCGCGACATGCCATTTCCACCACATGCGGCGTCGCTCGGCCGGCAGATAGTCGCGCCAGTACGCGTACTGCGCGCCGACGGTCACCACATGCCGCACGTGGACGTTCGATGCCGCGAGGCCGAGCACGCAGCCGCCGATGCTGTGCGCGACCACATCGAGCGGTTGGCCCGGAAACGCGTCGCGCGCGTAGTGCAGCGCGGCTTCGCAATCGAGCCGGCCCCAGTCGAGCCAGTTCGCGCGCAGCTTCGCAAGCCGCGCCGGACGCGACCCGCCGATGCCGCGATAGTCGTAGACGAGCACGTCGCGCCCCTGTGCGAACAGCCAGGCTGCGAAACGAAAGTAGTAGTCGCAGCGCACCGACGTTGCGCAATTGACGACCGTCACGGGCCGTACCGCGCCGCCGCCGTGATGGCGCCAGACGTGGCCGCGCAGTTCGTAGCCGTCGGCCGCGCGCAGGGTCACCGGTTCGGGCGGCAATGCGCCCGCCGCGCGACTGCCCTGCGCCGCCCCGCTTTCCTCGTTCGAAATCGTCATCGTGTCTCCTGTCGACCAGAGTTGGCGCTTTAGCGCCTACTCTGGTCCCATGGCGTGGCTGGTTGGAGTTAGCGCTTCAGCGCTTACTCCAACCCCACGGCGGTCGACCAGAGTTGGCGCTTTAGCGCCTACTCTGGTCCCATGGCGTGGCTGGATGGAGTTAGTGCTTCAGCACTTACTCCATCCCCACGGCGGTCGACCAGAGTTAGCGCTTCAGCGCCTACCCTGGTCCCATGGCGTGGCTGGTTGGAGTTAGCGCTTCAGCACTTACTCCAACCCCACCGCGGTCGACCCCAGTTAGCGCTTTAGCGCTTACTCGGCCCCGCCCTCCGCGATCAACCCGCCTCCATTGAACTTGACGCGTGCCGCGTTCTCAACCAATCTTGCTGCTCCGTTCGCATGAGTCACGCGCATGTCAACGCCACTCGTCCGTCTCCCGTCACTCGACCTCGTCCGCGGTTTCGTCGCCGTCGGTCGCCGCATGAGCATCACGCTCGCCGCGCAGGACCTGTGCGTCACGCAGTCGGCGGTCAGCCGCCAGGTCCATGCGCTCGAAGCGCATCTCGGCGTGACGTTGCTGCAGCGCGGCTACCGGAAGATCGCGTTCACGCCGGAAGGCGAGCGACTGTTCCGCGTCGCCGATGCGGCGCTGCACGGCCTGCAGGACACCGTCGCGTCGCTCGCCGCCGCGCGCGAGCGCCAGCCCGTGACGATCACCGCCAGCATCGGCGTGACCGCACTGTGGCTGCTGCCGCGGCTCGGGCGGCTGCAGGTGCGGCTGCCCGAGGTCGACCTGCGCGTCGCCGCGAACGACAAGGTACTCGATTTACGCGCCGAGGGCATCGACCTCGGCATCCGCTACTGCCCGCGCGAGCGCGCGCCGGCCGGCGCGCTGCGCCTGTTCGACGAGATCGTCGTGCCGGTCGGGCATCCCGCGCTCGCCGCGCGGCCGGCCACGAGCGCGGCCGCGATCGCCGATCACGTGCTGCTCGAATTCGACGGGCCGCCGCAACCGCAGTTGCAATGGCACGCGCACCTGCACGCGGCCGGGCTCGGCGACGCGCGCCCGAAAGGCGTGCTGCGCTTCAACCAGTACGACCAGGTGATCCAGGCCGCGATCGCGGGCCAGGGCATCGCGCTCGGCCGGCTCGCGCTCGTCGCGCCGATGCTCGCCGACGGCCGGCTCGCGGTGCTCGGGCCGCACACCCAGACGCTGTCGGAAACGTACGGCTACTGGCTGTTCCAGCACGATCCGGCCCCGCGCCGCGAAGTCGCCGACGTGCGCGACTGGATGCTCGCCGAAGCGGCCGAATGCGATGCGGCGATGCACGCACACGATACGACGTCGGCCTGAGCCGGCGGTGCGGATGCGCATGACCGCGGGCAACCGCCGTCGCCCTTTCACATTCCCGCCACGCATGCCAACCTGACCGAATGATCGCTTGAGCGACGGCCGCCCTGCTCGTCTAATCGGATCGAGCGCGGCCGTTTCGCCGCGCGCCTTCATCCGGAGACACGCATGACCCCGATCGAGCAGGAAGTCCGGCGCCGCTGGCTGCCCGTGCTGGCAGGCGGCCTGATCATGGGCGCCGCGCTCGGCATCCGCCACGTGCAGGGCCTGTTCCTCGCGCCCGTCTCGCTCGACCACGGCTGGTCGCGCGAGACGTTCGGGCTCGCGCTGGCGCTGCAGAACCTGATCTGGGGCGTCGCGCAGCCGTTCACCGGGATGGTCGCCGATCGCTTCGGCTCGGTGCGCGTGATCGTCGCCGGCATGCTGCTGTACGCGGCCGGGCTCGTCACGATGGCGCAGGCGGCCGCGACCGGCCTGTTCACGGTCGGCGCCGGGCTCGTGATCGGCATCGCGCTGTCAGGCTCCGCGTTCGCGTCGATCTACGGCGCGCTGAGCCGCCTGTTCCCGCCCGACCGGCGCGGCTGGGCGCTCGGTGTCGCCGGCGCGATCGGCGGGCTCGGCCAGTTCTGCATGGTGCCCGTCGCACAGGAACTGATCGGCGGCATCGGCTGGCGGCACGCGTTCATCGCGCTGGCGCTCGTCGCCGCGCTGCTCGCGCCGCTCGCCGTGTTGCTGCGCGACCGGCCCGCGCAGGCGGCGGGCGCCGCCGCCGGCCCCGACCAGTCGATCGGCGAAGCCGTGCGCGAGGCGTTCGCGCATCGCGGCTTCTGGCTGCTGAACGCGGGCTTCTTCGCGTGCGGCTTCCAGCTCGCGTTCATCGCGACGCACCTGCCCGCGTACCTGCTCGACCACGGGCTGCCGGCGCGCCACGCAAGCGTCGCGCTCGCGCTGATCGCGCTGACCAACGTGGCCGGCACCTATGCGTGCGGCCATCTCGGTGGGCTGCTGCGGCGCAAGTACGTGCTGTCGGTGCTGTACCTCGTGCGCGCGCTCGCGATGGCCGCGTTCGTCGCCGCACCGCTGTCGCCCGCGAGCGTCTACGTGTTCGCGGCCGTGATGGGGTTCACGTGGCTCGGCACGGTGCCGCTGACGAACGGCGTGATCTCGCAGGTGTTCGGCGTGCGCTACATCGCGACGCTGTTCGGCTTCGTGTTCTTCGGGCACCAGCTCGGCAGCTTCTTCGGCGTGTGGCTCGGCGCGCTCGTGTACGACGCGACGCACTCCTACATGCCGCTGTGGATCGGCTCGATCGCGCTCGGCGTGTTCGCGGCGCTGCTGCACCTGCCGATCGACGACGCGCGCGTCGCGCGCCCGGCCCCGGGGAACGCGGCATGGGCATGATCCGCGCGGCGCTGGCCGCCGGCACGCTCGCGTTCGTCGCGTGGTGCGGCGCGGCCTACTTCGATTCGGGCGTCGCGTACGTAGGGGGGTGTATCGGATTTGGCACTGTCAAACAGGCTGCAAATAGCCCGCAAAGCCCCGCCACTTAAGGCTTTGAGCGACTTCGCCGCACGTGCCAAAAAGTGCGCAAAATGCGCGGTTTTTGAGCGGATTCTGGGGAAAATTGCGCTCGGATTGGCACGCGAATGAGCACCTTTTGAGCGTTTTGTAGCTGAAACGCCATCGCGGATCATGCATTGGCCGATTCTGGTGCAGGCACAATCCGGCTGCCTACAATGGGCCCGGCGCTTCCAGTATCGTTTAAGAAAATTAGCGGGGCCATCGTCGGGCCCACCGTCGTTGATCGGGTTCCGTCGATTGTTCGCGTTCAAGGCATCTACGCGGACAAATCGCAGCACCCGTACTTTAGCTTTCCGTACCTGAACGGCGTTGAGACCGAGACTTGCCGCCGTCGCCTTCGCCGCCCCCGCCACGTTCCGCGAACGTACTTCCAATTTTTCGGATGGCTGCTTGGTCCTCCTGGCCCAAGCTGCGGTAATTCTCAATCAACACTTCCTCTTCTCGTGACAGGGCGCTGGGCGGAGTTTGCTGGCCAGTCAATACATACAGCAAGTCCACTCCAGCGGCTGCAATGGCCTCCAGATACCGCGCGTTTGGACTGAACACGTCCTTCTCGTAGTCAATCTGAGCCTTCTTCGATACGCCACCTAGCTCGCCAAATTTTGTTTGGCTGAGACCAAGTCGCTGGCGCTCTGCCTTCAGTCGCTCACCAATGGTCACGAAAACACACCCTTTATATGTTGACAGGTAACTATATCGTTACTACGATTCACACAAGTCAACGAATTCTAGCGCGAGCACACGATGACACACCCTCTCAAAACCCCAGACGAAGCACGGGCATTCCATTTCATCCGCACCGGCAAAACCATCAAGTCGTGGGCAAAGGAAAATGGTCTTCATCCTGCGACGGTGATAGAGGTGCTTTCTGGACGGAGGAAATGCCTTCGCGGAGACGCACACAAAGCCGCAGTCTTGCTTGGAATTAAAGATGGCGTGATCGAGGAATAACGGCATGCACAAGCTCGGAACAATAGGTTGTGCAGCGCGTCCGTTCGCTACCGCACAAGCTGACACGGAAAATTCGTGCGTTAAATCAGACACATACGGGCGCAGCGCGGCCATCGGGGAAACCAATGGCAATTCCAAAGGTTGTGCACTTCAGTGGCCCACCCTACAAGAGGCTGCTGGGCTCCTTAGCGTTGAGCGGAGCGTGCTACAACGGCGCATTCAGCGTGGCGAGTACAGGTGGGAGCAGACTCAAGGTAACGGTGGCAAACAGTACCGAATCGACCCACTGAGCCTGCCGGAGACTGCCCGCAATGCCTGGCTGGCGCGCTTCGTTTCGACCATCGACGTATCGGCCGCGCCACTGCCACCCGTGGCAACGGAACCCGTGCGACCTGGTCGGACGACTCCATCGCCGGCCAGCCGAGAATGCACCCACGAACAGCGCGTCATCGGCACCGCCCGGCTGCTGATCCTGCGCGCCGTGCAGCGCCTCCAATCGCAGCTCGGCACGCAGAACAAGGCCGTGTACGCATTGCTCGCCCAGCGCGATCAAGGTGTGTTGCCTGCCGAACTGGCATTAGCGATGGCGCTCTCGAATGACCGTAACGGTTTTCGGTTTGACGTCAGCCTGAATGATGGTGCCCCGATCGCCGTGCCGCTCGCCGGACAAGCGATCGACGCGTTTGCCGCCAAGGTTTCATGGCGCACGATCGTGCGCTGGTGCCAAGCTTATGCGCTGGGCGGTGCTGACGCGCTGACTCCTCGACGCCCGCAACCCGATATGAGCGTGCCGGCGTGGGCACCGTATTTCCTGACGCACAAGGCGCGGTTTCAGGGCCCGGAGATCATCGCGGCGTATCGCGCCATGTGTGCGGCGTTGCCCGACGCGATTCCGCAGCCGAGCTACCACCAGGTCCGTCGCTGGTTCGTCGAGAAATACTCGAGTATCGACAAGATGCGCGGCACCACGCAGGGCAGTTCATTGAGTCAGTACAAGTTCGCGCACAAGCGCACATCGAACGGCATGGTGCCGATGCAAGAGATCCATTCGGATGGGTGGGGTACGCACTTCACGGCCCCGCATCCGGTCTCCGGCAAATTCGTCAAGCTCGAAATCTGGCATACGCACGATGTTGCGACCCGATACGTGTTCGAGCCGGCGATCGGGCTGTCCGAATCGATGATGGTGATCCTCGACTCGCTGTACAACACGGTCAAGGCGATGGGCGTGCCGGCGGTGTGGCAGACGGATAACACCGGCAGCGTCAAGAATGACCGCGTCGAGTTCGATCCCACCATCGCGCTCAAGGCACGTCTGGGTTTCGAGATCGTGCACAACCTGCCGGGCAATTCGCAGGCGAACGGCATTTGCGAGAACTTCAACAAGTATCTCGACCGCTGCGCGCGCGAACTCGCCACCTACACCGGCAAGTCGATGGACAGCCTCGCGGCGAAGCGCGTGCACAAGATTACGCAAAAGATGGTCAAGGCGGTCGATCTGGACGCGCGCCGGAAACTGAAACACCAGGCGGAACTCGCCGGCACGGGCATGGTGTTTGACTCTTTCGAGCAGGCCGTGGACTGGATACGCAAGTGCGTCCACGCATACAACCACCGTCCGCATCGCGCTCTGCCTCGTATCGTCGGCGACGACGGCAAGCGCCGGCATATGACGCCGGCCGAGATGCTCAAGCAACACATCAACGCGGGATGGAAACCGGTGCTACTGGATGCGGACGAGCTGCGCGACGCATTTCGGCCGCACGAAACGATCAAGGTGGTGCGGGGCTGCGTGCGGGTTTTCGGGCAACGCTACCACGATCCGATGCTGGAGCATTTCAATGGCGAACTCGTCCAGGTCGCGTACGACCTGGACGATGGGGACCGCGTCTACGTCAAGCACCTGGATGGTCGCGCGATCTGCGAAGCGAAATTCTATGCGGAACGTGCATATCGTGCGCAGAGCTTCTACGAGTATGCGATGAACAAGCGCGCGGACGCCGCTTTGAAGCGCCACAAGGTCAAGATGGCGGAAATCGAACGCCAGCGGCCGGCCGAAACGATCGAGATACAGAACGATTTTGTCGTGCCTGGGCTGATCAGTGGCAAACGCGACGCGCTGAGCGCACAGGCGAACAGCCTGCTGGATGACGTTGCCGACGTCGAATCGAATGTCATCGCGCCGCCGGAAACGCCGCAGCAACGTTTCAAACGATGGCTCGACCTCGATCAAATCGCCACGAACGGAGGGGCACTTTCCGGCGCAGACCTGATGTTCTACAGGCAGTACCAGAAGGGATCGGAATGGAGAGCGCTGCACAAGCAACACGAAGAAGGCGTTGGCGAGCGGCCACCCGCCAACGCAACCCACATTTAACTACCAGAGAAAAGCGAGGCCAGTATCCATGCAATTAGCCACTCATGTCAATCACGCCGATCGCCGCATTGCACAAACGGCAAATCTGGAGTTGTGCGCCATTTCACTGCAAAAGGCGATGGACTCGTCGGGCATCGTCGGTTTCTATGGACCGATCGGATCCGGCAAGTCGATTTCCGCAAACTACATGGCCAATCGTAACAATGCCTGTTACATCCAGCTTGGCTCCGCATGGAAGAAGGGATATTTTGCCGAGCGCCTGTTGCAGGCACTGGGTGTTCCATATCGCGCTCGCGACTCGGTGGCCGCGCGTATCGCCCTGGCTGGCGCGGAACTCGCGCAATCACGTCGACCACTGATCATCGACGAATTTGACCATGCTGTCGCGAACCATCTTGTCGACCTGGTTCGGGACGTTTGGGAAGAAAGCCGCACGGCGATCATGGTTATAGGCGAGCCCCCGCTTGCCAAGAACATCGAAAAGGATTGGACGCAGTTTCATAGCCGCACCCAATGGGTGCCGGTACGCCCCACCGATCTGGCCGATGCCAGGAAGCTGCGCGAGCTGTATTGCCCCGATGTCGTGATTCACGACGATCTCTTGCAGCGCGTTGTGGACGAAGCAAAGGGTTCTGCACGCAGCGTGCAGAAGAACATTGGGAGCATTCGGGAAGAAGCGCTCAACCAGGGCGTCGACCAGATCGATCTCAAGTCCTGGGGCAAGAGGCCCCTGATCAAGAACGGCACGCAACAAGTGTGGAAGGGCAATAAATGGGAGGAGGTGTAATGCCGCGCCAACCTATCAATCGTGAACGCCTGCGCGGCAAAGCACCACGCCAGCGTATGTGGGAGGTTATCCGTCGCATACGCGTGAATGTCACTGCAAGGGCGATTGCAACGGGCGCGGCTGTCGCAGTCAAAGACGTGCACGCATACATGCAGATATTGGATTTTGCCGGTTTTCTGGAAAAAATCGACGACTCAGTTGGACGTCGGCCAGCGACGTGGAAATTGGTCAAAGACACCGGGATACATGCCCCGCGCCTGACCCGACATGGTCAGGCCGTCACGGCAGGAAGCGGCAACCAGAACATGTGGCGCACCATGCAGATGCAGGCGGATTTCAGTCCCGACGAACTCGCGGTGTATTCGTCGACAGATCAGCACACGGTTTCGTTGCGTACGGCGCAGGCTTACATCAAAGCGCTAAGGCGCGCCGGCTATCTCGTCAAAGTCAGCGACGCTGTCAGTGGCACGGGCGAGCATCGTGCAGCGCGCTACAGCATGCCAAAAGCGAGATTCACGGGCATGCATGCGCCGGCCTTGCAAAGGTCCGGTGCGGTGTACGACCAGAATCTTGGCCGTGTCGTCTGGCAACCGGAGAAGCAGCATGACGCCGATTGAACGCGACCAGGCGCTTGGCCTGCTACGGACGGTAATTGCCAAAATGGGATTGACCATGGTTGCCCGCAAGCTTGTCCAGAAACATGCGGACGGTACGGTGCGGGTACGTCGCGTACGGTGCGCGGACGGCAGCGACCGCGTGATGCCCAAAACGTATCACCCGGCAGCGATCAGGATGGTCAGCCGGTGCCAGTATCGAGGCAACCCGGACCGTGTCTTGTCCGCCGTCCTCGATACATTCGCGCAGGAAATTGAGTGTCCCCATACCGGGGAGCTAATGACCCAGCATGCCTGCGCGAATTTTGCGACGGGACCGATGCCGCGCGGCAACGGACTCAATCTGATGCATTGGCATGCGTGCAAAACCTGCCCGCATCGCCCCGAACACGGAGAGTGCAATGAACGGTAACACGCCCATGAACGTTGAACCCAAGATCGTTCCGATTCATCGATTCGCCAGCGCGAGCTCGCGTCCGACGTATGGCGGGTCATCAGGCACGCGGCCCCTGTCCAGACAAACCCCTCTGGATATCGCTCGCACCAACCAGAAATGCCGGCGCGCCACGCGTTCGATTGAGCGTGCGATCGACGCCCTGAGCGCGCGCGGCATGGCCGCGATTGGCTTTCAGTTCTCGATTCCGATACCCGCAACGCTGCACGTGCGGTCATGCGAGGCCTGCCACGATCTCATCGAGCAAGGTGAAGCGGCCTACTACTTCGAAGGCATCGAAGACGGCAAACGCATCAGGAAGGGCCAATTCCATCTTCACGGCGTCCGGGTCATCTGGATCGAAACATCGCCTATGTAGCAGATCAACCGGATTTGAATATCGAAAACCGATTACTATTATTAGGATACCTATATGTTGCACATCAGGTCGATCCTCCGGTGCATCGTCGATCAGCCCGGCATCAGTGCATCGGAAATCGCGGACATCTGCAAGCTTTCGGCGGATCACGTTGTCGATCTCCTGGCGCCGTATGTTAACGAGGGGCGAATCACGGCGACGCGCGGATATGTCGCGTCGCCATCAGTGGTCGACGAGTTTTATGGGGCACGACACGCCGCATCGGCCGGTTATTCGAAAAGTGTCGTGCAGACCGAGTCCGCTGACGGGGTGTTTTGCGGGTTCTTTTCGGACGGGCGTCTGTCGATCGTCAAGGGCGGCCAGGCAGTCTATTTGACCTCAACCGACCGCGCGTTTCTGCTCGATTTTCTCGGCTCGATCAACATGGACCGCGTTGCAGGAGTCTCACGATGAAGATTACCCAGGGCCCGACGCTCGTCAATCCGGACGCATTGAACGATGTACCGACGCTGCGGCGTGAACTGAGCCGCGTGAATCAGCTGCTGCTTGACTACGCGTTCTTCCTCGAACAGCGTGACGCGGCAGGCAGTGAACTGGCCGGATTCGTCAACGGTGTCTTGCGCCAGCACCTGCGCGGCGATTTCAGGGGCGTTGCCGCGCTGATTGAGGCGCAGCTCGACCGATCAAGCCGACTCCGTGAAGCACTTGAGGAGGCGAACGATCACGAGGATGCGAAGCGAATCGGGCAATGGATAAACGATGCGCCGACGCCGGGCGCAAGTGAACCATTGCCACCGTATAACGCTGGCCCCGTCGACCCGTGGTCGTTATCAAGCGTGGACGATTTGCGCCAACAGCTCGATGCCGCCAACCGGGCTGGCAGGACCTGCGCGCGCGAAGTCGGCGCGTTGCGAACGGTCCTGGACGAACTGCTCGACGAAATTAAGCAATTTGTCGCGCCGCATATCACCGGGGATCGAGAAGCAGCTCATCAAGCGCTGGCTGCTTTCATCCAGAAGAGCGTCGTCGTCATGGACGAGCGGAACAAGACCGTTCATTAATTTTGGTGGGAAACCACCGTCATCAAGGAGTGGGTCATAACATGGCTACCAAACCACGTATCAAGGCCGCTGCCCAAACATGGGCGGCACAGTCGGAATCAGACGTCGCATCGACCATTCGCGAAATCGGCGACGTCAATCGAGAGGTTGTACGCTTGCAGGCGGCGATGAACGACGAAATTGCCGCCGTTACGCAGCGCTACCAAGAGCAGATTACGCCATACCAGGAAAGGATCTTGTCCTTGCAGTCCGGTGTCCAAACGTGGTGTGAGGCGAATCGGGAGCGATTGACGGAGAACGGTAAGGTGAAATCGTACAACTTCATGACGGGCCAGATTCAATGGCGTCAACGGCCACCGAGCTGTTCGGTGAGAGGCGCGGATTCCGTGATCGAATTGCTCAAGGTCCGCGAGTTGACGCGTTTCATTCGCGTGAAGGAGGAGGTCAACAAGGAGGCGATTCTCAACGAACCCGACGCAATTAAAGGTGTACCTGGCATCTCGATTGTCACGGGTGTTGAGGACTTCGTGATCGAACCATTCCAACAGACTGCCGACGCGCATTGAACGGGAGCACACATGAACCTCGATCCATTGTCCGCGCGTGTGAAAGTTCAGGTCGGCATCGAGGGCCAGGCACAGATGACGATACGGTGCTGCCGCGAGCTGATCGATGCCGTGCGCCACGTGTACGTCCATGGCAACGGCGTGCCGGCAGACGTGGCGCATGCGATCGCGGGCGTCGAGATCATGTGTGCGCAACTGCGGCAGATCGTCGGACACGAGAAGGTCGATCTGGAGGTGGCCGAACGGCTTCATGCGTTACAGGGCTGGATCGCTGATCTCGAAAGACCGGCCTCAACGGCGCGTGAATGAAATGTGCCAGGAACGGCGCTACCAAAGCGCCGTGGGCATACATCTAGTATTCAGGAGAGACATTCATTTTTCGCGGAGTCTTCTGATGCGTTCCGGATAACCGAACAGGAGGTCCAGAAACAGCGTTGTAAATTCGGTTGCCTCCTGTGCTTCGACTCTTGAAGGCGGTGGTTCCGTTCCGTGTACCGCTTCGTTTCCGAGGATGCGAATGGCATGGGCCCAATCGGCAATCGATTTGACGGTTTCGAGCCGGTTGAGAGTTTTTTCGATCAGGTTGACCAGCTTTTCGTTCTTCTCGTCAGCGCCGAGTGCGATTTTGCAGGCTCGTTCAAGCAAGCCTCGGCACGCGATGACGGTATGTCGCGTCGAACCGACGACTTGCCGCAGGTCATCGAACTCGCTAGCCAGTTCAGGAGGCAGCGCTGAAGGGGTTGGCAGAGCGGAATCAGGATGACGGTCAACAATTTCGAACAGCTCATTTAATCGTGCGCCCCACTCATGCGCGACGAACATTGCTGCGTCGTGTGGTCGAGTGCTGCGCGAATTGAACGTAATGCCTGGCGTCAGGCGATTGAGATAGGCATGCAGGCGCAGGTCGGACGGCAGCGGGTTTCCAAACTGCTTCCATTGCTCCGACGACAGCTGTCTTAACCGAAAAGTCAGTGTATGGGGCTGATGACAGTGGTTGCATCCGAACAATCCTCTGAAATCGTCGGAGCTGGGATGCCAGTGAACAATGCCGTCGGACGAGACGCCTCTTTTTACGGCAAGTGGCGTCGCATGCATCAGGTCATAGTTGGACGTGCGCCCGCAATTTGAACAGTGTTGATCAGCAAACCAATGGAGAAATGCCATGACCAAGAACTCCCAAATGAAAGTGATCGATTGCATTCTATGTGATATGACCGGGCGCGAAAGCAAACTTGCTCGCATTACCAACGTCGTCATTTCCGGCGAGACGGTAGAGGGTATTCGCGCCATGGCGGACCTGCTTCTTGTGCACAAGCGCCTGCTGTCTAACAAGCAGCTGGAGGTGGTTTCGCTCCAGGCGCGGTTGGCGAACGCCGAAGCCCAGCTCCACCTCCTGATGCGGCCCCTTCCGGCTGTGGTGGGCCCGTCAAAAGGGTACGGCATCGCCCGCATTCGGGGCGACTGCTGTGGTCGATCACCGAAATGAGGAACGTTCATGAGCGACGTAGTTGTGATCGTCATGGGCGTTATTTTTCTCGGCTGTCTGTGCCGCAAGGAACTGCGGCGCTGGTGGAGATCATGATGCTGATTACGAAAACGATTCTCGCCAAAATCCATATCGCCAAACAGCAGCTCGCGATGGATGACGATAGCTACCGTGCCATGCTGCGATCGGTGGCGGATGTGTCTTCTGCCAAGGATCTCGACGCTCGCGGTGCCGCACAGGTATTGCGCCACCTGGAACGATGCGGCTTTCGGCCTAAAAGGGCAACTGGTCGGCGACCGAGCGTCAGTGCATCGCGCGATGCGCGCCTTCGCAAGATCGAGGCGCTGCTCGCCGATGCCGGTCGTCCGTGGGACTACGTGAATGGCATGGTCAAGCGCATCTGCAAGGTTGATGCGATCGAATTTTGCGACGGTCCAATGCTCGGCAAGCTGGTTGCTGCGTTACAGGCCGATGCCAATCGCAAACGTCGGGATTAAACATCATGAAACTGGACGACGTCGAACACCTGCTACCGCCGATTGCGCGCCTGTTGGTCAAAGTCATCGGGCTGCATGCCGCGAGTGACCTGATCCAGGCGCGAGCGGGCGTGATTCTTCGCGTTCCGAAACGGAAGTTGCCCAAGGGGGAAGCGCGTTTCGAGGAGTTGAGCGAGATCATGGGCGTCGAAGCCGCCGAAAAACTGTGCCATCACTTCGGTGGCGATATCATCAATATCCCGACGTGCAAGGCAGCGATGCGCGAATTGCTGCATCGTCAGGTGCGCCGTGAATTCGACGCGATCACGCGCGAGCACAGTGCGAACTATGCTATTTCCCACCTTGCCGCCAAGTATCGCATCTCGAGTCGACAATTGTTCCGCATCATGAAGGCGACCGATGTGACCGAGCCGGACAGCGCGCAACTGCCCCTACTCTAGCAGTACGCTGCTTGTCTTTGAGAGCCCCGCCATGCGGGGCTTTATTTTTGGTAGTGACAGTCGTCACACGCCGGCATCCGTCGGCACGCCCGTAAACTTGGCGTAGCAATTCGGGCAGGCGCAACCATTCGACGGCCCGAAACAATATCAACGCAAACGGGCCGTGATCATGGCAAGGATTGGCATCTCTCTGATGGTCCGCACGACGGGACTGTAACGGCATGGCACATCCCCAGAGCGTGCGCGACAAGGTCCGACACGCATACGTGTTCGATCGGCTGACACTTGAGGTCGCGTGCCTGACTGCAGGCGTTGCGTACGGAACCGGGCGTCGTTGGAAAACCGAAGCGTCGGAACGCGGTGACGATTGGGACAAGGCGCAGGCCGCCCACCTGATGGCAGGCGGCGGTATTGAGGGCGTAGCGAGTCAGATGCTTGCGGGCCTGGTCCGCCAGTACCAGGCCACGATGGCCGCCGTCGAGACCGACGAAAAGATTGAGTCGGCCGACAAGGTCAAGCTGCTCGCCAGTCTGGCGGATGCGTACAACAAGACGATTTCATCATCGAAACGGATCCTCCCGAAGACGAGCGAACTGGCGGTGGCGATGGGCGTCGTGCAACGTTTCGCGGCGTTCGTGAAGGACCAGTATCCGCAGCACGTCGAGGCATTCGCGGAAGTACTGGTGCCGTTCGGCAAGGAACTTGCGACGGTCTATGGCGCAAAAAGGAACGGGAAATGAGCAGATAGCCAGGCCGGCTCGCATTGAAATGGATCGAGTTCACTTCGATGGTCGCATGGACTCGGAGAGCTTGTCATACAGCGATTCGCGGTATGCCATGCCAGTCCGAACAAAATCCGTTGGCGCGTAGTGCGCCAACCAATGCGTGATGAGTTGCTCACTGGCTTGCTGAAACGCGGCAGATACCGCCTCGCGATCCTCGCGTGTCGAAACGAGCGCCACGAGCAGCGACAGATTGATTTCCTGTTGGGCTTCCAGCTCGCGCACGCGCTGCTGGAGATCCTGGTTGGTACGGCTTTGCTGTTCTTCCATGATTAAGCTCCATCGGTGATATGAAGGTACAGGCGGTAATGGTGATCAAGATAGACAGAAGCCGGACGACAAATTCGCGACCCGAGTGGTTGACGGGCATGCAGGACGAACCCGTGCGCCATGATCGTCAATGCAGAAGCGTGTGTATTTCGGAGGCGATATGCGCACACGCTTCGCCGTGCTCGATGCCCAGCGCGATTCTTTTCAAGACGTAGCTAACGAGTTCGCTATTTTGAACATCTTCTGGCACCGAGCGCGCCGTCACCACGAACGACCGCGCAATTTCCTCGCGCGAGATTCCGGTCTTCTCGGCAAGCGTAGTGGCGAGATGAACCATGCACATTTGCAGGCCCAGGAACAGGCCAACGATCGTGTCGAGTTGTTCTTCCGTCATGAGGATGTGCCCGTCAATGGATAAGTACCAGCCCGAAATCCTCGGGCATTCACAATGGGTGCAGCGAAGTTGCCTTCGCCGGCGCGAACTCGGGGTATTGCGTACCGCGCTCGGCCAGGATGATTTTCTTGCACTTGAAACAGACATACAGTCGGTGCGCGCCTTTCGTGCCGTTGTATTGCAGCACCGACTTGACGTTATCGTAGAAGCAGTTCGTGCAAAGATCGTGCGTGGGTTCGTTGCCCTGCGCCGACGGTTTAACGCGATACGTAAAGCATCCCGGCGCCAGTTTGTGCAACTCGTAGCGCCGCTTGTCGTTGCCCCATTTTTTGAGGCGGCCCACTTCGGCTTCAAGCAACACAGCACGCTGCCGTGTCGCCGCTTGGTATTCCTGGGCGGTGACCAGGTGGCTGCGTGCGTCGGACAGAACGTCACGCAGCTTCAAAGCACGAGCCGCGCCTACGGCATCCTGCTGCGCGTCCATCAGGTTCTTTGTCATGTCTGCTGCGCGCTTGAGCGCAATAAGTGCACGGGCGATTTCGTCCTCCACGGTGAACCTCCGGAACGTGTGGTGAGCGGGGAGGATAGCAAGACGTGAGCGCAGAAAGCTTTACAGAAAAGACCTTTTTCGACGAACTCACAGAGCTGGCCGCCTCGCTGCGCCGGGATATCGAGGTCTGGTCAACGGGGCTCGATCCGTCCCCGGCTGCACGCCTTGCGCGCCGCAAACGCGTACTCGTTGACGGCGACTATCGATTTTTCGCTTACACGTATTTTCCTCACCATATTCGCGGTGAACCATCACTGTTTCAGGCGCATTTTTGCAACCGTTTTCCGCAATTGTTGCGCCAGACGGGTGGTGTGCGGGAATGGTGGGTCGCGCCGCGCGGCGAAGCCAAATCGTCGCTGGCCACCAAGATCGGTCCTGTCTATCTGGTCGTCCAGGGCCTGCTGCAGCGTCCCGAAATACGTGCCGAAATCGGTTGGATTGACGAGCCGCCGCCTTTTCTCGACTATCTTGTGCTGCTCGGCGCAGAGACATCGCTGCCGACCAAACTGCTCGAAGTCGTCAAGACCGAGCTGACGGCCAACGCCGCCCTGGCGCTCGACTTCCCCGAGGTATGCGGCCGGGGCCCCGTCTGGAAGGTCGGCGAATTCGTGACGCGCAACGGCGTCAAGGTCGAGCCGTTCGGCGCGGAGCAGGCCATTCGCGGCACGTTTCACGGCGCGAGCCGCCCCAAGGTCTTGTTCAGCGATGACCTGATCACCGACGCGGAAGCCAAGAGTCCGACCGAACGTCAGAACCGCTGGACGTGGCTGGAAAAGGCGATCGACTATCTCGGGCCGCCCGACGGCTCGGTCAAGTTCGTCGGTGTCGGGACCGTGCTGGACAAGGATGACCCGATTTCGCGCGCGAAACGCAGTGTCGGTCACGTCGTCCACCATTTTCGTGCGATCGAACAACTGCCGTCCGACATGGACCTGTGGGCCCAGTGCGAAGCGCTGATGCTCAACGCGGACAAGCGCGAAATCGCAGAAGCGGCCGAACGTGGCCACGTGATACCGGACGAAGTCCTGCCGTCGTACAGGTTCTACCTGGACAACCGCGCGGCCATGGACGCAGGCGCGGTCATTTCGTGGCCGGCCGTTCGCACGCTGTACTGGCTGATGCGGCAGCGCGCCAAATCACCGCGCGCGTTCGCGACCGAAATGCAGGGCGACCCGCGTGCGGAAGACGACAAGATTTTCGGTCACGTCACCTTCTGGGTGCAGCGTATTCCGACCTGGATGATTTTCGGTGCATGCGACCCGTCGATGGGCCGGGGTCAGTCGTCCGATCCGTCCTCGATCGTGGTGGGCGGTCTCGATCGGCTTAGCCGCAGGCTGCACGTAATGTATGCGTCAACCAAGCGGCGCTTGCCGTCGAAACTCGAATCGGACCTGATTGCGGTCCAGCGCGAGTATCGGTGCCTCGCTTTCGGCTTCGAAAACAACAACGCGTATGAATGGGCGCGCCAGGACCTGGTGAAGGCGGGTTTGCGAGCAGATGTGCCGCTTCCCCTGGTCGGCGTCACGGCAACCGTGCCGGCCGAGATTCGGATCGATTCGTTGGAACCGTTCGTGACGGACCGCCTGTCGCCCTCCATTCTGTTTCATCCGTCGCTCACGAACCTGCTCAACGAGCTGGATACGTGGCCCGAGCCCCAGAGCTCGCACCACTACGATGGGCTGACTGCCCTGCACATTCTCTGGATGATCGCCCAGTCGCGCGGTTATCTCGCGGGCGACGGTTTTATTGCCGTACCAAGGCGTTCGAGCGGTGGCGACGATGATGTCTCGGAAAGCCGCTTCAATGAAGGTGCATGGTAGAGGTCATGATGGGAAAAATCGTCGATATCAACGGAAACCCGATCAATAGCAAAGTGCTGTCGGAACCCCAGACCGCGCAGCTCGGCTGGCTCACGCGCAGCTTCGAGCTGCATCCGGCGCGTGGGCTTACGCCCGCGAAGCTGCACAAGCTGCTGGATGCGGCCGAACGTGGGCAGCTCATCGAACAGTCCGACGTGTTTACCGACATGGAGGAAAAGGACGGCCACATCCATGCGGAAATGAGCAAACGCAAGCGCGTGTTGCTCACGCTGGATTACGACGTGAAGCCGCCGCGCAATGCGAGCGCCGCCGAGAAAAAGCTGACCGACCAGGTCCGCGAATGGATCATGGACATGCCCGATTTCGAATCGATGGTGCTGGACTGCCTGGACGCGATCGGCCACGGGTTCGCGGCGCTGGAAATCGAGTGGCAACGGCTCGGCGCGCTCTGGTTTCCCAAGGCATTCCACCACCGTCCACAGCGGTGGTTCATGAACCCGATATTCGATCGCGACCAGATTCGACTACGTGGTGCGGCGGTCGACGGCATCGAACTCTGCCCGGCCGGCTGGATCGTGCATCGTCACCGTGCCAAATCCGGCTATATCGCGCGCTGCGGGATCCACCGCGCGCTGTGCTGGCCCTATCTGTTCAAGAACTACAGTGTGCGGGATCTGGCGGAATTCCTGGAAATCTACGGTCTGCCGCTGCGCGTGGGCAAATATCCGTCGGGTGCCGGTGCCGACGAGAAGGCCGCCTTGCTGCGCGCGATCAGCAGTATTGGCCACAATGCGGCGGGCATCATCCCCGATCAGATGCTGATCGATTTTCAGCAGGCCGCCGAAGGCTCGCACGTGCCGCATATGGCGATGATCGACTGGTGCGAGCGAACCGTATCGAAAGTGGTGCTCGGCGGAACGCTGACGACCCAGGCGGACGGCAAGTCGTCGACCCATGCGCTGGGCAATGTGCATAACGAGGTCCGTCACGACCTGATGACGTCGGACGCGCGTCAGGTCGAGCGTACGATCACGGGTGAGCTGATCTATACGATGATCGTGCTCAATATTGGCCCGATCGATCGCTTGCGTTGCCCGCGCTTCGAATTCGAGACGCGCGAATCCGCCGATATCAAGATGTATGCGGAGGCGCTGCCGAAACTGGTCGGCGTCGGCCTGAAGATCAAGCGCGCGTGGGCACACGAAAAACTGTCGATTCCCGAACCCGAAGCCGACGACGAGTTGCTTACCGTGCCGCAACCGGTGCTTGGCATGCCACCCGAGTTGCGTCCGCCCGGCGGCCTGATCAGACCCGGTGCCAAAACCGCTGCAAATTCGCGCATGCGCTACGTTGCGGTGATGACGAACGAGCGCGGCGAAGTGATCTATCCGGACCAGCACATGCTGGACCAGGCGGTCGACACGTTGCCGGCCGACCGGATCGACGATGCGATGGCCAAGCTGCTCGCGCCGGTGATCGAGGCGATCCGCAACGGCGCGACGCCCGACGATGCTGTCGAACAATTGCTTGCCGCGCAGCCGGACATGGATTCGACCGAAATCGCCGAACTGCTCGCGCGCGCGATGTTCGCGGCCGACATCTGGGGGCGCATCCATGGCGGTTGATCTCGCCTATGCGACGACCCTGTCACCCGAAAACGCGATCGCATACTTCAAATCGAAAGGATACAAGATCGGTTTTCGATGGCAGGACGTCGCGGCCGAGGCGCATGCCCGGGCGTTTACGGTCGCGGGCGTCATGAAGGTTGACATTTTGCAGGACATTCGACAGGCGCTTTCGGACAGCCTGGGGAAGGGTTCGACCTTCGCGCAATTCCAGCGGCAGCTCACGCCGGTCCTGGCGCGCAAGGGGTGGATTGGCCAGGGCATGATCGTCGATCCGCACACGGGCGAGATCGAGGGCAAGCGTCTGACGCCGCGCCGGCTCGATACCATTTTCCGGACCAACATGCAGTCGGCATACATGGCCGGCCGGTACGCATCGCAGATGCAGCACGTCGACACGTACCCCTATTGGGAGTACGTCGCGGTGCTGGACAACCGCACGCGACCCGCGCACCGCGCGTTGTCTGGCTCCGTCTATCGGTACGACGATCCATTCTGGCAGACGTTCTATCCGCCCAACGGTTACCGATGCCGCTGTCGTGTGCGCACCCGCACCCGTGCTTACGTCGAACAGAACGGTGTGCCGGTGCGGCGCGGCGACGGCAGCCTGGTCGAGGTCGAGATCACTGATCGATCGGGCGTGAAGCGACCGGCAATCGCTTACAAAGACCCCGCGACCGGCAAGACGCTTCTGCCGGATCCGGGTTTCGGCTCGAACGCGGGCGCGCAATGGATGCGGCCTTTTACGCCGCCGCCCATGGATACCTTGCCGCAAACACTGCCGCATGGTGCCGAACTGCCGCCGCTGCCGGCAGCGCATCGCGTGTCCGCCGACATGCTGTTGCCGTCCGGTCGACCGATCGCCGACTATGCCAACACGTTCATGCAACCGTTCGGCGCGGCCGTTGGCAAGCCGGTGAGCTTCACCGATGTGGCTGGCGACGCGGTGCAGATCAACGAATGGCTGTTCAAGGATGGCGCGGGCCACTGGAAATCGGACACGTCCGATCTCGGCCCGTCGATGCCGCTGCTGGCTCAGGCGCTGAAAGATCCCGACGAAATCTGGCTGGCCTGGATGCAGATCAACGGCGTCTGGACGCTGCGCCGCCGCTACCTTCGCACGCTTGAAGCCGACGATGGCGGCTGGGGACTGGTGATTTTCGAGCTGGGAATGGACGGCTGGACCGGCATGTCGACCTTTCCGGCTCAGGTGGGCAAGTCGGCGTCTGCGCGACGTGCCTATATGGATCAGCAGCGCGGGACATTCTTGCGCTACCGCCGGCCTCAGAAATGAGAAACGTGCTCGGGCCGATGTGTGACGCTGCCTGAAACCAGGGACGGGAGTACGAGATGCGCGAACTGGTCATAGACGACGCTGAATTTACGGCGGCCATGGAGCGGTATCAGGCATTGCTGCGCAATGCGTCGCCGCTGATGGGATTGATTGCCCATTCGATGTTCGAGGCGGTCGAGGAGAATTTTGCGCAGGAGGGCCGCCCGAAGTGGCTCGGCCTGAGTAAAAGCACGCTGCGCCGCCGTCGAGAAGCGGCGGGCGCCGGCAGGATCCTGCAATTGAGCGGGCGCCTTGCCAGCAGCATCCAGCAACGGCATGACGCGACCACCGCGCGGGTCGGCACCAACGTCGTCTATGCGGCCATCCATCAGTTTGGCGGCACGATTGAGCGACATCCGATGTCCGGCTACGTCCGCCTGCGCAAGGGCAAGGACGGGATGTTGCTGCGCCAGGCCGATCATGCGAACCTGGCCGTGTTCGCCAAGCGTGGCCATAAGCGTGTGAAAGCCGTCAGATGGACGCGTTCGCAGGGATGGGCCATCAAGATCCCGGCGCGTCCCTTCCTGTCGCTGACGGAAACCGACTGCCTCGGTATCGAGGGCGAGGTATCGGACTTCCTGGGCCGGTTGATCGGCGAATAGCCGGACAATCCACGCAGAACGAAATACGGCCGTTTTAAGCCGTTGATCGATTCGAGGGTGCGATGGCATTACCCCACGCCCACCAAGCCCGCTATCGCGCGAAGAACCCGTGAAGAACTGATTTAATTTCTTCATGGACGCGCGTACTGATGGGCGCGCTGGCAAGCCCTCGCGTGTGCCAAATCACCCGCAACGCCACCGGAACGCCCGGGTACTGACACCTGTCATCCGTTCTGGCAGCGCCGCGTCCGCCACCATGGCGGCATGAACACGCCTTACATCGCCGCCCTTTCGTTCGAGATCGCCACTACGGCCGGGACGCTGCAATTGCTGCCCGCTGGCGAATTCCGTGCGAACGACGGCCGTCCGGTCGAATGCGACGCCTGGCGGCTGAGCGCCAATGCCGCGCGCCGCATCGTGGATGCGATCGCCGCGCGCAAGACGCCGATGGTCCTCGACTACGAGCATCAGACCTTGTCTGCCGCGACGAGCGGCACGCCCGCACCGGCCGCGGCCTGGATCAAGGCGGTCGAATGGCGGGATGGCGGCGGGCTATTCGCGGCCGATGTCGAGTGGACGGCCCGCGCATCCGCGTTCGTGGCTGCCAGGGAATATCGCTACATCTCGCCGGTATTTACGTACGACGAGCAGGGCAACGTGTTGCAGCTGATCAATGCGGCGCTCACCAACTCGCCCGCGCTCGACGGCATGAGCGAAGTGATGCTGGCGGCAGCCTCCCGCCTTGCCCATCCCGATTGTGAACCGGCTGCCGGAACGAAGACTGCGGCCAATTCTGACCAGGAGCATCTCATGAAAGCATTGATGGCCGTGCTACGGCTATTGTTGAAGTTGCCTGAAACGGCCACCGAGGAAGAAGCGACTGCCAGGTTGACGGAGCTGGCGACCAAGCTCGGCGCAACGGCCGCAGCGAGCGTCGATCTGGCCGAGCTGATTGCGGAGCGCGACACCCGCATCACGGCGTTGACGAGCGCGACGCCGGATCCGGCCAAGTACGTGCCGATCGCGGTCGCCAATGACCTGCGCACCCAGCTCGCGCAGGTGGTCAGCCAGTCGCAGCAAGGCCAGATCGACGGTCTGGTGACGGCGGCCCTCTCGGACGGGCGCCTCTTGCCGTCCGAGGAAGCATGGGCGCGCGAACTGGGCCGCACGAATTTCGCGCTATTGAAACAGCACGTCGAGAACGCGACATCGATCGCTGCCTTGCGCGGGTTGCAGACCAGTGGGCGGGAACCGCGTGACGGCAAATCCGATAAAGATGCCCTGACCGATGGCGAACTGGCCATTTGCCGCCAGTTGGGCGTGTCCGCTGAAGACTATGCAAAAACGAAGGGAGTCGCCCAATGACCGCCACCACCCAGGATCGCAACACCCCGTATACGGACGGCGAGATCATCGGCGTGCCGGTCAAGGCCGGCACGGTCATCCACGCCGGGGTCATCGTTTGTGCGGATGCCGGTGGCCTGGCGGTCGAGGGCGAAGCCCGGGTCGACATCACCTATCTGGGGCGTGCCGAGCAGTGTGTCGACAACGCCAAGGGCACGGACGGCGACGTAACCATCCTGGTGCGCCGAGCCAAGGCGTTCAAATGGGAAAACCAGGCCGATGACCCGGTCACGCAGGCGCAGCTCGGCAAGCCCTGCTTTGTCGTCGACAACCAGACGGTGGCCGCGACCGACGGGGGCAACAACCGTTCGAAGGCCGGCATCGTCATCGGTGTCGACGCCGACGGCGTGTGGGTTAAATAAGGGAGTCAGGCAATGCTCGTCAACGCAGACACAATCAACCAGATTTTTATCAGCCTTCAGGCGATCTTCAACAACGCTTTCGAAGCCGCGCCGTCGACGTGGCAGCAGATTGCCATGCTGGTGCCGTCGAGTGGGCGCGAAGAGCTGTATGCGTGGCTCGATCGGTTTCCGCAGATGCGCAAGTGGATCGGCGACAAGAATGTCAAGGCGCTCAAGGCGCATGGCTACACGATCGTGAATGACGACTTCGAGGCCACGGTGGAGGTCGACCGCAACGACATTGAGGACGACCGGTTGGGCATTTACGCGCCCCAGGCGCAGAACGCCGGCTATTCAGCCAAGCAACTGCCCGACGAGATCGTGTATGACCTCGTCAACGGGGCCTTCGAGAAGAAGTGCTATGACGGCCAGTATTTCTTCGATACCGATCACCCGGTCGGCAAGGGGATCACGTCGAACAAGTTCAACGTGCCGCTCACGATCGATGGTCAGGCGGCAGCCATGGCGACCTTCGGCCAGGTCCGTTCGGCCATGCGTAAGGTGCAGGACGACGAAGGTCGGCCCCTGAATATCACACCCAATATCCTGTTGGTGCCACCTGCGCTCGACGACATTGCCGGCGCCTTGATGACCAATGAGCGTCTGAACGACGGCAAGTCGAATCCCTACAAGAACTCGGCGAAAGTGGTGTGCGACGCGCGCCTCACCTCCGATACCGCGTGGTTCCTGCTCGATACCACAAAGCCGATCAAGCCGTTCGTCTACCAGGAACGCAAGGCGCCCGTATTCGTGCAGCAGGTCGACCCGGAAGCCGACGACGTCTTCATGCGCAAGAAATTCAAGTTCGGTGCGGAAGCGCGCGCGGCTGGCGGTTTCGGCTTCTGGCAGCTCGCAGCCGGCTCGACGGGCACTGGCCGGGTCCCGCAGTAACACCTCGCCCGTGGGAACAGCCGCGCGATGCCGATAAGCGCGGAGGAAGGCTGCCCCGGAGCTGCGGCCAATGGTGGGCTCCGGTTATAGACACATATACAGGACAGGATATGGCAAAGCAGAAACATCCGGCCATTTCGGTTGCCGCCAAGCAGGACACATTTCGTCGAGCCGGGCGTGTGTTCGGGCGCGAACCGCAAACCATTGCGCTCGGCGCGCTCGATCCGGACGCCTATTGTGCAATCACCGAGGATCCGTCTTTGGTGGTGGTCCACACGGCGGCCTTGCTCGACGAAGCCGAGGCGAAGGCGCTCCCGCACTGTGAGGCCGAGCACGTCAAGCGCGGAATTGCCCAACTCGGCACGCTCGAAGCGTGCGTAAGCGACGGCGAAACCAAGCTCCAGGCCGGCGAGGCAGACCTGCAACGGCGGATCGCCGAATACGATACGCGCATCACGGCTCTCAACTTGCGCGAGAACGAACTGAACGATCGCGAAGCGAAGCTCGCCGAGCGCGAGAAGGCACTTCACACGGCATCCGCGAAGGACGCGTCCGCGAAGAAGGCCGGGAAGTAACGCGCCATGGCCTACGCTACCCGAGACGACATGGTCAAACGCTTCGGTGAAACCGAGGTGATCGAGCTGACCGACCGCGAGCGCACCGGAGAAATTGACGACGTCGTGCTCGACCAGGCGCTCGAAGATGCCGGCGCTGAAATCGATACGTATCTGGCGGCACGTTATCGCCTGCCGATGACGCTCGCTCCTCGCTTTCTTGCTGGCGTGTGCTGCGACATCGCCCGATACCGGCTGGTGGGTGCCGGCACGGCTGACACCGAGGAGATTCTCACGCGCTACCGGGATGCCGTGAAGTTCCTCACGCTCGTGGCCGACGGACGCGTGACGCTCGGCGTCGATCCGGCAGGCTCGCTCGTCCAGCCCGGCAATACCGTTCAGTTCAATTCAGGCACACGGATCTTCACCTGCCGGGACCGGGGAGCGTACTGATGGCCACGCGTGCAACGGGAATAACCGGCGCCTATGTGCCGATCGTGACCGCCGTCGAGCTGGCGATTGTGGACCGCCTCACACGCGGCCTGGGCAAGATGGTGGCCGAAGTGAAAACCTATGGGGGCGAGTTCGACGATGAGGAGCTGACCGAGGTGGTGAGACGCTTTCCTGCCGCCTGGGTCACCTTCGGGGGCGTGAAACGCACGGATCCTTCGTCAACGTCTCGCGAGAAGTGGAAGGCCGAGGCGACATTTGTCGTCATGGTGGGCGCGCGCAGTGTCCGGAGCGAGCCAGCCAGTCGTCAGGGAGGCGCGAGCTACTTCGAAGTCGGCACGAACTTGTTGATCTCATGCGTGAGACGGCTGTTGAGCCAGCAGGACATGGGGTTGCCGATTCGCGAACTCGCGCCCGGCGCGATTCGCCCGTTGTTCAACACGCGCGTGCGTCGCGATGCGATGTCGGTCTATGCATTGGAATTTCATACGGCGTGGCTGGAGACATCGCTCTTTCTCGGCGCATTTCCGCAGGAAGGCTCGACCGCGCCGATCGACGACATATTTCGCCGCTACGAAGGCCAGATCGATCCATCCTCGCCGGATTGGACAACGACCGTGCTGCGCTATTACCTGCAACCGGATAGCGGCCGTCCGCCCGATGCCGAAGACGTGATTGTGATGAAGGAGAACAAGTCGTGAAAGTGATTGCCAGAGAAGGTCTGCGTGTGCCGATGGAGCATGCGCCACGTCGGTACATCGACGCCGACACGGCGATCGACGTTCCGGACACTGCGTATTACCGTCGGCGTATCGCCGAGGGCGATCTCGTCATGCAACAGGACGATGCAGCTGCACCGGCACCTGACGCAAACGAAGATGCGCCGTGCCCCCCGGCCAAAAAGACTGCGAAGGGAGCCTGAACATGGCCAGCCAGCATATCTCGTTTGACACGATTCCGTCGGGCACCCTCAAGCCGGGCAAGTATTTCGAGTACAACACCAAGCTTGCAGTCCGGTCCTTGCCGGCCAACGATCAGACGGTGCTGATCATCGGCCAGCGCACCAGCGATGGTGCGGTCGATGCACTCAAGCCGATGGACGTGTTTTCCGCCGATCAGGCCGCAAAGTACTTTGGATCGGGATCGCTCGCGCATATTGCGGCGGTCGCCGCGATCAAGGCCAATCCCTACGTTGCCTTGACCGTCATTGCAGTCGACGATGACACGGCCGGCCAGCCGGCGAAGGCAACGCTTGCACTTGATGGCACGGCAACCGCGGATGGCGCCTACGCATTGTTCGTCGGCAAAGCGCGCGTCGCGATCGCAACCTATGCCACAGATACCGCAGCGACCATGGCGACCCGGTTGGGCGCGCAGATTGCTCAGTTGCCGATGCTACCCGTCACGGCCAAGGTAACGGACGGGAGCGTCGAGTTGACGGCCAAGAACAAGGGCGAGGCCGGTAACGGCATCGTCCTGTCGCAACTGAATCAGACCGGTGGCCTGACGGTGACGATCACGCCGTTTGCCGGTGGCCTCAACGATCCGGACATTGCACCGGCACTCGCGGCGGTCTTTGGGTCGACGTACAACCTGTATGCGACGTGCTGGCCGACCGAGGCGTCGCTCACGACGCTGCGCGAGCATCTGGATGAGATCTCGGGTGCACTCGAGGAGCGGCCAGCCATCGGCGTGGCCGGCACGCCTGGCACGCTAGCCAGTGCGACCACCCTGACCGGGGAGCTGAACGCCGGGCGTATCACGCTCGGCTGGTATCCGGGTTCGGTTTGTTCGCCGGCCGAGATTGCAGCGATCTACGCGGCCGTGATTGCCAGCGAGACCGATCCGGCGCGACCGCTCGATACGCTGGCGTTGACCGGTCTCGACATCGCGCCGGTTCCGGCGCGATCCGGGCGCAACGAGCAGGAAAACGCACTCCACAACGGCGTCACGCCGTTCGAAGTCGGTCCGGGCAATGTGGTGCAAATCGTGCGTTCGATCACGACCTACACGAAGGATGCCGAGGGCGTCGACGATCCGGCGTTGCTCGACATCACGACGATTCGCTCGCTCGATTACGCGCGCAAGGCATGGCGACAACGCATCGCGCTGCGCTTCCCGCGTGAAAAATTGACCGAGAAAACGTCGGCCAAGGTACGTAGCGAACTGCTCGACGTCGCGTATCAGCTGGAAGAATTGGAAATCCTGGAAAACATCGACGCGAACAAGAGCAAGCTGATCGTCGAGAAAGACGATGAGACACCCGGCCAGCTCGACGGCGCCATCCCGGCCGAGGTGGTTCAGGGGCTGCACGTGTTCGCCGGCCGCATCGATCTGATCCTCTGATTGACGCCCCATCACGACAGGAGCCCAACATGGCATTGGAAGAATACGTCGGCGCGATTGTGCTGGAGGTCGACGGCGTCGAGGCGGAAGTGGTCTCGTATTCGGTGACGTCCAACACCGGCCGAAAACCGGTCAAGGTGATGAACCGTACCGGGCGCGTCAAGGGGTTCGCGCGCGGCGTCGAATCGCATGAACTGAAGGTCACGGTGGTCATTCCGCTGGACGGCGACCGCATCGACTGGTGGAACATGGTCGGCGCGAAGCTCACGCATTACCCCGCATCGCCCGGCGGCAAGCGGGTCAGTTACCGCGATTGCTCGACGATGGAGCTGGGCGAACAGTATTCCGTCGACAATGAGGCGCGGCGGGATTTGACGGTGTTTTCAACGCAACGGGTGGAAGAATGAAATTGACGGAAAAAGATTCGCTCGACTACGGTATCGAGTATCCGGCCGACAGTGGTCGGCTTCACTATGATTTCGAGATGCGTCTCGCGACGGTCGAGGACAACATCGCCGCATACGAGCATCCGACGATCCTCGGCGGCGGTGTATCGAACATGCGCGTCAATGTTGCGATCTATGCTAACTGCCTGTTGTCGCTCGGCAGTATTCCGGCCGATGAGATTACGCCCGAACTACTGGGCAGCCTCGTCGCAACAGACTACGACAAACTGTCCGAGGCACAGGACCGACTCAAAAAAAAGCTCAAACCCTCGAAGCCCGGCTCCAGCACTTCAGGGTCGCCACCCTCGTGCTCGGCAAGCACGGACTCAGCGAAAAACGCATCCGCCAGCTGACCGAAGTCGAAATGGACGGATACCTTGCCGCGCTCGACGTCATCCACGGCAAGGCATCGGTGGGGGCACCAGGTCAAACGCGGCGCACCGTCAAAAGCATGCGTCGCAAACGTCCGAATGGTAAAAAAGCATAATGTCTCGCGATCTTGAAGTCGGTCTGACGCTGCGCATGCGCGACCAGATGTCTGCGCCGTCGCAGCAGGCCGAGCGGAATGTCCAGCAGTCGGTCAAGCACACGTCGCAAGCCTACGCCGACGCATCGCGGGTCGCCGTCGCGACAAGCAAGGCGCTGTACAACGTCCGTTTCAACCAGGGTGTACAGACCGAGCAAGGCATTCAGCATCAGGTCCGGCAGACGGAGGCGACCTATACCCGCTCCAGCCGGAATGTGTTGAGCGGCGCGCAGCGCCTGGCCGATGCGCGCGCACAGCTGAGCGTACGCTCCGAGCGGTCGATTCAGCGCGAGATCACCCAGACGGTGGCCGCCTACAATCGGTTGCAACGCGCCGGATTCTCGTCGACGAACGATCAGGTCCGCGCGTACTCGGCGTTGCAGCGCAAGGTCGCCGAGCTGAACCGGGAACTGGGCAAAACGCTCGAGAAGGAACGCCTGGCCGGGCGCGTTGCACATGGCGTGCTACATGTCGGTGAGGGAATCGCGGGTGCGGTGGCCGGTGCGGCCGTGGTTGCGGGCCCCGTCGGCAGGACCATGCAGTTCGACCAGCATCTTGCGATGATGGCCAACACCAGCTACCGCAACCTTGCCCCGAAGGAGCGTGTTCGAGCGACGGAAGAATTGCGCGCCGCGATCTATCGCGCGGTGCGTCAAGGCGGGGGCACGCTCGAACAGGCCACCGAGGCTCTCGAAAAACTGCTCGCGCACGACACGCTCGGCCACAAGGCGGCTTTCGCGCTGCTGCCCCGGCTTCAATTGGGTGCCACGGCCGAAGGCGCCGACCCGGTCGACCTGGGCAACATCGCGGTCAAGGCCGTGCAGAACATGCGGTTCTCGCAGGACGATGCCGGCCGCGTGCTGGACATGGCGGCTGCCGCCGGTCACATGGGCGAATTCAAGATCCGGGATTTGAGCCAGTATCTTCCCGCGCAGATGGCCGCCGCCGGCAACGCGGGGTTTTCGGGCGAGCGCGGTCTCGCAAAAATCCTCGCACTGAACGAAACGGCCATGTCGACTGCCGGCTCGGCCGGACAGGCTGGACAGAACGTCACGGACCTGCTCACCCAGATGTCGAGCCGGCAACTGGCGCGTGCCGCGAAGCGCGCCGGCATCCGGAATTTTGACGAAGTCAAGATGAAGACACTCGAACGCGGTGGCGACATGCTCGATGCCGTGAGCGCGATGATCGAGACACTGTTCGCGCACAACAAAAAGTATCAGTCGATTCAGCGCGCGCTTGGTACGGCCAAACCCGGCGAGCGCAAGGACCTGTTACTGGACATGTCGAGCCTGATTCGAGGAACGGCGATCGGGCAATTGTTTGGCAACCAGCAGTCGGTGATGGCACTGACGGGCTATATCATGCAACGCAACAAGCGCGACGGCGTGTATCACGCGGCGATGCAGGAATGGGCGCGCGGCGGTGGCACGATCGCGAGCGATGCCGAGGTTGCACAGGCGATGCCAGGTTATCAGGCGCAGCGCATGAAGAACGAAGCCGAGATCGCGGAAATGGATGCGCTGCGCGACGTTAACCATGGACTGGGTGACCTGGCCGGAAAGCTGTCGGATTATGCCCAGACCTATCCTGGTCTGGCGAAGGCGATCGCCGGCACGACGATTGCGTTCGAGGGCCTGACGGGCGTATTGGCCGGCGCGGGCTTGATGCGATTCGTGGCGGGTGGCGGCGGCGCAGTCGCGGCCGATGCCGGCCTCGTGGGCGCAGCGGGCGCGGCCGGTGTCGCCACGACGGCTTCGTTCGCGGCGCGCTTTCTCGGTAGCGCGAAAGCGCTCGGGAAATTCGGCGTTCCGCTACAGCTGATGGCGAGCGCGGTTGAAGCCAGCTCGATCGCCAGCGACAAAACGAAGACGGCTGACCAGAAGAAAGCCGCCTACGTCGGTGTTGCGGGTGGTGCGTTGGGGGGCCTGGGCGGAATGGCGGCAGGCGCTGCGGCAGGCGCGCTGGCCGGATCTGTGCTGCCGGTTGCCGGCAATGTCATCGGTGCGGGCGTCGGCGCGGTCGCCGGCTATTTCGGTCACGACTGGGGCGAGAAAATCGGCAAGTCGATCGGTGACGCGCTGTTTGCGCACAAGAAAGACGAAAAGCCCCCCGTTGTCGAGGGGCACTTCACCATCAACCTGGACGGCCAGCACCTGTACGATTTCATGGCGACGGCCGGCCAGAAGCAAGCGCAAAGGTACTGACATGTCCTGGACCGACTCCCTGTTCGATGCCTCGTTTCGCGGCGTACCGTTCGACTGCCGGCGCACGACGGATTCGCTCGATCGCGACGTGTCGCGCTATGCCTATCCGCACATCGACGGCGAGGACATCGAAGACCAGGGATTGCGGGCCAGGGACGTTTCGCTTACGGCCATGTTCTTCGGCGATGACTACGAGCAACGCATGAACGCCTTGCTGGGCGCACTTGCCGAAAAAGGCCCCGGCGAGCTGATTCACCCCGTTTTCGGCTCGTTGCCGACCATGCAGTTTTTGGGTGGGCACGTTTCTCATGACGCCGAGAACCCGGACGCGTGTCTGATCGACATGCGCTTTGCTGCCGCCACACCCGGCAATCCGTTCTTTGCCGATCAACTGCCGGGGCAGAAGGCGGACGCGACAGCGCAGCAGGCTGATGCGGCACGTCAGGCCGCCAGCAGCGCGTTTGACGATGCAGTCGATGCACTGAAAACCGCACATGCCGGGTTTCGGCGAATGAATGCGTTGCGTGATGAAATGGTCGACTCGATCACGCCCCTCAAGAATCTGGTCAGCGATTTCAAGTCAACGACGCAGGATTACCTGGACGTGCCCGGCGGCTTCGCCTCCGATGTCACGGGGCTTGTGAGCAGCATGACGAACTTCCGATCGTTCGATCCCGGACTGGTGATGTCGGACTGGAACGGACTTCAGGACCAGATGGAGGCGGTGGCAAAGCTGCCGGCCGCCGCCGCGTCCGGACATACGGTCGCGATCCCGGGTGCCCCGCCGGCTTCCGGCGCGATGAACGCGCCTGACGATCCGAGCGCCCCCTATTCGCCGACGCCCCCCAGCTCGGTTGCGGCCGATCCGCACGATGTCGCACTGGTGTCGACGCTGTTTAAGACCGTGGTGGCAACCGTCACGGCTCAAGTTGCATCTGACGTGCTGGCGAACGAAGTTGATACACCCACACTCTCGCCGGTCGACATCGAACAGATCGCGAACGACACGCGCGAACAGATTCAGCATGCCATCGACGCAGCGCGGGCGGCCATGGAAATCGAGTTGTCTCGCCCGTTCACCGAGCAACTCAAAGATACGGCGCTGTCGGTGCAGGAACTCGCCGAGCAGGTAATCGACGCGCTGCCGCCAATCATCACGCGCACCGTCGCATCGGATGCGAACCTGACCTTGCTCGCGCACCTCTGGTACGGCGATTACCGGCGCTCTGCCGAACTGCAGCGACTCAATCCATTCGTCCATAACCCGAATTTCATCCGGCGCGGAGAGGTCTTGCGTGGCTTCGCACGATAATGATGTGACGGTGCTGGTGGACGGTCGGGCCCATAGCAAGTGGACGTCCTACTCGATCGATTCGGACTTGCTGGTGCCGGCCGATGCGTGGGACGTCAAATTGTCAAAACCGGCCGGCCACATGCCGCAGGTGGTGCGCGCCGGCATGCCGATTCGCGTGAAAATCGGCGACGACACGGTGCTGGTCGGCTACATCGATGACGTGCATCGTCGCACGAGCAAGCGGGAAAAATCGCTTGCCATCAGCGGACGGGATTATGCCGGTATCCTGCGGGATTGCTCGGCTCCCATCTTTACCGCCAGACAGGTCACGCTCGAAGAGGTGGTGTCCAATATCGTGAAGCCGCTGGGCATCACGAAAATCCAGATCAGCACGTCGATGTCGCAGTCGACGTGGGACAAGATCAGCGTCGAGCCGGGAGACTCCGCATGGGATGCGCTCGTGCACGCGGCCGAAGGCGAAGGTTTGTGGCCGTGGTTCGATCCAGACGGGACATTGATCGTGGGCGGACCGGACTACAATGCCCCGCCCGTGGCCACGCTGATACTGCGCGACAATGGACACGGTAATAACGTCGAATGGTTCGATGAAGACCAATCGATCGCCGAGCGCTATTCGCAGGTCACGGTGCTCGGGCAGTCGCACGGTACGGTCCATGCGACTGGAAAGAACGCGATTCGCGCGACCGTCAAGGATTCGAGCGTCCCGGTCTATCGCCCGAAAATCCACGTCGATCATGATGCCCCGAACCTGGCCGCCGCCGAAGCGCGAGCAAAGAAGATCATTTCGGATTCGGCACTGGCGGCCCACACACTGCGCGCGAGTGTCCGCGGGCATCGCACCAGTGATGGCGTGTTGTGGAAGCCGGGCCAGCGTATTCACGTGATCTGGGAGGAATACGACGTCGACGCGATCTATTTCCTGATGGGCCGGCGATTTACCGGCAGTCGTGCCGGCGCGCGCACGCTGTTGACGATGAAAGAAGACGGCGTCTGGATACCTGATGCACATCCGCACTCGGGACGCCGCCATCGGCACAAGAAAAAGAACAGCGCCCCGTCGTTGGTCGTGACCGATGCAACCATTGATGCGAACGTCGCCAAATGATCAAGGAAATCGACAAGCATATTTCGCGTGCCATTGCGCGAATCCGGCAGGCGTTTCGCGGGGTACTCGGACGGGTGTCGACCAACGGACCGGTTTCGATCGTGCAAGGCGTCGGTCTGGCTGGAGAAATACTGTCCGACCTCGAAATGTTCCAGCACTATGGCCTCACCAGTTCCCCGCCGCCAGGCTCGATGGCGGTCATCGTACCGGTCGGCGGCAAGACCAGCCACGGGATTGTGATTGCCACTGAACACGGGCGCTACCGACTCAAGGAACTGAAGTCCGGAGAAGTGGCGCTGTACACTCAGGAAGGCGATTCGATTGTTATGGAGAATGGACGCGTGATCAATATCCAGACCAAAACGCTGAACATCAAGGCCGACACCGAAGTGAATATCGACACGCCGAAAGTCAATGTCAAACATCAGCTCGATGTTGCCGACCAGATTTCAGGACGCGGTGGCATGTCGATGACGGGCGGCGACGGTGCGCAAATCGACGATCTGCGCGTGAAAAACGATGCCGTGATCGGTGGTATATCGTTTGATCGACACAAGCACCCGTACCCGGACGGCACGACCGATACTCCGGTGGACTGACGTTCGCGCTCCCCTTTCATACTGACACCTGTCACAACGTATGGCGCACGCGACCCGACCACAATCGGGTCATGGACGCTCAACTCAATCCTCGGACTGGCGGCTATACCGGCGCGCAAACCGGCACGCTTGAAAACGCCGTTTACTTGCGCCTGGAAACGCCCAAGGGAACGTGGTGGGCGGACCGTTCGCTCGGATCACTGTTGTATACGCTTTCGCGAGAAAAGGACCTGCCGCGCGTGCGCAATCTGGCAGCTCAGTATGGCGAACAAGCGCTCAAGCCATTGAAGGACGACGGCCGCGCACGGCAAATCGACGTGACGTCAAAATCCGGTAACAAGGGCTGGCTAATTCTCCTCATCGAGATCGTTGAGCATACCGGCAAGACGCATCACTTCGAGCATCAGGTGAAGGTGTCCTGATGCCAGCGACCGTTCGCACCCTCGATGAGATTCGCGCCGATTATCTGCGCGACATCCTGAACCAGCGTGCCGACGCCGACGTTGGGTCGGACTCCGACTACTATGTGCGCGGCAGTGCAATCGGCAGCGTCGTCGAGGGGCTGTATCAGTATCAGGACTACATCAGCAAACAGTTCTTTCCCGACACGGCGGACGAGCCGAATCTCATCAAGCACGCTCGCTTGTACAACATCGAGCGCAAGTCGGCGGTCGCCGCAAGCGGCACCGTCACGGTGACGGGCGCGCCTGGCGCAGACGTGCCGAGCGGCCTGAACGCGAAATACAAGGACGGCACGGCATACACCACGACGTCGAGCGGCAAGCTCGATGAATCGGGCGCATTGACCGTGGACGTCACGGCCAACGTTGCCGGTGTCGGTGGCAATCGAAACGATGGTGACGTGCTGACACTCACCGTTCCTCCAGCCAATGTGAACGCAACGGTCACGATAGTGAATGTGCGCGGCGGCACGAACGTCGAGTCGCTTGACGCCTTGCTTGCGCGTCTCCTGCTGCGTCTTCGTCGACCGCCTGCGGGTGGCAATCGCTACGATTATTGGCAGTGGGCCATGGAAGTGCCGGGCGTGACCGCCGCATTTGTCTATCCGTTGCGCCGAGGCCTCGGCACGGTCGACGTCGTCATCGCGTCCAACGGAGGCTTGCCGTCCGACGAGGTCGTGAAGGCGGCACAGGCCCATATCGACGACCAGCGGCCAGTGCGGGCCAAAGACACACTTGTCATTGTCCCGACACTCAAAACATACGACGTTGCCGCGCAGGTTCGGGTGAAAGATGAAACGATGGATAACGTGCGCACCAGCATTCGTGGCGGCCTGTCCGCCTATGACGCCGTGATTTCGCCAGCCGACACCGTGATTCGAAATCGCATTGGCGGAATCATCAACGATGCACGTGGCGTTGTGGACTATGTGCTCGCCACTCCTGCTGAAAATGTTGTGCCGACTGTGAGTGCCACCGTGATCGAGTGGTGCCGTTTGGGCAACGTCACGATTGAGCCGATCGCATGAAAACGCACGCCGAACTCCTCGGGCAACTGTTGCCGCCCGTCTCATACAACCCGAACGAGCCGCGACTGGCGACCGAGCTGCGGGCCGAGGCAAAGGTACTCGATCGCGTGCTGGCCGACGCCAATGTCGTATTGAGTGCAATCACGCCATACGGCGCCGGGCAGTTTCCGCCGGATTGGGAACGCGTCTATGGCATTGCGCCGCAAGCCGACGAGACGTTGCAGCAGCGTCTGTCGACCGTGGTGGCCAAGGTCAACGAAACGGGCGGCATGTCGATTCCGTACTTCAAGCAACTGGCAGCTGCGCTCGGCTATCAGATCGACATTGAGGAACCTGAGCCGTTTTGCGTTGATTCGAATGGTATCGGTGACGAAATCTGGATCGAGGACATCCTGTGGGAATGGGGTGTCATCGTGCACGGGCCGCCGTCGTTGTCGTATCTGTTTCGCGTGGACGAGAGCGCGGTCGGTGAGCCGTTGTCGACCTACGCCGACCCGATCCTTGAGCAGGTGTTTATCGACCTGAAGCCAGCCGATACCTATGTCTATTTCGTTTATCTGGATGCGTAGCCATGCAGCGAATCAATACGCCTGACGGCGACTGGCACGCGGGCGATCCGTCCCAAGGCGTCAAGGGGACTGTCGTCACGCAACCCTACATGCAATCTCTCCAGGAGGAGGTTTGCGGTGTGGTCGAGGGATGCGGGATGCAGTTGGACCCGGATGACAACGGCCAGCTGCTCAAGGCTATTCGTTCGATTGGACAGACGGACGGCGACGATCGATACGCACAGCTCCATGGAGACCCGAAGAATCGTTTCAGCGTAGCTGATGCGGTGGATGACGATGATGCCGTGACTCTGCGTCAGATAAAGGCCGGGGCGGACAACCGCATTGGCGAGATCGTGTTCGAGATGCGCGTACAGCCGCGAGCCGGCTGGCTGAAGCTTAACGGCGTGATGTTGAACCGGGCCGACTATCCGGACCTGTGGGCGTATGCGCAGGCCAGCGGTGCGATCGTGGCGGAGAAGGACTGGCCCAACAACTGGTGGGGTGCGTTCTCGAGCGGGGATGGGGCGACCACGTTCCGGATTCCGGACCTGCGCGGCACGTTCTTACGAGTGTGGGATGACACGCGCGGGCTGGATGCCGGGCGCAATATCGGCGCGTTCCAGGGCACGGCGAACGTGTCGCATGCGCACGGTGCGTCGGCGGCGGCCGTGGGTGACCACGTGCACGGTGCGTGGACCGATGCGCAGGGCGTGCACGCGCACGGGGGCGGCACGGGTGGCGTGGGCGATCACGGGCACGGCGTGAATGATCCGGGGCATGCGCATAGCACAACCGTTCCGTACGGTGGCGGTGGAGGGGATGCCATCTCGGTGGTGGGCCCCAACACCGCCCACGGCTACTTCAACACGAATGCCGCAGGCACGGGGATTTCAATTGCGGCAGGGGGTGCACACGCGCACGAGATCGGCGCGGACGGCAATCACGGACACAACGTCGGGATTGGCGGTGCGGGCAACCACTCGCACACGATCACGATCGCGGCGGACGGGGCGAATGAGGCTCGGCCAGTGAACATGGCCGTGTCGGCCTTTATCCGCGCGTATTGAGGGATCGCCAAATGAAAATCCATACCTATCACCATCCAAGCGGCGCGTACCAGGGCGAGAGCGTGGCCGAGCCGGATCCGCGCAAAGAGGGACGCTGGCTGATGCCGGCGTTTGCGACAACCGTGGCGCCGCCCGCCAAGCAGGCGCGTACCTGGCCGTGCTGGCGCGATGATCAGTGGACGCTACTGCCGGACTATCGCGGCGTGCCGCTGTACCGCACCGACACGGGCGAGCCCGCATCGATTGACGTGCCCGGCCTCGCGCCCGAGGAAGCGGGGCTGACAGATCAGGCGCCGCCGGGCCCGGAATACGTGTGGCGCGACAACGCGTGGCAGGTCGACGACGCGCGCATTGCTGCCCAGGCGCGCGCGGCGGCGATGCGCGAGTTCGACACACGTATGACGGTCGCGCGGAACAAGACACTGGGACGCGCAGACGCGCTGGTGGCCGGACTGCTCGACGACGTTGAGGTGGCCACTTTCAAGGCGTGGGCCGCGTATCAACTGGCCGTGGTGCGGGTGGTTGACGCGCCGGACTTTCCGCAAAGCCTCGACTGGCCGGCCGAGCCCGATGAAGCCGAAATCCTGCGGCACGTGGCAGAAGCCGAGGCGGAAAAGGCAGCGCGAGAAGAATCCGGTAGCCAGGCATCCGATGCGAGCCAGGAGTCTACGTGATGGACCCAAGCACCGAGGTGGGAACCGCCCTGTGGGCAATGCTCGCCAAATTGCTGCCGGGTGCGGCAGGCGCCGTGATTCAGTTGCTGTTCGTCGAGAAGGACCTCAATCGGCGGCAGATGGCGATTGCACTCGCAGCAGGTGTCGCGATCGCGTATTTCATGGGGCCGTTGATCGTGTCGATGGCGGGCATCACCGGCAGCGGCAAGCAGCAGTCGATCGGGTTTCTCATCGGACTGTTCGGCTTGAAGCTGACCAAGGAAGCGTTCCGGTTGATCAACTCGGGCGCGGTGACCGAATGGATCAAGCGCCGCTTTTTACCAGGAGAGCGCTCATGATGGTGACGATCTTCTTCATCGCAAACGCGATCATTCTGGCGTTCTGCATCTGGATCACGATCGCGCGTGGCTTGCCAACCGGTTGGTGGGGTTTGTTGGGATTTTCGATCATCGGGATCGCGGCAGCGGCCAATCTGTTCAAGCCCATTCAGATGCATCGGGCGATCGACTTGCCCGAAACATTAATGATGGTCGGCATGGCGATTATCTGCGCGCGGGTAGTGATTCGCCGGGCATTCTGGTAACGGCATGTGGCCACTTTCATCCGAATGGACGCCTTTACGGATGATGTAAAGGTGGAGGAGCGACATCATGGATCGACAACAATTTCAACGCGCGGCCCAATTGAGCGATGCGCTCGCGGACCGTTGGTATTCACACGTTGTGGCCGCAGCCAACGAATTCGACATCGTGACGCCTGCACGACTGGCGATGTGGCTCGCGCAGATGGGCCACGAATCGGCTGGCTTTACGTCGCTTGTCGAGTCGTTCAACTACCGTATCGATGCGCTGGCAATTTTCTCGCGGATTCCGGCGCAGTTGCGTGGACAGCTCGGACGCCAACCGGGCGAAACCTCTGTACCACGCGAGCGAGAAATCAAGATCGCGAACCTGGCATACGGCGGTCGCTATGGAAATGACGGCGTTGTATCAGGCGATGGTTGGCGCTATCGCGGTCGCGGATTGAAACAGATCACGTTCAAGGATAACTACCGTGCGTGCGGAACCGCACTGGGGCTCGACCTGGTCACTCATCCTGAGCTGCTTGAGCAGGATGGTCCGGCCGCACGTTCATCCGGATGGTTTTGGCAAGCACACGGCTGCAACGTGTTAGCCGATGCCGGTGACTTTGCCGGCACCACGCGCAAGATCAATCCGGCGATGATTGGCCAGGATCGGCGTGCGGCGCGCTGGGACGTGGCGCGCCAGGTGCTGGGCAACTGATCGGAGAGCAACAACATGAACTGGAAAGACATCGCCTCGATAGTAGGCAAGGCCGCGCCGGTAATCGGCACGTTGCTAGGTGGTCCGGCGGGGACAGCCGTAGGGGCCCTTGTGGCCGGAGCGCTCGGCACCGATAACACGCCGGACGCGGTATCAGCGGCGCTTGCCGGTAATCCGGATGCGCTGGTGAAGGTTCAGGAGCTGCAAACGAATGCGCATGTGCAATTGCAGCAACTCGTTGTGACCGCCGAACAAAACCGCTTGCATGCGGCAAACCAGCAATACGCGGCCGAAGCGGCCGATCGCGACAGCGCGCGCAAGCTTGCCGCGCAGCAGTCGCGCGACTGGATGCGACCGACGTTGAGCTTGGCCATCGTGGCGTCGACCATCGCGATCGTGTTTCTGGTGATCACCGGCGTCGCCAACGGCGCGCTGTCGGACAAAACGAGCGCGCTGGAGGCGGGAGGCGTGGTGATGTATTTCATCCGCGAGAGCGCGCAAATACTGGGGTTCTGGTTTGGCATGGCCAAGGACGCGGCGACGTCGCCGGAGAGATTGCGCGTCAGTTCGAGCGGCTCGTCGTAATTGAGCGTTGCAGGCAAGCGTTATAGCGCAGCGGGTGCTACAAAACAAAACGCTGCGACGGCGGCCGAAACCTATGCTGCTCAACCTACCCGGAGGAGAGATGAAGCTGATTCTATGTGCGATCCACATGCAGCTGTTTGACGCGTGGCGCGTGGCATTCGAGGGTGACGAGGATGTCTCGGTTGTACACGGCGACATTCTCGAACAAACAGCCGATGCCGTCGTCAGTCCGGCGAACAGCTTCGGCTGGATGGACGGGGGTATCGATCTCCTCTACCGAAATCGTTTCGGGGCCGAGCTTGAACATTGCGTGATCCGTGCGATTACCCAGCTCAAGGGCTGCGAATTGCCCGTTGGTGAGGCAATTGCCGTCCCGACATACGATCCGGCCATTCCCAATCTGATCGTCGCGCCGACGATGCGCGTACCAGGCATCGTTGCCGACTCGAATCACGCTTATCTTGCATTCGCTGCTGCTTTGCGCGCGGCGAGATTCCACAAGTTTGAACGTGTGCTCTCGCCCGGCATGTGCACCGGGACCGGCAGGATGCATCCCGTGCAGGCCGCCTATCAAATGCGAAAGGCTTATATCGATTCGATCGCCAGGATTGCGCATGACGAACCGCGCAAATCACCCCCTGCGGTCGGCCAACCCTTAATTTGCTGAGAGTCACTTCATGCAGTCTGTTGAACCCAACCAAGCACGTCCGGTTCCTGCTCCCCGGACAACTATTTCGCCTGGAGCCCCCAGTAAGCCTCAGCGGGGGATTCGGCAACACCTCGTTCGTGTCGGTAATGCACTTTGGCACCATCTGTTCCCGTGCGCGAGCAAGGGGAACCGCCCGTCAACGGTAAGTACCGAATTCGAATATCGCCCGAGCCAGGACGTGCAATTGTCCCAAAACACTGGTACCGCCCATTCTTCACGTTCAAGTGGGCGATCGTTTGCGGTTGCGCCGGCGGCTTCAGAAAGCGGTTCGCTACGTCGTCTCTCTTTCAGTAGTTTCATTGACGCAATCAAGGCCATCACGGTCCCGGGCGAGTCTGGAGAAGCACAAATGGACACGGCTCACGGTCACACCGAGCCAGCAAAAACAAGGGGCGACGTGACAAGCCCCCGTTCTTCCAGCGTGAGTAGCTGGTCGTCGTTTACGGCCATTACGCCAGCGACTACCGCAAGCAGCTCAACACGTCGGTCTTCTGATGTCACTATCGAGGGCTTTCTCGACGTTCAAGACGTGACATGGGCCGATGTTAGATCTGCTGGACGAACCTCTGATCGCAACTACCGCGACCACCTCAATTTTCGCTCGTTTCCGGAATGGTCCAGAAAGCGTGCAACCGTATAAGCGATAGCATGGTCGAAATCGCGCCAGTGAATCCGGCACAGCTGGCAAGTGTGCCAAAACGCCCGCAAAACCGATGCCGTCTCGGCTAGAATAGACGCCACTCTTTTGTGCCTTTCCGATCCATGCAGCATCAAACCTTCCGCATCACGTACGACGGGCCGGCCCTTGAGTCCAGTGAAATGGAGATCAGGGAGCTGGCTCCCGCCCTTCACGCCATGGGGGACTTGCTCGAACACGCCAACCGTGTGCTCAATGGCGACTCTGCCCGAATTGCTGTCCACGTAAGGGGCTCGTTCAAGACCGGAAGCTTTGGCATCGACCTCGCGTCGTATCAGTCGATTGCCTCCCACCTTGTCGATTTCTTTTCCAGCAAAGAAGTGCAGGCTGTCAGCACGCTCCTCGCGTTGCTCGGGATCAGCGCGAAGGACGGGATTGCGGCATCCGGCAAGGGGCTCATCCAGGTTCTGAAGTGGATCCGGGGTCGTCCGATTCTGCAAGTTCACACGACAGACTCGAAAGCGATCTTGACAGTCGATGATGAGACGCTGGAAATCGAACTCGCGGTGCTCGCCTTGTTGCGGGATGTCAAGACACGTGAAGCCCTCGAAGGCGTCGTCGTAAAGCCGCTGGAACGCGATGGCATCGATACATTCGCCTCGGGTTCGGATACCCAGGTATACGAAAAAGTCTCAAAGGCGGAGGCACATTGGTTTGTCGTGCCGGCGGAAGTCGACGAAGACCTCGGTGAATCGACGTTCATGGCGACTGTCCAGATTGTCCGGATCGAATTCAACCAGGACAACAAGTGGCGGTTCACCGACGGAAACTTGTCGTTCTATGCCTCGATCCGAGATGAGGACTTCCTGCATCGAATCGCCCAGAACGAGATTTCGTTTGCAAGTGGAGACGTGCTTCGCGTCGAGGTGAGGCAGCGGCAGACCATCAGTGGCGGTCAGATCAAATCAGAATATTTTATTGACCGCGTGCTGGAACACCGGGCTGCGTCCCGTCAGATTCGGTTGCCGTTCGCCGAGCAGACGCCCAAACCCGGGGACAACACGCCCGCAGCAGACGATTCTCAATCGCATCCTGGCAAGACACGGCCTCGAACCAAACGATAGCCAAAACACCACGCGCGTCGGCATTTCTGCGGGTGCCAAAAGCACCGTAAAATTATGCCAAATCGATTGCGCCGTTACAGTACGCGTTGCTCGAGCACGTCGCGTTCTGCAATTGATGCGGCAAACCGGCGCGTGCGGTCAACGGCGCTTCGGCAACGCGGCCAGCGCATCGAGCGCACGGGCGCGTGCGGCCGCGTGCTCGACGAGCGGCGCCGGATAGTCGACGCCGAGCCGTACGCCGGCCGCTTCGAGCACCAGCGGCGATGCTTCCCAGGGCGCCTGGATCGACGCGTCGTCGAGGCCGGCAAGCTCGGGCACCCAGCGCCGCACGTACGCACCGTCCGGGTCGAACTTCTGCCCCTGCGCGACCGGATTGAAGATGCGGAAATACGGCGCGGCGTCGGCGCCGCAGCCGGCCACCCATTGCCAGCTCGCCGCGTTGTTCGCGGGATCGGCGTCGACCAGCGTGTCGCGGAACCACGCTTCGCCCGCGCGCCAGTCGATCAGCAGATGCTTGATCAGGAACGACGCGACGACCATCCGCACGCGGTTGTGCATCCAGCCGGTCGTCCACAGCTCGCGCAGGCCCGCGTCGACGAGCGG